>Ga0105090_10001983_pt1 | contig 11289 bp, 12 predicted proteins | sample PPLLak3March2015_FD_79110 | JGI IMG/M metagenome (GOLD analysis project Ga0105090, IMG submission 79110) | Freshwater sediment microbial communities from Prairie Pothole Lake near Jamestown, North Dakota, USA - PPLs Lake P7 Core (1) Depth... | ecosystem: Environmental > Aquatic > Freshwater >... | reverse complement strand
CTCATCGTCGTCGGCAAGCATGGCGGGTCCCGCCTGGAAGAGTCGGTGATGGGGAGTATCACCCGACTGCTGGCCTACTACGCGCCCTGTGATGTGCTGATGGTGATCGACTAGCGCCAGGTCGCCGAGAAACCCTAGGCAGAACAGATGACACCGGTTTCAGCATCCGATCTGGTCGCGATTCTCGGCGCTGTCGCGTTGGCTGGCATCGGCGGCGAGGCTTTTCTCAAGTCGATCCTCGGTGCCAGCGCGCACCTGCGGGTGCCCAAGGTGGTGGCCGCCACCACGCTGGCGGCCTTCGCCACCTCCAGCCCGGAGCTGACCGTCTCCACCGTTGCGGCGCTTGCCGGCCGCCCCGAGATCGGTCTGGGCGATGCGCTGGGCAGCAACGTCGTCAATATCGCCCTGATCTTCGGCCTCGCCTTGCTGTACGGTGGCGTGCAGACCTCGCGGCAGGAATTCGGCCGCGATTTCGCGCTGGCGCTGGCGGTGCCCATCGTGACGCTGTTTTTCGCCCTGGACGGCCGCATCGGGCGCGGCGAAGGCGCGGCGCTGCTGGTTCTGTTCGCGGTCTGGCTCGCATCGATGCTGCGCGCGCCCCTGCGTCATCGGCAGAGCACGCTTGACCAGCCTGCAAGCGACGGGCCAGGCCCGTGGCTGACCTTGGTCCTGGGTGTACTCGGCCTGGGCGCCCTGATCGCGGCAGGACGGCTGTTCGTCCTGGGCGCCACCGGGGTCGCGGCGGCTTTCCAGATAGACGCCTATGTGATCGGCGTACTGGTGGTCGCCATCGGCACCTCGCTGCCGGAACTTGTCACCGTACTTCTCGCCCGTCTGCGCGGCCACGACGAGGTCGGCGTCGGTACGCTGATCGGCAGCAATCTGTTCAACGGCCTGGCGATCGTCGGCGTGGCATCGAGCATCCACCCGATTTCCGCGCCGCCGGCCGAGATCATCATCACCCTCTCATGTGGCGTCGCTGCGCTCCTGCTGTTGCTGCCCAACCGCGCTGGACTGATTCCACGGTGGCGCGGCCTGCTGCTGCTCACGCTGTATGGTGGTTTCATTTGGGCTACCGTGATGACTGCCCGATGAACCCGCACATGAACCCACACCCTTCATTCCCATCCTGGCACGCCCCCCGACGGATCGGGTCGCCGCCGAACTCGACTGCGGTCCCGCGCACGGCCTGAATGCCGCCGATGCGGCGTTGCGCCTGTTGCAACACGGCCCGAATCGCCTCGCCGAAAAGCCGTCGCGCCCGGCCTCGCTGAAGTTCCTCGACCAGTTCAGGAACTTCCTGATCATCGTGCTGCTCTGCGCCGCCGGGGTGGCCTTGCTCCTGATGCCCCATGCCTGGCCGCGACTCGATGTCTGGCTGAAGAAAGACCTCTGACCATGCTTCAACGAGCGCCAGCCCCTCGCGCCGGATCGTGTAGAGTGAAGAACCTTACCCTCGTGGTGGAGAACGCCATGCGTCTGTTGCTGTTTTTCTTGGGTCTTGTGTTCGCCTTGCCCGCATCGGCGACCGGCGTCCATGTGTTGACCGTGAAGGGCGCCATCGGCCCGGCCAGCGCCGACTACCTGGCGCGCGGCATCGACAAGGCGACGGAAGCGCGCGCCAGACTGGTGGTGATCGAGATGGACACGCCGGGCGGGCTGGACACATCGATGCGCGACATCATCAAGGCGATCCTGGCCTCCCCGGTGCCGGTGGCGACCTACGTCGCGCCCCAGGGCGCGCGCGCCGCCAGCGCCGGCACCTACATCCTGTATGCCAGCCACATCGCGGCGATGGCGCCGGCCACCAACCTGGGCGCGGCCACGCCTGTGGAACTGGCGCCCGGCGCCGCGCCGCCGGAAAAGCCGGCCACGCCCGCGACGCCCGGCAAGGAGCCGCCCGCCGCGCCCGTGCAGGATGCCAAGGGAAAGAAGGCGGTCAATGACGCCGCCGCCTACATCCGCGGCCTGGCCGAATTGCGCGGACGCAACGCCGACTGGGCCGAACGCGCGGTGCGCGAGGCGGTCAGCCTGTCCGCCGATGCGGCGTTGAAGGAAAAGGTGATCGACGTGGTGGCGACCAATCTCGCCGACCTGCTGCGGCAATTGCACGGCCGCAAGGTAAAACTGGATGGCGGCGAGATCACGCTCGACACGGCAGGGCTGACCGTCACCCGCGTCGAGCCGGACTGGCGCAGCCGCCTGCTGACCGTCATCGGCGACCCGAGCATCGCCTACATCTTGCTGCTCTTGGGCATCTACGGGCTGATCTATGAGTTCATGAATCCCGGCACGCTGTTCCCTGGCGTGGTCGGCGGCATCTGCCTGCTGCTGGCCTTGTTCGCGCTGCAATTAATGCCTGTCAGCTACGTCGGACTGGCGCTCATCATTGTCGGCATCGCGATGATGGCGGCGGAAGCCTTCCTGCCCAGCTTCGGCGCACTGGGCCTGGGCGGCCTCATCGCCTTCGTGCTCGGCTCGGTGATGCTGATCGACACCGACCTGCCCGGTTATGGCGTTTCCTGGCTGCTGATCGCTCCGCTGGCGGGTGTTTCCGCCCTGCTCAGTTTCGTCGTCGTCGGCATGGCGCTGCGCGCGCGCCGACGGCCCGTGCTCACCGGTGGCGAGGAACTGCCGGGCAGCGAAGGCGAAACCCTGGAAGACATCGCGGCAGAAGGCTGGGCGCGCGTGCATGGCGAGACGTGGCGGGTGCAAAGCCGCGTGCCGCTGGTGCGCGGGGCCAGAGTGCGGGTCACGGCGCGGCGCGGCCTGACCCTGGAAGTGGAACCTGTCGACTCACAGAGCAAGGAGAACGACGATGTTTGAAATAGGCGGCCTGACGGCCTTGTTGGCGGTGGCGGCGCTTGTCGTCGCCAGTTTCCGCATTCTGCGCGAATACGAACGCGGCATCGTGTTTATGCTGGGGAGATTCTGGAAGGTGAAGGGGCCGGGGCTCGTGCTCATCCTGCCCGGCATCCAGCAGATGGTGCGGGTGGATCTGCGCACCGTGGTGTTCGACGTGCCCAGCCAGGACGTGATTTCGCGGGACAACGTGTCGGTCAAGGTGAACGCGGTGGTGTATTTCCGCGTGGTCGATCCGGCCAAGTCCATCCTGCAGGTGGAAGACTACCTGAACGCGACCAGCCAACTCGCGCAAACCACGCTACGCTCGGTGCTGGGCAAACATGAACTGGACGAGATGCTGGCCGAGCGGGAGAAACTCAACCTGGACATCCAGCAAAGCCTGGACGTCCAGACCGACGCCTGGGGCATCAAGGTTTCCAACGTCGAAATCAAGCATGTCGACATCAATGAAACCATGGTGCGCGCCATCGCCAAACAGGCCGAGGCGGAACGCGAGCGGCGCGCAAAGGTGATTCATGCCGAAGGCGAATTCCAGGCCTCGGAAAAACTGCTGGCGGCGGCGGAGATTCTCGCGCGCAAGCCCCAGGCCATGCAGTTGCGCTACTTGCAGACCCTGACCGGGATCGCCGGCGACAAGACCAACACCATCGTTTTCCCGGTGCCGGGAGAGTTGATGGATCTGCTGCGCCCGAAGCCGCCGGGAAGCGGGGGCTGATAGCCCGTGAACGGGAATGCCCGGCGTGAATGAATTCTGGCTCTGCTTCGTGCCGCTGTTCGTCGCGGTGGATGCCGTCGGCGTGCTGCCGGTGTTCCTCTCCCTGACGCAGGACGTGGCGCCACAGCAGGTGCGCCGGGTCATTTATCAGTCGGTGGTGACCGCCACGGCGGTCGCGCTGGCCTTTCTCGCGCTGGGCACGGCGATCCTCGATCTGCTCGGCATCACCGTGGCCGATTTTATGGTGGCGGGCGGCATCCTGCTGTTCCTGCTGGCACTTGGCGACCTGCTGGCGAACGAAAAGCTTCAGCGCCGCGTCGGTGCTGACAGCCTCGGCGCCGTTCCCCTGGGCGTGCCCCTGATTGCCGGGCCGGCCGTGCTCACCACCTCGATGCTGCTGCTCAACCAGTACGGCGCAGGATGGACGGCAGCGGCCATCGTCGCCAATGTCCTAATCGCCGGCATCGTGTTCCGCTTCGCTGCCGGCATCGGCCGGGTGCTGGGACGGGCGGGCGAAAAGATCGTTTCCAAGATAGCCATGCTGTTGCTCGCCGCCATCGCCGTCATGATGGTGCGCAAGGGGATCGAAGGCTTCATCGCGGCCGGCGTCGCTGGCTGACTACCAGGAGAGTCTCATGCAGGCCATCATCACCGTCGTCGCCGCTCCCGATTCTTCCAATGCGGCCAACCGCGCCGTGCAACGGGCAGCGCTCGTTGCCAGGCAACATGGCGCGGAACTGCACCTCCTGCACGTGGCCCCGCTCCCCGAGTTGTATCCCGGACAGGAGATAGGCCCCGCCGACGGCGCCGCAGACCATATGGCTCTCCACGACCGTTTCGATGCCGTGGCGCCCTGGCTGCGCGAGCATTGCGGCATCCGCGTCGGGGTGGCGCCGCGCAATCGGCCGCCCACGCGTTGGTGGGACTGCTGGCGCCGCCGTCCCGGGTGGCGGAGTTTTACGGCCTCTGGAAGCTGTCGTTCGAACTGTCTTCCATCGCCGGGCCGCTCTCCTACGGCATCGTCACTCGGGCCTCCGGCGGCGACCACCGCAGCGCCCTCTTGCTGACCGGCGGCTATTTCGTCGCCGGACTGTTCCTGCTCTCCGGCGTAAAGGTAGTGCGCGGTCGGCGCGAGGCTCTGCGCGCCGAACGGCTTGATAAGGCAAGATCGCGGCCGTGAATGAAATCAAGACACCTCCCGCCGCCGAACGCCTGCTCGCCATAGTCCGCGCACTTTCCCGTGAGATTCGTCCAGGCGTGCAGCAGTTGGATCGCCTTGGACTGGATCATGCGCTGGAGCGTGATTTCGGCCTCGACAGCCTGGCGCGCGTGGAACTGCTTGCCCGCATCGAACGCGATCTGGGGGTGAAGCTGGCCGAGGCGGCCTTCGCCGAGGCCGAAACGCCGCGCGACCTGTTGAGGCAGATGGGCAACGCGGCGCCAGGCCCTGCCGCCGGCGCCGTCCCGCCGGCGCCGACTGTCGCAGAGAGCATCGAGCATCCGCCGGAGACCATCGCCACCCTCACCGAGATGCTCGACTGGCATGTCGACCGGCACGGCGAGCGGGTCCATGTCACGCTGTATGGCGACGATGAACGGAGCAGGGACATCACTTACCGGATGCTGCGGGCCGAGGCACAGGCACTGGCGGCCGGTCTGATCGAGCAAGGCGCGCAGCCGGGTGACCGCGTCGCCATCATGCTGCCCACCGGGCGCGAATTCTTCGCCGCCTTCTACGGCGCGCTTTACGCCGGCTGCGTGCCGGTGCCGCTCTATCCGCCGGCACGCCTCTCGCAGCTCGAAGATCACATGCGGCGCATCGCTGGCATCGTCGCCAACGCCGAAGCCGCCGTGCTCGTCACCGACCCGCGCGCCCAACTGCTCGGCCATTTGCTCTCCGCGCAATGCGCCTCGCTGCGACGGGTGACGACCCCTGAAGACTTGTCCAGGGAAATCGCCATTCCCGCTTTCCCGCAGCGCAAGGCGGAGGACGTCGCCTTCCTGCAATACACCTCCGGCAGCACCGGCAACCCCAAGGGCGTGGTGCTGACCCACGCCAATCTGCTCGCCAACCTGCGCGCAATGGAAGCCGCCTCGGGCGTCACCGCGCAGGATGTGTTCGTCTCCTGGCTGCCGCTCTACCACGACATGGGCCTGATCGGCGCCTGCATGGGCAGCCTGACCTTCGGTTTCCGGCTGGTGCTGATGCCACCGCTGGCCTTTCTCGCCACGCCTCGGCGTTGGCTCGCCACCATTCACCGCCACCGCGCCACCGTTTCGGCAGCGCCCAACTTCGCCTACGAGTTGTGCGCCAACAAGCTTGCCGACGCCGACCTCGCGGGTCTCGACCTCTCCTGCTGGCGGCTGGCCTACAACGGCGCCGAGCCGGTCAGCCCTGACACGCTGGCGCGTTTCGCCGCGCACCTGGCCCCGTATGGCTTTAACCCAACAGCCTTGACGCCGGTGTATGGACTGGCGGAGTCGTCCGTGGGGCTGGCCTTTCCGCCGCTCGGGCGCGGCCCGCTGATCGACCACGTGGATCGCCGCGGTTTGTCGGCCGAGGGCATCGCCCGTCCGGTTCCCGCCGATGCCGCCCATGTGCTGCACATCGTCACCTGCGGCCGAGTGCTGCCGAATCACGAACTGCGCATTGTCGACGACCAGGGGCACGAACTGCCGGAGCGCACCCAGGGGCGCGTGCAGTTTCGCGGCCCCTCGGCCACCGCCGGTTATTACCGTAACCCGGAAGCGACGGCAAAACTGCTCGATGGTGACTGGCTCAATACCGGCGATCTCGGTTACCTCGCCGCCGCCGAGCTGTATCTCACCGGGCGCGAGAAGGACATCATCATTCGCGGTGGGCACAACATCCATCCCCAGGAACTGGAAGATGCCGCCTCCCATGTCGAGGGCGTGCGGCGCGGCGGCGTGGCGGTGTTTCCCGCCACCGATCCGCGCAGTGGCAGCGAGCGCATGGTGGTGCTGGCCGAAACGCTCGAACGCAATGTCGCGGCCCGCAACCGCATGCTGGCCGAGATCAACCGGCTCGCCGTCGACCTGATTGGCCTGCCGGCCGACGACATCGTGCTCGCGCCGCCGCACAGCGTGCTGAAAACCTCCAGCGGCAAGATCCGCCGCGCCGCCTGCCGCGAACTTTACGAACGCGGCATCCTGACTGCCACCCAGCGTGCGCCTTGGCAACAGATGCTGCGGCTCGCCTGGGCCGGCTTCGCAGCCCGGGTCGGACAAATGCTCCACCGCGTTGCCGACCGGAGCTGGAGTCTCTTGGCCTGGGCGGTATTCGCCACCCTCGTGCCGCTGGGCTGGATGCTGATCGCGCTCGGGCCGACGCTGGGGGTGCGCCGCCAACTTGCCAAGACGGGCGCGCGCCTGGCCCTGGCACTGACCGGCCTGACACCCAGGGTCGAAGGCTTGCAACACCTTGCGAGCGGTGATAGCGGCCCGCTGATTGCGGTGGCCAACCACGCCAGCTATCTGGACGGACTGATCCTCACCGCCGTGCTGCCACCCCGCTTCGCCTACGTCGCCAAGAAGGAGTTGCTGCAGAACCCCTTCGCCGCTATTCCCCTCTCTCGCCTGGGCAGCGCCTTTGTTGAGCGCTTCGACGGCGCGCGGGGCGTCGAAGACACACACGAACTGGAAGCGCGGGCAAGACGCGGCGAGTCGCTGCTCTTCTTCCCCGAAGGCACCTTCCGCGCCGAGCCGGGCCTTTTGCCCTTCCGACTTGGCGCCTTCGTCATCGCCGCGAACGCCGGCGCGGCGGTGGTGCCGATCACGCTGACCGGTAGCCGCGCCCTGCTGCCCGGCGTGTCATTGCGGCCGCATCACGGCACGCTTCAGGTACTGATCAGTGAGCCTTTGACACCGCAGGGGAAAGACTGGCAGGCAGCATTGCGGCTGCGCGATGCCGCGCGTCACTGGATTCTGGCGCGGCTGGACGAACCGGAGTCCACGGCCGAGCCATGACGAACTCCGTCGCGCAAATCGCGCTGCTGCTCGACACTGAATCATACCGCCTTCACCTGACACTCTTGAGCGGCAGTATGGCAGGGCAAACCGGTCACGCAACCCTATCGGACGCACTGCCCATCTTGGCCGACCTGTCGTCATTGGGCGGACGCCTTGTGCGACTGCTTCAATCTGAAACCTGCCGATGAACCTCGGGCTGCTTGACCGTCTGCTCGGGGCGATTGGAGCCGGTCAGGTGCGGCGCGATAGGGTGGCCGGCTGGGAGCGTTCGCACCTCAGCAGGATCGCCGCGGCTTCGGCGGCGCCGGTCGGGTCTGGCCGGGGTGGCGCCGGGCGCGCCCACAGTTCGTGGAGGGCGTCACCGATGTCCCCCGAGGCAAGTAGGCGGGCGCTTACTTCCGCGCAACGGGCGTTTTCGCCAAGCCACGCGATCAGCGGTTCCTGCTCCGGCCAGTCGGCCCGCCGCTGGTACAGCACCGGCGTGCCGTTGCACGCGGCTTCGGTGAAGGTGCCGTAGCCGGGCTTGGTGACCACCGCGTCGACCGACGCGAGCAGGTCGGTGAAGCCAAGTCCGAACGACTCCAGCGCGACCGCGTCGGGGTGTTCGCACCGCCAGGCGGCCGGCACCAGCCAGCGCACGCCCGGGAGACGATGCCAGCGGTCGACCGGCAGCTGGTGGGCGATGCCGCCCAAGGCGATCAGCACCGCCTTGTCGCCCGCCAGGCCGAGGTCATGGGGCCGGCCGTGGCGGGCCACCGGGCCGACGCTCTGCGTGTTGCCGAGATCGGCCATTGCCATCGCCGGCGTGATGCGGACGAAGGCCTGGGCGGCGCGGTAGGCGGCCAGCATCCCGGCGTGGATCGGCGGCGCCCAGTCCTCGTCGCCGAAGTAGTGGGCGAACAGGTCGGCCCAGTTGAGCGAACAGATGGCGAGCGATGGAATGCCGCAGGCGGCGGCGCCGGCGAGCGGCAGGTAGGCGACGCTGGTCAGCACCGCGTCGGGACGCAGGCGACCGAGGAAATCGGCCTCGGCGGCGACGCGCCGCGGCCAGCCGGCGTGCGCGGCGCGGTAGGCGGCGGCCGAGGTGGCGAGGTCGATGTTCAGCGCGTCGTGCATCACGTAGCCGAAGTCGCTGCTGCCGGGAATTAGCACGAAGGGAAGCGGGATGCGCTCGCGCAGCTTGGCTTCCGGCAGGGCGCTGCGCACGGTCAGGCGCAGATCGGGCTCGCGCGCGGCCAGTTCGGCGAGGATGGGCGCGGCGATGGCGAGATGGCCGTAGCCGTGGCTGGAGATGTCGGCGAAAAGATGCACGGAGGCGATGTTACGGTCGACCGGGAATTTCGCCCAATTTCCCGGTCGACCGCGGCAGTGCCGGTCAGCGGTTCTTGGGGCTCGCCGTGCGCTTGTCGGCGAGGTCGTCCAGCGCCTTGTCGGTCCAGAGGAGCCTCATCCGTTACCGGGTCTTGCTTGCCAGCTTGGCTTCGATGCGCGACTTCAGGGAGGTCACGGCCTCGGCGTGCGGGACCAGCGAGGTTGCGCCGGCATCGACGCGGGCCAGGGTCGAGCCGACCTTCGCGGCAAGCCACGCCTCGTAACCGGGTTCTTTCTCCATGAACATTTTCGGGATGAGCGTGTCCGCGGCGTCCTCGATGGAGATCATGATGCCCACCGGGCGGTCGTTCCTGGTGACGACCACCGGCTCGCGTCGGGCGGCATCAAGGAATTCGCCGAAATGGTTCTTGGCGTCGCGCGCGGTCATGGTTTTCATGGTCATGTTCTCCGGGTAAGTGTCTGCCATGGACATGGTATCCACAATAGACACAGCGATGCGGGCCGCGAACTGCGATCGCGACCCGCGCACCCGGCGGCGTTCTGTGGGGAGGGCGGGGAGGCTTGGCTTCTCAGCGGTTCCTGAACACCGCCTTGCGCTTCTCGGCGAAGGCGGCCATGCCTTCCTTCTGGTCCGCCATCGCGAACGAGGCGTGGAAGGCGCGGCGCTCGAACAACAGGCCTTCGTTCAGCGACGACTCGAAGGCGCGGTTGACCGCTTCCTTGACCATCATCACCGCCGGCAGCGAGAACGCGGCGATCGTCGCTGCCGCCTTCAGCGTTTCGTCGAGCAGTTGATCGGCCGGGTAGATGCGGGCGACGAGGCCGGAGCGCTCGGCCTCGGCGGCATCCATCATCCGGGCGGTCAGGCACATGTCCATGGCCTTGGCCTTGCCGACCGCGCGCGGCAGGCGCTGCGTGCCGCCGGCGCCGGGCAGGGTGCCGAGGCGGATTTCCGGCTGGCCGAACTTGGCGGTGTCGGCGGCGAAGATCATGTCGCACATCATCGCCATTTCGCAGCCACCGCCGAGCGCGAAGCCGGCCACTGCGGCGATCACCGGCTTGCGGGTGGTCTTGATGCGTTCCCAGTTGCGCGTGATGAAGTCGGTCTGGTAGGCGTGCATGTAGTCGAAGTCCTTCATGAAGCCGATGTCGGCTCCCGCGGCGAAGGCTTTCTCGTTGCCGGTAATGACGATGCAGCCGATGTTCCCGTCGGCCTCGAAGGCGTCGATGGCGGCGGCGATGCCATCGACGACGTCGTTGTTCAGCGCGTTCATCGCCTCCGGGCGGTTGATGCGGATCAGGCCCACCTTGCCGTGGGTTTCGGTCAGTATCACTTGCGACATCTCTGTTCTCCCAAAAAAATGGCCGCCAGCGGAAGTCCCGGGCGGCCCGGGTCGAATGACCCGTCGTTACTGGACGAGTGACCCGTCGCCGTTCCTGATCTCCGGCATGTGGAACACCGCGAGATCGAGGCCCATGTGGTCGGTAGCGGACATATTAACCACGCCGCCGGTTCCGACATAGCCCCTGGTCGCCGAAGGGCACGCGGGACTGACGGTCATGGTTCAGACACGCTCGATGACCATGGCGATGCCCTGTCCGACGCCGATGCACATGGTGCACAGCGCGTAGCGGCCGCCACGGCGCTTGAGTTCATGGGCGGCGGTCGTCACCAAGCGGGCGCCGCTCATGCCGAGCGGATGACCGAGCGCAATGGCGCCGCCGTTCGGGTTCACGTGCGCGGCATCGTCGGCCAGGCCGAGGTCGCGCAGCACGGCCAATGCCTGGGCGGCGAAGGCCTCGTTCAGTTCGACGACGTCCATTTGCGCCAGTGTCAGCCCGGTCTGCGCCAGTACTTTGCGCACCGCCGGAGCGGGGCCGAAACCCATGATGCGCGGCGGCACGCCGGCGGTGGCCATGCCGACGACGCGCGCCAGCGGCTTCAGCCCGTAGCGGCCGGCGGCGGCTTCCGAGGCGAGCAGCAGGGCGCAGGCACCGTCGTTGATGCCGGAGGCGTTGCCGGCAGTGACGCTCAGCTCGGGGCCGCTGATGCCTTTCAGGCCGGCCAGCATCGCCAGCGTCGTGTCGGGACGCGGATGCTCGTCGCGGTCGACCACCTTCGGCCCGCCATTTTTCTGCGGGATCAGCACCGGCACCAGTTCGGCGGCGAAGCGCCCGGCGGCATCGGCCGCCCCCCAGCGCTGCTGGCTGCGCAGCGCGAAGGCGTCCTGGTCGGCGCGGGCGATGGCGAAGTCGGCGGCGACGTTGTCGGCGGTCTGCGGCATCGAGTGCGTGTCGTAGAGCTTCTTCATCGCGGGGTTGACGAAACGCCAGCCGATCGTCGTGTCGAAGATCGCCGCGTTGCGCGCGAAGGCTGTCTCTGCCTT
>Ga0105090_10001982_pt1 | contig 11292 bp, 7 predicted proteins | sample PPLLak3March2015_FD_79110 | JGI IMG/M metagenome (GOLD analysis project Ga0105090, IMG submission 79110) | Freshwater sediment microbial communities from Prairie Pothole Lake near Jamestown, North Dakota, USA - PPLs Lake P7 Core (1) Depth... | ecosystem: Environmental > Aquatic > Freshwater >... | reverse complement strand
GCGTTCGAAGGAGCGGTGTCCAGCGTCGATACCCGGGTGGACCCCGTCAGCCGCACGGTGAAGGTGCGCTCCGAGATGCCAAATACCGGCGGGCACCTGCGGCCCGGCATGTTTTTGACCGTCAACCTGCTGAAAGACGACATCGATGCCCTGGTCATTCCCGAGCGCGCCCTGATCCCGGAGCGCAGCTCCCAGTTCGTGTTCGTCGTGGGCGACAGTGAACTCGTCGAAAAGCGCGCGGTGCAGATCGGCCGACGGCGCCCGGGTGAGGTCGAGATACTCTCGGGCCTGTCAGAGGGTGAGACGGTGATCGTCGACGGTACCCAGAAGGCGCGTGAAGGACAGGCCGTCAGCATACTCGGCCGGGAAGACGACTGATGATCATCTCCGATTACTCGGTGCGCAGACCGGTATTTGCCAGCGTCATTTCGCTGTTGCTGATCATCCTCGGGCTCGCGGCCATGCAGCGTTTGCCGGTGCGCCAGTACCCCGACGTCGATGCGCCCGTGGTTTCCATCGAAACGCGCTACCGCGGCGCTTCCGCCGAGGTCGTGGAGACCAAGATCACCCAGGTCATCGAAGACCGCATCGCCGGTATCGAGGGCATCGTAAAGCTGACCTCGGACAGCCGCGACGAACGCTCCGACATACGTGTCGAATTCACCCTCGACCGTGATGTCGAAGCCGCCGCGAATGACATCCGCGACCGCATCTCGAGGGTGATCAATAGTTTACCCACCGAGGCCGACCCGCCGGAAATTGCCAAGGTCGACTCGCGTAACCGGCCGATCATGTTTCTCAACCTGACCTCCGACCGGATGAGCGGCCTGGAGATCACCGACTACGCGGACCGCTACCTGGTGGACCGTTTTTCAACCGTGCCCGGCGTCGCCAGGGTGCAGATTTCAGGTGCCAGAAGATTTGCGATGAGAATCTGGCTGGACCGCGAATCGCTGGCCGCGCGCGGCCTGACGGTCATGGATGTAGAAACCGCCCTGCGTTCGGAGAACATAGAGTTGCCCGCCGGGCGTCTCGAGTCGGAGACACGTGAGTTCACGCTGCGCACCGATACCGGCTTCACCACCGAGGAGGATTTCAGGACCCTCGTCATCGGCCGTGGACAGGATGGACAGGCCGTGCGCCTCGGCGAAGTGGCCGATGTCCGTATCGGCGCGGAGGACGATCGCAACATGGCTCGCGCCAACGGCGTGCCGGCGGTCTCGCTGGGTATAGAGCAGCTCTCCAAGGCCAACAGCGTCATGGTCTCGCACGCCGTCCGGGCGGAGATGGAGGCGCTGGCGCCAGAGTTGCCGGAAGGCATGGTGCTGCAGGTCAATTATGACCGCGCCGAGTTTATCGAAGCCTCGATGAACGAGGTTTACAAGGCCCTCGCGGTATCGCTGGTGCTGGTGCTGATCATCATGTATCTTTTCCTGGGTTCGATCATCGCCACGCTGATCCCGGCGGTGGTCGTGCCGGTATCGGTGATCGCAACTTTTACCGTCATGGCCGCGCTGGGTTACACCATCAACATACTTACCCTGCTGGGGCTGGTCCTGGCCATCGGCCTGGTGGTGGATGACGCGATCATCGTGCTCGAAAATATCTTCCGGCGCATCGAGGACGGCCAGAAGCCGCTGCTGGCGGCTATCGATGGCTCCAGGGAAATCGGCTTCGCGGTCATCGCGACCACGCTGGTGCTGGTCGCCGTGTTCGTGCCGCTGTCATTTATCGAGGGGGATGTCGGCAGGCTGTTCCGTGAGTTTGGCATCACGCTGGCCGCCGCGGTGCTGTTCTCCAGCCTGGTGGCCCTGACATTGACCCCGATGCTCAGTTCCAAGTTACTGAAGGGCAGTGAACTCAGAAAGGGACCGGCCGTCCTCGTGGACCGGCTTTTCACTCGATTGTCAACTGGCTACAAGAGCCTGCTGGCGCAAACCATCCGTTTTCCGTGGCTGGTGGCACTGGCGGTGTTACTGATCTCCGCCGCTACGCTGTTCGGGTTGCAACGGTTGCCGGCCGAGTATGCACCGGCCGAGGACCGCGGCGCATTTTTTGTCTCGCTGAGGGCGCCCGAAGGCGCCACGCTGGAATATACCGACCGCAGCACCAGCGAGATGGAACGCCAGATCATGACGAGAACGGGCGAAGGTCAACCCATCAAGCGTTTCCTGACGCGCCTGCCGGGCGGTTGGGGTAGCTCATCCATGAACAGTTCCACCATTATCGTGCTGCTGGAACATTGGGATAAACGCGACGAGCGGGATCAGGAAATTGCGGCATGGATTTCCAAACAGGCAGAGCAAATTCCCGAGGCGAGAGTGTTTGCGCGGACGCCGCGTGCCCTCGAAATACAGAGCGACGGCAGCCCGCTGGAACTGGTGCTCGGCGGACCCGACTACGAACAACTTAAGCAATGGCGCGATCAATTGGTAGCGAAAATGGAGGCGATGCCCGAACTGGTGCAGGTGGACAGTGATTTCCAGGAAACCAAGCCGCAGATGAAGATCAGCATCGACCGCGACCGTGCCGCGGCGCTGGGTGTTTCGCTGGCCAATGTCGGCCGCACCCTCGAAACCATGCTGGGATCGAGGATCGTGACCACCTATGTCGACCGCGGCCGCGAATACAACGTGATCCTGATGGGCGAAGACGAGGCGCGCGAGTCGACCGACGACCTGACCAACCTGTATGTCCGCTCCTCCATGACCAACGCCCTGGTGCCGCTGTCCAACCTCGTGAAAATCTCGGAGCAGGCAGGGCCACCGGAACTGCGCCGCTTCGACCGGATGCGCTCCATCACCGTGTCGGCCGGCCTGGCCGAAGGCGTCAGGCTGGGTGAAGCGATAGAAAAACTGTATGCGACCGCCCGGCAGACGTTGCCGACGAGCGCGCGTCTGAGCTGGGACGGCGAGAGCAAGGAGTTTCTCGATTCCGGCAGCTCCCTGGCGCTGACCTTCGGCATGGCCCTGCTGATCGTGTTCCTGGTGCTGGCCGCGCAGTTCGAAAGTTTCGTCAACCCGCTGATCATCATGGTGACCGTGCCGCTGGCGCTGATGGGCGCGGTCCTGGGTCTGTGGGCCTATTCGAGCTCGGTCAACGTCTTCAGCCAGATCGGCGTGATCCTGCTGGTCGGCCTGTCGGCCAAGAATGGTGTGCTGATCGTCGAGTTCGCCAACCAGTTGCGCGACCGCGGCTATGAGTTCCACAAGGCCGTGATCGAGGCCGCCGGTGTGCGTCTGCGGCCGATCCTGATGACCAGCGCCGCGACCACCTTTGGGGCCTTGCCGCTGCTGATGGCCACCGGCGCGGGTATGGAATCCCGCCAGCCGATCGGTATCGTCATCGTCTTCGGCGTGACGATTTCAGCGGTGCTGACGCTGTTCGTGGTGCCGGCCCTGTATGTGCTGTTCGCCAAGCGCACCCACTCACCCCAGCACATGTCGCAGCTTATCGAAAAACTGCGCCAGGGCATCGGCCGTGAAAGCCCGGCGCCGGCAACGGTCGAAGTACGCGATGAAAAAATCTGAAACCCCGGGTTAGAGCGGCACCAGGCAATAAACTGGCGTTATACTAGTTGCAATTAACGTGGTCAATCCGGCAATGCCAAGCAGCACCAAAACGGGAATAATGAAAAAACCATTGACATTACTGGCAATGCTGCCGGTCATGCTCGCCACCATCCTGGCATGGACCCCCACCGATGAGTCGGTCGCCCAGCTCAGGCTTGATTACGCCGCCCTGAGGGCCGCCGAGGATGATTATCGCGCCCAGCGTGAAGCCAACGCCCTGAGCGGCGAGCAGGCCGCGGATTACGCGGCCTTTATTGCCGGCCTGCAGCGGCGGGTATTCGAGGACTGCGTGGCAGTGCTGGAATCGGGTCCGCCGTATCCGGGCGATTTACCTTGCCCGCAGCAGGCGCCGGCGGAAACCCGCTCCGCCGACATAGCGGTGCAGGCCGAACTGACGCCGGCAGAACAGGTCGCCGCGCTCGACGCCAGGCTCATGGCCGGTCTCGGTGAGTACGACGAAAGACTGCTCAGGGAGCAGGAGCGGATCAAGGCGGCCGCTCCCAATACCAACGTGAACTCCGGCGGAACGGGCGGCGGCATGGGTGGCGAAGGCAGTGGCGGTGGCACGGGCAGTGAAGGCAGCGACGGGGATGGCACGGACAGCGGCGCGGACAGCCAGGGCGGCGATGAAGCCGTTGCCGATGGCAAGCAGGGTCCCGGCGCCAGCGGCGACCAGCGCGCGGGTGGACCGGCCGACAGCAGCGCGGGCGCCGGTGATGGCGGCAAAGACAGCGCCCAGCCTGCGGACATACCGGACGGCAGCGATGACGATGTCGTCGCCAGGCAGTTGCGTGAAGCCGCCGAGAAGGAAACCGATCCTGAGTTGAAAGCCAGGTTGTGGGAAGAGTATCGTAGATACAAAAGGGGTACCGATTGAGTAAGGTCAAATGAGAAAGGCCAAATGAGAAAGGCCAAATGAGAAAGGTTTCTGTGTTACTGGCAATCCTGTTCCTGCTGTCCGCCTGCGCCTCCAGCGGGGGCGCCCGCCGTAATGTCGACGGCCCCGTGCCGATCGATCAATCGCAAACCGAAATAGCCGAGCACCAGTTGCTCAACGTCTCCATCGAGGTGTTCGACCCCGGCGTCCTGCCGGAGGACGAAAAGCAGGCCAATGGTCTGTCCATGGATATCCGCAACGCGGAAGCCCGTTACATGCCGGAACTGCTGCGCGCGACCATGGAGGGCACCGCTTACTGGGGTGCCGTGCGGGTCGTGCCACGTGGTCTGACGAATGGTGAACTGCTGGTTTCCGGCAAGATCCTGCAATCCAACGGTCTTGAACTGGACCTCGAAATCAGCGCGCGGGATGCACGTGGTTCCAAGTGGTTCACGCGGGAATACCGGGACGAGGTGGAGGCCGCTTTCTACCAGTCGGGTGAACCTGAAGGCGAAGCCTTCCAACCGCTTTACAACAAGATCGCCAACGACCTCGCAGAGCACTTCAAGAAAATCCCCGCGGCAGACATTACCAATATCCGGCGTATCGCGGAATTGCGTTTTGCCGCGGATATCGCGCCCCAGGCGTTTGACGGCTACCTGCAGCAAACACAAACGGGCGAGTACAACATCGTCCATCTGCCCAGCAACGACGACCCCATGTTTGGCCGGGTGCAGGCCATCGGGGAACGCGACCTGTTGATGATCGATACGCTGAACGGGCACTTCAATAACTTCTACCGGGAAATGCAGCAACCCTACACCGAGTGGCGCAAGGCCCGCAGCGATGAGGCGGAAAAACAGAAGGCGCTGGAAAAGGCCGCGTTGAACCGCACCCTGCTGGGCGTGGCTTCCATCGTCGGCGCCATTTTCATCGGTGTCTCCTCGGACAACTACAACCCCGGTCTCGACACCCTGACCGACGTCATGGTGATTGGTGGCGCCGCCGCGATCAAATCCGGCATGGACAAGCGTTCCGAGGCCACCATCCACCGCGAATCCATCGAGGAACTGGGCGCATCTTTTTCATCCGAGGCACGGCCGCTGGTCGTGGATGTCGAGGGCAAAGCCGTTGAGCTGACCGGCTCGGCGGAAGCCCAGTATGACCAGTGGCGGGTCCTGATGGGGCAGATCTACGCCAATGAGACCGGACTGTCCGGTTCACCCGACTGAATCCTGCCATGTCACCTGGTGAGCGACCGCCGGCAGGTACACAGCCGCCCGGATTACGGCCACCGGTTGCACGCGTCCCGGCGGCCGCAGACCGGGCCGGCCGTAAGGGCGTGGTCTGGCTGGCGCTGGCCCTGGTCGTTGCGCTCGGGCTGGGTGTATTGCTGGTGCTGCCAAAACTGGTGTCCGGCACCGGCGGCGGGCAAGGGGATGCAAGCATTCAGCAGGCGCCCGGCGATCCGCTGACCAAGGTTGCGGCCGATGCGCCCGGCGCACGCGCCGCTGCCGAGCAGGCCCTGCAGGATTTTCTGCGCGCGCGCGCGCGGCTGGAACTCGCCAATGCGCCCGGCTGGGGCGAACCGGAGTGGAGCCGGGCCGTGGCAGGTGCGGACAGGGGCAACGAGCTGTTCAGCCAGCGCCAGTTTTCGGCCGCTGCGGATGCCTTTGCAGAATCCTTGCGTCTGCTGCTGTCACTCGAGTCCGCAAGTGGCCAGCGTCTGGCGGCAGCGCTCGATTCGGGTTGGCAGGCGCTGCAGCAGAACGACAGTGCGGCCGCACTCCAGTACTTTGCAATCGCCATGGCGATCGACCCGGGCGGCCAGGACGCGCTTGACGGTTCTGAACGGGCGCGGGTCAGGCCGGATCTGCTGCGCCTGGTGACGCAAGCCGATGCTGCCCGTTCAGCCGGTGACCTGCCGGCGGCGCAGGCGATCTATTTGCAGGCCATCGACCTGGACAATGCCTATGAACCGGCCCGGGAAGCGCTGGCGGCCGTCAGTGCTGAACTCAACGAGATTGCCTTCAGGGAGGCCATGAGCCGCGCACTCAGCGCATTGCAGCAGGAGCAGACCGGTGCCGCCGAAGCTGCCCTGAAGCAGGCGGCCAGCCTCAAACCCGACGCGCCGGAGGTGCGCAACACGCGGCAGGAACTGGCGCGCACGCAGCAGAAACTCTGGCTGGAGGGTCAGCGCCAGTCGCTTGCAGCGGACCTGGCCAAAGAGGACTGGGCGGCGGCGTCCGCCACTTACCGGGACGTGCTGCAGCGCCTGCCCGGGGCCGCCTTTGCCAGCCAGGGCCTGGCTGTTGCAGCAGACCGTGAACGCCTGCACCAGCAACTGGACCACTACCTGGAAAACCCGTCGCGGCTCTATGCCGAAGAACCACGCGCAAATGCCGAAGAACTGCTCCGCTCTGCGGCTGACCCGCCCGCGGCGGAAGTCCGCCTGGCTGAAAAAGTCCGCCGTTTGCAGGCGCTGATCGCGGAGGCAACCACACCGCGCACGGTCACCCTGCAATCCGATGGTCTGACCAATGTGCAGATCTACCGCGTCGGCCGCCTCGGTCAGTTCATCAGCCAGCAACTGGAACTGCTGCCGGGAACCTATACGGTGGTGGGCTCGCGGCCCGGCTACCGTGATGTGCGCCGGACCCTGACGGTGACGCCGGGCGGCGGGCAAGCAGCGCTGGACATCCGCTGCGAGGAACCGGTGTGAAGCGGGTATTTTTCATCCTGACCCCTTACGGCTCACGCCGCCTCGGTGAGACCGATTTCCCCTTGCGCGTGGGCGGCGAAGGGGCGGACATCGTTGTGCCGGAGTTGCCGGAAAACAGCATTGCGGCGCATATCGCGCTGTCCGATGGTCACGCCTTCGTGCAGGCGGCGCACGCGGACATCGAACTGTTCCACAACCATGAATACCTGCAGACATCCGCCTGGCTCAAGTCCGGCGACCGCGTGCAAATCGGCGAGCGGGTGTTGTGCTGGGAGGTCAAGGGCGACCAGGTTTTTATCAGCTTGAAACACATCGGGGACAAGTTTGAACTGCAGCCACCGCCGCCACCGCCCGCCCGGGACGCGAACTTGGCTCACGCTGAACTGATACCCGTCATCAGCGCCCCGCTCTCGGCCACGCAACGGCGCAGACGGCGTTACCTGGTCACCGGTCTGTTCGGCGTCCTGTCACTGGTGGCGCTGTTTGTGCTGTTTGCGACCCCGCTGGCGGTCAGCGTCAGGCCCGAACCCGAGACCCTGTCGGTCACGGGGTTTCCACCGCCGCTGTCCCTCGGCCGGAAAAAACTGGTCGTGCCGGGGACCTACACGGTGCGGGCGACACGCCACGGCTACCAGCCCCTGGAACAGGATTTTGCAGTAACCCCGGGCGGTTTCCAGTCGTTTGATTTTGAAATGCAGGAACTGCCGGGACGGCTGCAGATCGTGGTTGATCCCGCGGTGCCGTTCCGCGTTGCCACGGGCGGACAGGCCGTGGCCCTCGAAACGGATAACAGTGTTTTGCTCACGCGCGGCCCGCAGCAGATCAGTATAGAAACCGAACGCTACCTGCCTGAGACGCGGCAACTGGACATCGCAGGATTCGGCGCGGTGCAGCAACTCGCCGTCATTTTGCAGCCCGCCTGGGCGACCGTCCGATTGGACAGCGTGCCCGCCGGCGCCACGGTCTCGGTCGAAGGTGAAAACCTCGGCGTAACGCCGCTAATGACCGAGATCATGGCGGGTCAGCGCACGCTCGAGCTTGCGCTCGCCGGCTATAAAACCGCCCGGCTGACAGTTGAACTGGCGGCGGGAAGTGACCTGGCTCCCGATGTTGTCGTGCTGCAACCGAATGACGGCAAACTGCTGCTGTCGTCCCGGCCGGATGGCGCGACCGTCAGCGTGGATGGCAGTTTTCAGGGCAGCACACCGGTGACCCTGCTGCTGCCTGCGGGTGTCACCCACCAGCTGCGACTGAGTCTTCCCGGTTACCAGGTTGCCGCTAAAAAAATCAGTTTGAAGGCGGACGAAGAACAGCAGCTCAGCCTCGAATTGACGCCTGAATTCGGTGTCGTTTTTGCCCGTTCGGAACCCGCCGACGCCAGCCTGGCGGTGGATGGCAAGCCGGCGGGCCGCGGCACCCAGCGCTTGAGCCTGACCACCCGCAACCACGAGCTGACATTCAGCAAGCCGGGTTTCCTGGCGCAGACGGTCACGGTCCTGCCGCGTGTCGACACCAGCCAGAATGTCGAGGTCGTGCTCAAAACCCAGCTCCAGGTCAAGGCCGCTACGAGACCGGCGGTGTTGCGCACGGCAGGTGGACAGGAGATGCTTCTGCTGGAGCCGCAAGGCAGTTTCGCAATGGGTTCGTCGCGGCGCGAGGCCGGTCATCGCGCCAACGAGAGCCAGCGGCTGGTTGAAATCACCCGGCCGTATTACCTGTCGGTCTTCGAGGTCACCAATGCCGAATACCGGCAGTTTGACCCCGGTCACACTTCGGGTTCGGCAGAAGGCGTGTCGCTGAACGGTGACGCGAACCCGGTCGTCAACGTCAGTTGGGACGACGCCGCGCGCTATTGCAACTGGCTCAGCGCAAGGGACAATCTCGAACCGGCGTACGCCGAACAGGATGGTCGCATGCAAGCCCTGGCGGGTGTCACGCAGGGCTACCGCCTGCCGAGCGAGGCCGAGTGGGGCTATGCCGCGCGTATCGCAGGCCGTCCCGCTGCGGCGCGGTATCCCTGGGGCGACGGTTATCCACCGGCCCCGGCCAGCGGCAATTTTGCCGATGCGCAGATCGCCGATACCCTGGCCAACGTGGTGACGGGCTATAATGACGGTTACCGGGCATCGAGCCCGGTGGGCAGTTTCGGCGCGCAGCCGGCGGGTTTCCATGACCTTGGAGGCAACGTGGCAGAATGGATCAATGACTATTACGCGGTCTACCCAGGCCAGGCCGGGCAACTGGTCAGGGACCCCGTCGGGCCAACCAGTGGCGAGCACCGCGTGGTGCGCGACTCGAGCTGGCGCGATGGCAGCATCACCGAGTTGCGTCTGAGCTACCGCGATTACAGCCGCGTAGCCCGCGACAACCTCGGCTTCCGCATCGCCCGCAACGCCAATGACTGATCTACGCCACTACCTGACGCCCTGCCTGACGTTTTGTCTGCTGCTGGCCGCAGTTGCCGTGCCACTGGTGGCTTTGGGTACCGCGGACCAGGCCACACCAGCCGCCCCGGTTGCCAAACCGGCGGAGCAGCCGCAGGCATCGGCGCCAGCGGCCGGGCCTGCTGACGAGACCCCGCAGAGCGAAGAAAACACGCCACCCGCCAACGCTGCCACCCCCCGGCCCATCAAGGAATTCATACCCACCGAGAAAATCCAGGCCGACAGCGCGGTGTCCTTTCCGATCGACATATAAGCGAAGGAATATGAAGAAAACGCTGCCCACAGAGCTGATCTACAACGTCTTTACCCTGCTGATCGCGTTCATCCTGGTGCACACTGTCTACGTCACCGTGGTGCGGCCACAGGCCATGGCTTTTGTGGCACAGGAAAACGCCAGGGTGCTGGCCGACCCCGATTACCTGCCACAACGGTCGTTTTACGTGGTGCTCAAGGATTATGAACAGGAAACCTGTTTTGTGCTGATGCTGTGGGCCTTCGCCATACTCGGCTACAAGGGCCGGGACGCCTGGCTGCAACAAAAACTGCTCGACCAGGACCTGCTGCAACTGCCGGGCAACCTGCCCATCGGACCCGAAGACACAAGAGATTTGGCCCAGCGGGTGGCCGCGTTACCCGGTCATTTGCACGACTGGTTCTTGCCCCGCGCGCTGCTTACGGCGATCGAACGTTTTGCCGCGACCCGCAATGTCCAGGACGTTTCAACCGCGGCCCGCGCCGTCTGTGAATCGGAGGGCGAGCGCATGGAAAGCGAACTTTCGATCATCCGCTATATCGCCTGGGCGATTCCCTCGGTCGGCTTTATCGGCACCGTGCGTGGTATCGGTGACGCGCTGGGGCAGGCGCACCGCGCGGTCGAAGGCGATATCACCGGTGTCACCGCGGGCCTCGGCGTGGCCTTCAATTCGACCTTTATCGCCCTGGTGATCAGTATCGTGCTGATGTTCTTTGTACACCAGTTGCAACTGATGCAGGAGCGGCTTGTGCTGGACAGCGAACGCTACGTCGACAGCTGGCTGATCCGCCGCCTGAAGAGTTAAGCGAGCCTGTATCCGGTTCCGCAGACATGAGCCGCCGCACGGTTTCACCATTTTCGCTGTCCTTTCTCGACATCATGTTCTGCGGCTTTGGCGCCGTGGTATTGCTGGTGCTGGTGCTCAACCACGACACGGTCAAGACGCGCAACCAGACGTTTTCCGACCTGCGCGCAGAGGTCGTGCTGCTGGAAAAGGAAGTGCTCACCGGTGACAAGGACCTGGTCGAGGCCCGCAACAGCCTGCAGGCCAGCGAAGCTGAACTGGTCCTGATGCAGGGTCAGTCGGAGCGCGTCATAGAAACGCTGCAGGAACTCGAGATCGAGATCGCGAGGATGTCCCGGGAGACCCTCGCCAGCCGTGAAAACGTCAACCGGCTGAGCACCGATTTAAAGTCGCTGGACAAGGTGCAGAAACGCCTCGGCGCCGCCGTCGAGGCCGACCGTGACGCTGGCACAAAGATTCGCGAGTTCAAGGGCGAGGGCGATCGCCAGTACCTGACCGGACTGAAGATGGGTGGCAGGCACGTGCTGATACTGGTCGACGCGTCGGCGAGCATGCTCGATGAGACCATCATCAACGTCATCCGGCGCCGCAGCCTCGACGCGGCCAGCCGTATGCGTGC
>Ga0105090_10001980_pt1 | contig 11299 bp, 11 predicted proteins | sample PPLLak3March2015_FD_79110 | JGI IMG/M metagenome (GOLD analysis project Ga0105090, IMG submission 79110) | Freshwater sediment microbial communities from Prairie Pothole Lake near Jamestown, North Dakota, USA - PPLs Lake P7 Core (1) Depth... | ecosystem: Environmental > Aquatic > Freshwater >... | reverse complement strand
ACGGTTTATGGATTCAAGGGTTTTATTGTAGCATGATTCAATCCCATATTCTATAATGATGTAATATCTTTCCGATAACTCACGAAAATAATTTAATTTTTCATCGTCGATGCAATCAGGCCGGGTGCCGATCACAAGACCGATAATTCCAGGATAGGTTAAAGCTTCGGAATATAATTTTTTTATGTGATCAAGCGATGCATAGGTATTAGAATAAGCCTGGAAATAAACCAGGAATTTGTTTGCCCTTCTGTAACGTTTTGCATGAAATTCGATTCCTTCACTTATCTGCTGAGTTACCGATTTGTCAGGAAGACAATAAGAAGGATTGAATGCATCATTATCGCAGTAAGTACAACCTCCGTAGGCCAGTGTACCATCCCGGTTGGGGCATGTAAATCCTGCATCCACCGAAATTTTTTGAATCCTTTCGCCGAACTGCTTTTTAAAATATTCAGGATAGGAGTTGTATCTTTTGTTATGCCCCCAGGGGTAATTCATTGTAGCTTATTGTTATTTTATAAAAAGAAAGCAGGGATTGTTGTCCCTGCTTTAAAAATGTGAATTATTTTTTTCTATTTTGTTGCGTTTTCGAGCCGTTTCATAATTGAGAAAATGAATATAGCAGCGAGTATGCAACAAATAATAAAGATACCCCAAAGCATGTAAAGCTCAACTTTACCCCACAACAAGCTGCCGACAAAAAGGAATTTGTTTCCGATGGCTGTTGCCAATAACCAACCGCCTTGCATCAATCCCTGGAAGCGCGCGGGAGCTACTTTTGCAACAAATGATAATCCAATCGGGCTGAGGAAAAGCTCAGCGATGGTTAAAATCAGATAAGAACTCATCAGCCAGTAAGGCGAAACCCTGTTTATTTCCTCCACGGCAACACCTGCCATTTCTTTAGGCGAAACCAATCCCAGCGAAGCGATCAATACCAGTACAAAACCGAAAGAGGCAATAACCATTCCGATACCGATTTTACGGGGCGATGAAGGTTCCTGTCCCCGTTTGCCTAACCAGGCAAAAATTCCCATCACCAGCGGTGTCAGCGCTACAATGAATAAAGGATTAAAGGATTGGAAAACCTCAGGTGAAATCAGGTTATGTTCTTCGTTGTTTGAAGCAAAGTAATAACAAAGGTACCCGAACACAAGAAACCCTGCAGCGCCAATCAACCGGCTTGTAAGTTTTTTTGTAAAGAAAGCAACAGCACATCCGGCAATAGCGCCGATAACCGATAATATTGACCAGATGTTGAAGAACAGGTTGGTAAAAGGTCCTACGTACTGAGCCGTATAATCGCGGGCAAACATCGTGAGTGTAAGTCCGTTTTGATGGAAGGACATCCAGAAGAAAATAACCACAATAAATACCAGGGATAAGGCCACCACCCGCGGTTTTTCGTCCCTGGTGGAAATTTGGAATATGAGTGAAACAAATCCAACAAACAAACCAACGGCTAAACCTAATTTATAATCAATGTCCTTAATGTTACTGTATCCATCGGCTATGTGAAACAAAACCGCAATTAACACCACTAATCCCAGGGAAATGATGATGTATTTCAGGTTACTTGCTAAATTCAGGGATGGTTTTGTTTCTGTTACATTATTATTCTTTTTCTCTGCAGCCGCAAGTTTGTGTTTTGAGGGTAAGAGTTTATTGAAACTGACATAAACCAGCAAAGAAACGATCATCGCACAGGCGGCTATGGCAAAGGCATAGTTGAAGCCAGCTGAAAAAACACCGATGTAATCATTTGCAAAAGCGGTGAGATCAGCGGCCGACTTACCTCCATCAGGCATTACAGCTGCGTTTGCAAGGGTCTGAAACTGGTCAGCGTCTTTTAAGGTGCCATTCAGATATTGATGACTTAGCAAAGGAAGGTTGGCGTTTTCGTAATATCCGTTGTGCTTGAGCCAGAATTCCTTTATTCCTTTTGCAACAAAGGGTGCAAAGAAAGCTCCGATGTTAATACCCATATAAAAGATCATAAAGGCGCTGTCGCGGAATTTCTTGTACTTTTCATCATCGTACATTTGTCCTACAACTGCCTGCAGGTTTCCTTTGAATAATCCGTTTCCTAAAGCAATAATCAACAATGCAGCTACTGAAACCCAAAGTTCGGATCCAGGTATTGCAATAATTAAATAGCCGGCGAACATCACGACTTGTCCGACCAAAATAACCGTCTTATACTTTTTCGTCCAGTCAGCAACCATACCTCCAACCAGTGCCAGGGCATAAATTGCAAAATAAAACCACGAATAAATGCTTCCTGCTGAATCGGCATCAAGGCCATACCGTGCTTGCAGAAACATAACCAGGATTGCCATCATGGTGTAAAATCCAAAGCGTTCTCCCATATTTGTGAAGAAAGCGACCAATAGTCCTTTTGGGTGATCTTTTAACATAGTTTTAATTGTTAAATTATTATTTGAATAAATTTACTTCCGGAAATTTTATAGAGGACAAAAATAATTAAAAATGGAAATTTTACAACTTTTGTTTGAATGACAAAAAATAAAAGAATAATGTATTTTTTAATTTGTTGTAATAATCTGAAATAATGATCGTCTTCTGAACACATGACAGTTGAAACGTTCAAAATAGAAGTACTTCCGGTTAAGCATAAATTGTACAGACTTGCAAAAAGATTGCTTAATAATGTTCCTGAAGCGGAAGATGCAGTGCAGGAAACGTTTCTGCGGTTATGGACAAAAAAGGATGCTCTTAAGGAATACAGAAGCATTGAAGCATTTGCACTAACGATAACAAAGAATCTTTGCCTGGACAGAATGAAATCAAAAGGTTATAAAACAGATGAATGGACTGAAAATCATGAAAAAATGGGCGAATCAAACCCACATACAAGGCTGGAATTAACTGAGTCATTTGAGAAAATCCAATTGATCATTCAATCCTTACCTGAGCAACAGCGGATGATCATTCATTTGAGAGATATTGAGGAATATGACCTCGATGAAATAGCAGAAATTATGGAATTGAACATGAATACTATCAGGGTTAACCTATCGAGAGCCCGCAAAAAAGTAAGGGAAATGCTTACAAAAACTTATAATTATGAATTTGCAAACAATTGAACAACTGATTGAAAAGTATGAAAGAGGAGAAACTTCTGCTGATGAGGAACAGCAGTTGAAAGTTTTTTTTCTGAAGGAAGAGGTTCCATTGCATCTCAGAAACTATAAAGAACTCTTTTCGTACTTTGAATCTTCAAAAATCGAAGAGTTGCCTTCATCTGATTTTGATGAAAAAGTCCTTGCAACCATTGATGATAAAAAAATCATCCCCATAACTTATGTTAATAGAAAAAGATTGTATTTCATTTCCTCCATAGCCGCCGGCATTATAATATTACTAGGGTTGTACTTTCGATATGGACTTACGGGTTCATCATTGAAAGATACTTATAACGATCCTTTGCTGGCTTATGCTGAGACCAAAAAAGTCCTGATGAAAGTTTCGTTAAACCTGAACTCAGGCGTAAATGAAATGAAAAGTATTAAAGAATTCAATGCTGGTTTGAGTGAACTGGATAAGGTTTCTGCCTTTCAAACAGGGCTGAAGCAATTGGAAAAAGTTACGATATTCGATAAAGCTAAAGAAATAATAACAACTAAAAATGAATAAAATGAAAAATCAAAATTTGAAAATCACAGTTTTGCTGGCAATTATGCTGCCGGTTATGACTATTGCACAAAGCCCTGCAGATGCTTTGTTCGACAAATATTCGCAAAAAGAAGGCTTTACCTCGGTTTATATCACGCAGGCGATGTTCAGCCTTTTTGCTGACATGGATACTGAAGGTGATGAAGAAGGATTTTTGGACCTGGTTAAAAACCTAACCTGTATTAAAATCATTTCAGTGGATGACACAACGGGTGCTCTGAACAAATCGGTAAATTTTTACAATGAGATTATCAAAGATTTTCCAAAGCAGAAGTACGAAGAACTGATGGTGGTAAAAAAAGATAACCAGGATATAAAATTCCTTATCCGCAAAGATGGTAAAATCATCAATGAACTGTTAATGGTGGTTGGTGGTACTGAGGAAAATGTCCTCATTAGTATCCAGGGGAATATTGACCTGAAAACCATTTCGAAATTATCGAAGGCAATGAAAATTGAAGGAATGGAAAACCTTGAAGAAATAGAAAAGTAGCCAAAGCAGAGGACTGGTTTTTATTCCTATGTTGCATTAAAAAAATATTAACTCTAAAAACATTTAAACATGAAAAGTACAATTTTTAAATCAGTATTAATGATCTTGTTGGCGGTACCAATGATTTCGCTTGCACAAAAAAGTCCGGTTGACAGTTTTTTCAGCCGTTATTCTGACCAGGAAGACTATACTTCAGTTGAAGTTTCTAAAGGTTTGTTCGAACTATTCGCTGAGATCGATGCCGATGATCCGGAGTTTGCAGATTTCCAGAAAGCAGTGGAAGGGCTTGAATCGCTTAAGTTGCTTGTATATTCCTCTGAAAAAGGAAGCAAGGAAACCAAGGAAAAATTCTATAAAGACATCATGAGTTCCATTCCTTTCAGCGAGTATAAGGAATTGATGGTGATCAGGGACAGCGAAGCCAATGTGAATTTTTATGCAAAAAATAATCAGCAGGTAATAACTGAAATGATTATGGTGGTAGATGGAAAGGATGAGGCCGTAATTTTAAGCATGACCGGAAATATCGATCTGAATTATGTTGCAAAACTTGGTAAATCGATGAATCTGGATGGAATGAACTACCTCGAAAAAATGAAGAAGTAATAATAACCTTAAAAACGCAATGTTATGAAAATCATCAATAAAATTATTCTGATCATCATCGGTGGCCTTTTCCCCATCATGTTATTTGCACAGTCAAATCCACTGGATGGACTGATTAAAAAATATGCCGATCAGCCGGGATTTTACTTCCTGGATATGAAAACCAACCTGTTCACTTCAAACAAGGAAGGCAATGCTTCTCCTGAGGCAAACAAGTTAATCTCGATTAAAATACTTTCTTTTGAGGAGGGATCGTCTGCACAATACAAAGCGGCAGATATTTACGAAAAGTTTAATTCAAGTATCGATTTTAAAACCTATAAAGGGCTGGTAGAAGTAAAAAGCAGTGGAGATAAGGTGGATATGATGGTAAAAAAGGATGGGGATAAACTTTCAGAGATTGTCATTGTAATTCAGGAAAGTAAGCAAACCACCATCCTTGCCGCTTCGGGAAGTTTCGACCTTAAAGATGTAGCAAAATTCAGTGAAATGAAAAACTGCCGGGGACTCGAAACCCTTGAAAAGCTTTGTGAAGAGTGATAAAACAGAAAAGGAAATGGAAGATTCAGAATAAAAAACAGGACGTTGGATTCCTCTAATCCGGAAAGTGTGTTTTTTATGCCATGTCGAACGACCAACAGTGTCCACAATTGGAGTAATCCGATTTAAGATTTTGCTTTTTAGTTACGGGTTATTTTGATTGGGGGGATATCAGGTTTAATGAAGCCTATTCATACCTGAGGGATTCAATAGGGTCAAGCCTGGCGGCTTTGGTAGCTGGCAGATAACCTGAGATAATGGAAACAAAGAAACACAACCCAACTCCAACAATAATCCATAACCATGGAACAATAAAGCTACTTCCGATGATCATTGAAAGGATGTTACCAATGCCAATTCCGAAAATGATCCCGAGTATCCCACCAATTTGTGCAATGACTATGGCTTCGGCCAGAAATTGATTTTTTATGGTTCTTTTGGTAGCTCCGGCAGCTTTCCTTATTCCTATTTCTTTAGTCCGCTCAGTAACTGAAACCAGCATAATGTTCATCAACCCGATTGCAGCACCCATTAGTGTTATTGCGCCAATAAAAATGGCTGCATAGCGGATGTACTTCAGATTTTCGAGGAACGTGGTTACCAGTTTGTCGCTTTTAGTGATTTCAAAATCATTATCCTCGCCCAAAGGTGTTTGACGTATAAGCCGCAAAACCCCAGTGGCTTCTCCAATGGCCGACTCCATCAATTCCGGTTTTGCAGCCATAACATTAATAGTATATGACCGGTTGGATGAAGAAAAATATTGCCTGACATTGTTGAGAGGTACAAGAACGTTTTTATCACCTGAAAATCCGAAACTCGACCCTTTTGGTTCCAGTACTCCTATCACGCGATATTTGCCCGGTCCAATAGAAATGATCTCCCCCACCGGATTTTTTTTATTTTTAAAAAGCTTACTCTTCAATTCGCTCCCGATGATGGCAACATGAGAGCCATGGTATATTTCGTTTTGATTAAAGTTTCGTCCTTCGGCAAGCTCTGATCCGGAAGTTGTCAAATAGTCTTCATCGGTTCCCAGCACGGCAACATTGGGGTTTGTCTTTTCAGATCCGTATTTTAATGTGGCAATATGTGTGGCGAAAGCATGAACGGAGGTACTGGCAGGAAAATCAAAGTTTTCCTTAAAAGAGAGGGCTTCGTCGTAGGAAATCGGTTCATAATATCTTGCCCTTTCAGTTTTATTTCCCATTTGGATTTGCATAGACCTGTTTCTTATGGTAAAGGTATTTGCACCCATCATGGTAAAGTTCTCAGTAAGAAAATATTTTATTGAATCAATGGAGGTAAGAATTCCGACCAAAGCCATGATACCAAATGCGATGATCAGCACGGTTAAGATGGTTCGTACAAGGTGCGACCTGATTGACTCAAGGGATATCCTCAAATTTTCAATTAATAATCCAGTCATTATAATAGAATATATGAAAGCAAAGATAGGGTTTATTCAGAGTCGCAGAAGCAATTATTATTAATTCCAACAAAATATTCTGGGTGATCAGAAAGCGACCAAATCGTTAAAAACAAAAAAAGGCTGACTGTTATTTGAATCTTTTAGAATAGAAAGAAAATAGAGGAAATAAAGAAGGACCACAAAACCGCAGAAATGCTCATGTAAATGAGGGTGTTGCTTCTTCCGGAATAATATTTTCGTGCAAGAAATGCACCCAAGGGTATGGAGAGTAAAACCGGAGTCAGGATAATTACCCCGAAGAATCCATATTTGTTCCGTACATTGATGATAAGCTTGTTTTTCCGGGTGAATTTCTTTTTAATAATACTTTCACGGATCAGAATTATCCGCGAACGGCTGATTTTAACTCCTGTAAAATAACTGTAAATAACAGGACTATATTTGTAGTATTGAGCGATGATCCATTTGCTCAGAAAGTAAAAAAATAAAATTCCCAGAATACCTCCAAGAGCAGTAATGAGTGCTGTTTGGATATAATTGAACCCATAACCAATCGAAATAAGGGGGGCAAATAAAAATTTTATTCCGCTTACAATGAGTACCTGAAGTAATTTGAAGATTTTTAAACCAATAATAAATGTCATGGTAGTTCCTGTTTCACTAAAAAGCAATATTCGATCTGTTTATTAACGAAATTTCTATGCAAAAGTTTTAGACAGGCGAAAAAAAGAAATCATCATCCTGGTCTGAGTGAATTCAAAATTGAAATTTTTACGAAATATTATTAAAGTAACAAGTCAATGACAAGGTGAGATGAAAAATGGGTTGCTGGAACAAATAAATTAAATTTCCTGATATGAGTCAGGAATTCTTTCTACCAAATGCCAGATCGCCTGCATCGCCTAATCCCGGGACGATATAAGCCTTGGCTGTTAATTCGTCATCAATAGCACCCACCCAAAGTGTGACCTCTTTATCGGGCAGGCTTTTTTTAACAAACTCCACTCCTTCGGCACTCGCTATGATGATCACAATGTGAAAATGTGCGGGTTTTCCCAACGTGATCAGCTCCTTATAAACCGCAACGATAGAAGCACCAGTTGCCATCATGGGGTCGGCTAAAATTAAAGTTTTGCCGGTTAGGTCAGGAGATGAAACATATTCTACCTTGATGATAAATTTTTCGTTCTTTTCTACCTTGCGATAAGCGGAAATAAAAGCACTTTCTGATTTGTCGAAGATGTTTTGAAGTCCTCGGTGCATGGGCAAGCCTGCACGCAAAACAGGAATAATAACCGGATAATTCTTCAAAATTGGAACTTCTGCACTTCCCAGTGGAGTAATGACTTCAGTTTTTTCGTACTCCATCGTTTTGCTTATTTCATAGGCAAAAATCTCGCTGATACGCTCGAGATTATACCTGAATCGCAAACTATCGCTTTGGATTACATTGTCCCTGATCTCGGCAATGTATTGATTTAATATGGAGTTGCTCAGACCTAAATTTTTTATCATGGCGGTGGTTGAGTTGTTAATCGACCTGAAAATATTTTCGTTACAAATCTACAATTATTTTTATGAACGCAATACTCAATAAGCAGATTGAGATTTTTTTTGTGGGACGGACTTTCAAATAATTTTTCTAACCCATTTAATCAGGGATAAAGTAAGCCGGGTAATCATTGGAAGCCTGTTGAACTTAATATGCGGGTAAGTGCATAACGATGAACCATAACTTTGATAAAAACGGGCAAGGTTGGGATCATTTGATCCCTCAAAGTCAAGGGTTAGATTCTGCTGCGAATGTTCCCGGATAAATGAATCGAGAAGAAAAGCAATGGCATGTGATTCTTTTCCTTCTTCTGACAAGCCTGAAAAAAGAAAGATCATTTTATTCTTGCTTCTCGCAAATATAGCACCGGCGACGAGTTGGTTATGGTTAGAATATATGCCATAAGTTAAGATCAATCCTTTATAAATACCTATATAAGAAAGCCGCTTTAGCTTCTGGTAATGGTCTTCTCTTAGGGACTTTATTTTCCGGCCACGGTTTGATTTGAAAAGATCAATAATTTCATCAGGCTTAATATTCTTTGAAATAGTGAGGCCTGCATTCTCAGCTTTTTTTAGGTTTCGTTTCAGGTTGGTTGAATAACCTTTATAGAGGTTTTCGTAGGAATTGATCAGGTCAAGTTCAAAATTTTGCCAATGAATTATTTTATAATTTCCGGGTTTAATTTTGTTAAGTGTGTTGAGGTTAATTTCTGCAAATCTGAATTTACCTGGAATGGCCATCAAAAATGAACTTACTACATCTTCTGTAAGAATATTTTTCGAAATTACCCCCAGCTGCTGCGTAAATACTGGTTGGTAGAGATAATCAATGTTCCATTTATTTCCGCTGACCAGAGGTAAAATCCTTTCGTAATCATCCTCGACCAAAGCCTGCCAGTTTTCAGCAACAATATCAAGATACCATGAATAGGAATATATAATGCCATTGAATGATTCACGGACACAATCGTCCCACTTTTTTTTATCGATTTCACTATTTGTAAGGTATTTGATCATTACCGTAACGCTTCTTTGATCATTTCCTCATATACAGTAAGCCAGCCTGTCCATCGCCCCTCATTGCCGAGAGATTCATTGTGCCATAATGAAATAAAAGTCCCGTTCACAGCTTTTACCTCCTGGATAAGGGGTGCAATGTATTGCATAGCCTGATCCGCGCCAATGTTCATATAGTCCCTTAAGGTTCCATCCATAAGTGTGAATGGATGAACCCTTAATTTGGTCTCGGCATCCATATCCAAATCATAAAAATTAAATGAGCTGCAAATGCTGGCTCTGAATCCGGGCTGCGCTGCAAAACCCATGGTATAATCGTCGGTTATATCCAGGTTTATCAGGTTTCTGTAAGTATAAGGCAATTGAAGTTTAAGAAAATGCTGCCGGCTTTTTGTCACTTCCCGTTTCAAAACTTTGGATAACCTTTCTATTTCCTCCTTAAGTTTTTTTGTTGAAAAATTTGAATTATAGGAAGGGTGAATTCCAACTTCTGCATAGTCTGCCAGAGATTTGATCAGTGTTTGAAAAGCAAGGTTTTCAACAGGGATATTCTTGTCGTTAAAACCGTATTCAGCAAAAAGGATAAAATAGATGGGTTGCAGCTTGTATTTTTTCTGTAATTCTAAATGAAGGTTATAAGTATCGAACGGATCTGTTTGAAGGCCGAAGAGAACCCTTGTCCGATGCATAATCGAGGAAAAGTGAAAGTTACTAAAGGCATTGATGTAACCTCCGGTTGTACGCAAAACCCCTTTTTGCTTGAAGGCCCATGCTGAATCTATATCTATGGTGGGTTTGAATTGGTATGTAGTTCCTGGAAATGAAAAACCCGGAAATCTTTCTTTTAGTTTCTTTCCGATCGTCAATGCCCAGATATTTACCATTGGTTTGTGCAGGAAGTTTTTTTGATAAGCCAGACTTTCGCTTGCACTGAAACGGCCAAATTCATCTTTGCGATAAGGCAGGTATTCTTCGTAACGCGAAACGAGGTAAAACCCGGCAGCAAATGGATCGAAAGGCATGACTGATTCCTTTTGGTAAACCGGGAAAAATGCCGGCTGGCCATCATATTCAATAAACATCAGGTCAATATTGGAAATGCCTCTTTCGAACAATAAATTTGAACAACCGAAAAACAATTCATTTTCCAGAGGTTTTTTAGCATAACTAAACTTAACACCCTCAAAAGCTTTGAATTCATCATTATTCGTAGTCAGACTGTAGTCAACGTTCAGCAGTTCCTTCAGAAAAAGGTTGAAGGTGAATTTGATTCGGTTTGTAATTTTTTCAGTATAAACTAATAGCATTTAGTATCTATTGACTTTTTATTTTTAATACTTGCCTGGGGCATGGAGCTTGGAGTTCCCGAAACCTGCTGCCCTTCGGGTGGTCACCTGAAGGGTGAAAACTTGAAACCTTGAACCTGAAACCTTGAACTACGTCTCATACCAGCTTGCATACATATTATAACTATCAGCTATCCGGTTTATTTCTCCGTCAAGCAAAGCAACGTCCACTGATTTTATCTTTTTCGCAGGAACCCCGGCATACACACTTCCCGATTCTATGACTGTTCCTTTTGAAACTACTGCCCCAGCTGCAATGATCGAATTACTTTCAACCACCACATGATCCATTAAAATAGCTCCCATTCCTACAAGCACATTATCATGAATAGTACATCCATGGACAATTGCATTATGAGCAATGGAAACATTGTTTCCTATTGTCACCGGAGCCTTTTGGTAGGTGCAATGCACAATAACACCATCCTGAATGTTCACATTACTTCCAATCCTGATTGAATGCACATCACCTCTTACCACCGCATTGAACCAGATGCTGCAATTGTCACCGATAATGACATCTCCAGTTATCGTAGCATTATCAGCCAGGAAACAGTTGCTGCCAAATTTTGGTGCAATTCCTTTTACGGTTTTTATCAGAGCCATTTGTTT
>Ga0105090_10001979_pt1 | contig 11301 bp, 10 predicted proteins | sample PPLLak3March2015_FD_79110 | JGI IMG/M metagenome (GOLD analysis project Ga0105090, IMG submission 79110) | Freshwater sediment microbial communities from Prairie Pothole Lake near Jamestown, North Dakota, USA - PPLs Lake P7 Core (1) Depth... | ecosystem: Environmental > Aquatic > Freshwater >... | reverse complement strand
GGCTGGCCTGTGGGTGCTGAAGCGCGACCGCTTCTATGCACCCTTTGCGCTCGGCGGCGGCGGGCTGCGCCCGCCCGACCGCAAGGCGCTGGGTGCGCAGTTGCGCCTGGGCGTGCCGATGGGCCTGTCGATCCTGATCGAGGTGACCGGCTTCGCCTTCATGGCCATCTTCATCGTGCGCCTGGGCGCCACGCCGGTGGCCGGCCACCAGCTGGCGGCGAACATGGTGTCGGTGCTGTTCATGCTGCCGCTGGCGCTGGGCAATGCCACCGGCACGCTGGTGGCGCAGCGCATCGGCGCGCGCGACCTGCTGGCCGCGCGGCGCATCGGCTGGCATGGCCTGCAGATCGGCATGTGCCTGGCGGCGCTGGTCGGTGTGCTGATCTACGCGCTGCGCCACAGCGTGGTGCGGCTGTACACCGACGATGCCGCGGTCATCGCCGCGGCGCTGCCGCTGCTGGCCTGGGTGGCGCTGTTCCACACCGCCGACGCGGCGCAGTGCGTGGCCTCCTTTGTGCTGCGTGCCTACCGGATCGCCACGATCCCGATGTTCATCTTTGCCATGTCGCTTTGGGGCGTGGGCCTGGGCGGCGGCTACCTGCTGGCCTTCGACGTGACCGGCCTGACGCCGGACGCGCTGCGCGGCGCGCCCGGCTTCTGGACGGCGTCCACCGCCGGGCTGGTGCTGGCCGCGCTGGGGCTGTCGGGGCTGCTGTGGGGGGTGCTGCGCTACCAGGCGCGGACCGAGGCGACTACTGCAGGCTGAGCACTGCGATGCCATCTCGACGTGGCAAAGCCACATTCGCTCGAGAGTCTGGAATCAAGGCGGGGGGCAGGTCTTCGCTGTTCAGCCTGCCTGCGTCAGTCCTGCAGCGCCAGCATCTCCCGCCATGCCGCCGGCAGCGGCGCGCGCAGCCGGGAGGTCCAAACCGCCTCATGGCGCTGCCAGACGACGCCCAACGCGATGATGCCCAGGCCGATCAGGCTCAGCGCGAACGGCAGCACTAGGCTGTCGGGGAACAGCGCGAACGCCAGATGGCCCAGATAGGCCGCTACGCCGAGCGCGCCGAACACCGTCCACACCCGCTGGCCGATCACAGCACCGAACAGGATCATCGCGACGTTGAGGGCGCAATAGCCCAACCGGCTCCATTCGCTGCTGGCATCCATCGCCGTCAGCGCGTCCCAGGCCGAGGCCACGCCGAACAGGTGCAGCCAGCAGCCGTAGTCGGCCCCTGAACCATCGGAATCGCGGCTGCGCAGGTCGATCCACAGCGCCAGCGCCACCATGCCCAGGCCGAAGACCAGCGTGATGGTGCGCCTCAGCGCTCACTGCGCGTCCCACAACACAGCGATCGCGTCGGCCGCCTGCGGACCCTGCAGGCCCGACGGCGGCTATTCGCCCTGGGCGTGCAACACCAGCATCGCCACCAGGTCCATGCTGATGTACCAGAGGGTCAGCGCCACAGGCATCACCAGGAACGGCAGCCGCCAGCGCCACAGTGCCACAGCGGCCACCGCGAGCGTGGCCAGTTCCATCAGCAGCCAGCGCCAGTCGACGATGCGGTGATATTCGCGCAGCGGCGTCTTTTCGTCGGGCCACAGGCCCAACAGCAACTGCAGTCCGTACACGGCCATGGGCACCAACGCCAGCGTGGCCGTGATGCCGGCCGGGATGGGCAGCCGCTTGGTGTACAGCAGCCAGTGCGTCACCGCCCACAAGCCGGCCAAGTAGGCCAACGCGATGGCCAGCAGGCCGCCGCCGCCGAAGCGCTCCCAGCCCAGCGTCATGAACAGCGTCATCGCGCCGATGGCGATCATGCCGCCCAGGTAGTACAGCACGTGGGTGAACTTGAAGCGCACGGCCTCGTGCGCCGGCCGGTCGACGCGGCCCGGCGCCTCGGCAGGCGCCGGCGGCGCCAATGCCGCCGCACCGGCCGCGCGCGCCTGCAGGAAGGCCGCAGCGGTTGCACCTGCGCCGGGTTGCAGCAGCCCGACCTCGCGGGCTGCCTACAGCGTGGGGCCGAGGTCGATGCGGTCGGTCGTCATGGCGCTTACGCTCGGCCAGCCGGCACACGCCGGCATTGCCGTAGGTCTGGCAGTCACGCGGTGACCTGCAGCGATCGCGGGCGGCACCCAAAAGCGCGAGCCCAGTTGGTGCAGGCAGTCTCCTTGCTCGTCATGCCAAAGCCCGGTTGGTCGATTTCGGCGGCGGCGCTGAAGATGCCTGCGTTGCCGATCGAGCCTTCGACGTGGTGCTGGAGCCCGGCGGCGAATCAGCTGGCCCGTGCCACCGCGACATAGCGCACGCCCGGCAGGTTATCGAAATCGGCGTCCTGGGTCCACAGCACGGCATTAAACTGACGCGCCGTGGCCAGGATGATGCTGTCGGCCATCGGCAACTTGAGCTCGCACGAAAGCTTGGCAGCGGCCATCGCCAACTGCAGGTCCAGCGCGACCGCGCGACCCTGTTGCATCAGCGCCGCAGCTTGCAGCGCGGAACTCTCGCCGCGCTGCTGAAGCACGCGCTTGAACACCTCGAAGACCGAGATCGCGGGAACAATCAGCTCATCGACCTGAAGCAACGGCTCCGCAAAGAACGCCGCATTCGGGCCGTTGCCGAAGTACTCGAGCCAGCCGCTCGAATCGACGACGTTCACACCCGGTCACCTTCACGATCGACGTGGCTGTCGATCCCCGCCAGAAAACCCCGCGCTTGGGCCAGTGGCCTGACAGGAACCAATTCGACGCAGTCACCGTAGCGAAACGCCTGCAGGCGTTGCCCAGGCTCGATACCCAAAGCCTCACGAATGCTCTTGGGTATGACGACTTGGTACTTTGGGGATACGAGTACAGTGTCCATATAACAATAATGTTATCGATACCAAAATCGTAGCACACTCTTGCTCGTCTGCGGGCGCGCGCGCTTCGTCAATCTCGACCGCGCGATGGTCGTCGCTCGGGTAAACCCGTTCCAGTGCCAGTCGTCAAGGTGGGTGCGGATGGCAGCCGAGCCGAGGCGCTGGTTCAGGGTGACGACGCCATCCTGGCCCGGCTCGATCGCGAGCCCTGCGATCTCGGGCGAACCCTGGGGGCGCGAGGCTCCTCGGCCGCCAGCATCACCGGGCTGGCGCCGATCGGCGGCGCGGCCGACGAACAGGGTCCAGCACCAGCGCCAGCAGTGTGGCCAGCAGCACCGCGGCGTGCTCCACCGGGTCGCCGAACACCCGCGCGCCCAGCGGGTGGCGGCCGTTGGGTGGCTCAGAAGCCGGCGGCCAGCGCGCCCTGGCAGAAGGGAACGAGGGCGAACAGGCAGGCCAGCGCTTGCGCGTCGAACAGCTTGCCGGCCACAAGCTCCAGGGCGATGAGCAGCGGGTTGCTGGTCATCGGCTAGGCGAACACCCTGCGCAGTGCCGGGAAACAGGGGGCGTCGACGAAACTGCAGGTGGCGCTGAGGGCAAAGACGCCATGCTCGCATTCCGGTGCCCGGGCCATCGCAGGCTCAGCGCAGCGGCTGAAAGCTCAAGCCTGCGGCCTGCAACGCCGGCACCGCCTCGATGCCCAGCCCTGTGGCCGGCGAGACGATGCCGTAGTGCGGCGTGCGCCCCAGGCTGCCGTCGGCCAGCCCCAGGGCCACGCACACCGCCATCTCCGGCGTCGAGCGGTAGCCCGGATGGCCTTGCGCGACGACGCGGCCGCGGAAGCGCGCGCCGCGCGCACCGCGGGCCACCACCTCGAGTTCGTAGCCGATGGCATCGAGCGCGCGCTCGCTGGGCCCGCTGCCGGGCTTGGGCACCAGCCACTGCAGCAGCGCACGCAGCGCCTGGCGCTGGAAGCGCAGCGGCCCGGCGATGGTGGCGCTCAGGTTGGCCAGCGGCGCGGCCACCGACGCCGCCATGGCCCACTGCAGCGCGCGCGAGCTGAGCTGCGGCAGCCAGCTCCCGCCACCCGGCAGCAGCCGGGCCATCGGCGTGCCTTCCTGATAGACAAAGTCGTCGCTGAACAGCGTGGCGTCCTGCATCAATGCGACGCCGCGCAGGATGACTGGCGGGTTGATGAACGGGCCAGGCAACGTGGGCGCCAGCACCGACTGCAGGTCGGCGTCCCAGCGCGGCAGCCATTGCAGTGCGTTGCGCTGCGCCACCTCGTCGTGCTCGGGCGCGCCGGGTGGCAGCAGGCAGGCCATGTCGCGCAGGCAGTCGCTGCGGTCGTGCGCCAGCAGTTCGATGACGCTGGCCGCGGTACCGCCGCTGACCAGGTCGCGCGGATCGGTGATCAGCCGGCCGGTGAGGGTGACGCCGATCTTGACGCTGGCGCAGGCCTCGCCGGCAAGGTCGCGCAGCTGGTGTGCGGCCCACAGCGTGGCCAGTTCGAAGGGCAGCGCCTCGTAACCGGCGCAGGGCATGATCTTCACCCCGGCGCGCACGGCCGCGTCGTGCTGTTCGCGCACCAGGCGCTGCATCCAGAAGGTCTCGGCCGACAGGTCCAGGTAGTGCGTGCCGGCATCGATGCAGGCGGCGACCACGGCATCGCCCGTGGCATGGTAGGGGCCGGCCAGGTTGAGCAGCACCTGCCCCCGACTCGCCAGCACTTGCAGCGACTCCGCGTCCCGGGTATCGGCGACCAGGATCTCGGGCGCCTGGGCGCCAGGCGGGAGCATCTTTTCGACCAGAGAACGCAGCTTCGCGGCATTGCGCCCGGCCACGGCCAGGCGGGCGTCGGGACGTTGCTGCAACGCCGCCCGCAGCGCCTGGCGACCGGTGTAGCCGGTGGCACCCAGCAGGATCAGCTCGAAGGGTTTGCCCGCCTTGGCGCGGCGGCGTGGCGCGGCCTTGGCGGCAGGGGCCTTGCGTGCGGCCTTGGCGGTCACTTTGCCGGGGGCGCTGGCGGTGCGGGGACGGATGCTCATTGAAGAGAAAGCGGTCGTGGGTTGCGTGGGGGCGAAGCTTACGCTGCCGGCAGGCTGAGCCTGAAGCAGCTGCCGCCGCCCTCGCGTGGCTCGCAGCGCACGCTGCCGCCATGCGCCACCGCGATCTGCCGCACCAGCGCCAGGCCCAGGCCGACGCCGCCCGCGCGTTCGGCATGGCCGGGCAAGCGGAAGAAGGCCTCGAAGATGCGCTCGCGGTAGGCCTCGGGCACGCCCGGGCCCCGGTCGCAGACTAGCACCTCGGCTTGGCCCGCGGCATTGCGCTGCACGCCGACGCTGACCGAGTCGACACCGTAGCGAAGCGCGTTTTCCAGCAGATTGCGCAGCGCGCGGCGCAGCAGCCGTTCATCGCCGGCCACCTGCACCGTCTGGCCTTCGACGCGGGACTGGACGCGCGACGCCTCCTCAGCCGCCAATGCCAGCAGCTCGACCGGGTCCCTGCGATGCAGCGCCGCACCGGCCTCCAGGCGGCTGGCCAGCAGCACCTCCTCGACCAGCGCGTCGAGCTCGCCGATGTTGGCGTGGATCTCGCCTTGCAGCCCTTCGCGTTGCGCGGGTGGCGCATCCCCCAGCATCGACACCGCCATCTTCAGCCGCGCCAGTGGCGAACGCAGCTCATGGCTGGCATTGGCCAGCAGGCTCTGCTGCGAACGCAACAGGGCCTCGATTCGCGCCGCAGCGCGGTTGAAGCTGGCACCGAGTGCGGCCACCTCGTCGCGCCCGTCCTCAGCCACGCGATGGTCCAGCGCGCCGGCGCCGAAGGCTTCGACCCCTTGCTTCAGCGCTTCGAGGCGGCGCGTCAACCGCCGCACCACCGGCCAGGCGCCGGCGGCAATGGCCACGAACAGCACCAGCAGCAAGGCAGCAACGCCCAGCCCGCCTGGTGCCGCCAACGCCGCCCACCAAGATGGCGGCGCGGCATCCGGCGGCCCCGGCCGTGCGCCGGGCCGCATGCCGTCGCCCATGCGCATACCGCCATCCATGTGCATGCCACGGTCCATGCGCATGCCACCGTCCATGCCGGCACGCCCGGGTCCACCGGGGCGCAGCTGGGGGCGCATGATCCACAGCGTGCGCCCGTCCTCCAGCCGCACCGCCTGCGCACGCCGCGGCTCGGGCGCATCGTCCTGTTCACGCCTGAGGTAGGCCTCCGAGGCGCCGATGCGCTTGCCATCGGCATCGTCCAGCGCCAGCGGCAGGCGCAGCCGATTCGACCATTCGCTCAGTGCGGCGGCCTGCTCGGCCGGCGGCGCATCGGCACCGGGCAGCGAGCGCTGCAACAGGTCACCCCACGCCGCGGCCCGCTCCTGCGCACTGGCCACGAAACGCGCGCGCTCCTGGTCGAAGTGGCGCTGCACCAGCCAGCCGGAAACCAGCGCGAACAGGCCCAGCGCCAACAGCACCGTCAGGTAGATGCGCAGGTACAGCGAGCGCATGTGCAGCGTTCTACTGCGACTTGGCGAACACGTAGCCGGCGCCGCGCACGGTGAGCACGCGCTGCGGCACCTTCGGGTCGTCCTCGATGGCGGCGCGGATGCGCGAGATGTGCACGTCGATGCTGCGGTCGAAGGCCTCCATCGGGTGGCCCTTCAACGCATCCATGATGCGGTCGCGCGACAGCACGCGCCCGGGGCTGCGCGCCAGCACCACCAACAACTCGAACTGGTGGCTGGTGAGTTCACAGGCCTTGCCGTCCAGCCGCGCCTGGCGCGCGCCCAAGTCGATCTCCAGCCGGCCGAATGACAGCACCTCGCCGGGCCCGGCATCGGGCAGGGCACGGCGCAGCAGCGCCTTCACCCGAGCCAGCAACTCGCGCGGCTCGAAGGGCTTGGGCAGGTAGTCATCGGCGCCCAGTTCCAGGCCGACGATGCGGTCCATCGGCTCGCCGCGTGCGGTCAGCATCAGCAGCGGCAGGCGGTGCAGCCGGGCGTCCGCGCGCAGCTCGCGTGTCAACTCGAGGCCGTCGCCGTCGGGCAGCATCAGGTCGAGCAGCAGTGCGTCGTAGCTGCCACGCTTGAGCCGATCGCGCCCGGCGCCCAGCGTGCCGGCGCAGTCGACCTCGAAGCCGTGGCCGCGCAGGTAGTCGCCGACCATCGTGCTCAGCCGGGTATCGTCGTCGATCAGCAGCAGTCGCTCATTCATCGTGCGGCCAATGAAAAGGCTCCGGAGCCCTGCGGCGCCGGAGCATGAGGGCCCGCGGGAGGCAGGCCGGGAGTCATCGGGTTCGCAAGGCCGTGGCGGCGAGTCAGCTCTTCGGCGCCCCGACGGCCTGGCGCTCGCGCAGGTGGCGCTGCATCATCTCGCTGCGCTGGGTCATGTAGTCGGCCATCTGCTTGCGCTGCTCGGGCGTCAGCACGCGGCTGATCTCCAGCATCGCCGTCGTCATGCGCTTGCTGGCCGCGTCGTGCATGGCCAGATGCTGCTGGCGCAGCGCCTCCACCGCAGCGGCGTCCACCGTCGGCTGTGCGAAAAGTGCCATGCTCTGCTGGCGCAGCGCGCGGCCAGCCTCGCGCTGGGCGCGCATCTGGTTGGCCTGGGTCTGCATGATCTGCTGGATCTGGGTGCGCTGCTCCGGCGTGGCGTTCACGCGGTCGAGCATGCGCGTCATCATGCCTTCGAACATGCCGCCGCCATGACTGCCGTACCCGCCATGACCGCCCGGACCGCTCATCGGACCGTGGCCCATCATGCCGCCATGGCCCATCATGCCAGGACCCCCGGGAGTCGCCTGGACGCCGGTGGCAAAGGCCCCGGCCAGGGCCAGACTCAGGCCAGCAAGGTAAAAACGTGCGCGCTTGGTATGGATCTTCATGATGTGCCCTTTTACGGTCGTTGCAATGAGGATGATGTTGCTCCCGGCGCGTGTGCGCCAGGTGCAGCCTGCGTAAAGTAGTGTGAACCATCGTCGGGTACAGGCTCATCTGGCGAGCCTTTGGCTTGGCAGCATGGCGCATAGACTGGCCCGTCGGCCCCAGCATGCTGCACATCCACTTCTCCAACCGGCTCGAGTTGCTGCGCGCGGCGCTGCTGCAGCGCCTGGACGCGGCCGTGCCGGCGGGTCCGTTCAGCCCCGAGCAGGTGATCGTGCCAAGCGCGGCGCTGCGTCGTCACCTGAGCCTGGCGCTGGCCGATGCACGCGGCATCTGTGCCAACCTGCGCTTCGACTTCCTGGCGCGGTGGCTGTGGCAACAGATCGCCCGCGTGGTCGCTGGCATCGGCGACGAATCACCCTATGCCTCGGTCCGCCTGAGCTGGCGCGTGCATGCGGCCTTTGGCGATGCCGCCTTCGTGGCGCCGCACCCGCGGCTGGCCGCCTACCTGAGCGGCGCCGACGAGCTGATGCGCTACGAGCTGGCCTGCCAGGTGGCAGGACTGCTGGAGCAGTACGTCACCTATCGGAGCGACTGGCTGCAGGCCTGGCGCGACGGCCGCCAGGTGGCCATGGGGTCCGCTCCGGACGATGAAGCCTGGCAGGCTGCGCTGTGGCGACGCATCGATGCCGAACTGGGTATGCATGCGCGGCATCCGGCCGAGGCCTTCATCCAGACCCTGGACGAGGGGGGCAGGGCGTTGGCCCGCCGCGCCGGACTGCCGCAGACGGTGCATGTGTTCGCGCTGCCGGACATGCCGCCGTTGCACCTGCGGCTTGTGCACCAACTGGCGCGTTGGGTGGAGGTGCACCTGTACGTGCTGAACCCCTGCCAGGAGTACTGGTTCGACCTGGTCGATCGCCGCCGCCTCAGCTACCTGGCCGCGCACCGACGCGCGCAGGGCTTGGAGGAAGGAAACCGCCTGCTCGCCGCCTGGGGCAAGCAGACCCAGGCGCATATCGAGGCATTGGTCGACCTGTGCGGCGATGGCGCCGACGACATTGCCGCCTTCGAGCCTGCGCCGGGGCACAGCCTGCTTGCCCGGCTGCAGAACGCCCTGCTGGAGCTGCGCCAGATCGAGCCCGGCTCGGTGGCGCTGGACCTGCAGGACCGCAGTATCGAGCTGCATGTATGCCACTCGCTGGGCCGCGAGCTCGAGGTGCTGCAGGACCACCTGCTCGGCCTGTTCGCCGCCGACCCCCGCCTGCGTCCCGGCGACATCCTGGTCGTGATGCCCGACCTGGACGCTGCGGCGCCGCTGATCGATGCGATCTTCGGCACCGCGCCGAAGGAGCGCTCGCTGCCCTACGCGCTGTGCGGCGGCTCGCGCAGCCGTAGCAACGCGCCGGCCCGCTGTCTGCTGCAGCTGCTGGCGCTGGCCACCTCGCGCTGCACGGCCACCGCGCTGTTCGCGCTGCTGCAGCAGGACAGCGTCGCCCGCCGCTTCGCCCTGGACGAGGAGGCGCTGGCCCAGGTGCACGGCTGGTTGCGCGAATCCGGCTTTCACTGGGCACTCGACGCGCCGCACCGCGCCAGCTTCGAACTGCCGGCCACGCCGCGCCACACGCTGGCCAATGCGCTGCAGCGCCTGTTCCTCGGCTATGCGCTGCCGGACCCGCATGACGAAGCCTTCGCCGGCCTGATCGGCGCCGGCGCGGCCGAAGGCTCGCGCGCGCTCGCGCTTGGCGCGCTGTGGCGCTTTGCGGTCGCGCTGCAGCGCGTGCATGCCGATCTGCAGCGGCCGAAGCTGCCCGAGGCCTGGGCCGGGACGCTGGCTGGCCTGCTCGACGACTTCCTGGCGCCAGCCGACACGGAGCTGGACGACCTGCGCGAGCTGCGCGAGACGCTGCGCCAACTGGTCGATGACATGCGCGGCGGTGGCACGACACAGCCACTGCCGCTGGAGGTGGTGCGCGCCGCACTGCAGGCCCGGCTGGACGACCCGGCGCGCGGCGGCGCCGCCGGCGGCAGCATCAACTTCGCCTCGATGAGCAGCCTGCGTGGGCTGCCCTTTGTCGTGGTCTGTGCCATCGGATTGAACGACGGCGCCTTTCCGAGCACGGCACGGCCGCTGGAATTCGACCTGATGGCCCGGCAGCCGCGCCGCGGCGACCGCAGGCGACGTGACGACGAGCGCGGCCTGATGCTCGAGCTGCTGCTCTCGGCGCGCCACAGCCTGTACCTGAGCCACACCGGCCGCAGTGTGCGCGACAACACGCCGCTGCCTCCGTCGGTGCTGGTGGCCGAACTGCTGGACCTGCTGCTTCCGGCCATCGCCGACGATCCTTCGTCCCCGCAGTCACTGGCCCGGGCCCGCAGCCGGCTGGTGGTCGAGCACCCGCTGCAGCCCTTTGCGCTGCCGGGCTTCGACGAACACGGCGACCCGCGGCTGCGCAGCTACAACGACGAGCTGGCCGACGCGCTGCGCGGCAGCCTGCAGGCGCCGCGCCGTCTGCCGCAGCCCTCGGTACCCGTGGACGACGATGCAGATGAGGACGACGCTGCCGACGACGGCGACGAAGACGGCTCGGCCAGCGAGTTGAGCATGCCCTTCTTCCACGCGCCGCTGCCCGTGCCCGGGCTCGAGTGGCGGCAGGTATCGCTGACGCAACTGCTGGAATTCTTTCGCAACCCCTGCCGCGCATTGCTGCGCCGCCGGCTGGGCATCGACCTGGCCCATGATGACGACAAGTTGCAGGACGATGAGCCCTTCCTGCCCGACGGGCGCATCCGTGCCGCGCTGGCCGATCGGTTGCTGCCCCTGCTGTTGAACGGCACACCGCTGCACTCTCTGCCGGCGCTGGCCCGCGCCGGCACCGAGATGCCGGACGGCCCGCTCGGCGAGGGCCAGCTGCAGCGCGAGCTGCAATCCTTGCAGGCCTTCGCGACCCAGCTGCTCGCGGCGACGGCCGTGCCGACGCTGCCGCCGCAGACCCACACGCTGGACGTGGCTCTGCACGGCGAAGCATGGCAACTGCAATGGTCCTTCGCCGACCTGCGTCCCGCCGGCCTGCTGCGCTGGCGCTACGGGCCCACGCGTGCCGGAGACCGCCTGGCCGCCTGGCTGCAGCACCTGGCGCTTTGTGCCGCCTGCCCCGACGGCGTGGCGCTGCACACGCGCTGGCTGTCCTCGGACGGCGAGTTCAGCCTCGAGCCCTGCAACGATGCGTCCGTGGTGCTGCGCAACCTGCTGGCGCTGTACCGCCAAGGCCTGCGCGAGCCGCTGCACTTCTACCCGCGGTCGGGCTGGGAGTTCCAGCGCAAGGGACCGGGCGCGGCGCGCGCGGCCTGGCAAACCGCCCGAGGCCATTCCGAAGGCGACGACCCGGCCTATCGGCTGGCGCTGCGGGGCGTCGACACCCCGCTCGACGCGCGCTTCGAGGCATTGGCCCGCGCGGTCTATGCGCCATTGCAGGCGCTGCTGCGAGACGAGCGCGCATGAGCACGTCGGGCCGCCCCATGTGCGAATACTCCCGCTTGGCGCGACAGGCCGAAGGCCGAAGG
>Ga0105090_10001978_pt1 | contig 11304 bp, 12 predicted proteins | sample PPLLak3March2015_FD_79110 | JGI IMG/M metagenome (GOLD analysis project Ga0105090, IMG submission 79110) | Freshwater sediment microbial communities from Prairie Pothole Lake near Jamestown, North Dakota, USA - PPLs Lake P7 Core (1) Depth... | ecosystem: Environmental > Aquatic > Freshwater >... | reverse complement strand
GGTCTTCGCCGAGGTGCTCTGAGTGGATCCGACGATGCTCGACGCGGGCTGCGGCGGCGGCGAATCCTTCGCGCTGCGCGTGCTCGGCCAGAGCATGGCGCCGGAGTTCGCCGAAGGCGAGATCATCATCATCGAGCCCGAGGGCCTGGCGCGCGACGGCTCCTACGTGCTGGCCTGGGTGGACGAGGAGTGGATCTTTCGCCAACTGTGCCGGCGCGGCGGCACCTGGGCGCTGCGTGCGCTGAATCCGGCCTTCGCCGAGATCGCGCTCGACGACCTGTCGGCCGTGCGCGGCGTGATCATCCAGAAGGCACTGCCCGGCCGCCGTCGAGCGTCCAGGCGCTACATCTGAGCAACAGAACGATGCCCTACTACCTCTACCGCATCGGGCCCTTCGGCCAGTTGCACAAGCTGGACGAATTCGACAGCTTCAAGCTCGCCTCGGCGCGGGCCAAGTCCTTGCGCAGCGCTGCCGAGGCGCCCAGGCACAGCCGCATCAAGGTGATGTTTGCCGCCAACGAGCAGCTGGCCGAGGAATTGCTGTGCCAGGTGCGCGAAGCACCGCCGCCGGGCGACGAATGAGCATCGTGCGATGACGCCTGCCGCGATGCCGGGCCTGGTCCGGGCAGTGCAGACCAACTGCCACATTGCCGACGCGCGCGGCGCCGCGGACCTGACGTTGTGCATCTACCTGCTGCAGATGCGCGAGCTGTATCGCTGGGAGCAGGGCATCGCCGCCCTGCAGCCGCTGCCGCGCGAAGCGATCGCCGGCTGGCTGGCCGAGCGCGAGTCGTTGTGGGCCACGCTCGAAGAGTGCGACTACGCGCCGCTGCCGCTGGACAGCGGCGACACCGACCCCTTCGATGTGGCGGCGGTGAATGCGCAATTGCGGCCGCACGGCTTGGTCTATGGCGCCGGCTACGTGGCGCCGGGGCGCGCCAGCTTCGTGCTCGGGCAGCTGGTGCGCGCCGAGCGGCGTGGCGGTCTCGAGTTGCGGGTCTGCGGCATCGAGAAGGCGCGCGGGCTGAGCGCACCGCCGGCCACGCTGCAGGGCTCGACGGTGCTGTTGCGGCGCCAGTCCTTGCAGCGCTGGCTTTGGGAGAAGTACGAGGCTTGGCTGCTGAAGCGGCCCGAGGGGCCGTTCAAGGCAGCGCTGCAGGCGCATGGCTGGGCTGGCGATGGCGAGGCGGCGGTGCAGCGCCTGGCCGAGGCCGAGGCCGAGACGCTGGTGCTGCACGAAAGCGGCGAGTTCGAGGTGGGCCTCGAGCTCGGACCCGACTGGCAGGCGCTGCGTGCCGCGTTGCCGTCGCGCCGCGCCGACCTGTACGTGCGCGCGGCCCGCGACCACTGGGCCGACTGCCGGGTCACGCTGCCGCGCCTGCTGCAGCAGGAAGATGGCGCGTCCCTGCATTTCTGGTTTGCCAACCTGGAGGGTGTGCGCGCGCTGCTGTTCCCGCGTCTGTGGCCGGCCTACGCGGCCTGGTGCGCGGGCGACCAGGGTGCCGCGTTGCGTGACGCGGTCGTGCAGGGCGAGGCGCATTGGCGCCGCTTGTGCCTGCAGTTGCTGGCGTTGCACCGCGGCGGCGGCGCCGACGCGCCGACGCGCATCGAACAATGTGCGCTGGCGCCGCAGTGGCTGCTGGCTTGAGCGCCGTCGGCTAGGCTTTGGGCGGCAACGTCTGCAACTGCTTCCAGGCCTGAAAGCCGCCGGCCACCGACAGGGCCTTGTCGTAGCCCATCGAACGCAGCAGTCGCGCGGCGTACAGGCTGCGCCGGCCGCTGTTGCAGATGCACAGGAGGATGTTGTCGTGCGCGTGGTGCAGCCGGTTGATCATCGTGAAGAAGCCTTGCACGTCAATGTCCGAGGGTTTGCCGGCATCGAGGATGTCCTGTTCGTCCTCGGTCAGCGCGTGGCCGAGCAGTTGCTTGACCTCGAACATCGGGATGTGCACCGTGTCCGGTATCGCCCCCTTCATCTCGATCTCGAAGCTCTGCCGGATGTCGATCATCGTGCCCAGGCCGAGTTGGCACAGTTCGGTGGCACTGCCCAGGCTGATTTCGAGCTTCTCGGTGTCTTCGGCGGGCGTGGGGGCGGCGGCGTTCATGGTGGTCCTGCAGGGCAAGGCGTGCCCGGAACACCATTGTCGCCTGATCGAGCACGCGGCGTTCGGGCCGCTCGCCCCTCAGGCAGGCATGTTCAGCCCTCGCGCCAGAGCATGTACTTCATCGTCGCCGCAGCGCCGGCGACGATGCCGGCCACGGCAATCAGCGAGCCGATGGACAGCGTCGACAGCCCCGACATGCCCTGGCCGACGGTGCAGCCCATCGCGGTGACGCCGCCGAAGCCCATCAGCACGGCGCCGACCAGTTGGTTGCGCAGGTCGGCGAAGGATGCGAAGCCTTCCCAGGCAAAGCGGCGGCTGGCCAGCGCGTAGGCCAGCGAACCGGCGATCACGCCGAGCACGGTGGCGATGCCGAAGCTGACGCGCATCGACTTGTCGGTCCACAGCATCAGCAGCTCCAGGCTGTAGGCGGTGGGTGCGACGAAGCTCATCGATTCGAGCGTGCGCGTGTTGGTGGCGAAGAACACCGTCTCCAGCGTCTCGGGGTTCTCGCCGTAACCCAGATGGCCGGTCAGGTACCACGCCGCCGCGACCAGCAAACCCAGCACCATGGCGCCGAAGACCTGCACGGCATTGCCGCGGAAGCGGCGATCGGCAAAGACGAAGACCAGCAAGGCGCCGCCGATGACCAGCGCGGTGCCGACGACGGCCGTGCTGGCCGGCAACCCGACGGCCTTGGCCAGCAGCGAGGCCAGACTCTGGTCAGTCATGCCGAAGCTGCCAAGGTCGATGCTCACCGGGTCCAGCCAGGCGGCGCGCCATTGGCCGAACAGGCCCTTCAGCGTCATGTAGGCGGCGATGGCCATGAAGGCCAGCACCACCAACGAACGCACGCTGCCGCCGCCAAGGCGCAGCAGGTTCTTGTTGACGCAGCCGCCGGCCAGCGTCATGCCGATGCCGAACAGCACCCCGCCCAGCAGCAGCGACAGCCAGGGCAGCGTCGGCCGCTGGTAGATCGACTTCGCCAGGTCGATCTGTCCCGCTGCAAAGAGCAGGTTGGCGCCAATGACGGCCACGGCGATGGTCAGCAGCCACATGCGCATGCGGCCCCAATGGCCCATGTTGACCACGTCGGAGATCGCACCCATGGTGCAGTAGTTGGACTTGTGGGCCACGGCGCCGAAAACGAAGGCCAGCGCAAAACCACCCCACAGCACGATGCCCGTCGGATCGACCGTTTCGTTCAATTCAGCCTCCGGATGCGGTGCGGGTCTCGGCCCGCGCGCGCAGATCGTCGCGTCAGATGAAAAGGCAGACGTCGGTCTCGCCAGCGAACTTCATGAAGGTGGCGGCGCCGCCGTATTCGAGTCCGTCGATGAACTCGCTCTTCTCGAACTCGAACAGGTCCACCGTCATCTGGCAGGCGATGAACTTGACCTCGGCCTCCAGGCACAGCGAGCGCAGTTCTTCGAGCGAGGCGACGCCCTTCTTCTTCATCTTGTCCTTCATCATCATCGTCGCCATCGACTCCATGCCCGGCAGTATCTGCACGAACACCGGCATCGGCACCGGCATCGGCATCGCCGGATTGGCCAGCGGGCTGATCTTGATGCCGTCGAGGTTCTTGCGCAGCAGTTGCAACCCGTAGAAGGTGAAGAAGACCTGCACCTCCCAACCCAGCGCTGCCGCGGTGGAGGCCAGAATCAATGGCGGGTAGGCCATGTCCAGCGTGCCCTTGGTGGCGATGATCGCCATTTTCTTGGTGGCCATTCGCGCTCCGTCTGTGTCGTGGTATCGGGTGCCGCGCCGGGCCTCAGGCCTTCTTCAGGAAGAAGATGAACTTCTTGTCCTGCGTACTTTGCTCAAGCAACTGGTGGCCGGTCTGCTCGGCAAATGCCGCCATGTCGGCGCACGAACCCGGATCAGTGGCGACGACACGCAGCACCTGGCCCGAACTCATGTCGTTGAGTGCCTTCTTCGTCTTCACGATCGGCAACGGGCAGGCCAGCCCGGAGGCGTCGAATTCTTTGTCGAAGTTCATGGGAGGTCTCCGTGAGTGAGGATGCGGCACGATACGCCCGCTCAAGGCACGCCGGCCACGCCAGACCGCACGCCATCAATGCAGGCGATTACCCGGCATTCGCGCGGTGGCGTCTATTACCGCAATGGGTGGGGCTGGATAGCCCATGTGGGTAGTGTGGTGAAACACCGGGCTCGAAGGTGCCAACGCCCTAGTGGCCGGCCGCAGCCCGTATCCGCGCCGACATCGCTGCAGTGGTGTTGGCGGCGGCAGTGTTGCCCCAGCTGCCGCGCACGTAGTTGGCCAGATCAGCCACCTGCTGGTCGCTGAGCTGACTGGCGAAACCGGGCATCGGCACGTACTTGCCCTGCGCTGGCACGCCGAGCAGCACCACCTTCAGGATGTCGGCCGGATCAGGCGCAAGCACCACGCCGTTGCCGGCCAGTGGCGGAAACACGCCCGGGATGCCGCGGCCGCCGGCCTGGTGGCAGCCGGCGCAATGGTCCAGGTACAGCGATGCGCCCGCTGCACGTGTCGGGTCGGGAACGGGTTTGCCTTGGCGTAGCGTGGAGTTCGCCGGCAGGTCCTTCAGGTAGGCGCCCATCGCTGCCAGGTCGGCTTCGTTCAGATAGCGGGTGCTGTTCTTCACCACCTCGGCCATGGGCCCGAGCGCGGTGGTCTTGCCGGCCACGGCACCGGTCTTCAGGTAGGTGGCGATCTGCTCGGCCGTCCAACTGCCCAGGCCGGTGTGCAGATCGGATGTGAGGTTCAGCGCGAACCAGCCGTCGATGGTGGCGCCGGTGTAGGCCTTGTCCTTCTCGATGCCGCCCAGCGCATTGCGCGGCGAATGGCAGGCGCTGCAATGGCCGAGCCCCTCGACCAGGTAGGCGCCGCGGTTCCATGCTGCCGACTTGCCCGGGTCGGGCTTGAAGCTGCCTTCGCTGAAATAGAGCTCACGCCACACCGCCATCGACCAGCGCTGGTTGAAGGGAAAGCGCAGATGGTTGACGACCACGGCGTTCTTCACCGGGGCGATGCTGCGCAGGTAGGCAAAGATCGCGTCGCTGTCCTGGCGCGTGACGCGGGTGTAGAAGTCGAATGGCATCACCGGGAACATGTCCTGGCCGCGCTTGTTCACGCCTTGGTGCAGGGCGCGGTAGAACTCGTCGGCGCTCCAGCTGCCGATGCCGGTGGCCGCGTCGGGCGTGATGTTCGGCGTGAGCAGGTAGCCGAAGGGCGTGTCCATGCGCAGGCCGCCGGCGAAGGGCTGGCCACCCTGGGCGGTGTGGCAGGACACGCAGTCTCCAGCGCGCGCCAGGTAGGCGCCGCGCGCCACCGCATCGGCATCCGCTGTCTGTGCCTTGGCGTCGACCGCGAGCAGGCAGGTCAGGGCACAGACCTGGAGTGTGTGCAACAGCGGGCGCGACAGGTCCACATCGGATCCTTTGTGCGGCGAAGCTGCGATTCTAGGAGCGCGCCCGATGCAGGGGCGTCATGCACAATGGTCCGCAGGAGCCCAACCGCCGATGTCCGAACCCCAACGCGACCTGACCCGCACGACGCTGGGCGTGCTCTTCATCGGTGTACTGATCGTTGCCACGCTGTGGGTGTTGCGGCCCTTCATTGCCCCGACGATCTGGGCGACGATGATCGTCGTGTCGACCTGGCCGATGCTGAAATGGCTGCAGGCCAGGCTTTGGCACCGACGCAGCCTGGCGGTGCTGGTGATGACGCTGATGATCCTGACGCTGCTGGTACTGCCGCTGATGCTGGCCATCGCCACCATCGTTCGCCATGTGGACGACATCGTTGCCCAGGCGGCCATCGTGTCGGGCTACGTGCTCTCGCCGCCGCCGCCCTGGGTCGAACAGCTGCCCCTGGTCGGCGAACGCGTGGCGCAGTTTTGGACCGACGCCGCCGCGGCCGGCTCGTCGGGCTTGATTGCGCGGGTCATGCCCTATGCCGACGACATCGCCAAGTGGTTCGTCTCGCAGGCCGGCAGCCTCGGCCTGGTGTTCATGCAGTTCCTGCTGATGGTCGTGCTGGCGGCCATCATGTATTCGGGTGGCGAGACCGCGGCGCTGGCGCTGCGGCGCTTCGGACGGCGTCTGGCCGGGGCGCACGGCGAATACGTGGTCGACTTGGCCGGTGCCGCGATCCGCGGCGTGGCGCTGGGCGTGGGCGTCACCGCGGTGCTGCAGGCAGCCGCCGGCGGCGTCGGCCTGGCCATCGTCGGCGTGCCTTTTGCCGGGCTGCTGACGGCCGTGATGCTGCTGCTGTGCATCGCCCAGCTCGGGCCGTCGCTGGTGCTGTTCCCGGCGGTGGTCTGGGTCTACTGGAGCGGCGAGACCGGCTGGGGCACCTTCCTGCTGGTGTGGACGCTGGTGGCGGTGACGATGGACAACTTCATTCGCCCGGTGCTGATCCGCATGGGCGCTCACCTGCCGCTGCTGCTGATCTTCGGCGGCGTGATCGGCGGCGTGCTGGCCTTCGGGCTGATCGGCATCTTCATCGGCCCGGTGGTGCTGGCCGTGGCCTACACGTTGATTGGTGCTTGGGTCAAGATGGGCGAAGGCAACGAGAGTTCCTGAGGCGCTTGTCGCGCCTGTCTCGCACCGAGAATCAACCCAGTCGCGCGCGGTGGCGCTGCACCTGAGCCAACACCTGCGTCGGGGCAGTCCCGCCCACGCCATTGCGAGCATTGAGCGAGCCGCGCAGCGACAGCACGTCGAACACGTCGTTCTCGATGGCGGGGTGGAAGCCCTGCAGCGTGGCCAAAGGCAGCTGCGCCAGATCCAGGCCCTGCTGCATCGCCGACTTCACCGCATGCGCGACAACCTCGTGCGCGTCGCGGAAGGGCAGGCCCTTCTTCACCAGGTAGTCGGCCAGGTCGGTGGCGGTGGCATAACCGCGCAGTGCAGCGCGCTCCATCGCCTCGGGCTTGACGACGATGCCGCCCACCATCTCGGCCATGATGCGCAGCGTGTCGCGCAGCGTGTCCACGCTGTCGAACAGCGGCTCCTTGTCTTCCTGGTTGTCCTTGTTGTAGGCCAGCGGCTGGCCCTTCATCAGGGTCAGCAGCCCCATCAGGTGGCCGACCACGCGGCCGGTCTTGCCGCGTGCCAGCTCGGCCACGTCCGGGTTGCGCTTCTGCGGCATGATCGAAGAGCCGGTGCAGTAGCGGTCGGCCAGGTCGATGAAGCCGAAGTTCTGGCTCATCCACAGCACCAGCTCCTCGGCCAGCCGCGACACATGCACCATGCAGATGGACGCGAAGGCTGCGAACTCGAGCGCGAAGTCGCGGTCGCTCACCGCGTCCAGGCTGTTCTGGCACAGGCCCTCGAAGCCCAGCGATCGCGCCACCTGTTCGCGGTCGATCGGATAGCTGGTACCGGCCAGCGCCGCCGCGCCCAGCGGCAGTCGGTTGGTGCGCCGGCGCAGGTCGGCAAGACGCTCGGCATCACGGGCAAACATCTCCACATAGGCCAGCAGATGGTGCGCAAAGCTCACCGGCTGCGCCACCTGCATGTGCGTGAAGCCGGGCATCACCGTCTCGGCATGCCGGGCAGCCACGTCGACCAGCGAACGCTGCATGTCGGCCAGCAGCGTGCTCATCGCGTCGATCTCGCCGCGCAGCCACAGGCGCACATCGGTGGCCACCTGGTCGTTGCGGCTGCGGCCGGTGTGCAGCCGCTTGCCGGCATCGCCGACCAGCTGCGTCAGCCGCGCCTCGATGTTGAGATGCACGTCCTCCAGTTCGAGCTTCCATTCGAAGCGGCCTGACTCGATCTCCTCGACGATCTGCGCCATGCCGCGGCGGATGTCGGCCAGGTCCTGCGCGCCGATGATGCCCTGCGCCGCCAGCATCTCGGCATGCGCCAGGCTGCCGTCGATATCGGCCCGCCACAGCCGCTGGTCGAAGCCAACGCTGGCGGTGTAGCGCTTCACCAGCTCGCTCATCGGCTCGCTGAACAGGGCCGACCAGGCCTGGGCTTTGTTGTCGAGCGGGTTGGCGGACATGGGTGGTGACAATCGACTTGCGACGCGGGCGTCGGGAGTCCTTATTATCGGTGGGCCATGTCACGCACGCCGGTTCGAAAGCCGCCGGGCCGCCCGAAGTTCGCCGATGCCTTGCCGCGGGCCAGGGCGCCGGCCGGCAGCCACAGCCCAACGCCGCAGGACCCATCGGACACCGAGCTGGGCGCTGCCGACACGCGCCCGGCCAGCGTGTGGCCGGCCAGCACGCGGCCGGCCGACCTACACGCCAGTAGCTTCGCGCCGACCCATTTCGACCCGCTGCTCGAGCAGAAGGCCCGCGACGGCGTGCGTGCCGCGGTGGCACTCGACGTCTGCCACCCCATGCTGGCGCTGCGCGTGATGCTGGGCGTGCAGCTGGTGCTGGCTCTGGGCGCACTGGTCAGCGCCGAAGGACTCGGCGATTGGCTGACGCGGCAGTCAGGCGCGATGTACGTCGGCGTTGCCGGTACCCTGCTTTGGCTGGTGACGGTGTGTGCGCTGAAGTCGGCCCTGGCGAGGCGCTCGGCAGCCGCCCGTCTGGGCAGCCTGCTCGGGCTGGGTGCGGCGTCGGCGCTGATCGCCTGGTGGCCGCTGTGGTGGCTCGGCCTGGCCGACACGGGTCAGGGCCTGCGCTTGCTGGGTGTGCCGCTGGTCGGTGCCGCTCTGTCCGGCGTGGCCTGGGCCTGGCTGGACCTGCGCGCACGTTTGTGGCAGCCGATGGACGCCAGTGTCCGGCTGGCCGAACTGCAGTCGCGCATCCGCCCGCATTTCCTGTTCAATGCGCTGAACACCGCGCTGGCGCTGGTGCGTGTCGACCCGGCGCGCGCCGAGGGCGTGCTCGAAGACCTGGCGCAGTTGTTCCGCGTGGCGCTGGCCGATGCCGGCGAATCGGTCTCGCTGGACGAGGAGATCGACCTGGCCCAGCGCTACCTGGCGATCGAGCAGATCCGTTACGGCAACCGGCTCCAGGTCAGCTGGGACATCGACGCCCGGGTGGGCCGCGCGCGCGTGCCGCCGCTGGTGCTGCAGCCGCTGGTGGAGAACGCGGTGCGTCACGGTGTCGAGCCGTCGGTGCATGGCGCGCGCATCTGGGTGCAGGCCGAGCTGCGGCGCGGCCAGGCGGTGGTGCTCGTCAGCAACACCGTGCCCGAGGCGCCCTCGGCTCCGGGCCACGGCATGGCGCTGCGCAACGTGCGCGAGCGCCTGCGGCTGCTGCACGACGTGGCCGGGCAATGCGATGTCTGGCGCGAAGGCGAGTTGTTCCGCGCCCGCATCATCGTGCCCTTGTGAGCCTGAGATGGTGCCGTTGACAGTGCTGCTGGTCGACGACGAATCGTTGGCGCGAATGCGCCTGCGCACGCTGCTGCAGGACTGCACCGATCCGGCCAGCGAGGTCATCGGCGAAGCCGGGGATGCCGACGCGGCCATGGCGCTGCTGCAAGGTCGTGCCTGCGATCTGGTGCTGCTCGACATCGGCCTTCCCGGGCTCGACGGCATGCAGCTGGCCGCCGCGCTGCGCACGCAGGCCGCGCCGCCGAGCGTGGTCTTCGTCACCGCCCACGCCGAGCATGCGCTGCGTGCCTTCGAGCTCGACGCGGTCGACTACCTGACCAAGCCGGTGTCACGCGAGCGCCTGCGCTCTGCGCTGCAGCGCGTGGCGCAGCGCCGTCGCACCAGGCCCGCTGCGTCTGGCGACGATGCGCGTGTGTTGGTGGTGCACGACCGCGGGCGCGTGCTGCGCCTGCCTCTGGCCGATGTGCTGTACCTGAAGGCCGAGCTCAAGTACGTGACGCTGCGCACTGCGGCGCACAGCTATGTGCTCGACGACCCGCTCAGCGAGCTCGAGCAACGTCTGGGCGACGGCTTCCTGCGCGTGCACCGCAATGCGCTGGTGGCGCGTTCGGCCGTGCGTGTGCTGCAGCGCCGCCGCGGCGACGGTTCCAGCTCCGACGAGGGCCACGCCGAGCATTGGGCCGTGCAGCTGATGCCCACCGGCGAATGGTTGCCGGTGTCGCGCCGCCAGCTGGCGGCGGTGCGTGAGGCGCTGACGCAACTCGACGCCAAGGGTTGACCCGCTCAGCCGGTGTTGCGCAGCCCCGCGGCGATGCCGTTGATCGACAGGTGGATGCCGCGGCGCAGCCGCTGTTCGGTGGGGTCGGCGGCATTGGCGCCGGGCCGGCGATGCCGGCGCATCAACTCGACCTGCAGGTGATTCAGCGGGTCCAGGTAGGGGAAGCGATGCTCGATCGAGCGCGCCAGCGTCGGATTCGACTGCAGTCGCCGCGTCTCGCCGGTGATCTGCGACAGCGCCGCGTTGGCGCGCTCCCACTCGGCGCGGATGGCGGTGAAGATGCGTTTGCCCAGCTTCTTGTCCTCGACCAGCTCCACATAGCGTGCGGCGATGCGCAGGTCGCTCTTGGCCAGCACCATGTCCAGGTTGGACAGCAGCGTGCGGAAGAAGGGCCACTGCTTGTGCATGCGCTGCAGCTGTTCCAGCCGTGTCTTGCGCGTTGCCGGGTCGGCCAGGTAGGCCTCGATGGCCGAGCCGAAGCCTGCCCAGCCCGGCAGCGCCAGGCGGCTCTGGCCCCAGCTGAAGCTCCAGGGGATGGCACGCAGGTCCTCGATGGCGCGGTTGGCCTTGCGCGAGGCCGGGCGCGAGCCGATGTTCAGCTCGGCGATCTCGCGGATCGGCGTCGAGGCGAAGAAGTAGTCGGCGAAGCCCGGCGTCTCGTACACCAGCTTGCGGTACGCCGAAAAGCTGGCACGGCTGATCTGGTCGGCGGCGTCGAGGAAGGCCTTGGGCGCACTCTTCGTCGGGTGCAGCAATGTCGCTTCCAGCGTGGCCGCGACCAGCGTCTCCAGGTTGCGCCGGCCGATCTCGGGGTTGGCGTACTTGGAGCCGATGACCTCGCCCTGTTCGGTCAGGCGGATCTGGCCCTTCACCGTGCCCGGCGGCTGAGCCAGGATGGCCTGGTAGCTGGGCCCGCCGCCGCGACCGACGGTGCCGCCGCGGCCGTGGAACAGGCGCAAGGTCAGGCCATGTTCGCGCTCCAGCGGCTCGAACAGCTCGACCAGCGCGTTCTCGGTGCGGTACAGCTCCCAGTTGCTGGTGAAGAATCCACCGTCCTTGTTGCTGTCGCTGTAGCCGAGCATGATGTCCTGCTCGGCGCCGCTGCGGCAGATCATCGGCAGCACGCCCGGCTG
>Ga0105090_10001977_pt1 | contig 11305 bp, 8 predicted proteins | sample PPLLak3March2015_FD_79110 | JGI IMG/M metagenome (GOLD analysis project Ga0105090, IMG submission 79110) | Freshwater sediment microbial communities from Prairie Pothole Lake near Jamestown, North Dakota, USA - PPLs Lake P7 Core (1) Depth... | ecosystem: Environmental > Aquatic > Freshwater >... | reverse complement strand
TTCCAACGCGGGCGTGGTCACGACCAACCAGGCTCCCGCCACCGCCAACGAGATCGAGTTCTTCGGCAGCTCGACCCAGTTCATCGTCGACGTCTTTGGCGTGTTTGCCGCGCCGACCGCGACCGCACTCGACTGCACCAACGGTACCGAGACCAACACCGTCGCCGACACGATCACCCGCGACTTCAACCTGTTCGCGGACGCCTGCCCGACCGGCTACGCGATGGTGTCGAACTCCTGCCAGGCGTGGGGCGATACCGCGGGCGGCGCCGTCGTGCTCGCCGGACAGGGCGCGTTCGTCGGGGGCTCCAACTGCTTCGGCTACTACGCCGGTACCTCCTCGGCCACGATCTTCAACGCACCGTGGTGCTGCCGCATCCCGGGCCGCTAGGACGACAGGCCACGCCATGAACATCCGACACACCCTGCGCGCGCTGGCGATGGCCACGGCGCTGGCCGCCGCGGTCGGCGGTGCGCACGCCCAGCCCGCGGAGCAGCCGTCGTCGATGACGACCCGCGGCTCGTCGATCACGCCCGAGATGCGGACCAACTTCGACGCGCGAATGCGCGCCGCCGAGGCCATCATCGCCGCGATCGAGAAAGGCCCCGACGCCGCTACGCTGACCGTGGCGAACATTGTCTGGCTGCGCGAAAGCCTCTACCGCCTGACGCTCGAGCAACTGCAGCGCATGGGCGCGCCGTCGACGCTCGCCGACGCGAGCGACGCGCTCGGCCGCATCCGCGACGCGACGCCGCAACTCGGCTCGTCGTCGGTGGAGCTCGTCTACTACCCGATCACCCCCTGCCGCTACATCGACACCCGCATCCAGGGGGGGCCGCTCGCCGGCAGCCGCACGATCGACCTCGCGTTCACCGGCGGCGCATTCGGCGGCTCGATCGCCTGCGACCCGAAGGCCGCGGTCGGCGGCAACGAGGACAACATCGGCGCGCTCGCGATCAACGTCGCGATCGTCGGGCCGACGGTGTCGCCGGGCTTCCTCGGCGTGCGCCCGGCCGGCGCGACGAACACGTCCGCACTGGTCAACTGGTGGCAGCAGGGCGCCTCGGTGCAGGCCTCCAATGCCGGCATCGTCACGACGAACCAATCGACCGCGAGCGCCGCCGAGATCGAGTTCTTCGGCAGCGCGACCCACTTCATCGTCGACATCTTCGGGGTGTTCGCCGCGCCGACGGCCACCGCAATGGACTGCGTCGCGGGCGGCCTCGCCACGGCCACGGCAAACACCACGACCCGCAACTACGCGGTCACGTCGGGCGCCTGCCCGACCGGGTACGCGCCGGTGTCGGTGAACTGCAGCGTCTCCGGCGGCGACTTCGGCGCCGGTCGCATGCGCAAGTCGGAGGCGGGCATCAACAACCCCGGCGCGGCGTCCACGTGCAGCGGGTACTACTCCGGTGCGACGAGCGTCACCGTGACCGCGCAGGCGCGCTGCTGTCGGGTGCCGGGCCGCTAGGCGGTCGGCAGGGTCGTGTTCGACGAGGCGCTCAGCGCCCCGTCGGCGTCTTCGCGCGCGGCGCGCGGCCCGGAGCCCGCGCAGATTCGGGGTAGACTTCAGGCCGGCGGCGCCTCGCGCAGTGCAGCCTGCCGCCACCCCCATGTGCGGCATCGCCGGTTTCCTCGATCCCCGCGGCAGCTCCGATCGCGCCACGCTCGAAACGACGGCACGCGCGATGGCGCGCGCCATCGCCCACCGGGGACCCGACGACGAAGGCGCGTGGGCCGACCCCGACGCGGGCATCGCGCTCGGTCACCGTCGGCTTGCCGTCGTCGACCTCTCCCCCGAAGGCCACCAGCCGATGGCCTCGGCCTCGGGCCGCTACATGATCGCCTTCAACGGCGAGGTCTACAACCACGCCGCGATCCGGGCCGAGATCGAGTCGGCTGGCGACGCCCCGCGCTGGCGCGGCCACTCGGACACGGAAGCGATGCTCGCCGCCATCGAGCGCTGGGGCGTCGACGGCGCGCTGGCGCGCTTCAACGGCATGTTCGCATTCGCGCTGTGGGACCGCGAGACCCGCACGCTGCACCTCGCCCGCGACCGCATGGGCGAGAAGCCGCTCTACTACGGCGAGGTCGCGGGCCGCTTCGTGTTCGGATCGGAGATGAAGGCGCTGCGCGCGCTACCCGGCTTCGATCGTCCCGTCGACCGCGAGGCCCTCGCGCTGTACCTGCGCTTCGCCTACGTACCCTCCCCCCGCTCGATCCACGCCGGCATCGCCAAGCTGCCGCCGGCCACGCGCGCGGAGGTGCGCGTCGCGGAGAACGGCCGCATCGGGGTCGCAACGCACCGCTACTGGGATCTCGACGCGGTGGCGCGCGCCGGGCGCACGGCACCCTTCGCGGGCGACGCCGCCGAGGCGCGGGCCGAGCTCTCGCGCCGGCTCGAGCGCTCTGTGGGGCTGCGCATGGTCGCCGACGTGCCCGTCGGCGCGTTCCTCTCCGGAGGCGTCGACTCGTCGCTCGTCGTCGCGGTAATGCAGAAGCTCTCCGCGCGCCCCGTGCGCACGTTCACGATCGGCTTCGATGATCCCGCGTACGACGAGGCCCCGTTCGCGCGCGACGTCGCGCGCCATCTCGGCACCGACCACACCGAGGTCTACGTCGGCGGCCGCGAGGCGTTGGACGTCGTGCCGATGCTGCCGCGCATGTACGACGAGCCGTTCGCCGATCCGTCGCAGGTACCGACGTTCCTCGTCTCGCGCATCGCCCGCGCGCACGTGACCGTGAGCCTCTCCGGCGACGCGGGCGACGAGCTCTTCGCGGGCTACGAGCGCTACGTGCGGAGCGAGAGGCTCGCGCGACTGCCCGCCGCGCTGCGACGCGCCGGCGGCGCGCTGCTCTCCGCGTCGTCGCCCGCGCGCGCCGGAGCGCTCCTGGACGCGGCGCAGCGGGCCCTGCCGCGGCGGCTGCGCTTCGCGCGCCCAGCGGAGAAGCTCGCGAAGCTCGCGCCCGTGCTCGGCGCCGCGGATGCCCGGACGCTCTACGAAGGCCTCGTCACCCAGTGGCGCGGCGCGCCGGTGCCTGCGTCGGCGCGGGCGGAAGCGGCCGCTCCCGGGCTCCTGTCCGCGATCGGCGGCCCCGCGCTGGACTACGCTTCGTGGATGATGCTCGCGGACCAGCACACGTACCTGCCGGACGACATCCTGGTCAAGGTCGACCGCGCGGCGATGGCGGTCGCGCTCGAGACGCGCGTGCCGCTGCTCGACCATGACCTCGTCGCGTGGGCGTGGTCGCTGCCCCTCGGCCTCAAGCTGCGCGAGGGGCGCGGCAAGTTCCTGCTGCGCACGCTCCTCGACGAGCACGTGCCGCGCGCGATGATCGACCGCCCGAAGCGCGGCTTCGCCGTGCCGCTCGCCGCGTGGCTGCGCGGGCCGCTGCGCGACTGGGCGGCGCAGCTGCTCGATCCGGCCCGCCTCGCGAAGGAGGGATACCTGGACGCCGAGCGCGTCGGACACCTGTGGCGCGAGCATCTCGCCGGCCTGCGCGACGCGCAGGACGAGCTGTGGACGGTGCTCTGCTTCGAAGCCTGGCTCGCCGATGCGCGTCCCTAAGTCCGCAGCGGCGTTCGTGCTGATCTGGCTCTCCGGGCTCGTGCTCGCCTACGTGGCGCACGCCACGCTGCCGGAGCGCTACTACTTCGACGCGCAGGTGATCGGCACCCTGATCGACGACCCGGGCTTCGAGTGGAGCGACTCGTTCCGGCGCACCGCGCTCGCCTACCGGCTGCTCGGCTTCGGCGCGCTCTGGCCCGATGCGCTGGCGGCGGCGCTGGGCTACACAGTCGCGATCGCGGCGATCGCGTGGGGCGCGCGCCTCGCCCGGGGGGGCTGGCAACCGGCAACGTACCTGCTGATCGCCGCGTGGTGCATCCCCGTCGCGGTCTACCACGGACAGTTCTCGAAGGAGATGTACGCGATCGCCGCCGTCGCAGCAATGCTGTGGCTGTCGACGTCCGCGCGAGGCGTGGTCGTGGCGGCGCTGATCGCGCTCGCCTACGCCGCCGTGTTCCGCAGCTACTGGGCGGTGATCGTCGCGCTCTGGCTCGTGCTGCTCGCCGGGTGGCGCGCCGGCCTCGGCTGGCCGCTCCGCCTCGCGCTCGTCGGGGCCGCGATCCTGGCGCTGTCGGCCGCGAGCGAGGCGATCGTCGGCTTCCGGTTGTCCGACGGGCGCACGCTGGTCATCGAGGACCGCGACCTCGAGCCGGACTCGGCGACCGTGTTCTTCAACCCCCTCGAGAACACCTCGAGCGCGACCGACCTCGCGAACGCCTTCGCCGGCTGGCTCACGCTGGTGCTGCCCTTCTACCTCTTCACGCTCGGCGCGGTCCAGCACGTCGCCTTCGCCGCGTTCCAGCTGCTGAACACGGCGCTGTTCGTTTGCGTCGCGCGGCGCACCGCCGCCCCGTGCGGGGGGGCGCCGGACGCGCATCGCTGGCGCCAATCCGCCGCGGCGTCGTGGTGCGTCGCCTTCACGATCGTGCAAGGGATGTTCGAGCCCGACTTCGGCTCGTTCATCAAGCACCAAACCAACCTGGTCCCGATGCTCGCCTACCTCTACCTGTCCGCGTGGCGCGCGCCGCTCGCGCCGGCCGCGACGGCCGTCGCCCGATGAGGATCCTGCACGTCTCGGAGGCGTTCGGCGGCGGCGTATTCACGTCGATGACGCGCCTCACCAGCGGCCTTGCGCGCCGCGGCCACGACGTCCACCTGGCCTTCGCGCGACGGCCCGAGACGCCCCCCGACGTCGCCGCGTTCGTCCACCCGGGCGTCACGCTCCACGAAGTCGATCTCGTCCGCCCGATCGCGCCGCGTGCCGACCTCGCCGGCGCGCTCGCCCTCGCGCGCCTGATCCGCAACGTGCGGCCGGACCTCGTCCACCTGCACTCGTCGAAGGCCGGCGTGCTCGGACGCGCCGCCGCCCGCGTGACCGGTTACGCGTCGCGGACGCTGTACTCGCCGCGCGGGCTCGCGTTCCTGCAGGAGAACTACTCGCCGCGCGCGCGCCGCTTTTTCGAGATCGTCGAGTGGGGCGCCGCGCGCCTCGGCGGCACCGTGGTCGCCTGCTCGCGCAGCGAGGAGGTGCTGGTGCGCGAGCGCATCCGGCCGCGGCGGGTCGCGCTGGTCGAGAATGCGGTCGACGTCGAGGGCGTGCCGGTGCACGTGCCGATCGACGACGGGATCGTGCGCGTCGGCGCGATCGGCCGCGTGGCGTTCCAGAACAACCCCGAGTTGGTCGCGGCGATCGCGCGCCGGCTCGCGCGGCCAGGCGTGCGCTTCCATTGGATCGGCGGCGGCGAGCCGGAAGGCGTCGGGGTGCTCGAGGCCGCGGGCGTCGAGGTCACGGGCTGGCTGCGACGCCCGGAAGCGCTGGCGGCGCTCGCGCGGATGGACGTCTGCCTGCACGCGACGCGCTGGGAGGGCATGCCCGTCGCCCTGATCGAGGCGCAGGTGGCCGGCGTGCCTGCCGTGACGACCGACGTCGTCGGCAACCGCGACGTCGTCCGGCACGGCGAGACCGGCTTCGTCGCGTCCACCCCCGAGGGCGTCACCGACGCGCTTTCCCGGCTGATCGCCGACGCGCCGTTGCGCGCGCGGCTGGGGCGTCGCGCACGGGAGATCGCGCTCGAGCGCTTCAGCCTCGAGCGCCTGCTCGACGACTACGAGCGGCTCTATGCCGCCACGCTGGTGCGCGCCGCCGGCACCCGTGCGATGTGAACTGGCCGTGATGCAAGTTCCGATCGCCCGTGCGCCGGCCGCGCGAGCCGCACACGCATGACCGGGCAGACCGCCGACGCGCCGCAACCCCGCCTCTCGGCGACTGCGGTCCTCGTCGCGATCGTCGCCTGGATCGTGGCGTTCGCCTCGCTGCTGTTCGGCGCGGCGGCGATCCTCGGCGCGCAGCCCGGCCGCGAGGACGCCCCTGCGCTCGTCCGCGCCGGCCGTGAGCTCCTGCCCAACAACGCGAACGCGCGCCGCGACGGCGACGCGATGGTCGTCGCCAACCGTCCCGAGGCGCCCCTCGTGATTCTCGCCGCGGGCACGCTGCCGTTCCGCGCCGCGAGCTACGGCCGACTGGTCGTCGATGCCGACCCGCTGCCGCGCGACGTCGAGGTCGCGCTGATCTGGGTTCGCCGTGACGAGCCGGGCAAGCCGTTCGAGCAGCGGCTGTCCCAGGATGGCGACCGCATCGTCGCGACGATGCTCGACGGCAATGCCGACTGGCGGGACGAGATCGCGTTCCTAGGGATAGGCGTCAAGGGGGCGATGCCGCGCCCGTGGACGCTGCGGGGCATCCGTCTCGAGGCGCTCGGCGTCGGCGGCATCGCGGCCGACATCTGGCTGGGCTGGACCTCGCTCGAGCGCTGGGACGGCCGCTCGATCAATGTCGTGTTCGGCGGGCGCGACGAGCAGCGCGCGTGGCTGCCGCCGATCGCCTTCGCCGCCTCGGCGATCGCCGCGCTCGTCGTATGGCTGCTCGCCCGGCGCCGAGGTGCGAGCGCCGGCACGCTCGCGCTCGCCGTACCCTTCCTGATCGGCTGGCTCGCACTCGACGTGCGCTGGCAGGACAACCTCGTCGACCAGGCACGCGCCACCTGGAACGAGTTCGCGGGACGCTCGTTCGAGGAGCGCCACTTCGCGATGGAGGACGCGGAGCTCTTCCGCTTCGTGCAGCAGGCCGTCGCGAAGCTGCCGCCGACGCCGGTGCGCATCTACGTGAACTCCGACTTCGAGTACTTCCGCCGCCGTGCGGGCTACCACCTCTACCCGCACAACGTGCTCGCCTACAACTGGGCCGAGCCGTCGGTGACGCGGCCGGGCGATTACGTCCTGCTGTTCCAGAAGGCCGACGTGCGCTACGACGTGCGCGCCCGCGAGCTGCTCTGGGCCAACGGCCGGCAGCTCAAGGTGACGCCGATCCTCGCGCAGCGCGGCGCCGGCCTGTTCCAGGTGCGCGAACCGGAGGCACCTGCGCAATGACCGGCTACGCGGGACTCGTCGCCGGCGTGCTGCTGCCGTGGGCCGCGGGCTTCGCGCTCGTGCGCTGGCTGCTCTCGCGGTGCGGCGAGCGCGACGCGTGGGTCGAGGCGGGCTACGGCCACTTCGCGGGCGTGCTCGTCGTGACGCTGCTGCTGCGGCTGCAGGACCTCGCGGGCATGCGCCTCGGGTTCGCGCCGGTTGCGGCCGTGCTCGCGCTGATCGCGATCGCGGGCATCGTGCTGGCGCGCCGCCTTCCGGTCGCGGCCGCGCCGCGACCTCCAGCCCCGGCGAGCGCGGAGCCGCTCGCGCTCAGGCTTCTTGCGATCGTTGCCGTCGCCCTGATCGCGATCCGGGTCGGCACGCTCGCGACGGAAGTCCTGCTGCGCCCGCTGTTCGCGTGGGACGCGTGGTCGCAGTGGGCGACGAAGGCGAAGGTGTGGAGCGGACTGCGTGAGATCGTGCCGTTCATCGGCTACGACGACTGGCTTGCCCGCAAGCACGGCTATACGGACACCGCGCCGCACTATCCCGCGACGATACCGCTGCTGCAGACGTGGATGACGCTCGCGATCGGCCGCTGGGACGACGCGCTGATGAACGCACCGTGGCTCGCCGGCTTCGTGGCGCTGGGACTGGCGGTGTTCGGGCAGCTGCGGCGGCTCGGCACTTCAAGGTCGTGGGCGGCGATCACCGCGTGGCTCGTGCTCTCGCTGCCGCTCCTCGACGTCCACGTCGCGCTGCCCGGCTACGCCGACTTCCACGTGGCGGCCGCCTGCACGCTCGCGGTACTCGCGCTCGCCCAGTGGGAGGCCGCGCGGGCGCGGGGCGCACTGGTGCTGTTCGCCGTTGGCGCGCTGCTGCTGCCGTTGCTCAAGGTGCCGGGCATCGCGTGGCTGGGAACGCTCGCGCTCGGGCTCGCGATCGCGACGTTCGGGACCACGCCCGGCCGCATCGTCGCGATCGGCGTCGGGGTGCTGGCCGCGACCGTCGCCGGCGCGCTGTTCGTCGGTTCGGCGAAGGTCGCCGCCGACGCGGCGGCGACGCAGTACCGCATCGTCGAGTCGCTGGCGCGGCACCTGTTCGCGTTCGGCAACTTCCACCTGCTCTGGTACCTGCTGCCGCTCGTCGTCGTGGCCGCATGGCGCGAGGCGCTCGCGCTGAAGGCAACGTCGATCGCGCTCGCGGCGGGCTTCGGCTTCCTGCTGTGGACGTTCTTGTTCACGCAGGCGGGCGACTGGGTGGTCGACTACACGACCGTCAATCGCGCGCTGCTGCACATCGCGCCGGCGGCGACCGCGTTCGCTGCGCTGCTCGCCTGGCGCGCCGCGTGCGCCCGCGACGCGCGCGCGGCGGCCGAGGCCCCGCTCGCCACGCCGACGTGATCGGCGTCCCCGCCCGTTGCGGCGGCCGTCAGTAGGCGCGCTCGCCGCGCATCCGGAACACGGTCATCAGGATGATGTAGAGGTCCAGCGCGAGCGACCAGTGCTCGACGTACCAGAGGTCGTGCTGGACGCGCATCTCCATCTTCCAGTCCTCGTCGGTCTCGCCTCGCCAGCCGTTGACCTGCGCCCAGCCGGTGATCCCCGGCTTGAGCCAGGTACGGCGCAGGTAGTTGGGGATGCGCGCCTGGTAGAAGTCGTTGTGCGCGAGCGCGTGCGGCCGCGGCCCGACCACCGACATGTCGCCCATCAGCACGTTGATGAACTGCGGCAGCTCGTCGAGGCTGGTGCGCCGCAGGAACGCGCCGAAGCGGGTCACGCGCGGGTCGTCGCGGGTCGCCTGCGGCAGCTCGCCCGGCGGCGGCTGGTGGACGTACATCGTGCGGAACTTCCAGACCTTGATCTCTCGGTTGTCGATGCCGCCGCGCTTCTGGCGGAAGATCGCCGGTCCGGGCGAGGACAGCTTGACGCCGATCGCGATGGCGGCGAGCACCGGCCACAGCACCGCCAGCATGGCCAGCGCGATCACCTTGTCCTCGATCCATTTCAGCATGCCCTTCGGCCCCGACAGCGGGCTCTCGGTGAGCTTGATCACCGGCAGGCCGCCAACTTCCGTCACGGAGTGATTGAGCAGCCGGAAACCGAAGATGTCGGGCACGAAGCTCACCTCGACGTTGAAGGGGTCGACGAGCGAGAGCACCTCGCGGACGCGATCCTCGGCCCGCAGCGGCAACGCGATCCACACCTGGTCTACGCGATCAGCGCGAATGTCGTCGACCACGGCGCCGGCCGCGCCGCGCACCGGCACGCCGTCGAGCAAGCGGCCGGCGAGGGCCGGGTCGTCGTCGTAGAGCCCCACGACCGCGACGCCCGCGGTCGGCGTGGCGCGCAGCTGCCGGAGGACTTGGCGGCCGAGCTCGCCGGCGCCGACGATCGCCACGCGGCGCACCATCAGGCCACGCCGCCGCAGCGACTGCAGCAGCACGACAAGCACGAGGCGCACGGCGATCAGCGCACCGAGCGCGAGCAGGCTCCACACTCCGAACCACTGGCGGGAGAAGGCGGCGCCCACGCGCGTGGCGAACAGGAGCGCGAGCAGCGCGGCAAATACGACGGCCCAGGCGATGACCACGTGCAGCAGGTTGCGCCGCAGCCGCTCGTCGAGTCCGTCGCCGCTGCGGTTGGCGCCGGCGAACACGAGCACGGCCAGCGCGAAGGCGGCGAAGATCACGCCCTGGTGCCACGGCGGCAGTTCGAGGTCGTCGAACCGCAGCCAGTACGACACGAGCCCGGTCGCGACGATCAACAGCGGATCGAGGATCCTGAGCAGCGTCGAGGGCGTGCCTAGAGAGCGCATGGGACGGCGCGCCGCGGGTGCTGGGCGCGGGTAGTCACGTGCACCTCGACCACATCGTTCGAGGGCGTCGCAAACCCGATTCGTCGTCGGAACCGGGACGGTCCGATACGCGGCGGCGTCGCAGCATTCTACCGCAGGCACTCAGCGCAATCGGCCCGGTTTTGCCCCACAATAGCGGGCCTGCACGTCCTCCCCGGAAGCGCCCTGCCCCGCCGATGCCAGAACCGAGCGCCTATCTCGACCTCGACGACCTCGCCCGCACGCTGCGCCGGCGCGCGCTGCCGATTCTCGGCGCATCCGTGCTCGCCGGACTCGTCGCCACCGCCGGCCTCGTATTCCTCGGCAAGCACCGCGCCGACGCGACCGTCGGCTTGGCAGCGCTAGAGTTCGACGCGAAAAAGACGCTGCCCTATGGGGACGGCAAGGCGGCGCAGCTTGCGCTCTCGCGCGGCATCACTCCGCCCGACTTCAAGACGCTCGCGCCGCGGTTCGACGTTGCCGCGTTTGCCGAGTTCTCCGCGCGTCGCACGGTCGATCCGTCACTCGCCGAGCGCATCGATCGCGAGCTCGCGATCGAGGAGCGGCGCCGCGACCTGCTGGTCCCGGTCTATGGCTCGACGCGAAGCGATCAGCGCGAGCTGGGCGAAAGCGCCAAGGCGCAGGAAAACGCCGTGCTGGGCGTGCGCGTCGGCTACGCTTCGCGTGACCGCGAACGCGCGCGCAGCGTGGTCGCTACCGTCGGCGAGTTCGTTGCCGAGACTGCGTTCTTAGCCGCCGTCCGCGACGTGGTCGCGGTGCGCGAGCGCGATCACGAAGGCAGCCGACTGGTCAACGAGAACGCGTTTGTCAACGCCCGCTTCATGATCTCGCAGCTGGAAGCCCGCGGGCGCACGCTGGAGAAGCTGCGCGCCGCCCATCCCGACCTCGGCAAGGGAGCCCCGCAGCAGGTCGTCTCGGTCGCGGAAGGCGGATCGCGCTACCTGTCTCCGGCGGCGCAGGTCGTTGGCGTGGAGTCGACGCTTGCCGAGTACCGCGAGCGCGTCACTGCCGCGGAGCGCCTGTCGCGCAAAGCGGCGGCGCAGCACGACTTCTACAGGCGCGTCGACGGCCTGCTCGCCGCCAAGCCCCGCGCCGACGCGTTGATCGGCGAGATGCGCAAGCTGGTCGGCGTCGTCTTCCCGAGCGGCGCCGACCCGGACGGCGCGATCGCTGAGGGTCGCAACGAGGTGCTGCTCGACCTCGTGCAGATCGCCGCGCTGCGCGAGCGGGGACTGATCTTCATCGCCCCGCCCGCGATCGCCGAGCGGGATCCGGCGACGCTGGTGAAGTTCGGGCTTGCCGCCGGCCTCGCGACGCTGGTCGCCGGCCTGGCGCTCGTTCTCGGCGCCGTCTGGTGGCGCTCCGGGCGATCGGGCGCGCCGCGCTGACCGCCGGCGGCACCACGCCTGCCACCGGCCGCCGCCGATGACGATGCAGCGCACGCTCGTTCGCGCGGCCATTGCCCTCGCCG
>Ga0105090_10001975_pt1 | contig 11306 bp, 12 predicted proteins | sample PPLLak3March2015_FD_79110 | JGI IMG/M metagenome (GOLD analysis project Ga0105090, IMG submission 79110) | Freshwater sediment microbial communities from Prairie Pothole Lake near Jamestown, North Dakota, USA - PPLs Lake P7 Core (1) Depth... | ecosystem: Environmental > Aquatic > Freshwater >... | reverse complement strand
GGTTGTCGGCGACCGGCACGCCCTGGTTCGTAGTGAGCGCCTGTCCGCCGGAATCCGCGCGCACTCGCGGCAGTTCGCCGCCCACCGCGTTGACGCCAGGCTTGGCGCTCGCGCCCGCAGCGACCGGCAAATCCGGGCATTGCCCGGTAAAGGTTCCCGGCGGGGCCCGCCTGATCGGAAGCCTTCTCCACGCGCGCGTGTCCCAACGATGCGTCGGAGGCCCATGCCAACTCGGGCACACGCCTTGCTCGGTACAGCATGCGGACGCAGTGCCGGCCCCGGCCGCGCAACGCGTCGCGCTTCGCGCCATTCCTCAATCCAGAACGGGGCCAGCCATGGGCTGAAGAATATACTACGAGGGGCAGATCTGGCTCGCTCCCAAGCGACCTGAATGGAGGCTCAAATGCCTCGCTACGCAGTCGTCTTCTTCGCCATGGCGACCCTTGCCTTGGTGGCAGGTTTTGGCGGGATCCTCGCCGGCGCCACCAGCATCGCGCAGATGACTTTCTTCCTGTTCCTGATCTTCGCAGTCGTCAGCTCCGCCTTGGCTCGTCCGGGCGCGCAGATGACTCATGTGGATCGCTACGGGAAGGGACGAAACGACTGATTGCCGGCAGGGCGGTGCAGCGCGTGCGTCGCGTGCGTCGCGCCACCGTGCCGGCGCTCGAACCCGGAGGACACGATCATGAAGCTTCAATACGTATTGCCCGCCCTGGCGCTGCCGCTGATACTCGGGGCCTGCGACAGGCAGGCGCCGGCGGACCCGCCCAAACCGCAAGTCACCGCGCCGGCGAACGAGTCAGTTACGCCGCCGGTCGTCAACTCCAGCGAGAAACCGGTGCCCGGACCGACTGGCGAGGTCTTTCCGGTGCCGCCGTCGAGTGTTACCGGCAACGCCCCTGCGCCTGCCGACGCGGGCAAGGATTCGCCGGCGACACAACCGGCATCGACCCTGTCGGAGTCCGAAGAGGAGAACAAGATGCCGCTGGCCGGTCAGGCAGGCAGTCACTCGAGCGACTCGTTTGAGGCCGGCGCCTCGAAGTGACGAGGCAAGCGGATATGTTGGCAATGAAGCCGGGGCGGCTGCTCTGCCGTCGGGGTTGCCGCAAGCGCCGCCTGACTGACATGGGCGCTCTCCCGCAGCGCCCGTAGAACTTTTGGCCAGGTGGCGCGCGCCTCAGCCCCCGCGCACGCGATCCCCGTAGACCCCCACGCACTCGCGCGTCGCGTTCACGTGGATCGCCACAATCCGCCGGCGATCTTCCTGGTACCCGCCCGCCAAATTCCAGGCGACCGGCAGGCCGAGCCGGCGCTCTGGTGAACGACCCGCTCGGCATCCGCATCGGGTGCGCGGGCTGCCCAACGCGTTGCGCCGACGCACGCTCGCCAAGGCTTCGTGAAACCCGCTTCCGACCGGGCGCTGCTACGATATCCGCTCCCCGGGCACCGTGAGCCGCGTGCGATCAGTCAAGGAGAGCATGTCCATGGCAACAGCATTCAGGAGCCGCGCAGCTGCCGGTGCAATTGTCGCCTCGTTGGCCGGATCCGCCGCGGCGCAGTTCGACCAGGCCATCGTCATGAAGTGGGCGGACGTTGCCAAGGTTCGGTATCAGGTCGTCGGCGAGTATCACGATCCGAACACGCTGGTGATCAGCGGCGGCACGAACGGCTATGCCGACGTGAGGGACCGGGCCGAGCTCGATTTCATCTATGACCAGACCGGGGGCGGCCTCGTCGGTCCTGCCAGGTTCCAGGACCACCCGTCACGGGTAACCGGCTTGCGGAACGGCGCCAAGGGTTGCGCCGCGCCGACCATCAAGGACCCCTACGAGCACTTCACGATCCTGAAGGTGGAGAACCAGCCTGGCAGCGGTCTGATGCTGACCACGGTGCGCAAGCTCGCGGCGGGACAGGTCCCGGCGGTCTGCACCGGGGCGCCTCAGTCGCACCCGGGCCGCATGAAAGAGGAACAAGTACAGCTCACCGTCCCCTCCCCATCGCTGCTCGGACTTTCCGAGAAAGATTCGGACGCGTCGCTGCGGGCGTTCCCGAAAACGGACACGATCGTCGTGCGCGATGGCGGCTGGACCTGGACTTACAAGCTGACGGCTGCGCGATAAACGGCAGGTCCGTGCGCCGCCTGCCTCTCGGCGCAGGCGACGGCATCGTCGCCACCGCCAGCCTCGTGCTGGGCGTGGCCATTCTACCGATCCTGATGGTTCTGCTGTTACCGGCTTCCGCGCTGATGTGGGGCGTTTCGGGCAGCTCGCTCGTCTTTCTCGCGCTGCTGGGCCTGCTGGCCGCGCGCGCGGGGCGCATCGATGATCGCGTCCGCCACGCGCGTCGCCTTCTGGGGCGCGTTGGCAATGGCATTGACAGCCGGAGTCGGAGGGCTGTTCGGGGTCGCCGCCTGAGATCCACAGGCAAACACCGCTCCGACACCGAGCCCTCGAGCGCAAACACACGTGGCGCCTTCCGAAGTTCGAACAATCGATCGAGTCGAAACTGCGGCGAATAGACCTTCGAGAACTCGACCTCGTTGCGCGTGATGCAGAACGGTGTCTGCTTGACGAAGACCGTGGTCTTCACCTCGATCAAACGCTCGCGCCCGTCGGGCTCGAAGGGCAGCACATCGAAACGGAGACCGTCGCCGCGCGTCGTCGCGACATGCGCGACGCTACTTAGGCTCGCATAGCGAGCTTCCGAGCTTCCACAGGCGGGGCCCGCTCATAGGCAACGACCAAGCCCTCACCCGCTTCGCCGAACGAGCGGTTGCGCGCCTCACTGCCGGCGGAACGGTTTCAGTGCGACCAGCTTGATGCCGACCATCTCATGAGGCCCGACCGAGGGGGTGAGTGGCCGACCGGCGCGACATTCCCGACGGAACCTCAGGCGTGGCCGGTTCGCTTGCGTTCGTTGAAAGATGCAAAGCTATGCATACGAATTCACATTGCCTGAACACATAGCCCGGCGTTACTGAGATTTTGAACAGTATTCAAGTACTTCATCGTAGCGTTACGACAAAAAATCTTGTCCGCATGTGAATTCGCATACATACTTAATTGTGGAAGTCATCGAGCGATGCCCATATGACCGCGGAACTGCGCAAGCCAGCAACTCAGAAAGACGTGGCCAAGCTGGCCGGCGTCTCACAGGCGGCGGTGTCGCGGTGGATTTCTGGGCGGGGCTATGTCGCTGCGGACGTGCGCGAGCAGATCATTCGTGCCGTGACCGAACTCGACTACCGCCCTCACCCGTTCGCCCAAGGCCTCAGCAGCGGTCAATCCGACATGGTCGCAGTCGTCATGGCGAACATCTCCAATCCCGGCTATCAGGTCATGCTGGAGAAGATCACCCAAGCGCTGCAGGCAAAGAACCTGCAAACCCTGCTATTCAACGCTTCGTCGGCGCAAACAGTCGATGATCTCGTTCCCAACGTGCTGCGCTACAGGGTCCGCGGCGCAATCATTACAACGTCGCAGCTCTCCTCGACGGCGGCACGGCAACTAGCCTCTCAAGGTGTTCCCACCGTGTTACTCCATCGGTATACGAAGGCCGGTGGAGTGCACAGCGTCCTCTGCGACAACATGGCCGGCGGCCGGCTTGCAGCCGACACCCTCCTGCGAGCAGGGGCTCGCCGCGTCGCCTTCATAGGAGGGAACCCCGACTCGTCGACCAGCACTGACCGTAAGGCTGGATTCCTTCAGCAACTTCAACAGTGGAACGCCGAAGCGGTCGCCACTCAAGACGGCGAGTTCACTTACGAGTGGGGAGCCGCGGCAACAATCAGGCTCTTCGAGGTTCATCCAGACATCGACGGCCTGTTCTGCGCCGACGACGAGATCGCCACTGGCGCAATCGATGCGCTCAGGCACCAACTCGGGAAGCAGATCCCAAAGGACGTGAAGGTTGTCGGTTTTGACGACCATCCGATCAGTTCCAAAGCCGCCTATGCGCTGACGACCATCCGGCAGCCGTTCGACGAGATGATCGACAAAGCGGTGAACTTACTGCTCGAGGGTGATGCCAGACATCCCGCCACGGAGTTGCTGAAGGGCACGCTGATAGCGCGGCGATCAGCATGACCGTCAAAACGGGCTGACGCCCCGCCCCGATCGAAGGCTAGAGGACAAGGAGACAAGTATGTTCGATCTGATCTTGAAGAACGGCACGGTATACGACGGCACGGGAGCATCTGGTCAGCGCGTCGACGTCGGTGTTCGAGGAGGACACATCGAAGCCGTTGGCGATCTCGGCAACGATGCGACCGAAGTGATCGATTGCAGCGGTCTCACAGTCGCCCCGGGTTTCATCGACATCCACACGCATTCGGATGCGACCCTACTGTCCGATGCGGATGGCTACAGCCTCCTGATGCAGGGGGTCACGACCGAGATAATCGGGAACTGCGGCTTTTCGTGCGCGCCGTGCATGAAACGCGAGCTCGTCGAGAAATTCATGATCGGACGTCTCCCGGGCCAAGCATTTACCTGGAACAGTTTCGGTGAGTACCTCGACGTGTTGCAGGCCCAGAAGCCAGGGCTCAATGTCGGCGCCTACGTTGGCCACAACACGGTTCGCCTGAACATCATCGGCAACGAACCACGCCTCGCGGATGAAGACGAGCTCACCTATATGGGCAACGTGCTCCGCCAGTCTCTTGACGAAGGTGCTATCGGCGTCAGCTCTGGGCTCGAGTACAACCCAGGATTCCATTCCGATCTCCAAGAACTTGTATCGATCGCCAAGGTCGCCGCCGAGTACGACGCTACCTACGCAACGCACGTTCGCAACCGCGACTGGCAGTACGAAATGGGAGTCGGTGAGGCTCTCGCGACTGCGCGGCTGGCAGGTGCGCGGCTACAGCTTTCTCATCTCGTACCGAAGGTTGGCGCTCCCGAGCACGCGGCGGATCATATCCTCGAGATGATGGACTGGACCAAGCGTCTCGGGATCGATGTCGGCTACGATGTCATTCCGCACGAGTGGGGTCCGACCTTCCTGTACACGATCCTCCCGAGGTGGGCGTACGAAGGCGGTGTCAAGGAAATGGTCCGCCGACTGGCAGACCCTTCGCTTCGCCCTAAACTCAAGCACAATCCGTTCCCTCAGTGGAAGCTCGTCGCCGAGAAGCGCTGGTCCGAACTCGTGCTTACTCGCTCTGGCGCCAACCCTGAGCTTATCGGCCTGGATTTCGAGGAGATCGGTCGACGTCGCAATGCCGACCCGCATGACGCGATCCTGGACATCCTTCTCGAAGAAGACGAGAACATGGCGGACCTGACATGGGTCGGAAAGATCTCGCCGGATCGAGATATCCGTCTAATGCTCGAGCAATCGGACTGCGCCGTCATATCCGACGCGATCACGCTCAATGTCACAGGGCCGCTGAAGGATGTTCGCTTCGCCCCAACGGCGTTCGGCTGGACCGCGCGGTTCCTCGGCCACTATGCGCGAGACGGAGCGATGATGGATCTGGCCGAGGGAATCCGCCGGCTTACCTCGTTGCCAGCCAAACGAATGAATCTCGACCGTCGCGGCGAACTCAGGCCTGGCTACTTCGCCGATATCGTGGTCTTCGATGCAGCATCCATCGGTGACAACTCGACCCTGCAGGACATGAACGCAACGCCGACCGGTCTCGTTCATGTCTACGTAAACGGGAAGGCCGCGGTTGCCGATGGCAAGCGCACTCCCGCGCGTGCCGGCCAGGTTGTCCGGCGCGCCAGCCGCCGCCACTGAACTGACGCAGCAATGCCGGTGCGCGTTTTTCGCGATGCGCACCAGCTCGGCACTGCTAGAGCAGCCTAAACAGCAGCGGGGATTCATGGAAGACATGGGCTTGATCGGGAATCTGGTAACGATATTCGGGCTGCTCCTCGCCCTGATCTTTACCGGAATGCATATCGGGATCGCAATGGCGCTCACCGGAATCGTTGCGATGCTGTTCCTGGTGGGCAGCGGCAGCAGCCTGTCGATGCTGGGCCTTCTCCAGTTCAATACGCTGGCCGATCACTACTCGCTGATTTCCTTGCCCCTGTTCGTACTTATGGGCTATCTGGTCCTTCACATCGGAATGGCCGAAAGGATCTTCAATGGCAGCAAGGCGATAGTCGGCTCCGTTCCGGGAGGCCTGCTTCATGCGAACATCTTCAGTTCCGCTGTGTTCTCCGCAATGTGCGGCTCAAGTGTAGCCACCGCCGCGTCGCTGGGGTCGATTGCGATTCCGTTCGAGATCGATGAGCACAAATACCCGCCAAGTTCCGTGATGGGCTCCTTGGCCGCCGGCGGAACGCTGGGGATCATGATTCCGCCCAGTATCACCTTCATTGCCTATGGTGTTTTCGTAGGTGAATCAATTGGACAGCTCTTCGCTGCCGGGATTATTCCCGGGCTCGTCCTGGCGCTGCTGTTCATGTGCTACATCTTTATCGCGGCGGTCGTCAAACCGTCGACTGCCGGGCCGCGCCTTCCATTTTCCTTCTCGGAAATGGTGGCAGGCATTCGACAAATGTGGTCGGCACTCGCTTTGATCATCACGATTATCGCGAGCATGTACTCAGGGCTCGCAACACCGACAGAGGCTGCGGCCGTCGGGTGCGTCGTCGCAGCACTCATCGGTCTATCCGCCAATCGGCTCACGTTCGGGGTTGTCAAGGCCGCCACGCTCGACGCCTTGTGCACGACCTGCTTTCTCACGCTATTGATCGTCACCGCGCAGATCGTATCGTTGGCGCTTTCGATGCTCGAAGTTCCGCAGCAGTTGACGGAAGCAGTGACCGAGCTCGATATCTCGGTCGGATCCCTGTTCGCCCTGATCGTGCTGATGTACATATTCCTCGGCTTATTCCTGGAACCTGCCTCGATGCTGTTCCTGACTCTGCCGATCGTGCACCCACTGATGGTCTCACTCGGGTTCTCCCCGGTATGGCTTGGCGTCTGTCTGGTCGTACTGGTCGAGCTCTCGAACCTGACGCCCCCTGTCGGCTTCAACCTGTTCGTCATTCAAGGGGTTTCCGGCGGGAGACCAATGCGAGAGGTCGTCATCGGCGTGATTCCGTACTGGTTCATCCTTCTCTCGATGATCTATTTGCTCTACACGTTCCCCTCGATGGCCCTCTGGTTGCCGGAGCTTCTTTTCTAGTCACACCCTTCTTTCGCCACAACCAGCCCGAACGAAGCACCGGGGCAATCAACCATCCTTTCCACCACCGACTGACGAGGACTAGTCATGAAACGTAGAGAAGCAACCGGAGTGATGCTCGGCTCCGTCGCCGCCACCGCAGTGCTCGGTCGCTCTGCGTTCGCGCAGCAGCGGATTTCCTGGACCATGATCTCGCCTTTTCCGCCGTCGGACATCACGGCCCAGAGATTCATGAAGTTCGCAAAAGTGGCCGAGGAAGCGACAAACGGGCGCTTTCGACTAAAGGTTCTCGTAGCCGGCCAACACCCCTATCAGTACCGCGACGGCCTGAGGATCGCCACCGACGGCTTGGCCGAAATCTCGCACACAGGCCTGACCTACCTGACTTCAGTGGAGTCGTGGTTCGGTTTGCCGTTGGTGCCGTTTGCGGTCCCCTACGACAAGCAGCAGACGTTCATGACCCGGTGGCACGAAGAGATCGTGAATCCCTACCTGGCCAGCAAGTACAAGCTCAAGGTGCTGTCCTACTTCCTGGACTCCGGAGGATGGGGCAACGCAATCCATACACCTGTTCCGCTGAAGGATTTTGACTCGCTTAAGGGGCTGAAGATCCGGGCGCACGACAAGAACACAGCGGGCCTGGCGCAGGTTCTAGGCGCTATCCCGGCGACAGTGCCTTACAGCGAACTCTACGTCGCAGTAGAACGCAAGTCGATTGACGGTGTCATGACCTCACTCAACGGCGCACATGCCCAGAAGCTTTGGGAACTCCTCAAGTACACCGATCTGTATGAACCGTACTTCGGCGTGGACGAGATAGTCGTCAGTGAGGAGAAGTGGAACTCTCTCCCCGATGATCTGAAGCCGACGCTCGCCCAGTTGTTCAACGAGTGGTTCTCCGTCAAGCCGATGCTCGCGTACCACGGCGAGTTGAACGAGAAGATCCTGCAGGAGGCGAAGGAGAAATACGGCGCCGTGATCACCCGAATGGATCCGGCATTCAAAGAGGAGGCTCGAAAGCGCACCGTTCACATCCTCGACAACTACGTCGAGTCGGGTGGTGAAATGGCGAAAAAGAGCGTGGAGCTCCTTCGCGGTCTCTGACCCTATCCTCGTTTGATCATTCGGAGCTCGCGGGTACTGCCGCCAGCGAGCTCCCGCAGATACAAGTCAAAGGAGGCCCTGTGATCGACTTTGTCCAGTCGCTCGATCGACTCTCTCGCCGGTTATCCGCCGCCGCGGCTGCGTTCGGGTGCATCGCCATTCTCCTCATCGCCATTGGCGTGACCGTGAACGCGGTGTCCCGATATGTCTTCAACGCACCATCGATGTTTGTCGACGAGTATGCACAGTACCTCTTCGTGTGTTGCTTCTACTTCGGCGTCGGCTATACCCTCAGACAAGGCAAACACGTGTCGGTCAACATGCTGGTCAACCGGCTTCCCGAAAAACTTCGATCCGGGTTCGCCATCGTCATCCTTAGCCTGAGTGTCGTGACAATAGGGGTCATGTGCTACTACAGCTGGACTGCATTCCAGTCCACCTACCGAGCCGGAATCGTTTCCCTGACCCCGATGGAGACACCGCTTGCCCTGCCCTTCCTGGCCGTCGCGATCGGGATGACGATTTTCACGCTGGAGCTGCTGGTCGCGACTCTAAGGAGCGCCGTCGGCGTCCAGCCGCATCCCGAGACTTAGGCGTTCGCGGCCGCGTGCAATGCACGGCACGACGTCGCCGACAGCGCCTTCCAGTATCAAACGAAACGGAGACCTCAAATGACAACACTCGACGAGCACCTCTGGGTAAATCAGCATGCTCGTGGCCAGCGTTTACCCCGTGCGGTACGAGGGGAGGGGTCGTTCGTCATCGATGAGACCGGCAAGCGCTATCTTGACGCATCGGGAGGTCCGGCCCTCTTCTGCCTGGGTCACGGGAATCGGGATGTGATCGACGCGATCAAGGCCCAGTACGATCAGATCGAGTTCGCTTACACAACGACTTTCTCGAGCGAGGTCATTGACCAGCTGTCCGAGCAGATCGCCGAGTTCTGCGGCGGTAACCTCCGCCGGATCGCTTACGTGTCGGGCGGGTCCGAGGCGGCCGACACCGCGATGAAGGTCGCGCTGCAGTACCAGCTAGCGCGCGGATGCTCCGCTCGGACTCATTTCATCGCGCGGCGACAATCCTGGCACGGCTATACGCTGGGCGCGCTATCGCTTTCCGGCCACCCGGCGCGGCGCAGACCCTACGTGGGTGCACTGATGCCGGTTACTCATGTTTCGCCCGCGAACAGCTATCGCCCCCCCGCAGGTGTGTCACCTGAGGCGCTTTCGGATTTCCTCGCCGTCGAGCTCGAGCAGGCCATTCTCAGCGCTGGCGCGGAGCGCGTCGCTGCATTCTTCATGGAGCCCGTAGTCGGTGCCGCCGGCGGCGCAGTACCGGCCCCGCAGGGATACACCGCCAAGGTCAAAGCGGTATGCGAGAAGTACGACGTACTCCTGATTGCCGACGAAGTCATGTGCGGCGTAGGGCGGTGCGGAACTTGGCGGGCAATGGCGCACGATGGCGTTGAGCCAGACGTGATGTACACGGCGAAAGGCCTGGCGGGAGGATATGCACCCCTCGGTGCGGTCATCATGTCGGACACCGTTTACGACACTATCGCGGATCGATTCGGTACCCTGGCGTCCGTCCACACCTATTCGGGACACACCGCAGCTTGCGCTGCAGCGCTCGCGGTCCAGCGGATCATCAAACGCGACAATCTTGTCGAGAAGTGTGCGGTCGATGGCGAATACGTCATGGCGCAGTTGAACAATCGCCTGGGCAATCACCCGAATGTTGGTGACATCCGGGGGCGCGGACTCTTCAATGCATTCGAGATCGTTGAGGACCGAGGATCAAAAGCACCCTTTCCTCCGGAGCGAAACCTTGCCGCACGATATCGAGATACTGCCTTTCAGAAGGGACTGATCTGCTACCCGTCTTCAGGCACGGTCGACGGCTACTGCGGCGACCATGTCCTCGTATCTCCGCCCTACAACATCACGAGACAAGAAATTGATCAGATGATCGACCTGCTCGTGGAGACGCTCGACGCGGTGCTGACCGGCCTTGGTTCTTCGGGCCACTGAATTCTGGAAAGATGGCACGGCGGGCTGTTCGACCGCGCTGCGCGCGGCCCGGTCGAACACGGCGTTGCGCGCGATGCGATCCTCGACGGCATCGTAGAGCAGCGACTGCACATTGCTTCGCGGCTTGTAGCCGACGATGACCTCGACTTCGGCGCGAGGATCCTCGCGCCTCATGAAAGCGGCAGCGCCCGCAAAGCATCCAGCACGTGCTGTACCGCGGGCTCGACCAGCCCTCCGCGGTGCGCAATACCGAGTGGCCGCCATAGCGCCGGGCGTAAAGGCAGGACGGCGATCCGGTCGTCGACCACCGTGCTCAAGGTTTCGTACGACAGCAGGGTGGCGCCATACCCGGCTGCCACGAGGCTCTTGATCGCTTCGTTGTAGTTGAGCTCGATGCGCGCCCGCGGCTGGTGTCCGGCCGCTGCGAACCATTCGGCGATGATGCGCGACAGGCGCGTGCGTGCATCGTTGAGGATCAGCGGCTGCGCAGCCAGCCAGCCGGGGGTCGCGCGTGAGGGGCGCTCCCAGGTTGCCGGCACGAGCGCCACGACCGGGTCGCGGCGCCATGGATGAACGCGCACGCCTGGCGTTCTGGGCTGCGGGAGAGCGACGACACCGATGTCAAGCGACCCTTCGGCGACGCGCGCCATCGCCTCTGCCGACGTGAACACGGCGAGCTGGACGTCGATGCCAGGATGTTTCTTCGACAAGCGTTCCAGAACCATGGGGAGCAGGTGTGCGATCACGGGCGTGGAGGCGCTGAGCCTGACTCGACCGGTCTTGCCCTGCACCTGAAGGCGGACGTCCTCGAGCATCGCGTCGGTCTGGTTCAACAGCAGTCGCGCGCGATCCACCAGGGTCGCGCCAACGCCGGTTGGCAAGACGCGGCCGCGTTCGCGCAGCAACAGCGGCGCCCCCAGGCGCGCCTCCAGCTCCGACACGTGCAGGCTCACGGTGGGTGGCGCGAGATTCAGCGCGCGCGACGCGGAGACGAAGGAACCCAGGTCGGCGATCGTGACCAGCGTGCG
>Ga0105090_10001974_pt1 | contig 11307 bp, 9 predicted proteins | sample PPLLak3March2015_FD_79110 | JGI IMG/M metagenome (GOLD analysis project Ga0105090, IMG submission 79110) | Freshwater sediment microbial communities from Prairie Pothole Lake near Jamestown, North Dakota, USA - PPLs Lake P7 Core (1) Depth... | ecosystem: Environmental > Aquatic > Freshwater >... | reverse complement strand
TGTAACGGGTGGTGTTGAAGGCGTTGGGCCGCGCGCCGACCGCGCCCAGGCGAGCGTTGCGCAGGCCGTTGACCACGCGGCAGACACCCATGAAGTTGCGCAGGTCCTGCGTGAAACCGTCGCTCAACGGATGGCTGGTGTGCAGGTCGGTGAGGGTGAAGCTGAATCCATACTGGCTCAGGTTGTTGCAGACCGAGATCTTGCCGCAAAAGGCATCCCGCCGCCGTTCGACATGGAAGGCATCCAGGTCGTCAGGGTAGGCCTGCACCAGCACCGGCACGTTGAGCCCGGCCAGCTTGAGCGTGTCGGCCACGCCCTTCTCGTCGCCGAAATTGGGCAAGCAGACCAGGATACCGTCGATCTCGCGGCGATGGGCCTGAAACAGATCGGCGCACTTGTGGGCGTCAGCGTAGGTTTCGACCGAGCCCAGCTTGGAATCGGCCTCGCCCAGCCAGATGCCGCGAATGCCCAACTCAGCGAACAGCGCTGCCAAATCGGCCCGGGCCTCGGTAATTAACACATCAGGGAAGAAGTCCCGATTGCCGAAGATCACTCCCATGGTGAACGGTGTCATACAACAGCCTCCTGTTCAGATGATAGCGGTGCTTTCGTAGAACAACCGTCCGGGCCGGATTGTTCGGGCGCAATCCAGCGGATTGCGTTACACGCCGAAGCCCCAGGCGCCGGCGACCAGAATGACCAGCGCATACGGCGTGTATTCGCCGGTGCGGATGATGGCTTTGCTCTGGGCGCTCCGTTGCTTGAACTCGGCATGGGGCAGGGTTTCGATCGGCGCATCGCCCAGCAACGCCTGGATGCCCTGGTAGATGTGTGGACTGACCTGCAGGATATCGGCCGAGACGTAGGCCTTCTCTACGTACATCTCTTGCAGCACGACCTCCAGCGTTTCAAGAAAGCCAGGCACACCGGGTTTGAGGGCCAGGTCGATGCGTTGGGTGGTGGCGGGGATGGGCAGGCCGGCGTCGGCCACGGTCAGCGTGTCGCTGTGCTCCAGATGGGCGATCACGGCGGAGATCGGCCCGTTGATGATCCCAGTTTTCTTCATGAGGATGGCCTCGCACGCAGGAATGCTTCGACTTCGGCGCGGCTGGGCAGCGAGGGCTGGGCGCCAATCCTGGTCACCGAAATGGCGGCCGCGGCGCTGGCGAAGCGCGCGGCCGCGGCCAGGGAGCGGCCTTCGCCCAGGGCCACGGCCAGCGCGCCAACGAACGCATCGCCCGCGGCCGTGGTATCCACGGTTTGGACTGCAAAGGCCGCCGTTTGTGTGAACTCGACCTCTGGCTGTGCTTGTGCGGCGATCAAGGCGCCCTGGCTACCCAAGGTGATGATCACGCTGGCCGGTCCACCCTGGAGCAGGCTTGCAGCGGCCTGGCGAGCAGCTTGCGGCGAATGGGTGGTGATCCCGGTCATGAAGGCAGCTTCGTGCTCGTTGGGGATCAGCAGATCGACGTTGTGCAACAACTCAGAACTGAGGTGTTGGGCCGGGGCCGGGTTCAGCAGGACGAGTGCACCAGCTTGCTTGGCCAGCTCAGCGGCGGTCACGATGGTGTCAATCGGGGTCTCCAGCGGCATCACCAGCAGGTCGATCTGCCCGAGCTGTGCGAAGGCTGCGGCCACGTCGGCAGCGGTGAGGGTGAAGTTGGCGCCCGACGCAACTGCGATGCTGTTTTGCCCCTGGGCATCCACCTGGATCAGGGCGACGCCAGTGGTGGCGTCGGTATCGACGCCCACGAACCGCGTGTCGATGCCCTCGGAGCGGGCCTTAGCCAGAAGCTGGTCGCCGAAGGCGTCAGCGCCCACGCGACCAATCATGGTGACCTCGCCACCCAGGCGGGCGGCTGCCACAGCCTGGTTAGCTCCCTTGCCGCCCGGGTAAGTGGCAAATACGCCGCCCAGAAGCGTTTCGCCTGGCCGGGGTATGGCAGGCATGCGTACCACCAGGTCCATATTGAAACTGCCGACGACGACGATCTTGGCCACGAATCACCACCTCTACCGCTAGACTTTCAGGAAAAGGTCCCTGTGCTGAGTCAAGGCTTTTGCCGGCTGAAGCCTCGACTCCAGCACACATAGAACGGCTGTCAGGGCAGACCCTTCGGGTTCCACGCCTCAACCGGGTTGCCAGTTCGAGGAGAGAAACCCAAAGGGTCTGCTGCGTCGGGCACTTGGTGACAACTCTGAATGTCTCGATGCATGCAGAGCAAGCACCTGGCGCTTGGATAAGCGATTACGGCTTCGGGCAGGCTTCGGTCGAGCCGGTCGGCGCGAAGGTCTCGTACTGGCAGTAGTTCTCTACTGTGAGCAGCACCATGTCGATGGACTGCTTCTCAGGCTTGCCCGTGCTGCCGGTCTTGATGAACTGATCGGCCTGCATCGCCGCCTGGATTGCCATCTCGGCCACCGGCTGCAACGACGTCGCCTTCAACTCGCCCCGTCCGATCGACTGGATCGCATCGTCGCTGCCGTCGAAGCCCACCACGATCACCTCAGGCCGGCCCGCCGCCAGCAGCGCCGCCTGCGCTCCCAAAGCCATGGTGTCGTTGCCCGCAATCACACCCTTGATGTTCGGGTTGGCCTGCAGGATCGACTCCATCACCGTCAGCGCCTCGGTCTGCGACCAGTTGGCCGTCTGCTGCGCTACCATCGTCATGCCGGGCAACTGGTCCAGCACGTCGTGGTAGCCCTGTGAGCGCACCTGCGCGTTGGTGTCGGTGTCCCGGCCCGTCAATTCCACATACTCGCCCTCTTCGCCCATCAACTGGGCAAAGTACTCGGCCAGAATCGTCGCACCCTGGTAGTTGTTGGAGACGATCTGGGCCGCGGCCACACCCTCTGCCGTGATCTCACGGTCCACCAGGAAGGTGGGGATACCCGCATCCTTGGCCTTCTGCACCGCCGCCACACTGGCGTCAGCGCCGGCGTTGTCCAGAATGATGGCGACCGCCTGCTGGCCGATGCAGCTCTCGAACAGCTCCATCTGCTTGTTGGCGTCGTCGCCGTGGTTCAGCCGCAGGGTGGTGTAGCCCAACTCCTCGGCCTTGTCGGCCGCAATCTCCTGCATCGCGCCGAAGAAGGGGTTCTCGACAGGCGGTACGATCACACAGATCGTGCCGCCAGCGGCGGGCGGCGCGGCGACGGGCGCCGCCGTGGCGGCCGGGGCCTGGGTGGCAGCCGGCGCAGCGGTAGGCTGGGCGGCGCACGCGCTGATCAGCATCGCCACGATGAGGATCAGACTGAAAACGGTAAAGACTTTCTTGCTGGACATGGTTCTCTCCTTGAGTGTGTGGATAATGCGAGCAATCGCAATACTAGCCGAAGTCAGTTAGTGAAGTTGCCGGGCATCTGGGTGCGAGATCACCTCCTTGGTGTCAAGGCGTCTTATCTCAGCTCTTGCTGTTGCTGTAAGGCAATGCGCGCTTGCATGCGGCCCTGCACCTGGTCGATCACCACTGCCAGAATGATCACGGCGCCCTTGATCACCATCTGCCAGAACGAGGAGACATTGGACATCACCAGACCGTCTACCAAGACGCCAATCACGAACGCGCCGATCAGCGTGCCGCCGATGCTGCCGCGACCGCCGGCCAGCGAGGTGCCGCCCAGAACAACGGCGGCGATAGCATTCAACTCGAAGGCATTGCCGGTGGCAGGGTGCGCCGCGACCAACTGAGAGGCGATGATCAGGCCGACCCAGGCCGAGCAAAAGCCGCTGATCATGTAGACCAGGACCTTGGTTCGCTTAATGCGCACACCTGAGAGCTCGGCCGAGCGTTCGTTGCCGCCAATGGCATAGACGTGGCGGCCGAAGGGGGTACGCGTCGAGACAAACCAGGCGATCACGGCAAACACGATCATGATCCAGATCGAATAGTTAATGCCGAGCAGCGATCCGGCCCCCAACTTCTCGAAGCCGGTGTTGCCAAGTTCAGGCCGGCCAACCAGATTAGCAAAGGTATAGCCGTTGTTGAGCAACCCGGCCGCACCACGCGCGATATACATCATGCCTAACGTGGCTATGAACGGCGCGACATTGAAGCGGGTGATGATCAGACCGTTGATCATACCAATCAGGGTGGCAATCGCAACCGAAATCACCAGGATCATCCAGGTGCTTGGGTAGACGACAACGCCCAAAGCAGGGATGATGATCCCCTTGTTGATCAACATGCCGGCGATCATGGCAGTGAGACCGACGATCGATCCCACGGACAGGTCGATGCCGCCGGTCAAGATGACGAAGGTCATGCCGATGGCCAGCACGGCATTCTGGGCGACGTGCTTCGAGACGATCTGGATATTGCCGGCGCTCAGAAACTGCGGCCAGAGCGTGATGGAAAAGTACACGACCACCAGGAACAGGGCAATAAAGGCCCGCCCGCGCAAAAGGAATTGCAGCGTGTTCATCCTGGTCATGCGGCCTGATTTACGGGCTGAGCCTGCCTTAGCTGTTTCCATGGCTGTTCTCTTTTCCATTATGGTTGGCAAAGACGGCGACTGTGTGGCCGACGGCTGACGCGCTTACCAGCTTCTCTTCTGTGGCTTCGTCGCGGGTGAACTCGCCCGTAATGGCGCCCTTCGACATCACCAGGATGCGATCTGACATCGCCAGGACTTCCTTCAGCTCTGTGGAGATGAAGATCACGCCGTAGCCCTCCTGAGCCAGGCGGCTGGTGATCTCGAAAATCTCGGACTTCGCGCCCACGTCGATGCCGCGCGTCGGTTCGTCCAGCATCAGCACCCTGGGCTTGGTCAGCAGGGCCTTGGCCACCACGCACTTCTGTTGATTGCCGCCGCTGAGGCTGGTGATGGGCTGGCCGATGCTGGCCACGCGGATCGACAGATCCTTGACCATTCCCGTGACCGCTTCCTTCTCCTTCTTGGACACCAGGTAGAAGCCGTTGAAGTAGCGCTTCAGGCTGGCCAGCAGGATGTTGTCTGCCACCGACAGGGGCTGCACCAGACCCTCGCGCTGGCGATCCTCCGGGACCAGCACGATGCCGTTCTTGATGCGATCGGAGACCGTAGTGCCTCGCACGGGCTGGCCGTCGAGCCAGATCTTGCCGCTGGCTTCAGGACGTATCCCGGCGAGAGAGTCGACCAGATCAGAGCGTCCGGCGCCCATCAGCCCGTAGAGGCCAAGGATCTCACCGGCATGGAGCTCAAACGAGACGTGGTCGATCACATAGCCGCCGCCCGGACGAGGCAGGGTGAGGTCTTCCACTTTGAGCAGCACGTCACCGATGTTATGCTCAGTGCGCGAAAACAACGCTGCCGGGTTTCGACCAACCATGTTTTCGATGATCCAGGGCACCGAGATGTCCTGGGCGCGAGCCGTTTCCACCAGGCGGCCATCGCGCAGGATCGTGACGTAGTCGCCTATTTGGAGCAGTTCATCCAGCTTGTGCGAGATGTAGATGATCGATACGCCCCGGTTCTTCAGCTCGTTGATCACGCGAAAGAGCACCTCGACCTCAGCCGTGCTCAAGGCCGAGGTCGGCTCATCCATGATCAGGATGCGAATGTCCTGCGCCAATGCCCGCGCGATCTCGATGATCTGCTGCTGGCCGATACGCAGATCGGCGACCAGGGTGTCTGGATCGATGTCCTGTTCCAGGCGGCGCACCAGCTCGCGCGTATGCTGTTTCTGAGTCTTGCGGTCGATTACCACGCCGCGCTGGGTGACCTCGCGGGCCAAATAGATGTTCTCCACCACGCTCAGGTTCGGGCACAGCGTCATCTCCTGGAAGATGATGCCGATGCCGTGGGCGGCCGCTTCCGAGATGCTGCGAATATGGATTTCCTTGTCTTCCAGGAAGATGCTGCCCGAGGTCGGCTGCTCAACTCCGGCCAGAATCTTCATCAGGGTGGATTTCCCTGCGCCGTTTTCTCCCACCAGGACATTGACTTTGCCGTGATAGACATTGAAATCGACGCTGTCCAGAGCGAGCGTGCCGGGGAAAACCTTGGTGATACCCGTAGCTCGCAGGACGATCGGATCTGAATGGGCGTTCACACCAGGTCGCTGTGCCATTGCAGCTTGATCACTCATAGCCTCACCCCTGTACCTCGACCTTGACTGGAACGATAGTGATCTTACTCAGATTGATGTTGACCAGATTGAAGGTGCGGATGGTCATTGCTCCCCAAAAGGTGATCGTCTTGCCGACGATCTGTTCCTTGTCCACCGCCGTGTAGGCCTGGCTGATTACGCGCCGGTTGATCTCTGCGCCCACTTTTCCGAACTCGGTCTGTTCCTTGAAATCCCCATAGTTGATGAACCCAACGCCATCGCGCACCGACGTCTCGTCGCTGGGGATACGCGGACCCAGGTAAATCAATACCTTGATAGGCCCTTCGTAACCAACGGGTTGGATCTCCATCACGCCCAGACTGGAAGACGTGTCAATCGATAGTACTTTGCCCTCGCCCCTGACCAGATAGACGTGGGCCTCACCTACCGTGATTAACCCGTACTGCTGCGCCACCTTGATCAGGTCATCCTTGACGGCAAGCCCCTGGGCATCAGGCTGCATGGCGGCCAGAATGTCACTCAGGTTGACAGCCTTGGAATTGATGGTGGGAATGATCTCGCTGTCCCAAAGACCATCGACAAACTTGACCGGATCGAAGGTCTCGCTGATCCTCTGCTCCTCGACCTGCGCAATAGGAACGACCGTGAAGGCGTAGGGCCAGAGAAAATAGCTCGCTGCCACAAGCGCAACGACACAAACCAGAATGATGAGCGGTTTTTTTGCATTCATGAGGATTTCCTGCGGAGGCAACCACATCCACGTGGCAACTGAATATATATTCTGGTATCAGGAAATATTCAAAGTTCAGTTTAGCACGAATTGCAGCCGATGTCAAGGGGTCAACCTTAAATCTTGGAGCGATTGGCCGCTGTTCGCAACCCACCCGACTGGCGCACCTCGCCAACCTTAAAGATTCACAAGGCAACGCGAACGGGTACTTGACAGACCCGATTCCCGGTGCTATACTGAGTCCAAATTGTAATATTCTCGCAGCTATGAATATATATTCAATTTACGTCACCCGTTTCGATCAGGATCCGGCCATGCTCACCGATCTGGAACTGAAACTCAAATCCATCGAGTATCGCGCGACGATTCTACGGATCATCAAGCAGGCTCGCGCCGGGCACACAGGCGGCGACCTGTCCTCGGTGGATATCCTCAACGTGCTCTACAACAACGTCTTGCGCGTCTCCCCCGCAACTTTCGCCGATCCAGACCGCGATCGCTACGTCCAAAGCAAAGGTCACTGCGCTGAGGCCCTGTACACCGTCCTGGCTGACCAGGGCTTCTTTGCGCCAGAGGAACTGGACACCCTGTGCCGCTACCAATCGCACTTCGTCGGCCACCCTACCCGCAACGTGCCGGGCGTCGAACAGAACACCGGGGCGCTGGGTCATGGACTGGCTGTGGCCGTAGGCATGGCGCTGGCGGCCAAGCTGGACCGGCGCGACTTTCGCGTCTACACGCTGCTAGGCGACGGTGAGTTGGATGAGGGATCGAACTGGGAAGCCGCGCTGGCCGCCTCCCACTACAAGCTGGACAACCTGGTGGCGATCGTCGACCGCAACGGCCTACAGATCACCGGTCCGACTGAAAACGTCAACCCACTGGAGCCGCTGGACGAAAAGTTCCGCGCCTTCGGCTTCGCAGTGTCCCGGGTCGATGGCAACGATACCGAAGCGCTGATGGATGTATTCGGCCGGGTTCCCTTCGAGGCGGGCCAGCCCAACCTGGTGCTGGCCCACACTGTCAAGGGTAAAGGGATCAGCTTCATGGAAAACTCCGTCAAATGGCATCATCGGGTGCCCAGCGACGAGGAATTCGCCAGCGCCCGCCGTGAACTGGACGACGCGCGCCTGCGACTCAACGGGAGATAACATGGAACCGGGACGCGCCAACCTGGATGTCTTCGCCGAAACCGTGCTGGAGCTGGCTCGCCAGGACCGGAATGTGCTGGTGGTCACCAGCGACTCGCGCGGTTCGGGCAAGCTCACCCACTACGGCGAGACCTTGCCCGACCAGATCATCGAGCTGGGTATTGCCGAGCAGAACGTGATCGGCATATCGGCCGGCCTGGCTTCGGCCGGCAAAAAAGTCTTTGCCGCCTCGCCGGCCTGCTTCATCACCGCGCGCGGCTTCGAGCAGATCAAGAACGATGTGGCCTATTCCGATCAGCCGGTGCGCATCGTCGGCATCAGCGCCGGCGTCAGTTATGGCGCGTTGGGCGCCACCCACCACTCGCTGCACGACTACGCCGCCCTGCGCGCCGTCCACAACATCACCATCATCGCTCCGGCCGACAACTTTGAGACTCGCGAGGCGATCCGAGCCGTCTACAACGCCGCCCATCCAGTCTACGTGCGGCTGGGCAAGGCGCCGATGCCGCATGTGCATCGCAATGGCAGCAGTTTCACTATCGGCAAGGCGGCCCTGATCCAGGACGGCCGCGACCTGACCTTCATCGCCTGCGGCGAGACGGTGGCCGTCGCCACGGCTGCGGCTGAGCTGCTGGCTGCTGAAGGAATCGCGTGCCGGGTCTTGAGCATGCATACGATCAAACCGTTGGACGAAGAGGCCGTGCACCAGGCTGCCCGAGACACGCGCGCCATCATCACCGTGGAGGAACACAGCGTCTTCGGTGGGCTGGGCGAGGCCTGCGCAGCCGTGTTGATGCAGCACGGCGCCACCCTTCCCTTCAAAATCGTGGGCTTGCCCGACGAATACATGGTGACCGGCTCGCAGAAGGAAATTTTCAACCACTACGGCATCTCGCCCACTGGGTTGGCAGCTACGGCCCGCCAGTTGCTGAGCCGTGCGCCACACCTGGAGCGCGCGGACTTGCCTGCCTGGTCCGTGATGAACTTGGCCGCGCCGGCTGGGGTGGGAGAGCCGTGATGAAGACGCCGCGCCCGGCAACTATCCTTGCCATCGACGAAGGCACCACCAACGCTAAGGCTGTCCTGGTCGATCAGGCCGGACAGATCGTCCAGGAAGCGTCTCATCCCGTTGCGATCTCCTACCCTCAACCGGGTTGGGTGGAGCAGGATGCCTGGGACATCTGGCAGGCATCGCTGGCGGCCGCAGCCCAGGTGCTGGATGGCGCGCCGGTTGAGCAGGTTGCGGCGCTGGCCATCACCAACCAGCGCGAGTCGGTGCTGGCCTGGGAGCGCACCAGCGGCCAGCCGTTAGGCCCCTGCATCACCTGGCAGTGCAAGCGCAGCGCGCCCTTTTGTAGCGAGCTGCGCCAGCGCGGCCTGACCGAAACGATCGTCCACCTCACCGGGTTGGCCATCGACCCGATGTTTTCGGCCAGCAAGGCTCGCTGGCTGCTGGACAACATCCCCGACGGCCAACGCCGGGCTGAGGCCGGCGACATCTGCCTGGGCACCGTCGACTCGTGGCTGCTATGGAATTTGACCGGCGGGGCCGTGCATGCCTGCGACGTGACCAACGCCTCGCGCACCCAACTCCTTAACTTGCAGACGCTGGCCTGGGACGACGCGTTGCTGGAAGTCTTTGGAATTCCTCGCGTGGCCCTGCCGGAAATCAAGCTGTCCAGCGCCTTGTACGGCCAGACCGCGGCGCTGCCCGGCATCCCGGCCGGCCTGCCCATCGCGTGTCTGATCGGCGATTCCCATGCTGCGCTCTATGGACACGCCGGCTTTCAACCGGGCGCGATCAAGGCCACCTACGGCACCGGCTCCTCACTGATGACGCCGACAGCGACCAGAGTTTTCTCGCAGAAGGGCCTGTCCTCCAGCATCGCCTGGGGCTACCAGCAGGTCCGCTATGCCCTCGAGGGCAACATCTACGTCACAGGGGCAGCCGTCCAGTGGCTGGCGGACTTCCTGGGGCTGGATGGCCCTGACCTGGTGGAGGCCCTGGCGGCGCAGTGCAGCGACACCGGCGGCGTCTACTTTGTGCCAGCCCTGGCCGGCTTGGGCGCGCCCTATTGGCAGGATGCGGCGCGCGGGCTGATCACCGGCCTGACCCGCGGCTCAACCGCAAAGCACATGGCGCGCGCAACCCAGGAGTCCATCGCCTACCAGATCCGCGACGTATTCGAAACGATGCAGGCCGAGGCCGGCGCGCCGCTCCAGGTCTTGCTGGCAGACGGCGGCGCCACGCGCAACCAAGCCCTGATGCAGTTCCAGGCCGACATCCTGGGCGTGCCGGTGCTGCGCAGCCTGGCCAGCGACGTGTCCGCCTTGGGCGCAACCTACCTGGCAGGACTCGCCGTGGGCGTTTGGACCTCTGAGGCGGAGATCGCAGCGTTGTCCCGCCCACAGATGCGCTTCGATCCGGCTATGGATGGCGCGCAACGAGACCAATTGTACGCTGGCTGGCAAGACGCTATGGATCGGGTGCTGAGGCCGTAGAACCCGCACCATCCCTGAGAGACCACGCCCCATTCTGGTCAGAACCAATTTCGGCAACGGGGGAACGAGTCGTATAATCCACGGGTTTGACATGGCCATACAACGCACCTGTGGCCCGTTGGAGAAACGATGAACCCCAGAACCATCATGCGAACAACACTGGGGCTGTGCCTGTCTCTGTTCCTCACAGCCTGCCAGCCCAACTCCGTCCCGCGCGCGACCCTACCGCCCCCCCTCACCGTCTCGGCCGCAGCCGACCTGGTCTACGCCTTCACCGACCTGGGCCAGGCATTCGAGCAGCAGACGGGCATCCCCGTGGTCTTCAACTTCGGCTCCACCGGCCAGCTCGCCCAGCAGATCGAGCAGGGCGCGCCGGTGGACCTGTTCGCGGCCGCCAACATCAGCTTCGTGGAGGAACTGGCGCAGCAGGGGCGGGTGCTGCCGGACACGGTGGCGCTCTACGCGCGCGGCCGCATCACCCTCTGGACCCGCAGCGACAGCCGGCTCAGCATCGAGGCCATCGAAGATCTGGCCCAGCCGGCCGTGCGCCGCATCGCCATCGCCAACCCCGACCATGCGCCCTATGGCATCGCAGCGCGCGAGGCGCTGCAAAGCGCGGGCTTGTGGGACGCCGTGCAGCCCCGGCTGATCCTGGGCGAGAACGTGCGCCAGACGCTGCAATACGCCGAAAGCGGGGATGTGGACGTGGCCATCGTAGCCCTATCGCTAAGCCTGCAAGAGGAGGGGCGCTGGGTGCTGGTGCCGCAGGAGTTGCACGCGCCTATCGACCAGGCGCTGGCAGTAGTGACCGGCAGCCGCAACGAGTCCGCGGCGCGCGCCTTCGTCGCCTTCGTCAACGGCCCAGCCGGCCG
>Ga0105090_10001973_pt1 | contig 11307 bp, 9 predicted proteins | sample PPLLak3March2015_FD_79110 | JGI IMG/M metagenome (GOLD analysis project Ga0105090, IMG submission 79110) | Freshwater sediment microbial communities from Prairie Pothole Lake near Jamestown, North Dakota, USA - PPLs Lake P7 Core (1) Depth... | ecosystem: Environmental > Aquatic > Freshwater >... | reverse complement strand
GATGCCGCCGCCGAAGGTCGCGTCGGGCTGGTAGATGTCCAGCGACTCTTTTTCCAGCATCACCCGGAACTCGTGCCAGCCGTTGTTGAGCTCGCCGCCGGCGATCGGCACCGGAGAACGCCGCCGCAATTCGGCCAGTTCGTCCCAGGCGTACATGTCCAGCGGTTCTTCCAGCCAGGCGATGCCGTGTTCCGCGCAGGCGCGGGCGAAATCGGCGGCGCGCTGTAGCGTCCACAGCGGGGCGTCGTCGATCAGGGCGACCCGCCAGCCCTGGTTGGCGTCGACGCCGATCGCCATCGAGTCGCCCACCGCGCGGCGCACTGTCTCGATCTGGGCGATGTCCGCCGCCGCGTCGAAGCTGTGCACGCGCAGTTTAACGGTGCGGAAGCCCTGCTCGCGCAGCCCAAGCACCTCCTCGGCGCGGCGGGCGGGGTCGTGCACTTCGCCGGTCGAGGCATAGACTTCGACGCGCCCCGCGGGGCGCTGCCCGTCCGGGCCCGCCAGCAGCCGCCACACGGGCTGGCGCTCGACCTTGCCGCGAATGTCCCAGAACGCCGCTTCCAGCCAGAAATTGCGCCAGCCCAGGTAGCTCGCTTCGCGGATGCGCTGGCGGGCCGTGGCGATGTCGGTCGGGTCCAGGCCGATCAGGTACGGCCCGAGCAGGCTGCCCAGGCCCTCGCGCTCGCGCTCGAAAGCCACACCGGCCGCCAGGCCCTGCACGCCGTCGTTGGTGGTCAGCCGCGCCAGCGTGAAGCGGTTGGCGGTTTGCGGATAACCGGGAATCCACGCCGGGTAAAAGGGCTTCGCCAGCGGAATGGCGACGTGAAACAGTTCGATGCGGTCGATTTTCCTGGCCATGTCGCCAATTTTACGCCGGGCGAGTTCAGCGCGTACGGTGCGCCTCCACATACGCCCGCAGCAGGGCGTTGATCTGTGTCTGGTATCCGCGCCCCTGTGCGCGGAACCAGTCCAGCACGTCGGCATCCAGGCGCAGCGTCACCTGCTGCTTTCGTGGAATCGGCTTCAGCCCGCGCCGCACGACAGCGCGGGCGAACATCTCGGGCGTCACCTCCGGAATGTCCGACAAGTCGATGTCCTCGTCGCGCAGTGTATCCAAGCGCTTCCAGTCAGTTTCGGAGACCGTCGAAGTAGGCTTCTTGCTCATGTCTTTTCGCTTTTCGGACCGAAATGATGCGGATCTTAAGGGCCGACTCGGTATGCACGACCGCGACAGCTCGACCCTCCAGAAGTCCGAGGGTTACAAAGCGACGCTCGCCGTAATCAAAGCGAGTGTCCTCGACCGTAAGCGTGCAGGCCTCGAACACCGCCTCGCAACCCACGAAGTCAATTCCGTGCTTGCGAAGGTTCGCCAGCCGCTTGGTTTCGTCCCATTCAAACCTGACTGCCATTGTAGTTACATTCTGGAGCTACATCAAATCGCAGCCAGTTCTCGCAGATTGCGTTTGCATAGGGTGCGGAAACTTCAGTTTCCCAAAAACGGAGTAATGGGGGTGTCGGAAATCGGCGCTATTTTCTGTCATGTTTTGCCGAGTCAGGAGCGCGAGGACATCCGGGGTGAGCTGAGGGCCGCGTCTACGGAAGCAGTTGCATAATGCGGTTCCCAAAACCTCACTTCGATTCAGCATGGGTGTAAGTTGTGGACCCCACCGCGAACTCTTTAAGGCAGCTCATGACACACTTGGAAACAACGATGAATCATTACCTGGCTACCGGCGAAAAACTGTTCGCCTAAGGCTAGCGCCGCCCGGCCGCGAAGGATTTTCATGCTCGAGACCTTGAACCACTGGGATACGCAGCTGTTCCTTTTCATCAACGGGTTGCATTCTCCGTTGCTGGATCCCGTCATGTGGTGGGTCAGCGAGAAGTCCAGCTGGATTCCGCTGTATGTTGCGCTGGCCGCGTACATGATTTACGCCTGGCGCTGGAAAGCGCTGTGGATCCTGCTCGGGCTGGCCCTGCTGGTGGCGGTCAGCGAGCTGGGCCTTGTCTATTGGTTCAAGGAAGCGTTCGCGCGGCCCCGGCCCTGCCATCAGCCCCAGCTCGCGGCGCTCGTGCACCTGGTGAACGGTCACTGCGGGGGCCGTTACGGCTTCATTTCCGGCCACGCCTGCAACCATTTCGCCGTCGCCTGCTTCACCGCGCTGTGGTTCCGCGCGCGGTGGTACTGGGGCGTGATCCTGCTGTGGGCGGGGCTGATCTCGTACAGCCGCGTCTACCTCGGCGTACATTTCCCGGGCGACGTGGCCGGCGGCGCCCTGGTCGGGACATTGCTCGCCTGGGCGCTGTACCGGGGCATGCTCCGCATCCGCGCCCTCGATCTGCGCCCCGTCCGGGCCGACGCGCCGCCCGCCCGGTCCTGATGGCTCACGCCTCGTCGGCGCGCTCGGCGGCCGCGACGAAGTGCTCGAGCGAAACCGCGCCCAGGTCGACCTTCATCATGAACGATGAATAGGCCAGCGAGGCGGCCAGGCGGCGGGTGTCTTCGGCCCAGGGCGGAACGTAGTGCGGACGGCTGAGGAACCCCGTCTCGAAATACGGCCCGAGCGTCACCGAGTCGCTGTGGGTCAGGCGCCCGGCGAACAGGCGCTCGATGACCTGCGGCCGATTGTCGCGGATCGCGAGGTTCATCAGGACGTGGGTTTCCATGAGCCCTTTCAGGTAGGCGCTGTCCTTGGTGAACGCCACGCCGCCGCGGACATCGCCGCCGCGAAAGATGCGCTGGGCCGACTTGTAGGCTTCCCGCTCGTCCTGCCCGGTCTCCAGGAACGTCTTGAAAACCTCGATGAAATCGGCCCCGTCGAGCGCGTGCTTCAAGGCCTGTATGCGCACGGCCAAACGCCGCAGGCGGCTGATGTCGATCGACCGCGTCACGAGTTCGGCGAAGACCGCGATGCCCTCCTGCGTGCGCGTCGTGCGCGGCGCGCCCAGGGCCATGCTTTTCAGGTTGGTCTGGCGGCGGCCGTTGATCGCGGTGGCCGTGTGGATCAGCGCCTCGTGCTGGAACAGCTGATCGAAGTCGAGATCCGAGAACAGGGCGGAAGCGCGGATGCGGATGCGGGACGTCCCGGCGATCGCCTTGGCCGACAGCGCGTCATCGATCCGTACCTCCACTTTGTCATCGACGAAATACGCGTCGATGGCCTGCTGCAGCCGGGCGGCGAATTCGCCGGCGGTCATTTCGGGACGCGTCGGGGCGATGTAGTTACCCTGTATCAGGTGATCGCTTTTCTCGAGCAGGAAAGCCGCCGCCTCCACGCCGGTGAACGACTGGGTGCGATAGACGTCATCGGGGCGCCCGTACAGGTTGACGGAGTGCTCCGTGAAGGCGGGGGTGCCGGCCGCCATCAGCATGCGTCCGGCCTCGGCATAGCTGCGGGCCGTCCGCCTCAGGTACTGCAGGATCGGATCCTCTCCGGCGGCTCGCCCGGCGCAGTCTTCCAGCGCCGCGATTTCCGCGCTCCAGTCCGGCACGGCATGCTCGAACCGGGGCAGGGTCGGACGTCCGGCGCGCCAGCCCTCGAGGAAGCGTTCCTCCAGCGCATTGGGCCAGGTCAGGTATTTGAGCACCCGGATCGGCTTCGCCAGTATTGGCAGAGCCGCATCCAGTTCAGCGATCAGACGCGCCAGTTTTGGCTGCATGGGGCCGCTTTTCCTGTCAGCGCTTCACATACCGGTAACGTTCGCTCATGCGCTGCAGGCAGGCATCGAAGGTGCGGCTGATCTGGGTGGTGTTGCGGATGCGCTCGATCTTGGGCCAGGTCGCGCGGCGGCCTTCCAGCATCATCGCCTCCATCTGTTTCGGACCCAGGTTGTTGAACATCCGCGCGATGCCGAGCAGGTTGCGCTCGGGATGGATGGTGATGTCGCCGCTGTAGGTCTGGCGGGCCATGGCGTGCGCTTTCTTGATGATGGAACCCAGGCCGGGAATCTCGAAATGCTGCTGGACCAGTTCCAGCAGGTGTTCGAGCTGCACCATGGGCGCCTTGATCACGACGTCCTGGAGGAAAGGAATCAGCCCGGTCTCCTCGATGCCCTCGTTCAGGAACGGCACGACGTAGGGGTTGGTCTGGCTGACGATGTAATGGTTGACGTTGTGCAGCCGGCCGACCCGGTCCTTGGGGATGTCTTCGTGCACGGAACCGTCGATCCAGCGGTTCTGCGGCATGTAAGCCACGGATTTCCCCTCGAAGTTCTTCGCTCTCAGCTGCACCGGCGGAAAGATGCCGGGAATGGCCGCCGAGGCCAGCGCGGCGCGCCGGACCAGCACGTTGGGCGCCGTCAGGTAGTTGAGCAGCCGCGGAAACTGGTGCGAATCCGCCGGCGACACGGTGATGTTCAGGATTCGGTTGGTGTGCTGGTACGCCTCCAGGAAGGTCATGTCCGGCATGTTCTGGTCGATGCAGCGCTGTAGCACTTTCTGATCCAGCAGGCCCTTATTGGACCCTAGGTCGGTCAGCCGGACCAGCCGCGCCCATTCGAAGCGCCACTCGCCGCCGCCGATCAGCCGCTCCCATTCCTGGTCCGTGTGCGTGGCCAGGATGCCCGCCACGATGGAACCGGCGCTGGAACCCGTGAGCACGCGGGGCAGGATGCCCTGGGCCTCCAGCTCGCGGACCACGCCGATGTGGAAGAGCCCCAGCGAGGCGCCGCCGCTGAGCAGCAATGCCGAGCGGCCGAAGCTGCGTGCGGTGCGCTTGAGAAAGATGCGTTTGCGCATGGGCGGCAGGGCTTCGACTTCGGTGTCGCACAGCAGGTTGAGGGCGGCGCAGACTTCGTCGATGTAATCCGTGACCAGTTTCTTGGTGCCCCCCCGGGCGCGCTGGTAGAGCGCGGGGTTCGCCATGTTGCCGAGGTTGCCGTGCAGCTCCTCGCGCAGGCGGAAGATCATCCGGTCGATGTCCTTGCGCCGGCGCAGCGAACGCAGCAACTTGACGCGCGCGGCCAGCAGTCGGTAGTCGTAGTCTTCCGATTCCGGCTCTTCGCGCCACCGGTCCAGGCCCTCGAGCCGGTCCAGCTCGCTGGCCGCGCTCAGCCACTCTGCGTAGCTGGTGGCCTCGGCCATGGCCAGCTCGTATTTTTTTGCCATGGTGCTCATTGCATCAGCCTACCATCGGAAATGTGCGCTTGCCTTGCCTGAAGTCAGCCCTCAACGCCCACCGCTTTCCAGGGCGCTGGTGTGGTCCGTCGCCGCGGGCGGCCATGGCTGGCAGGCGTGGACAATCCTGTCCCGCCGTTGTTCGGGGGATGCGATGACCTCGAAGAAGCCCCGCAGAAAGGCCGCGGCCGACTTTCTGCTGTTGCGGCTGAGGCCAGGGATGCCTTCGGCCATCGACATGATGGCCGGTTGTTGCGCCGCCAGCTGCTCGAACAGCGGCTCCCATTCGGTGCCCGGCTGGCAGTAGCCCAGGAAATAGCGCTCCCGCACCTCGTCGATCGGCAGCCCCGGCGCCGGGCCCGCGTATGCGGCGTTGACGAGGCCGGACATGTCGAGGTCATAGGGCACGGGCACCTGGCGGTCGCCGGCAAAGCGCAGCAGCATGGTGTTGCGTTCGCGGGCGATCGACCAGTCCGTGTTACCGATCATGTACTGGAAGAGCGCCAGGGTGGCGGCGGATTGCGCGTCCAGCCGGGTGTGGTCGAAGCTGCCGCGCGGCAGCCGTTCCGCTCCGAGCCGGGCGGCCAGCGAGTCGAAATGTTCCGAGAAAAACGCGTAATGGCCCACACCGCTGTTGTCGCTGCCCGGCTTGGGGTAGGCGATGCGCAGCAGACGTACCCGCAGGCTGCGGTCGGTGATGAGGTTGTAGAGCCGGTGGCCCAGGAACTCCCGCAGCAGGTATTGCTCATAGTCGGAGCGACGGATGGCGCGCACCGTCGGCTCCAGGGAAAAGCCCTTGCCGCAGTGCGTGGTCAGGGGCAGCTGCGACTGGCCTTCGAATGGCGTCCCGGCCACGTCGCTGGACTCGAAATTCACCCACAGCAGCGGCACCGAGCAGTTCTGGCTGAGCGAACGCCAGCCGCCCCGGATCTTGATCTGGATCGGAATGGACCGTTTCCGGCCTGATTCGTCCCGGTACTCCAGCCGCGAGGGCGTGAATGCGCACTCCTCGGTCTCGCGCGGACGGCAGAGCGACGGGAAATCCGCGGTGATCGATATTTCCATCGGCTGGTCGCTGGCGAACAGCGGGGCCGCGGCGGGTGCCTGGGCCAACACGTCGGCTGGCGCCTGGGCCGGCTGCGCGGCCAGTGCCGCGCACAACAGGAGCAGCCGCGGCGCGACGCCCAAGGCGGATTCACCGGATCCGGGCCAAATGCTCATTGCCGGTCGCCGAAGCGGGCTTTCGCCTCGGCCCGCCGCCGGTGCAGCAGGGGTTCGGTGTAGCCGCTGGGTTGCTCCCGGCCCAGGAACACGAGGTCGCAGGCCGCCTGGAAGGCGATGCTGTCGGCGAAATCCGGCGCCATGTTCCGGTACAGCGGATCGCCGTCATTCTGGCGGTCCACGACCCGGGCCATGCGCTGCAGGGTTTCCATCACCTGCTCCCTGGAGCAAACGCCGTGGTGCAGCCAGTTGCAGATGTGCTGGCTGGAGATGCGCAGCGTCGCGCGATCCTCCATCAGGCCGACGTTGCGGATGTCGGGGACCTTGGAGCAGCCGACGCCCTGGTCGATCCAGCGCACGACGTAGCCGAGAATGCCCTGGGCGTTGTTGTCCAGCTCCGCCTGGATCGCGGCCGCGTCGAGCCGGGCGTCGCCCAGTAGCGGCGGCGTCAGGATATCGTCCAGGCTGGCGCGCCCGCGCCCCAGCAGCTCTTCCTGCCGTGCGCTGACCTTGTAGCCCAGGTAATGCGTGGCGTGCAGCGTCGCCGCGGTGGGCGAGGGCACCCAGGCGCAGCTCGCGCCGGCCTTGAGGTGATCGATCTTGCTTTCGACCATGGCCCGCATCTCGTCGGGCATCGCCCACATGCCCTTGCCGATCTGGGCCTTGCCGCGAAAGCCGCACGCCAGGCCGATGTCCACGTTCCGGTCTTCGTAGGCCCGGATCCAGGGTTGCTGCTTGATGGCTTCCTTGGGCAGGACCGCGCCGGCCTCCATGCTGGTGTGAATCTCGTCGCCGGTGCGGTCGAGGAAGCCCGTGTTGATGAACACCACGCGCCCGCTGACCGCGCGGATGCATTCCTTCAGGTTGACCGTGGTGCGGCGTTCCTCGTCCATGATGCCCACCTTGATGGTGTGTCGCTCGAGGCCCAGCGCGTCCTCGATGCGGTCGAACAATACGTTGGTGAAGGCCACTTCCTCCGGGCCGTGCATCTTGGGTTTGACGATGTAGATGCTGCCGGTCCGGCTGTTCGGCATGGTGGTGTTGCCGCGCAGGTTGTGCAGCGCGCACAGCACCGTGACCATGCCGTCGAGGAACCCTTCCGGGATCTCGCGGCCCGCGCGGTCCAGCACCGCGCCGGTGGTCATCAGGTGCCCCACGTTGCGCACCAGCATCAGGCTGCGGCCGGGCAGGCTGAGTCCGTCGCCCGCGGGGGCCGTGTAGCTGCGGTCCGGCTCCAGCCGGCGGGTAATCATGCGGCCGCCTTTGTCGAAACGGTCCTCGAGATCGCCTTTCATCAGTCCCAGCCAGTTGCGGTAGACGCCGACCTTGTCCGCGGCATCCACGGCGGCCACGGAGTCCTCGCAATCCTGGATCGTCGTGATCGCCGCTTCCACGAAGATATCCTTCAGCCCGGCCGGCGACATCCGGCCGACCGGGTGCGCGCGCTCCACCTGCAGTTCGACATGCAGGCCGTTGCTGCGCAGCAGGATGCGTTCCGCGTCGCCCGCGCGGGCGAAGCCCGCGAACTGTTCCGCCCGGGCCAGCCGGGTCGCGCGGCCGTCCGCCAGCGCGGCGCGCAGGGTCGCCGGGCGCATGGATTCGTCCACCTGGTAGCGCACCACGTCGCCGTGTCTGCCGTCCGCCAGCGGCGCGACCTGGTCGAGCAGCGCCGCCGCCATCTGAATGACCTTCACGCCGCGCGCGGGGTTGAACCGGGTGCCCTTTTCGCAGCCGTCAGTCTCCGGAATCAGGTCGGTTCCATAGTATGCGTCGTACAGGCTGCCCCAGCGGGCATTGGCGGCGTTGAGGGCATAGCGCGCGTTGCTGACCGGCACCACCAGTTGCGGCCCGGCGATGCGGGCGATTTCGGGGTCCACGTTTTCCGTGGTGATCTCGAAATCGTCGCCCTCGGGGACCAGGTAGCCGATGTCGGCGAGAAAGCGTTTGTAGGCAGGCAGGTCCGGCAGGCCCGGGCGCGCGCGGTGCCAGGCATTGATCTGCTTCTGGAGATTGGCACGTTTTTCCAGCAGTTCGCGATTTTCAGGAGCAAGATCGGCGATGATCCTCGCAAACTCAGTCCAGAACCGATCTGGCTCGACGCCCGTTCCGGGCGCGATTTCGTCGTTGACCAGGTGGTACAGTTCGGCGGCCACGGACAGACCGCAGGTCTCGATTCTGGCGCTCATCGTTCCGGCCATCGCTGCAGTGCAGGCCCGCTCGGGCGGGCCTGCGTCATTCCGGTTGGCCAGTCGGTTGACTGGCCTGTTGACTGGCGTAATAGTGCATCAGCGCATCGATGTCCTGCGGGCTGAGATCGATGACCGTGCTTTCCATGGCCGGCGGCACGAGGTGCTCGCCGGTCGGGACGAAGCGGATGGCGGTCTTGAGGTAGGTAACCCACTGGCCGCCCAGCCGGGGGCCGCGGTCCGCGTGCTCGCCGCCGTCGCCGTGGCAGCCGTCGCAATGTTCATGGTGCAGCGCGGCGCCGGTCTCGGCGAGGACGGGGTCGAATGGCTGTGGCGCCGCCCGGAACGGCTGCGCAGCGTAGTGCTCGGCCAGCGCCCGCATGTCCTCGTCGCTCAGACCTTCGGCGATCCGGCACATATCGGTCTTCGGTCGCGTCGTATCGCCGGCGCGGTAGCTGCTCTTGATGCAGGGACGGCCCCATTCGCGGTAGGTGCGCAGCGCTTTCTCGAGGAAGGCCGCGTCCTGTCCGGCAATCGTCGGCACGTCCTCGTGCGCCGATACGCCGTCCGCGCCATGGCAGTCCGCGCACTGCGCGACCCGCTCGTCCAGCGTGGCGTCCAGCCCGGCGTCAGGCGTGGCGTTCGGGGGGGCGCCAAAAGCGGGAGCGGCGAAGCCGATCGCCAACAGCAGGACGTGGATGACTTTCATCATGGAGCTCCGCACACTCGTTTCCATTACAGACTATAGGGACGCCCCGACGATTGTACATTGACCCATATCACCGCGCAGACGGCGGCGGGCGTCGCTGCCGGCCGTGCGCGCGGACCAGCCAGGCAGCCGCCAACAGGCCCAGCACCGCGCAGCCCGCCAGGAACAGGAAATAGTCCTGGTGCCCCTCCGGTCCCGGCGAGCGGTCGAGGATGCGGCCGCTGACGGGCCCGAAGAAGATTTCCGGCGTGTAGCCGATCAACGAAACCGCGCCGACGGTGGTGCCGGTCAGGTGGCGCGGGGTGCCGGTTTCCTCGAGCAGGGCGAAATACACGCCGCGGAGGGCGAAAACGGCGAAGAAACTGACGAACACGTTGGCGTAAATGACCTTCAGCCAGCCCCCGGATGGCTCGGCCAGGCTGAGTGCCGCGAAGCTGAGCGCAAGAACGGCGAACGCGACCGCGATGGCGCGGCCCGCGCGGAAGCGATCGGCCGCCAGGCCGGTCAGCACGGCGGCCAGCGGGCGCAGCCAGGAGGCCCAGGCCGTGAGCCGCGCGGCCTCCACTTCGCCCAGGCCCAGCACCTGCACCGCATACAGGGAGTAGTTATCCAGGCCCTTGTAGGCGCAGTAGGCGCAGACGATCACGGCGGCCTGGGCCCACACCAGCGGTTGGCGCAGGACCACCCACATGCTGCGCAGCACCGGGCCCATGTTGCGCAGCATCGTGCTCCTGCTGCGCGGCTCCGGGCCGCGGTTCGGCGGCGCTCGGCGCTCGGGGCGCAGCGCCGATCCGCTGTCGGCGTCGGGCAGCAGGAACCAGGCCAGCACGCCGCAGGCCGCCGTCGCCGCAGAGTACAGGAGGATGACGCTGCGCAGGCCCTGCCGGCGCTCGAGGTTGTCGGACCCCAGGCTGTCCAGCGGCAAATACATGGCCAGCGCGCTGACCGCCAGCAGGGCGAAGCCCGCGGCGGCCAGGCCGCGCCCCCCGTCGAGGACGCCGAAGGCCAGGCCCTGCGAGGTGCTGCCGCCCCAGTCGCGCGCCATGCGGATCATCGCCGCCCAGAACAGGAAGATGGTCGTCACCCCCCAGTAGCCGTACAGCACGGCCATCTGCGGGAAACCGGGAAACGTCGCCATGTAGAGGCCGCCGGCCGCGGTCGCCAGCAGCGACAGGCCCATCAGTTTGCGCGCCGGGAAGCGGTCCGCCAGCGCGCCGCCCGGAAAATACGCGAGCATCGCGGTAACGCCGTAGACGGCGAAGACGTCGCCCAGCTGCGTGTTGCTGAAGCCGAAGGCGTCCAGCAGCGTCGGCCGGAAAAACCGCGCCGTGTGGAACGGCAGGCCGAAGATCATCTCGCCCGCCAGGACCAGCACCAGCATGTGAACGAGCCGCCTCATCAGCGGCTCATTATGCCTGTTCTCCTAGCCGCCGACGTCCATCGTCCAGAAGTACTTGTAGGTGTAGCCGTTGTCGGGATCGTGACCCTTGCCGACACCGACATGGGTGAAGGCGGGATTCATCAGCAGCTCACAGTGTCCGCTCGTGCTGCCCAACCACAGATTCACGACGTAGCCGTCCGAGCGATCGACCGAGGAGGCGGCGATGTTCTCGCCGACGGTGGTGCCGTTCCAGTAGGGAAACACGCGGGATCCCATGCTGGTCCCATTCAGCGAGGTATGGCTGAAATAGCCGTTTTGCGCCATGTCCATGGAGTGCTGCATCGCGATGTCCGCCAGCGAGCTGCTCCACTGGAGCGGCGGCGCCGATGGGTAAGTCGTGCCGTTGCAAACCCGCGGCTGACTCCGGACCTCGTTGATGTCGTCCAGCATCGACTGCAGGGTGGAGCCGGTGGTATTGCCCGGGTCCGAGGATTCCTCGACCGTGATGGTGACGTCGTCGGTGTCGGTCGCGCCGTCGTCGTCGGTGACGGTCAGGCGCAAACGGATGTCGCCGGCGGTCGCCGGCGCGGTGAACTGCACCTGCTGCGTCGCCGCGCCCGACAGGCTGACGGCCGTGCCGGAGATTTGCGTCCAGGACCAGCCGACGATGGCGCCGTCGGCATCGCTGCCGCTG
>Ga0105090_10001971_pt1 | contig 11324 bp, 10 predicted proteins | sample PPLLak3March2015_FD_79110 | JGI IMG/M metagenome (GOLD analysis project Ga0105090, IMG submission 79110) | Freshwater sediment microbial communities from Prairie Pothole Lake near Jamestown, North Dakota, USA - PPLs Lake P7 Core (1) Depth... | ecosystem: Environmental > Aquatic > Freshwater >... | reverse complement strand
TACGCCCTGGTCGACTATGAACTCCTCGACCGCACACCGGATTACGAGGAAAGTCTGCGCCGCCGAGCTCAGCCTGACGCAGCCGTGGCGCCCACGGGCACGGCCGCACCCTGCCAGGCGCCGGCCCTGCCCGGGAACGTGCAACCGTACGAAATTCTGGGTGTCCCCTACCTCTACGGCCATGTGGCCAGCACCGGCGGCCGCCTCTGGGTGGTGGGCCGCGATCCCCGGGAGTTCAACCATTTCCTGCCGGAACGCTGGCGGCGAACCCCCTCGCGTCAGTTGGCTCGCGAACGTGAGATCCATCTGACACGCAGCAAGGACCACCGCTATATCGTTTGGCGCGTGTCGGCGTTCAGCACCGCCGCGGCCAAGCCCGCCACGCCGGCGCAAGCGGAGCCCGCACCCAACTCTCCTTTCGACGAGTTCAGGGTCGCACAGCATCTGCGACAGGCCGGCGTCAACACCGTCCGCCCCCTCGCCATCTACGCCACCGGCCACCGCCTGGACCCACCACCGGCCGCGCACCAGACCGGGGGTTCGCCGAGCTTGGCGCTGAGCCGCACGCCCGACGGTGAACTGCTGCTGGATCGCAGCCAGACCTACATCACTCTCTGGGAGTTCTGGTGGGGCGGCCTGAAAGAGGATGCCCGCGACGGTGCCACGCCCCATGGCGGACCGCTGAACCTGCCTCACATCATCGAAACCGGACTCCTCCAACCGGATGCGGCCCAGGCCGTGCTGCGCGACGCCCAAGAACGGATCCACGCGGCCGGCATGGACCCCGCCACCGTGAGATCCGACCATCTCCTGCTCTGCTGGCGGGAAGGCGAAGGACTCCAGCGCGAACCGGATGGCCGATTCCATTGGGCGTTGTGCAACGTGGAACATCTGCGCCCATCGGCACCGGCGGAGGCCGGGCCTTGCTGACCTGAGCCCCTTCAGTCAACCTCCCCGGCCCTATGTCATCGCCCTCCTTTGCCCCTGCCGGCACCGCCACCCGGCGCCTCGACCGCGCCCGCGCCGCCCTCCTCCTCGTCGATCTCCAGGAGAACCTGCTCCCGTCGATCTGGGAACGCGCCCGGGTAGTGCGCGAGAGCGTCCGCTTGGTGCGGGGTGTCAGCCTCCTCGGCCTGCCGGTCCTGGTGACCGAGCAGTACCGCCGGGGTCTCGGACCCACCGTCACCGAGGTGGCCTCGGTCGTGCCGGATTTCGATCCCGTGCAAAAGCTGGCCTTCAGCGGTTGCACGCCGGAGATCTTGGACCGGCTTCGAAGCCGCGATCTCCGGGACGTCGTGCTCTGCGGGATCGAAAGCCATGTCTGCGTCACGCAGACCGCGCTGGACCTGCTCGACGCCGGGTTTCGCGTGTTCCCCGCCGCCGACGCCTGTTCCTCGCGCACTCCCGAAAACTGGCGCTCCGGACTGGACCGGATGCAGTCGGCCGGGTCGGTGCTGGTGTCGGTGGAGATGGTCCTGTTCGAGTTGCTCGGCCGGGCCGGGACGGATGAGTTCAAGCGGGTCCTGGACCTGGTGAAGCAGGGCGCTCACCCGGCTGGAACCGGGCCTTAAGAACTTCAAATGTGAACTACGTCCAACTTGCATGTTGACTTCCGTGAATCAAATGGATCCTATATTATTATGCAGATTGAAGCGCTCAAAGTTTTCGCTGACTTGGCTGAATCGAAGAGTTTCACCAAGACCGCCCACATCAACGGGGTAACCCAATCGGCGGTCAGCCAACAGATCGGCGCGATGGAACGCCAGTTCCATTCGTTGCTGATTGAACGGAGCAAGAAACAGTTCCGGCTCACCCGCGAAGGCACGGTGTTGTACGATTTCAGCAAGCAGATCGTGGAGACTTACGACGCCCTGCAGGGCAAGCTGCAAGAGCTCAAAGCGGTGGTGTCCGGCTCGATCAGGCTGGCCACCGTTTACAGCATCGGCCTGCACATCCTGCCCCCGTACATCCAGCGTTTTTTGCGGGCCCACCCGACGGTCAACGTCAACGTGGCCTATCGTCACGCCCGGGAGGTTTACGAGGATGTTTTGAGCAACGTGAGCGACCTGGGCATGGTGGCTTATCCCTGGAAGGACCCCCACCTTGAGCTGGTCCCGTTCCGGAAGGAGCCGATGGTGTTGATCTGCGCGCCCGACCATCCCCTTGCCAAGCGCAAGAGCCTCAAGCTCGCGGCCCTGGCCCGCGAAAAACTGATCATGTTCGAAGCGGGGATTCCGACCCGCACGGCGACGGATCGGGCGCTGCGCGACCACGGGATCACGCCGCATCCGGTGATGGAATTCGACAATGTCGAAACCCTCAAACGGGCGGTGGAAATTGGGGCGGGGGTGGCGTTAGCGCCACAGACCTCGGTGGTTCAGGAGGTGGCCGACGGAACGCTGTCGCAAGTGAAACTGGAGGATGCCGACCTGGATCGGCCGCTGGCGATCGTGCACAAGAAAAACAAGGTGCTCTCGCCTGCGATCAAGCAGTTCATCGCCCTGCTCAAGAAAGAGTCGTGATCCGGCCGGTCATCCGCGCTCACGGTTGGGCGGATCCGCCTCCGGGGCGGACTCGGATCGCAGCCAGCGCCGGGCTTTCATGTCATAGCGCGGCAGGCTGCGGGCCGGCACCGCCACCACCGGCACCCGAAGGTGCAGACGGTTTTGGATCGCCTGCTGCACTCGCCGCGCCACCTTGCCCGGTTCGCCGCCTCCGGGCCGTGTCTCGATTCGCAGGGACAATTCGCTGCGTGTGGCAGTGTTGAACACTTCGACCTGGTACTCCACCACGTCGCTGCATTCGTGCAGGATGCTTTCGATGGCGGTGGGATGCACATTCACCCCCCGCACGATGACCATGTCGTCGACCCGGCCGAGGATGCCGCCGTCCAGGCTCAGTTCGACGCTGCCGCAGGCGCAGGGCGTGGCTTGTTCGTCGCCCGGCAGGCTGGCGGGTTGGACCAGGTCGCCGGTCCGGTACCGCAGCACCGGTGAACCGTTCCGGGTGAGGGTGGTGAGGATCAACTCGCCGGTCTCCCCCGGAACCCCGGGCGCGCCGGTGGCCGGATCGATGATCTCGGCCAGAAAGGAATCCTCCATGACGTGCAGCCGTCCCGGGGTGACCGGGCACTCGTAGGTGACCGGGCCGACCTCGGTCATGCCATGGTGGTCATGGATCCGGGCGCCGTTCCAGAGCCGGCTCAGCCGGGCGCGTATCGGGGGAATGCTGCCTCCAGGTTCGCCCGCGACCAGGAGGCGGCGGACCTTGGCGGCGCGCAAGTCGATCTTCTCTTCCTCGGCCACCTCGCCCAAGCGCGCGGCATAGGTGGGGGTGCAGCAGATTGCGGTCACCCCGTTGTCCAGGATCATCTGCAACCGGCTGACGCTGCTCAGGCCGCCACCCGGCAGGGCGAGGCACCCCAGCCGTTGCGCCGCTTCGAAAGCCATCCAAAAACCGAGGAACGGCCCGAAGGTGAAGGCGAACAGCACGCGATCCGACGCTTTGACCTCCGCCGCGGAGAAGACCCGCGTCCACCCGTTCACCATCGCGTCCCAGCTCTCCGCGGTGTCGAGCCACCGGAGCGGTTGTCCGGTGGTCCCGCTGGTCTGGTGAAACCGGGTGTAGTGGTCCAGCGGGAAGGTCAGGTTGGTGCCGTAAGGTGGATTCGACGCCGCGTCGGCCGTCAAGTCGGCCTTGGTCGTAAACGGAAAACGCTCGGTGAACTCCGCCAAGCTTTCCACGGTCCAAGGCGCCCCGGCCGATTCGATCCGCCGGGTCTGAAAGGGGTTGGCGGAGTGGAGAGTCGACAGCAACTCCCGCAGCCGTTCCAACTGCACTCCCGCCAAGGCACGCCGATTGTCTGGAGGCACTTTCATGACGCCGGCAACTCGTAAGGCCGCCGGTAGCGGTAGCTCAGAAGCCGGTTGGCCTCGGGCAGATTGGTGATTCGCTCGGTTTGCGCGTCCCACTCGATCACCGCGCGGGTCTGGTGGGCGATGTTGCCGAGTTGAGTGGTGGCCGTGCTTCGGTGGCCGGTCTCGATGGGACAATTCGGTTCCTGGCGGCTCTTCACACAGTCGAGGAAGTTCCGGGCATGAGGCGCGGTGCCGCCGGTGGACCGGCCGCGATTGCTCACGGCCTGGATTCGGGCTTCGCTTCCCTGGCGATAGGCCCGTTCATACCCACGGTCCACCGGGGTGCGAGCGGGGAACTCGTTGGGCGTTAGCCGGTCCGGCACGACCTCGTAGCCGTCGCCAAGGAGATAGAGGGTGCCGAGGGTGCCGCGGAGCTCGACCTCGCACCCGGGGAGGCTCCAGGTGCCGGCGCTGGCGTTGATCTGAGTGAACGTCACCAGGGTATCGCCCGGGTACTCCCAGATCACTTCCATCGTGTCCGGTACCTCACGGTTGTCGTCCATGCCCGCAAACCGCCCGCCCAAGGCCGTCACCCTGCGCGGGGCGTCCACACCCAAGGCCCAATGGATGAAATCGAGGTAATGAACGCCAAAGTTGGTCAGTTGGCCTCCGGAATAGTCATAAAACCAGCGAAACCGGTAGAACGTCCGGTTCTTGTTATAGGGCACCGCCGGGGCCGGCCCCAACCAAGTGTCCCAATCGAATCCGGGAGGAGGCTCGCCATCGGGTTCATTCCCGATGCCGCGCGGCCATTCGTTCTGCACGTGGAAAGCCCGCGCCGCCGTCACCTTGCCAATCCCGCCGCTGCGAACGAAGTCAGCGGCTTCGCGGCAGACGGCGATCGACCGTCGATGAATGCCGACCTGGCAGATCCGGCGATGGTGTTGCACCGCCTCGACCATGCGCCGTCCCTCCGCAATCCGCAGCGACAGCGGTTTCTCCACGTAAACGTCCTTGCCGGCCTGGCAGGCATGGATCGTCTGGAGCGCGTGCCAGTGATCGGGCGTATTGATCACCACGGCGTCCAGATCCGATCGCTCGAGCAACCGACGGTAGTCGGCTGTCCGCTGAGGTTGTCCCCCCACCTTCGCGGCGGCGAACTCCACATGGGGCACATGCAGATCGCACAACGCCACCACCTCGGCGTCCGGTTGCCCCAGAAACGCGTCCAAAACCTGGTCTCCGCGATTGCCCAAGCCGATGAAACCGAGGCGGACCCGGTCGTTTGCGCCGACGGCGCGGGCGGCCCCGAGGGCGGTGGCCGTGCCAGCCAGAACCAGAGTGCGGGCAAACTCCCGGCGAGTGTGCGTGGTCATGGGGGTGTTCTGCCGAGAACCGACCCAAAAGGCAACGCTGGATTCGACCCCCAATGGGTGCTCCCCCCCAGGGCAGAAAAAACCTTTGCTTGTCCGCGAGCTTCGCCGACTATCGCTTGCGCAAGTCGAAACGGAAAGAGCAACCCATGAAATGGAGAGGTCCGCGCATGAGTAAAGTTCTAGCCGCCGGGGCCGGCGCGGCCCTGGCGTTTTCGGGTTCGCCCATCACCGGAGCGGCTGGTTCCGACAACGCCCTGCTGGCACCGTGGGCCGGGCCGCAGGGCGGTGTGCCGCCGTTCGACCGGGTGAGCGTGTCGGATTTTCAGCCGGCGATCGAGGCCTCCATGGCCTCTTACCGTGAGGAGATCCGGGCCATCACCCAGCAAGCCGCGGCACCCACCTTCGCCAACACCATCGCCGCAATGGAGCAGGCAGGACGCGCCTACGCCCAGGTGCGGGCGGTCTACGGCGTCTGGAGCTCGACCCTGAGCGATCCACGATTCCAGGCGGTGGAGCGGGAGATGGAACCCCGGTTGGCCGCGTTCCGCGATGAAATCATGCAGGACGCGAAGCTCTTTGCCCGCATCGCCGCCGTCTACGAGTCGCCCGAAAAGAGCCGGTTGACCGCGGAAGAACAGCGTTTGGTCTGGCACCATTACACCGAGTTTGTCCGCGCGGGTGCCGGGCTGGATTCGGCCGCCAAGGCGCGAGTGACGGCCATCAACCAGCGTCTCGCCGCGCTCTTCACCACCTTCAACCAGAACCTGCTGGCCGACGAAGAGGAGATCGCCACCGTGCTGACCGAGCCCGCGGATCTGGCCGGCCTGCCGGAACCGGTCCGGGCAAGCGCCGCGGCGGAGGCCCAGGCGCGAGGGTTGCCCGGTCAGTGGGTGATCGCCAACACCCGATCGAGCGTCGAGCCGTTCCTCACCTACTCGGCGCGGCGGGATCTGCGTGAGAAAGTCTGGCACGACTTCGTCAGCCGCGGGGACCATCCGGGCCCGCGCGATAACAAGCCTTTGGTCCGGGAGATCCTGGCCTTGCGCGCCGAGCGCGCCAAGTTGCTTGGCCACGAAACCCACGCCCACTGGCGGCTGGAGAACGCCATGGCCCGAACGCCCGATCGCGCCATGCAACTGCTCGAGGCCGTCTGGACCCCCGCAGTCGCACGCGTGCGCGAGGAGGTGGCGGACATGCAGAAACTGGCCGACGCCGAGGGTGCCGGCATCCGGATCGCGCCTTGGGACTACAGGTTCTACGCGGAGAAAGTGCGCAAAGCGAAATACGACCTGGATGAGAACGAACTGAAACCGTATCTCCAGCTCGATCAGTTGCGCGACGGCATGTTCTGGTCGGCCGGACAGTTGTTCGGCCTGGTGTTCGTCCCGGCGCAGGAGGTGCCGGTTTACCACCCGGACGTTCGCGTCTGGGCGGTCCACGACGACGCCGGGCGCGCGGTGGGATTGTTCTACTTCGATCCCTACGCCCGGCCAGGCAAACGGTCCGGGGCCTGGATGAGCGGTTATCGCGCGCAGGAACGATTCGCGGAGGAGATCACACCGCTGGTCTCCAACAACTGCAACTTCCTCAAGGGCGCGCCGGGCGAGGCGGTCCTGATCTCATGGACCGACGCGGAGACGTTGTTTCACGAGTTTGGGCACGCCTTGCATGGCCTGCTCTCGCAGGTATCCTATCCCTCTTTGTCCGGCACGCGAGTGCCCCGGGACTATGTGGAGCTGCCGTCGCAGATCTACGAACGCTGGCTGTGGACCCCTGAGTTGTTGCAGGGTTTTGCCCGGCATCACCAGACCGGCGATCCCATGCCGGCCGCGCTGGTGCAGCGGATCAAGGCCGCCGCCACCTTCAACCAGGGCTTCGCCACCACTGAATACCTGGCCAGCGGTCTGATTGACATGAAACTGCACCTGGCCGGCGATCGTCCGGTCGATCCGGCGTCGTTCGAACGCGAGGAATTGGCGAAGCTGGGCATGCCTTCCGAGATCGTCATGCGCCATCGCCTCCCCCAATTCAGTCATCTCTTCGCCAGCGACGGTTACTCGGCCGGCTACTACAGTTATCTCTGGGCCGATACCCTCACGGCCGACGCCGCCGAGGCCTTCGTCGAGGCCGGCGGTTTCTACGATCGCCCCACGGCCGAGCGGTTTCTAAAGCACATCCTCGCAGCGGGCAACACCCGCGATCCCGCTGTCGCCTACCGCGAATTCCGCGGCCGCGACGCCGGAATCGAGGCCCTGCTGCGGCGCCGTGGGTTTCCCCTGGCCCGGGAAACCTCGCCTTGAGGATGCGGCGCCGTCGGTTCCGAACCTCATCGGTTCGGCGGCGAGGGCAGGCGGGCCAATGGCCTCTGGAGTTGGGTAGCGGCAATGGAAAGAATAAAACTATGAAGAACGCAATTGGGTTGGTTTTCATCGCCGGCTTGGCCGTCGGCGGGTTTCTGGTTTCCGGCAGTGCCGGGGCGGCTGACGCAACCGAGGTGATGCGTCCGTTCAATGGCAAGAACCTCGAAGGGTGGAAGAACCGCCGCGGAGACGGCCAGAATCTGTGGCGCGCGGGCACCGCGACGCTCGACGCGCGGGATCGGAAGCGCCTGGCGTTCGCGTCCGGAGGCCAGGAACTGATCAATCTGGCGCCCGGTCACGGGGCGGGCTTGGATCTTTACAGCGACGGCGTGCATCACGGTGACGCGGTGATCACCCTCGAGGTGATGGTGCCCGAGGGGTCCAACAGCGGCATCTATGTCATGGGCGAATACGAGGTCCAGGTGCTCGACAGCTACGGCAACGATGCCAACCCGGGTCCGGGCGACATGGGCGCCATCTACGGGGCGCAACCGCCGCGCAATCCGAAGTACCGGGCGCCGGGCGAATGGAACAACTACGAGATCCACTGGCAGGCTCCACGATTCGACGCGCAGGGCAAAAAGACCGCCAACGCGAAGTTCCTCAAAGTGATGCTCAACGGAGCGGTCATCCACGAGAACGTGGAGATGCCCGGGCCGACCCCCGCCGGGGTGGACGGCCGCGAGAAGGCACGCGGCCCCCTGATGTTCCAGGGCGACCATGGCCCGGTAGCCTATCGCAATATCGAGATCCGGCCGCTGGCGACGCGCTGACCGCGCCACCCGCCGCTTGCGTCCGCGCCGTTCCCGAGCCATCCTGTCGCCGATGAAAGTTTTCCTGGCGATGGGGGTGATGGCTGCGTTCGCAGCGGTGATGGCGTCGGGCATCGTGATGGCGGTGAAGGGCGACTTCTGGTTGCTGTTGGCCAGCGTGGGTTTGTTTGGAGTGTTGTTCTGGCGCATTGGCTGCACCGAGTCCTAGCCATGGCCACGCCGCCCGACCTCACGGCCGTCTGCCCGGTTCCGATTGCGGACTATCCGCAGGTGCTCATGGCGCATGGCGGGGGCGGGATGCTGACGCAGCAGTTGCTGGACCGGATGTTTCTGCCGGCGTTTGGCAGCGCAGCCCTTGCCGAGGCGCACGACGGCGCGGCGCTGGCGGTTGGGGACCGGCGGATTGCGTTCACCACCGACTCCTTCGTGGTCCGGCCCCTGTTTTTTCCCGGGGGCGACATCGGGTCGCTCGCGGTGAACGGGACGGCGAACGATCTGGCCATGTGCGGGGCACGGCCCCGCTGGCTCAGCGCGGGCTTCATCCTCGAGGAAGGGTTGCCGATGGAGACCCTTTGGCGCGTGGTGCAATCGATGCAACAAGCGGCCGAAGCCGCCGGCGTCGAGTTCGTCACCGGCGACACCAAGGTGGTCGATCGCGGCAAAGGCGACCAGATCTTCGTCAACACCTCCGGCATCGGGATCATCGAGCATCACCTCCGCATCGGTCCGGCGTCGGTCCGGCCCGGCGATGCCGTCCTGATCAGCGGCGACGTGGGCCGGCATGGCATGGCGATCGTCTCGGTGCGGGAGGGCTTGGCCTTTGAGGAGCCGATTCTGAGCGACTGCGCGCCGCTGTGGCGGCCGGTCGAGGCCCTGCTCCAGGCCGGGTTGGCAATCCATTGCCTGCGCGACCTCACACGCGGCGGGTTGTGCAGCGCCCTGAACGAGATCGCCGTCAGCGCCCGGTTGCAGATCGACATTGACGAGACGCGGGTTCCGGTGAGCGACCTTGTCCGCGGGGGATGTGAGATTCTCGGGTTGGATCCGCTTTATGTGGCGAACGAGGGTCGTTGCGTGGTCTTGGTGCCGGCGACTGAAGCTGACGCGGCGCTGGCCTTGCTCCGGGCGCACCCGGTTTCGGCGGGCGCGGTGAACATCGGATCGGTGACGACCGGCGATCCGGGCCGTGTGACAGCCCGAAGCCGCATCGGGTCGCGCCGAATTCTTGACCGGTTGAGTGGCGAGCAATTGCCGCGGATCCGCTGACGGGGCGGCACAATCAGCCGACGGGGTTGGACGGCCCCGTCCAACCGCCAGTCCAAGCGGCCAAGCTGCGGCGGTTACCGATGGCAGTATTCACCCAGCGCCTCGTGGAAAACGGCGTCCGTAACCAATGACTCGTCACGGTTCACCGCATCCATCCCGGGTTCGGCCGGGACCACCTCGATGTCGTCCTGCACCTTGCCCTGCAGCACCTCGCAGAACTCCTCGATATCGAAGTCTGCCGGCAAGTCATCACCGCCGCACATGGCGCGGTCCACGTAAAAAATCCTGCGCATGGTAACGGATTGCTAGGTCGCACCACTAATCGCTCCGATGGCGGCCGATAGCAAGACCAGAACCGAAAAATGCCGCCGCGACCCGATCCGCTTTAGGGCGGATCGAATTCCTGGGCGCGCCCGGTCATCGGGACGAAACGCACCGGCAGCACAGCCTCGCGGCGGATCTCGGTCCCCTGCTTGCGGAGCAACACCAACTCCTGGCTGAAACGGCCGCCCACCGGGATGATCAAGCGTCCGCCATCCTTGAGTTGGTCCACCAGGGGTTGGGGCACACGCTCGGGCGCACAAGTCACAACGACTGCGTCGAACGGCGCCTTTTCCGGCCAGCCCAGGTAGCCGTCACCCGCCCGCACGTGGACGTTGGTGTAGTTGAGTTCGCGCAGGGTGTCTGCGGCCGCCCGCGCGAGCGGTTCGACGATCTCGATACTGTAGACCTCGGCCACCAATTCCGCCAATACCGCCGCTTGATAGCCCAAACCCGTACCGATCTCCAGCACCCGATCGGACGGTTGGGGGTCCAACTTCTCCGTCATAAACGCCACCACGTACGGCTGAGAAATCGTTTGCCCATGACCGATGGGCCGGGGCGAATCCGCGTAGGCCGACCGCCGCTCGCTCTCCGGCATGAACCGGTGGCGCGGGACCGTGCTCATCGCCTGCAGGACCCTGGCGTTCCGGATCCCCCGGCCGGGGGCGGCAAGCTGTTCCCGCACCATCGCGGCGCGGGCCGCGGCATAGGTTTCTTCCATGGACAAAGGATCGGTCCCGTGCTGGCACCCGCCCAAGGCGAACCCGGACAGCAAGCTCAGGACGCCTGCGGTTTTCAAGACGCTCATGAGTCAACTTGCGCCCCGGGCGCGAAGCTTTCAAGTCTTCCGGTTTCACGGTCCTGGGTTAACCCAGCCGCCGGAGAACCGATCCTTCCAGTTGTGTCGATCTGGCTTGGCAGGAACCGAAAGCGGGTTGACGCATCGTGGCCCGGGAGATCCGAAAGCGGCTCCTGTGCTTTTCCGGGACTTGGGCGCATGAACCCGGGCTCGTGTTTTGGGTTGGGAACTGGCACCCATTCTCGGGATCAGGCAGGCTCGATGTCATGCCGTTTGTCGTTGAACCGCAGCCAGATACGGCACGCCCATCCTTTGGCAAGGGGTCTGCGCCCGCCTCGAAACATAGAAACCGTTCAACACGCAGTCGCTGAACGAGTCATCGCCTGAAATTCGGCGGGCCGGTGTGCAACCGCTCCCCGAGTTTGCGAGCAGGGTGTGTGGCGTGCAGCGATCGGGACAAAGGAAACCAAGGGCGTGAAACTCCATCCTATGTGCGCGCGGTTGGGACAGGCGCGGACCGGAGCCACCCGGCGTCGGACGCGGGGCCGATCCTCCCGGTTTGGATCGGC
>Ga0105090_10001970_pt1 | contig 11325 bp, 7 predicted proteins | sample PPLLak3March2015_FD_79110 | JGI IMG/M metagenome (GOLD analysis project Ga0105090, IMG submission 79110) | Freshwater sediment microbial communities from Prairie Pothole Lake near Jamestown, North Dakota, USA - PPLs Lake P7 Core (1) Depth... | ecosystem: Environmental > Aquatic > Freshwater >... | reverse complement strand
CTACACACCCGGCGCCTTCCGTTTCCTGCTCTATGCGCTGGTGATGCTGGTGGGCATCCTGGTCGGGCTGGAGATTCCGCTGGTCATGCGCATCCTCAAGCGCAACGTGGCGCTGAAAGACCTTGTCTCGCAGGTGCTGACCTTCGACTACCTCGGCGCGCTGGCGGTGTCGCTGGCGTTTCCGCTGATCCTGGTGCCGCAGCTCGGGTTGATCCGCACCGGCCTGCTGTTTGGCCTGATGAATGCATCGGTGGCACTTTGGGCGCTGTGGCTGTTCCGCCACGAGCTGCGGCGCTTCGGTGCGCACGCCGCCGCCTGCGGCGTGACGCTGGCCGTGCTGCTGGGGGGCTTTGCGGCAGCCGACCGGATCACCACGCTGACCGAAGACAAGTTCTACGCTGACCGCATTGTCTTCACCGCCATCTCGCCCTACCAGCGCATCGTGGTGACGTACGGCCCGGGCGAAGGCCGCGCCGGACACCGGCTGTTCCTCAACGGCAACCTGCAGTTCGCCGAGCGCGACGAGTACCGCTACCACGAGGCGCTGGTGCACCCGGTGATGGCGGCCTTCACCTCCGGGGGTGGCGCGCCGAAAAAGGTCGCGGTGCTGGGCGGGGGCGACGGCATGGCGGTGCGCGAGATCCTCAAGTACCCCGGCGTGGAGAGCATCACACTGGTCGAGCTGGACCCGGCCATGACCACGCTGTTCACCCAGAACCCCACGCTGGCCGGGCTCAACGGCCACGCACTGGCCTCACCGAAGGTCAAGATCATCAACACCGACGCCTTCAAGTGGCTCGAAGACACGCGCGACAGTTTCGACGTCATCGTGGTCGATTTCCCCGACCCGACCAACTTCAACATCGGCAAGCTCTACACCAACTCCTTCTACGCCCTGCTCGACCAGCGCCTCTCAGCCAGCGGCTACGCGGTGATCCAGACTACTTCGCCGCTGGTGGCGCGCCAGAGCTTCTGGACCGTGGTGCAGACCATCGAGTCGGTCGGCCTGCGGGCCACGCCCTACCACGCGCACGTGCCCAGCTTCGGCGAATGGGGCTTCGTGATCGCCAGCCGCCGGCCCTGGCGGCAACCCACCGCCCTGCCCGAAGGCCTGAGTTTCCTGAACCTGCAAAGCCTGCCGCTGCTGTTCGACTTTCCGCAGGACATGGCGCGGGTGCCGGCCGAGGTGAACCGCCTGTCGAACCAGGTGCTGGTGCACAGTTATGAGACCGAATGGGGCCGGGTGACACATTGATGGCGGCGACGACTATCCAAAAGCTGGCGCAGCTGCGCGTCAGGCCGCCGGCCCCGCAGCAGGCCGGGTCTGCCGGCCGCGCCCGCACCGAGACGCCATGAAACGCCGGCAGTTCCTGGCGACCGGCTCGCTGGCCCTGGCCGGCTGCAGACCGGCGTCGCGGGAGATCGAGGGCGGCTTCACCGGCATCGCGTTTGAGCGCGGCCATAGGCTGCGCCCCGCTGCATCGACGGCGCCTGAGTCAGGTCACCCGCCCCCCGACGCGGGCTTTCCGAAAGGCCCGCCCGCCGTCACCCACCGCGTCCACACCCTGATCGCCGGGGGCGGCGTGGCCGGCCTGGCCGCCGCGCGCGCGCTGCGCCAGCGCGGCATCGACGACTTCATGTTGCTGGAACTCGAAGACAGCGCCGGCGGCAACAGCCGGGGCGGCACGGTGGGCGGCCTGGCCTGCCCGCTGGGCGCGCACTACCTGCCCGTGCCCGGCGATGACGCCCACGAGGTGCAGGACCTGCTGGAAGAGCTCGGTCTGCGCCAGCGCGTGGCCGGGCGCTGGGTCTATGACGAGCGCCACCTGTGCCACAGCCCGCAGGAGCGGCTGTTTTTCAATGGGGAATGGCAGGAAGGCCTGCTGCCGGTGCAGGGCGTGGGCGCCGCCACGCTGGACCAGTACCGGCGCTTTGCCGACAAGGTGCGCGCCGCCCAGCAGGCCGCGCCGTTTGCGATGCCGGCCTTCAGGGCGCCCGCCTCCGCCGCCCACATGGCGCTGGACGCGATCCCCTTCCGGGCCTGGCTGGACCGCGAAGGCCTGAGCGACCCCCACCTGCGTTGGTACCTCGACTACTCTTGCCGCGACGACTACGGCGCCGGCCTGGGGAGCGTTTCGGCCTGGGCCGGCATCCACTACTTCGCCAGCCGCCACGGCTTCCACGCCCCCGGCGACGAAGCCGGCGAGCGCGAAGGCGTGCTGACCTGGCCCGAGGGCAATGCCTGGCTCACGCGCAAACTGGCCGCGCCACTGCTGGAGCCGTCGGGCGGTCGGCTGCGCACCGGCCGCGTGGTGCAGCGCATCGAGGCGGGCAGGCAAGGCGTCACCGTGGACGCCTGGGACGCGGCGACCCATACCGTCGAGCGCTGGCAGGCGGCGCAGTGCATCGTCGCGCTGCCGGTGTTCGTAGCCGCGCGCGTGGTGGTGAACCCGCCGGACTTCCTGCGCCAGGCGGCGGCACGTACCCGCTATGCCCCCTGGCTGGTGGCCAATCTGCACATTGACCAGGCGCTGCACGACCGCCCCGGCGCCCCGCCGAGCTGGGACAACGTGCTGTACGGCAGCCCCGGCCTGGGCTACGTGGACGCGATGCACCAGAACCTGCAGCGCGTGCCCGGCGCCACCGTGCTGACCTGGTACACCGCGCTGGGCGATGCGCCCGACGCCCGCCGCCAGCTGATGGAGCGCCCCTGGGGCCACTGGCGCGACGCGATCCTGGCCGAACTGTCCGTGCCGCATCCGGACCTGCGGGAAAAGCTCACGCGCATCGACATCACGCGTTATGGCCACGCCATGGGGGTGCCGGGGCCGGGAATGCTCGCTTTGGGGCGTTTATGGAACAAAAATGGCACTGCCCCAGCGTCCAAACGTCATAGTTTGCTATCAAACTACAAGCAAATGACCCCCGCGGAAGGCCGGCTGCGATTCGCCCACGCCGACTGGTCGGGTTATTCAGTGTTTGAAGAAGCTTTCACGCGCGGGCATGCGGCAGGCTGGTCGCTTCCGGCTTGAGGGTTGCCCGTCAGGCATGCGCCGCCGAAGGCGCAACAGAAAACGCCGACCCGAAGACGGGCGGCATCAATACCCTTGGAGGCAGACTTGACCGAAGTCCAGACCGTGCAAGCTCGTTTTACGAAATGACCAAGGTGTCTCTCATCTTCGCGAGGTATTCGATAATTCCCTGCCTGGACTTGGGCACATACACCCTAAGCAACGCCGCAAACGGCGCCGGCGTCTTCACGTTGTTCTTCTGGCCGGGGCTGTTGAAGCGGATCGTGTACGTCCCGTCGGCGTTGGGCTCGGCCTGGTTGTTGGATATGGCGGCTTGATCTTCGGCGAGCCAACCCTCAAGGTTGTAGGTCGTGATCGACCAGAAACCGCCACGGGAGAAGTCGATTTCCGGCGGATGGAAGGTGATGCTCGATGGCAACGCCTTGCCCTCCACCACTTTCGTCAGATTCCTGTCGAGCGGCTGGTATGCCGCGTCGCCCAGCGCCAAGCCGCCCCAGCCGTAGGCGGTGGCATAGAGGTGGCCTTGCGGGTCTGTGTCCAGCGGCGTCCCCATGACCCTGGTGGTGTCGGTGAACTTGCCCGTCTCCACATCCCGTACCAGCGCCATGCGGATCTTCTCCATCAACGCCGAGTCCAGCACGATGTCCGGGGAGCAATACGGCCTGGCCGCGTTGGCAGAGATGGTGGCCTGCCGCTGAAGCTTGTGCGTTGCTTCGAGCCCGCCCTTTTCCGCCGGGAGCTTGCGGATCCGCATGTTCAGATAGACGTAATCCCCGTAGCTGACCTTGTCCGGCGTGACCGCCAGGCTCTCACCGGGGTAAAGCACGCGCACGATGTAGTTCTGGAAATCGATGATCTGGATGACCTGGTACACATCACTGGCGGGACACGAAATCGTCGCGCCTTTGCTGATGTCAACGACCGCGCTGGAATAGATGACATCCTGGTTTTCGCGGATGACCTGCTGCGTCTTGACGTTGCTCACGTCGTCCTGGTGTGCCCAGTGGTTCACCGGTGCCTTGGCCAGACTGCGTTTCATGTTGAAGTCGGTTTCCGAGACCTTGTAAGCGGTGTCGGTGGCTTCGAAGTCTGCGGGCGTGACGAAGCGGTTCGCGGCGGCAGTGGGCGGGTTTGCTTCCACTGCAGCGGGCAGCACATAGCTTCCATCCAGAACGGATGGCCCCGGACGGTATACGCGCATCAGGAAGTTCCAGCCTTCGCTCACGTCCAGCCGGTTGGGCACATCGCCGCAGGCACCCTTTGGCCCGAAATACACGGTGAACGTGCCGTCGGCATTCAACGTCGCATTGGAGGAGTTGACGATGTTGTTGTCGCTCTTCATGAAGCCGTCATTGCCATACACGGTGATGGACCAGAAGGCCCCGTTTTCCGGAACCTGGTAGGTGGCCTTGTGACAAATCGCCGGATCATGGCCCCCGCTGTAGTTCAGATAGGTGGCGTCCCACTCCGGGAAAAGCCCCCACGCCGCCGCTGCCGCGATGTGCCGGGTCTTCTCGTCAACCTTGCCGCGCGGTCCCATCATTCCCTTCCAACTGCTGTATTGCGCCGAGAGTTCCTCATACTGCGCCGTCAGCGTGTTCAGCGTTTCAATGTCCCACTTGAACTCGGGCAGTGGATCGCTGCTGCCGGCCTTGATGATGAACTGGTCTTGCAACTGGTTGACCAGGGCCACTTCGTCCGGATCCTTGGGGTTGAACACCTGGATCCGCACGCCGATACCCAGGTATTGGGTGCCCCTGGGCAGCTCGTGCGTTCCCGCTTCATAGATCACGGCGGGACAATAGTGATCGTTGTCCACCAGATAGACCGATGCGTAGCGATCCTTCGGCAGTGGTGGGACGGTGATGGTGGCGCCCTTGGACGTATCGACAACACCCATGGAATAGAGCGTGTCACGGTTCATCCGGATGACGTTCTGCCGGTCCAACGGGGTGGGGCTGCGAAAATGAAACAGGCGATTGACGCCGCCTGCCATCTTAACGACGACGTCAAACTGCCGATCGGTCTCGGCGCGGATGTAGGTTTCAGGTGTGACTTTCACGGTTGCTGTCGTTTGCATGGTTGTGTCCTTCCGGTCTGTAATTTTGCCTTCTCGACGACGGGCGAAAGCCAATAGCCCTTGTGAATGACTTCGTCGGGCCAGTAACAACGGATTGTTGATTTTGAAGAAGTGGCCCATTACCGTTCCGGGAATCGGTCCGCCTGGTTCGAAGGCAGTAGTCGGAGCCGGAATTTGTTGAAGGTGGCTGGCTTTCATTGCGTTGCATGTACCACCTAACGCTGGTCGACTTAACTTCGGCGAGCGGCGGATCAGGCTGACAAATTCAGAAAAAAATTTCCCGCCCGATGCGCACGACACGGGATTACTTCCCCGCCTTCTGCACGACCGGCACAGGAAACTTGCCAGCCTGGACGTCCTCATCGCCCCCATACATGCGCAGCAAGAGGTAGAAGTTTTGATTGGGGACCGGCAGGAAATTGGTGTCTTCGGCCTTGCCCCTGGTGTCATGGCTCAGGCGCAGCGTGACCGTGCCATCGGCATTCGGCTTCACATGGCGGTCGCCCCGGCTGTGGCGATTGAGATCATTCGCGATCATCAGCCTGGTCTTCGAGCCGTAGGCGGTCACCGACCAGAACTGGGAGACCTTGGGCGGGATGAAGGTGATCGTGTAGTCATTCGCGCCATCGAGGGCATCGCCGTTCTGGTCCCTGATCATCTGTATGTAGGAGGCTTCAACCGGTGGAGCCCCCCATTGGCCGATATAGACGGCAACCTGGAACGGAATGCGGTCAGCGTGTCCAAGTTTTTCACGCGTGCCCAGCGCGTCGCTGGCGTTGGTGAGGGTCGGGAGAACTTCCTTGAGCTTTGCGATCACATGCTGCTCGCTGATCTGCGCGGCGGCCAGCTGCTCAGGGGTGAAGTCCGTCTTGCCCGCGCCGATGCCGGACGCCTCCAGCCCCTCAAGCCAGTGGGCATCCGCGGTGGCCATGGTGCTGTCCGCCAGCACAAAGTTCACGCGCGCAAGCCAGGAGTTGCCCGTGGCGGGAACGAACTCGCGGACCCTGGGCTTTGGCCCGGCTTGTCCGAGGAACTCGCTCAGGGTGCGGATGTTCCAGTCGTCCACATAGGTCAGGGCTTTGATCTCGTCCTCCACGCCGGTCGCCATCACCCGCCCCATCAATTTGATGAAGTTGCTTTCGACACGGACGACTTCGGTGATGCCGTCCGGAACCTCGCCGCTCCAGGCTTGGTTGGCGAACATGAAGCGGCCCCCCTTGGGGCCGCGTGTCCGTTTGCCCAGCATGGTCGTGGTGTAGTGCCCCATGTCCATGGTGTGGAGCACCCAGTAGCGCCCGTCATCGTGGTCGGGCACGGAGACGATCACCGGCTCGGCGGCGACATCCAGCCAGCCCATGAGGTGCAGGGTGTCGTTGTTGATGCTCACGTGCGCCGTGTATTTGTCGTCGGCGAGGTGGCGGATGATTTGAAAGCGGTTGGCGGGATATTCCGGTTCGACCAAGGTCTTGTACAGATGCTTGTAAGCCTCGTCGATGCCGTAGGCATACAGGTAGGCGCGGTCGGAGATGGCCTGGAGTTCGGGTGAGACCGTGCATTCGCGGGTCGGCGTGTTCATGGGTGTTTCCTGGTTGCGGGTGGTTCGGCGGGTCAACGTTTGATCATGGCGGTGAACTTGCTGGTGTCCACCGGGCACCCCAGCGCTTCAAAGCGCGCCCTGTCGTGCAGGTTGATCACATGCGGCAGGTAGGGGCCCAATGCTTCGGCCTCGCCATGGACCTTCTTCACGTTGAACCAGCTGTTCTGGAACGTCGGGTTGACCAGCGTGTGGCGGTTGATGACCGCGCCAAAATCCTTCGAGCCACCCGGAATGCCGTCGCCCGTGCCGTATTCCATCCAGGCCACGCCGCATTTTTCGACTGCGTTGGACGGGCGGTCGATGGCCCGGGAGACCGCCACGCTGAAATTGCCCCGCGCATCGACGATGGGCCCGACGTTTTCGTCCGTCACGCAGTCCACGGTGTTGCCGATCGGCGGCGCGGTCGTCGTGCACAGCGACCAGTAGCGCATGGCCACGTCCTGCTTCATGGGCGCGGGGTCGCCATCCCAGGTGCGCGGCGTGGTCGGCATCCGGCCATGAACGACGTACACCTGGCCGTAGGCCTGGCTCAGGTAGGTGAAGCCGTAGCGCGTCACCGGATTGCTCCAGAAGCCGCCCTTCTCGACCGCCATGCCGTCTGCGGGAATCAGCGGAAAGAAGGTGTCCACGATGAGGTGTTCACGGTTGTAGAACTTGGTCATGGGCGCGACTTCAAAGTTACGGGCCGGCGTGCGGTCCGCCGGGCGCCAGGGCAGGCTGTTGAGCGCCAGCCACAGCTTGCGCGACACGGTCACGGGCACCTGTTTGCCGCGCAAGGGGGCTGCGGTGGCGGCACAGGCCTCCTGTTCGCCCAGCACCTTGCCGTCGGCCAGATGCAGCTCTACCTTGGGCACGCCCACGCCGCCGGTCCAGTCGACTCTGCGGTCGGGCACGTAATTGCGCATGTGCATGCCAACCGCTGCACCGGGCTCGGCCAGCGTGTAGATGGTGTTGGGCGGGCGCGGTGACGGCGGGTTGCCGTTGACAATGGACAGCGTGTAGCGGCGTGGCTGGGCATCGCGCCGCACCCCGGGCCGGAAGGGGTTGAAGGAGCCGGGATCGGGCTCGATCTCGATGTCGTGGATGCCGTCCCGCGGTACCCCCTCTTCGGTATAGGTGACGAAGCTCCAGTGCCGCATGTGGGGGAAATCGCCCCGCATGACGATTTTTGCGCCTGCGGGAATCTTGAACCAGGCCGTGCTGAAGGTGTTGCCGATGTCGGGCATCTGGTTCTCCAGCCCGTAGTCGTCAGGGTCGGTCGTGTAGTAGCCGGTACGCAGCTTCGGCCCGGGCCAGAAGCAGCTTCGGATGGCGTCATTCCTAAAGGCATTGTCCTTGCGGGCGATGTCGGTTGACCGCTCCGGCGGCATGGGCGGCAGGATGGCATCGGTGCCCAGACTGCCCATGACATAACCGTCGGCGCGCGGCACCGGGCCGCCACGCGGCAGTTGCGGCATGCTGCGGGCGCGTGGGTCGTCGTCGGCGCCCGGGCCGGAGGCCGCTGGCGCCGGCGCGGCGGCCTGCGGCCAGGCATAGCTGCCATAGGTCGGCCGTCCCGCGCCGCCGTCGTCCTTGGCCTGCCCCTTGAACCAGACCGTCAGCCCGATGCCCGACAGAACCAGCAGGGCCACCAGCCCCAACATCACGCGCAGAAACGTTTTCACATCACACCTCTGAAGACAGACCGGCTGCATGGACAGCCACCACCGAATGTCCCACTGCGCGGCTGTGCGCGAAATGGGGCAGGCACCCCACCCGGGGTTCGGTTTTCTGGTGTGTGCGGACGACTCCCGGCAAGCCCGCGCATACACTTCGCCGCATGTCCACGCCGTATTCCTTGCCTTCACCGCCGGCGAAGCCCACGCTGCGCGTGGTCGTCGCGGATGACAGCTACCTGATCCGCGAGGGGCTTCGGCAACTGCTGTCCCTGGCGCCGCAGATTCACATCGTCGGGCTGTATGTCGATGCCCCGTCGCTGCTGGCGGCGGTAGGTGCCGACCCGCCCGACGTGGTGATCACCGACATCCGCATGCCACCCACCCAGACCGACGAGGGCATGCAGATCGCCCGGCGCCTGCGCCAGACTCATCCGAGCGTCGGCGTGGTGGTGCTGAGCCAGCACGAAAGCGCGCAGTACGCGGCCGACCTGCTGGACGCCGGCGCGACGGGCCGGGGCTACCTGCTGAAGGACCGCATCCACGACCTCGACCATCTGGTCTCGACCATCACCGCCGTGGCTGCCGGCGAATGTCGCATCGACGCGCGGCTGGTCGACGAGCTCCTGTCGCACCAGCGGCGGCAGCATTCGCCCCTGGATGACCTGACCCCGCGCCAGCGCGAAATCATGGCGGAAGTGGCCCAGGGCAAGAGCAACCTGGCCATCGCCCGTGAGCGCGATCTGACCCTGCGCGCCGTGGAGAAGCACGTCAGCGAGATCTTCGGGCGCCTCGGCCTGGCCAATGATGAAACCGTGAGCCGGCGCGTCCAGGCCACGCTGTTGTACCTCGCGCGACACCCGCAATGAGCCCCCGATTGCGCAACGGGCTTCTGCTGGCCGCACCCGGCCTGGCCTTGGTGGCCGCCGCCGTCACGGTGATTCTGGAAGCCCCGAACGCGGATCGTGTGAAGACCGCGCTGGCGGCCGCCGTGGGACTGCTGCTGGTCTGGAGCGTGGCCGTGGCGCTGCGCCTGCGCTACCCTGAGCGGCCTCTGGGTCCGCTGCTGTTTCTGCTGGCCGGCACCTTCGCGGTCCAGGCGTTCCTGTCCTCGCCGAATCCCTACCTGTTCACCCTCGCCCGTGTGGCGAGGCCGGCCGTCGAGGTGCTGCTGATCTGGGTCATGCTGGCATTTCCCAGCGGGCGGCTGAAGGGGCGGGTTGAACGCATGCTGGTCATCACCGGCGCGCTGGCCGTGCTGTTGCTATGGCTGCCGGGAATGATGCTCTCCCACCAGGTGATACTGGGCGGTCCGTTCCTTCAGTGCGGCCCCACCTGTCCGCGCAACGTGCTGTTTGTGGCGGACCTGCCTGAGCTCTCCAATGCCCTTCACACGGCACTCCGCGTCGTGGGGGGCCTCGTCCTGGTGGCCACGGGCATCGTGCTCTTGCAGCGCCTGCGCCGCGCAACGCCGCTGTTGCGGCGCGCGCTGGCGCCGGTCCTGTTCGCTTCGGTCGCGCGTACCGTGGCCGTGACCGTCTTCCTGGCCACCGACGGCAACTCCGTGGCCCTGCCCCTGACTTTCTGGGCCGTGCCGCTGGCGATCGCGGGGGGCTTGCTGCGCGGGCGCCTGTACACCGCGCGCGCCCTGCAGACCCTCGTCACGGGCTTGCGCGCCCGACCCGACATCCACGCGCTGCGCGACGTCATGGCCCGCGCGCTCGGCGATACCCGCTTGTCGATCGCCTACTGGATTCCGGATGGCGCCCGCTGGGTCGACGCCGAGGGCCAGACCATCGCGCCGCCCGAAGTGTCAGAGTCGAGCGGCCGCACGGTCACCCTGCTGGACGACGCTGAAGGCAGACCCGTGGCGGCGCTGATGCATGACACCGCGCTGCTCGAAGAACCCATGTTGCTCGAATCCGTCGCCAGCACCATGCAGATGGCGCTGGAGAGCCACCGGCTGGAAGCGGAGATCAAGGCTGCAGGTGCCCGTTCGGCATCGGCGGTCGAGGCCGAACGCCACCGCATCGAGCGCGACCTGCACGACGGCGCCCAGCAACGGCTCATCGCCCTGCGCATGAAGCTGAGCGTGACCGCGCGCCTGCTCGACCAGGACCCGCGGCGGGCCGAAGCCCTGGTGCAGGAAATGGGCGCCGACGTGGAGGCTGCCATGGTCGAACTTCGCGCGCTGGCGCACGGCATTGCCCCGCCCCTGCTGGTCGAGCGGGGGCTGGCCGCAGCCCTGACCGAGGCCGCGCAGCGCGCCGCCCTGCCCGTGCGCACAGACATCGACGATGTCGGCCGAAGCGACCCCGCCATCGAACGCGCCGTGTATTTCTGCTGCCTGGAGGCGCTGCAGAACGCCGCCAAGCACGCGGGGCCTGGCGCCAGTGCGCAATTGACGTTGAGGCGGACCGGCGAGCGGCTGCGTTTCTCCGTGACGGATGATGGCATCACAACATCAGCGAGCACGCTGGCGCCCGATGGCCAGGGCCTTGCGAACATGCGCGAGCGCCTCGGAGCGGTCGGCGGCCAGCTCGACATCCAGGCCCGGCCTGGACAGGGTTTCCGGGTGTCGGGAACGGTCCGGGCGTGGACAATGACCAACCTGCCTGCTCCCCGCTCAATGCCATGAACCTGTCCACCCCCGCCCACCCGACGTTTCTCCACTGCATCGCCCTGGCCACGCTGGCCCTCTCCGCGCTGCTCAGTGGCGGTTGCGCCACCCAGGATGCACCCACTGGACCCGCGCCAGCCGGGGCGTTCGAACTCAACATCGCCCACATCAACGACCATCATTCCCAGCTCGACGCCTTCGCCGCCACCGAGCTGGTGCTGGACGGCGTGCCGACGCAGGTTGAGCTCGGCGGCTTTGCACGCCAGACGGCGCTGTTCAAGTCGCTGGCCGGCACGCCCAACCTGCTCAAGCTGCACGCCGGCGACGCGATGACCGGCTCG
>Ga0105090_10001969_pt1 | contig 11327 bp, 8 predicted proteins | sample PPLLak3March2015_FD_79110 | JGI IMG/M metagenome (GOLD analysis project Ga0105090, IMG submission 79110) | Freshwater sediment microbial communities from Prairie Pothole Lake near Jamestown, North Dakota, USA - PPLs Lake P7 Core (1) Depth... | ecosystem: Environmental > Aquatic > Freshwater >... | reverse complement strand
TCGTCGGCTGCCTCTTTGATGGATTTTCCGCCATCCACGCGCTTGGTGAAATCCACGAATTTGTTCAGCTCGCGGCGGATGACGGGCAGTAGGAAATAGACGCCGATGAGATTGGGGATGCTCATGGCGAAGAGCGAGGCATCGGAGAAATCGATGGCCTTGTCCATGGAGGCGGCGGAACCGGCGACGATGACGCTGCAGAAGATGAGCTTGTAAACCAATTCCACGGCGCGGTTCCGACCGAAGAGATACTGCCATGCCTGGAGCCCGTAATAACTCCAGGTGATGAGTGTGGAGAAGGCGAACATGAACACGCAGACGAAGAGCACGTATTTGAAGCCCTCGTGCACGGTCTGGAAGGCCTGCGATGTCATGCTGATGCCGAAGGAAGTGCTGGCGTTCGAGGAGTCCCCCAAAAGGAAGGGCTTGCCGTTGATGACAAAATGGCCGCTGTCGCCTTGGAAATACATCGAGGTCACCAGCACCAGCGAGGTCATGGTGCAGATGACAACGGTGTCGAGAAAAGGCTCGAGCAGCGCCACCACGCCCTCGGAGGCTGGCATGCGTGTTTTGGCGGCGGCATGGGCGATGGGAGCGGAGCCGATGCCGGCCTCGTTGGAGAACGTGGCGCGGCGCATGCCCCAGACGAAGGCGGCGAGGATGCCGCCGGTGACCGCGGCGCGCGGATTGAAGGCCTCGGTGACAATCATCGAGATGGCCGCAGGGACATGGCCGATGTTGGAAATGAGCACAATGAGGGCGCTGACCACATACACCAGGCACATGGCCGGAACGAGTCTGGCAGTGACCTTGGCGATGCCGCGGATGCCGCCGATGATGACCAGCCCGGTGATGACGGCGAGGATGAGCCCGAAGATCCATTGCCTGCCGAAGAAGAAACTGTGCTCGCCGCCGGTGACGTTGATCAGCTGCGCGGTGGCTTGGTTCACCTGGAAGACATTGCCGCCGCCAAAGGAGGCGAAGACGCAGAACAAGGCGAAGAGTCCGGCGAGGAAGGCTCCCAGTGGCGCAAGCCCGCGCTCGGCGAAGCCCTTTTTGAGATAATACATCGCGCCGCCGTGGATGCGCCCGGCGGCATCGATCTCGCGGTATTTCAAGCCGAGCGTGCACTCGGCGAACTTGGTGGCCATGCCGAGAAAACCTGATAGAAAAAGCCAGAATGCCACGCCCGGGCCGCCGATCATGATGCCGATGGCCACACCGGCGATGTTGCCGAGGCCCACGGTGCCGGAGACGGCTGCACTGAGCGCCTGGAAGTGGCTGATTTCCCCGGGATCCCCGGTGTGGCTGTAGTGGCCGCGCACCGTGCGCAGGGCGAGCCCGAAGGCCCGCAGGTTGATGAACTTGAAAAACAGGGTGAGGATGATGCCCGCCAGCGCCAGCCACACCACCACCGCCTTGACCGGGTAGCCGTTGATCGGGACATCGGTGAAAATCCCGTTCACAAACCAGCCGGTGGCCCAGCCGAAAAGTTCGTCGATTTTCTGATCCAGCGTCTTGGTCTGCGCGGCGGCATCTGCGGCGCAGGCCCAGCCCGTGCCGAGCAGAAACAGGAACAAGGGGGCCAGCATGCGGATATGGCGTCCAATCATCGCCGCGGACCCTGCCAAGCAGGTTCTCCCCCGGCAAGCCTCAATCCGGGCCGAAGTGCGCTATGAGCCAGGCATCCACGGCATCGATGACGAGCAGGTAGGAAGCCTCGTCGAAGACATGGCCGGCCCCGGGGATTTCCAGCAAGCGCTTCTCGGAAACAGCCGCATCATGGGCGGCGCGGCTGTCGTCCGGCGGCACCACATCGTCCGCCGCCCCATGGATGAGCAACCACGGCTGCACCACCCGCGCGGCGGCTTCGAGCGTGGAGTCGATGGTTTTCAAATCATCCGCCAAAACCTCGCCCAGCGGGAAAGCCTCGTCCTCCCAGATGCAATCCTTGCCGGGGACCAGGCCGCCGAATTCGCGCGCGGCGAAGTCCGCCGTGCGGGTCATGCCAGCCAGAGAGACCAGCGCCCGGATGCGCAAATCCCCGGCCGCCGTGAGCACGCCCAACGCCGCACCCATGCTGTGGCCGACGTAGGCGATGCGGACGTAGTCCGGCACGCTGTCGAGCACGGCCTTGAGATCGTCCACCTGCTTGGTGATGCAGGAATCCTCGAAACGACCGTCCGATTCACCATTCCCGGCAAAGGAAATGCGCAGGCACGGCCAACCGCGTGCGGCGAGCCCCTCGGCCACGGCCACCAACAGCGGGCGGTCCTTGTTGCCGGTGAGCCCGTGGCCGAGGATCAGCAGCGAATTGCGCCGCTCGGCAGGGTGGAAATGGTGGTCCAGCCGCTCGCCTGCGGAATTACGGATCTCGTTCATGGTTTGTTAGTGCGGGGTTGGGGTGAGGCGGTTGGGAAACGTCAGTTCGGCGACGCCCGACTTGTCGAGCCCACCGAGTCCCAGTTCGATCATTTTGCGGTATTGGGTTTCCGCCGCGTGCGAGAGTGGGACGCGCAACCCGGCCATGCCGGCCAGTGCGTTGGCGATGCCGCTGTCCTTGGCGGCGTGTTCGGCAGAGAAGAAACAATCGTGCTCGCGGGTGATCATGTCGTCGCCGTCGGTTTCGAGCACCCGGGAGTTTGCGCCGGTTTGCGAGAAAACCTCTTTGAGAAGCTGCAAGTCCAGCCCGAGCGCGGCCCCGAGTCCGAGACCCTCTGCGAGGCCTGCGGTGTTGATGTTCATCACCATGTTGACCAGCGCCTTGATCTTGGCCGCGTGGCCGAGCGGCCCCACATGCCGCAGCGATGCGGATAGATCCTGGAGCAGCGGTTTCATCCGCGCGAAAACCTCCTCCTCGCCGCCGACCATCAGATAGAGCGTGCCCTGCCGCGCCTGGGGAATGCTGGAGGCCATGCTCGCCGCCAATGTTGCGGCACCAGCCCGCTCCGCAGCGGCGGCCGCGGCTTCGTGCGCCTCCGGGCTGACCGTGGCGCAGTTGATGAAGACACGCCCGGCGGCACCGGTGAGCAGCGATGGTGTGTCTTCCGAGAAAATCGCGCGCATCGCCTCATCGTCCGGCACCACGGTGAAAATCACGTCGCAGGCGGCCGTCACCTCGGGCAGGGTTTTGGGTGCCATGCACCCGAGTTCGATGGCCAGCGACACGGCCACTGATTCATTGGGATCCAGCACCGCGCCGATGCGGTATCCCAGATCCGCCAAGCGCCGCGCCATGTTGGCACCCATCCGGCCAACCCCCACAAAACCCACTTTCAAGTTCTTCATCGCGGTGAGCATAGAAGCGGCCAGCCATCTGCCGCAACGGGAAGTTTGACAAAAAACGCCTATCCATTCGGACGTGTCAGGCTGTCATATTTCGCTTTTCCAACCGAAAGTGGAACTATCAGCCTCCGCGGCATCATGAGCGCCTGCTTCGCCTTCGCGCTGACCATCCTGGCCACCTGGCAATTCGTGCTAATGCCGGCGGTCCGTTAGATTCCCCTGTCCTCACCCTTCGCCCTCGCGGGCGGGCGGGCCGCTTTCGAAGCGCATGAGCTCGGCGATGAAGGTGAGCGGGATGTCGCCCGTTTCGCCGTTGCGGTTCTTGGCAAGCACCAGGTTGGCCTTGCCGGCCTCGGCCTCGCGCTCCTCCTCGTTTTCCGCGTAGTAGGCCGTGCGGTAGAGCAGTCCCACCAGGTCGGCATCCTGCTCGATGGCGCCGGACTCGCGGAGGTCCGACATGCGCGGCACGCCGAGGCTCTTGCCGGTGCGGCCTTCCGGCCCGCGGTTGAGCTGGGCGAGGATGACGATCGGCAGGCTCAACTCCTTGGCCAGGCCCTTGATGCCGGCGGAAATTTCCGCGATTTCCCGCTCGCGCGAGTTTTCCGCCTGCTTGGTGCGGGATTTCATCAGCTGGAGGTAGTCGATGGCGATGAACTGGATGTTCTCGTCGCGCTTCTTGCGGCGGGCCTTGGCGCGCAGCTCGTTGATGGAAATGCCGGCGGTGTCATCGATGAAGAGCTTGGAATTGGTGACTTCCATGGCCGCGCGCTGGATGCGCTGGAGATCGCCCTTGCCCAGCGTGTAGCCGCGGGAAATCTGGCTCAGGGCGAACTTGGCACGGGAGAAAACCAGACGCTGCACCAGTTGGAACGCGCTCATTTCGCAGGAAAACACCATGCTCGGCTTTTGCAAATCCACGCAGACGTGCTCGATGATGTTCATCATGAGCGAGGTCTTGCCCATCGAGGGACGGGCGGCGATGACGAACATTTCCCCGGGCTTGAGGCCACCGCTCTTGCGGTCCAGCACCTCGTAGCCGGTGGAAGTGCCCTGCGCGTCCTTCTCGCCGGTGATCAAGGCCTGGAACTTTTCGAGCACCTCCGCGACGGACTCCTTGATGGTGGGAGCCTTGTTGGTTTCCGAACCCTCGCGGATGGCGAGAATCCTGGCCTCCACGGCATCCAGCAGGCCGGCCACCTCGTCCGGCGCATCGTAGGCCTGGGCAATGGCCTCGTTGGAATGCTGGATGATGGAGCGCAGCACATACTTGTCCTTCACATGCTGCAAGTGATGGCGGAAATGCCCCGGACTCGGCGCGTAGGTGTAGAGATCGGTGAGCGCCGCCGGGCCGCCCACGCGGTCTAACAAACCCTTGTCCAGCAGGCGCTGCACCAGTGAAACCAGCTCGATTTCCTGCCCGCTCTCGAAAAGCGAGATGAGGAAACCGAACAAGGTGGCATGCGCCGGCAGATAGAAATGCTGCGGCGTGAGCTTCTCCTCGATGGCCACGCCGATGTATTCCTGCGGCTCCTGCAACATCGAGGACAACAGGCTTTTCTCCGGCCCGAGCGCATGCGGCAGGGCGCGGGTGACATCGTCGGTGGAGGTGGCACCTTGCTGGAGCGAGGCAGGTTTCGGCGGGGCGGGAGCAGCGGGAGTTTCAACAGACATGAGCGGAGGGAAAATTGCCAGTGTCCGGTGGCGGTGGTCAATCTCGGCAGCTGGCGAATATCCTGTGAACAACCGTGGACAAGTCCGCAGGCACGGCTTGCCGCCGCCCGTTCCCCCTGTTATCCAGCGGGTCGCATTCCCCATGAAAACACACTTTGCCGGACTCGATATCGGAGGTTCCACCATCAAATGCCTGCTCGTCGATGCGGCGGGAGAGCCCGCAGGCCCAATCGTGGAGGTGCGCAGCTTCGTGAAGGACGGCTACCGGCGGACCTTCGGACAACTGCGTGAAGCGATGGCCAAACTCGCGGAAAACGCCGGCATCCGCGTAGAGGAAATCGCCGCCGTGGGACTGGACGTGCCCGCCCCGTGTTCCCATGGCGTGGTCTGGGGCAAGGCGAACCTGGCCGACGACTGGGTGGGCACCGACATCCGCGGTGAGTTTTCCAAGGAATGCGGCAAGCCGGTGATCATGACCAACGACTGCAATGCCGCGGCCTTCGGCGAGTGGATGCATCGGCCCGAGCATGCTGGCGGCCTGCTCTACGTGGCTCCCGGCACCGGCCTGGGTGGCGGGCTCGTATTGCCCGGCGGCATCCTCTACGAGGGAAACAACGGCCTCGCGCTGGAAGTCGGCGATCTGTCGGTGCCGCGCTTCGAAGATGGCGAGTTGCCGGTGGACGGCCGCGGCCGCAGCGGCTGCCTGGAGGGCTGGGTCTCGCTGATGGCCCTGCGCCGCCAACTCGGCAAGGCGCTGACCCGCCCGGAAAACGCGGCGCACCCGCTGGCCTTGTCGGAGGCTCCGATCGAGGAAAAAGCCTTCCAGCTCCGGGATTTCGCCGAACACGGCGATCCCCTCGCCCGCGAAATTTTCGCCCTGCAGGCCAACGTGCTCGGCCACGGCCTCGGCGATCTTGCCAGCATCCTCGACCCCGGATTGATCGCAATCGGCGGCGGGCTTTCCGAAACCGGCTTCCGGGACTGGTTCATCGGGGAAGTCCGCAAAGGCTTCGCCGAGCGCGCCATGCTGCCCTACCAGCGCTGCCCGCTACCCCCCCACGAGCCGACCACCCGCATCGAGTGGGCCATCGGCGGCGACGGTGCGGCGGCCTATGGCAGTGCGCGCATGGCGATGCAACTGGTGCTGGAAAACCACCACGCCTGAAAAACGATATGAAAAAAAGCATACTGCGCCAGATGTGATGCGGAGCCGCTCTTGATTGAGCATCCCGCAAGCGCAGATATCCGCGGCACGGCAAAACATGAGAGCAGTCATCCAACGCACCCTCGAAGCCTCGGTAGCCATCGACGGGCAAACCGTTTCCCGAATCGGCCCCGGCTTGCTGGTGCTGCTGGGCGTGGAGGAAATCGACGATGCCACGGATGTCGAATGGCTTGCCGGCAAAATCGCCAAAATGCGGATTTTTGCGGATGCCGAGGACAAAATGAATCTCTCGATCATCGAAACTGGCGGCGAAGTGCTGGTGGTCAGCCAGTTCACCCTGCACGCCTCCACCAAAAAGGGCAACCGGCCGTCGTTCATCCGGGCGGCCGTGCCGGCCCACTCCGAGCCGCTCTACGAGGCGTTTTGCAGTGCCATTGAGCAGGAAACCGGCCGTCCTGCGGCCCGCGGCGTCTTCGGTGGCGACATGAAAGTCGCCCTCGTCAACAACGGTCCGGTCACCATTGTGATCGACAGCCGCGCCCGCGAGTAAGCCCGCGCTTGCATCGCCCGGGAAGGCTCCCTAGGTTTCCGCCCGCCGTGCCCATCAACGCCATTCTCGCCCTAGAAGACGGACGCTGTTTCGAAGGAAACGCGTTCGGAGCCACCGGTACCACCACCGGTGAAATTTGTTTCAACACCTCGATGACGGGTTACCAGGAGGTCATCACCGATCCTTCCTACCGCGGGCAGATCGTGGCCATGACCTACCCGCAGATCGGAAATTACGGGGTCAATCCCGAGGACGCCGAGTCCCGCTCGCCGCACATCCGCGCCTTTGTCATCGGCGAGCTTTGCGAGGTGCCCTCCAACTGGCGCTCCAGCCAACCGCTCGCCGCATACCTCGCCGGCCACGGCATCCTCGGCATCGAGGGCATCGACACCCGCGCCCTCACCAAGCACCTGCGCTCGCTCGGAGCCATGCGCGCCTGCGTCACCACCGAACTCACCTGTGAAGAAGCCATCGCGGCCGCCAAAGCATCGCCATCGATGGAAGGCATGGACTACGTGAAGGAAGTCTCCACCAGCGCCGCCTACCATTGGCAGGACGAGTCGCGCGAATGGGTGCTGCCCAATGTTTCCACCGGCCAGCCCGGTCCCTACGATGATTTGCCCCCAGTGCGCCACCGCATCGTCGCCTACGACTTCGGCATCAAGTTCAACATCCTGCGCCGACTGCGCCAGGCCGGCTTCGAGGTGGAGGTCGTCAACTCCACCGCCACCGCCACCGAAGTGCTGGCGAAAAATCCGGACGGCATTTTCCTTTCCAACGGCCCCGGTGATCCGGCCGCGCTCGGCTACATCCATGAGGAACTCCGCCAACTCATCGGCAAGAAACCGATCTTCGGCATCTGCCTCGGAAACCAACTGCTCGCCCACGCCTTCGGGGGCAAGACTTTCAAACTCAAGTTCGGCCACCGCGGCGGCAACCAGCCGGTCAAGGACCTGCGCAGCGGGAAAATCTCCATCACCTCGCAAAACCACGGATTCGCCGTGGATGCGGACTCGTTGCCGCCGGAAATCGAAGTCACCCACATCAACCTCAACGACGGCACCGTCGAGGGCATGCGGCACAAGGAACTGCCGGTCTTCAGCGTCCAATACCACCCCGAAGCCGCCCCCGGTCCGAACGACGCCTCGTATTTTTTCGAGGAATTCGCCGCGCTCATCGAGAAGGCCAAACAATAAACGATCCGTCTGATCAGCAGGATTCGTCCGATCATTTTTCTAACATGAACACCATCATCACAGGCCTCCAGTGGGGGGACGAAGGCAAGGGCAAGATCGTCGATTTCCTCACGGAGTCCGCAGACGTCGTCATCCGCGGGCAGGGCGGCAACAACGCGGGCCACACCGTGATCGCGGGTGGCAAGAAATACGTCCTTCACCTGCTGCCATCCGGCATCCTCTGGGACGACAAGACCAACGTCATCGGCAATGGCGTCGTGCTGGATCCCGTCGGACTTGTTCAGGAAATCGAGCGCATCGAGGCACAAGGCATCGCCATCACGCCGGAGAAACTGCTTATCTCGGATCGCACCCATGTCGTGCTCCCCTTTCACAAGGAGCTCGACGCCGCACGCGAGGCCTCGCTGGGCGACCAGAAGATCGGCACCACCAAACGCGGCATTGGTCCGGCTTATGCCGACAAGATCAACCGTTGCGGCCTGCGCATGGCGGACTTGTTAGACAGGGAATTCGCCACCGCGCGCATCACCCACCGCTGCGCCGAGGCGAACGAAGTGCTCGCCCGCTATGATCTCACCACGTTTGATGCCGCGCAGGTCATCGACGAGGTTTACACCGCCTTCGAGCGGATCCGCCCGCACATCACCAACACCATTCCGGTGCTGCACGCGGCGTGGAAGTCGGGCAAAAACCTGCTCTTCGAAGGCGCCCAGGGCACTTTGCTCGACATCGACTTCGGCACTTATCCCTTCGTCACTTCGTCAAACACCACCTCCGGCGGTTCCTGCACCGGCACCGGCTTGCCGCCCACGGCCATCGATGCCGTCATCGGTGTTTGCAAGGCCTACACCACCCGCGTTGGCTCGGGCCCCTTCCCCACTGGCGACGACGGCCTGTCCGATTACCTCCACAGCCTCGGTCGTGAGTTCGGCGCCACCACCGGCCGCCCACGCGGTTGCGGCTGGCTCGATACGGTGCTGCTGCGCTTCGCCTGCATGGTCAACGGCGTCACCGGCCTTGCCGTCACCAATGTGGATGGCCTCGATGCCTACGAAACCCTGCAAATCTGCACCGGCTACGACATCGACGGGAAACTCCACGATCTTCCACCCGCCGACCGCTCGGCCTGGGATCGCGCCGTGCCGGTTTACGAATCGCTGCCCGGCTGGAAATCCGACACCACCTCCTGCACCCGCTACGAGGATCTTCCGGCTCGCGCGAAAGCCTATCTCGCCCGCCTCGGCGAACTTTGCGGCGCGCCCATCGCCTTCGTCGGCGTGGGGCCGGACCGCACGCAGACGCTGGTGGCACCTTAATCGGGATCCGTTCGATCCGTCTAACACGGCCGATCTTTCACCCATGCCAGATTTCCCCGACATCCCCCGCCACATCGCCGTCATCATGGACGGCAACGGCCGCTGGGCGAAGGAACGCGGCCTGCCGCGCCGGGAAGGCCATCGCGCGGGTGCGGAATCGGTTAGGGAAGTGACCGACGCCTGCATTGACCTCGGTGTCGAATACCTCACCTTGTATGCCTTTTCCTCGGAAAACTGGAACCGCCCGGAGTCCGAGGTCAAGGCGCTGATGCAGTTGCTCGACCGCTTCCTCGCGGAGAAATCCAAGGATCTGAAGAAACAGAACATCCGGCTGCAAGCCATCGGCCAACTCGACCGCTTGCCGGAAAAAACCCGCAAGCTGCTCGACAAAATCATCGCCGAGACCGCCAGCCACACGGCGCTGACGTTGGTGCTCGCCCTTTCCTACGGGGCCCGCGAGGAAATCGTTGCTGCCACCCGCTCGCTGGCGGCCGATGCCGAAGCAGGCAGGCTCAGGTCCGCGGAGATCGATTGCACGCTCTTTGCATCGCGCCTGCAGACCGCCGGCATTCCGGATCCGGACCTGCTCATCCGCACCTCCGGTGAAATGCGCGTCTCGAATTTCCTCCTCTGGCAGATCAGTTATGCCGAGATCGTCATTGTGAAAAAATTCTGGCCGGACTTCCGCCGCAACGACCTGATCGAGGCCGTGCAAGAATACCAGCGCCGCCACCGCCGCTTCGGCGCGTTGTGAGGTTGTGGAGTGCGGTGGCATGACACCGCTTTGGGTCAATCCCGGCACGGATGCAGCCAGCCAAAGGCACCTGCCGTATCAGGCGTTCTGCCATGGCAAGGTGGTGGAATGGACCAAGACTCGCGCCATGCAGATTGAGTTGTTCCACATGCCCCCTACAGTCCTGAACTCAATCCTGACGAATATCTCAACAACACAGTCAAGGCACAGCCGCGCAATCAACCTGCGGCATCGAGCCATGACGAACTGAAATCCCGGCAGAACTCGACCATGCGATCCAACCAACGCAGACCCACGCTGATTCAAAGTCTGTTCAGACATCCGAGCGTTGCGTATGCAGCATGGTAAGACGCTAGTATTTGAATGCCGGATTAATAACCTTTATGAAGCGTCCCGACCAAGGAATTGCCAATATTTCTCGCGCCTCTTCAAGGGCGAAGGAATTTGTCGTCGAGGACGCTTAGGATGCCACGAGGCGGAGGCGCGCTTGCGTCTGTCCGACGAGCGACCGACACACCTGCGCTTGTCCGACTCCACTCAATGCGAAAAGGATTCCAACTCCTCAAGGCTGCGGCCCTTGGTCTCCGGCACCAGTAACCAGACGAAACCGATGGTCAGAACGCACAGCGCGCCGAAAAACCAAAAGACCCGGTATTCAAAGGTGCTGAGCATCCACGGGAAAAGTTGGGACACCGCGAAATTGGCTGTCCACAGGAGAAACACGCAGGCGCTTGCGGCATGCGCGCGGACCCTGTTGGGAAAAATCTCACCCAGCACCGTCCAGACGAGCGGTCCCATGCCGATGGAGAATGATGCGACATAGACAAGGACCCAGAGCAACAAACTCCTTGCACTTCCCTGGTCGCTCCCGGCATAGGCAGCGCCAAGCGCAAACAGACCTGCCGCCATCCCGACCGAGGAGATTAGCAGCAAGGGGCGGCGTCCGACCCGATCGGACAGAAACATCGCGACAAGGGTGAATCCCAGCATGACCAGCCCGATGATCACCGAGTGTCCGATGGCCGACGCGGAATCCAAGCCCGCACTGGTGAAGATGCGTGGTGCGTAATACATCACGATGTTGATGCCGGTGATCTGTTGCAAAATTGCCAGCCCGGCACCGATGAAAAAGATCCGGCGGATGGGCGTGCGGAGACAGTCGCGAAAGCAACCATCCTGCCGGTCAAAGGAGCGATGAATCGCCTCAATTTGCGCGGCGACATCGCCGTCTGCCCCCATGCGTTTGAGCACCGCGGCCGCCTCCGCTTCGCGTCCTTTCATCACCAGCCAGCGCGGCGACTCGGGGATGGCGAAAAGGAGCGCGAAAAAGATGGCGGCAGGGACGGCCTCCGAGGCAAACATCCAGCGCCAGGCGCTCGCGATCCGCCAG
>Ga0105090_10001968_pt1 | contig 11329 bp, 8 predicted proteins | sample PPLLak3March2015_FD_79110 | JGI IMG/M metagenome (GOLD analysis project Ga0105090, IMG submission 79110) | Freshwater sediment microbial communities from Prairie Pothole Lake near Jamestown, North Dakota, USA - PPLs Lake P7 Core (1) Depth... | ecosystem: Environmental > Aquatic > Freshwater >... | reverse complement strand
TTCACTTTTACCATATCCTGTACCGGTATGCCTTCTGTGATACAAACCACCAGCCCGATACCGGAATCAGCCGCTTCCATTATGGCATCGCCGGCAAATGCGGGCGGTACAAAAATGATGCTCACATCTGCTCCGGTTTGCTTAACAGCATCGGCTACGGTATTGAAAACGGGTTTATCGAGATGGGAACTGCCTCCTTTTCCTGGCGTTACACCACCAACCACATTCGTTCCATATTCTATCATCTGGGTGGCATGAAATGTACCCTCTGTTCCGGTGAAACCCTGTACCAGGATCTTTGAATTTTTATTAACTAAAACCGACATGTTAATGATTTATGATGCGCAAAAATAAGGAAATAAAATACATATTAGATATTCGAAATTAGATATTATGTAACACATATTAAGAAACGAAAATGCTATTTAATATCCAAAATCTAATATCACTACCGTCCTAAACATGAAAAATTTAGTTCTTTGAAAGTATTATCAGATAAGGATTACAGCTGAATTTAGGCTTCAAGCGACTTCAGCTCATTCTTGGTCTTTTAGGTTATATTTCCCTATGAATACCTATAAATATGTCTTTTCACAGGAAACTGAACAGTTATCTGAAAATGATTTCATCAAATGTGTTAAACGATATGATGGCAATTTTCAGGTCAAACATTTCACTTGCTGTAACCAAGATGTTACTATTGATCTGCCTTCTTAAAATGTATAGGCATTAGGATTTCAAATAATAAATTCTATTTTCATAGGATATATAAAAAAACACCCTTTTTTAATTTCAGCAGATGATACAATTAAGGCCGGTTGATAAAAAAGATAATTCATTTATAGAATCGGTTTACCGCTCTACAAGGGAAGACGAGCTTAAACTGACAAACTGGAATGAACAACAAAAGATCGCTTTTATATGCATGCAATCAATGGCCCAACTGGCAGAGTATAACATAAAATTTCCCGGTGCATCCTGCCATGTAATTACATTTAATAAACAAGATGCAGGACGTTTTTACATCTGGGAAAATGATGATGAGATTCGCTTAATCGATATTACATTACTGCCGCCATTCAGGGGCAGAGGAATAGGAAACTTTCTTTTGGGGGAGCTGATAAAAAAATCAAATAAAGTTCGAAAGAAAATTTCTCTTCATGTTGATCCTGTCAACCCTGCTTTAAAACTATACCTGCGACTGGGTTTTGTACATATAAAAAACAGTGGCCGGCACTTTTACATGGAAAGGAAACCGGAGGTTTTTTCAACACCTCCATACCGGGATAAATAGCATTGCCAATAGTGCAAACGGAAGAAAAAACGTATTGCAGACTGCATTCAAAGACAGGGGGTCTGCCATATGCAAATGCTCGGGAGATAGTTTTTTAATATTATTTTGTAAAACGTACCAGTTTTTTTCTTCCCATCTCGTCCATATCAATTTCTATTTTTCCATATGCAACCAAACCACCCAAAGCTGAATGAATAATTACTTCATGATTATTATTGTTTAAAGCGATATATGGATGTGCTTTAAAATTTTCAGAATGCCCACTAATAATAATGTCCAGGTGTGTTGATTTTTCAGCCAGTTTAATATCATCAGGCGTATCCTTGTTTGTATGTCCAAGCTTGGAAAGGCATACTACGAAAGCACAGTTTTTTTCTTTTTTTAAGTAGGTAGATAAGCTGTTTATTTTTTGAATAATATCATTTTCCCCTGGATTTGCGCAAATGATTCCCGTTTTGATGTTGCCCTTAGTAATGATCTTATAGTCACCGGTTATTGCCGAAAGTTCCTTGCTTCCATGTATAGATGCATCATAGCTTATTGAGTCTGTTTGATCCCGGTGATCATGGCCGGCTTTTAAAAGTATAGTGTTGGCATTGTTGCTTTTTATTTCATTAATATACTGGATGGTCTTATGATCGTTGCCAGTGTTCAGGCCGGCTGTATGCAAAAAAACCAGTTTCCGGTTACTGCCGCTGATTCCGGAAAAAGCGGAAGCGGTCCTTGCAATTGATTTAAAAGGGTTCAATGCAAACATGGCCGTTGTTGCCAAACTGCCCTGTATTAAAAAAAATCTCCTGCTCTTCATAATAAAATATTTAAAATTAAAAAATCGACCCAACTATGATTTAGAGGTGATTTTTAAATAGGGAATGGAACAGGTGAAGGAAACTAATCCGGGTTGAAAGATGGATAACATTATAATGTTACGGAAATTATTTTAGTTTACCGCAAAATTTTTTCTTTATTTTAATCCTGCTGCTTGCTGTATATCATACGCAATATAGTATTATTGTAAAACGCTTTAATTCATGAAAATAGGAATCCTGTATCCACGATCAAATGCTCACCCTGGTATGATGATGGATTTTATGGACGGGATAAAAACAGCGTTGAAACAACAACAGTTGAACGAACATATCCGGCTCGTATCAGAAAGTGTTGGACTTGGGGGCCAGGAGAAGGAAGTATATGAAAAGGCGGAAAAGCTCCTGATGTTAGAAGGGGTAGATATCCTGGTAGGGTATCTCGATCTTCGGGTCATGGAAATCCTTAAACCCTTATTGTATGCTTCAGGCAAGTTGGTAGTTGTCGTAAACCCGGGTGCGAATTATCCGCAAAACTGGGTACCTCAGCAAAATATCATTAACCTGACATTGCAGCATAGTTTTTTATGCTGGTTAAGTGGTAAGCGGGCGACACAGTTGATCAAGACAAATGCAGTGACGGCTACTTCATTTTATGATTGCGGCTACCTCCATACTGCCGCCATGGTAAAAGGTTTTATAAGATCCGGCGGCGAGATCAAATATAATTACGTAAATAACCAGCGTTATGACAATACATTTGAAATCAAACAACTAACCGAATATTTATCACAGGAAAAACAATTATATAGTTTACTTTGCGTATTTGATTCCCTGCCGGCTTCACTGTTTTATGCACAGTTAAATACTTTTGATGATGCCGGGTCCTTACAACTTTTTGTTTCCCCAATGATGCTGGAAAAGGAAGCGCTTGAAAAAATAGCCGACAAATATCAATTCTCTATAGTAGGTTATATACCCTGGCATTCTTCCGCTGAAAATATTTCCAACCAGGAATTTATAGAAAGTTACCAGCAACAAACAAATAGAACGCCGACTATTTTTTCTTTATTGGGTTGGGAAACCGGTTTTATTCTACAGGAAATTTATTTGCAAAACGATGGCCAATATACCGATGGGATTGAATTGGCCGGAAAGTTAGCGAAAGTAAAAATAAACAGCCCACGGGGCGAAATGAAACTAGATCCGGAAACCAATTATTTTATCGCCCCGATTTGCAGATGTTCTGTGAAATCTAATTCAGATAAATTAACCGTTGAGTATATTGCTCCTCCCGAAAAAGAATGGGCTGAATTTGTTGGGGAGCCCCTGGATGGTGTCAGCTCCGGGTGGACCAACACCTATCTTTGTTATTGAGGATTAAATGAATGAATTAAAAATCATACTGTTGTGCAGCACAAGATTTGCCTTACCTGTATTGAGGGAGCTAGCTTTTTTCAACATGCTTGCTGTTGTTGCCATTCCCCGTTTTTCTGATGAACTGATAGAGAACGTTGAAATGGTTTTAGCAGAAACGGGCATACCAATTATTAAACTGAATAAAGAAACTTTTGCTGTACAGTTACAGGAAGCTATAGAAGCGAATCATGTTAAGCTTGGGCTGGTTATGACTTTCCCTTATAAAATTCCTTCGTCTGTTTATGATTTACCGGTAAATGGTTTCTTTAATATTCACCCGGGCCCGCTGCCACAATACCGCGGCGCCGATCCCGTATTTCACCAATTAAAAAATCAAGAAAAGCAGGCAGGGGTTTCTGTTCACAAATTGGATGAGGGTATTGATGCCGGCCCTGTGGTGATAAGTGAAATGATGAGAATTGAACCTTCGGATACCTACGGTTTGCTTACAACCAGGCTGTCAAACCTTGCTGCCAAACTAACCGGCATCTTGATAAAGCTGGTAAGTTTTAATATATCAATCCCGTCAAGGCCACAAGATGAAACCAAGGCCAGATATTATAAGAAGCAGCAGGCGAAAGATATTGTTATTGACTGGCAAACCATGGATGCTGATTCAATCATAGCATTGATCAATGCATGCAACCCCTGGAATAAGGGGGCGGTTACCAAAATCAATCAACAGATTATAAGACTGATCCATGCAGAAAAATTACCTGGAGAAACAGCTGATTACAAAGATCCGGGCCATATACTTGACATTGAAGACAACGGGATAACCATTTCCACCATTCGCAATGGGGCGATCAAAGTTATAATCATATATGCCGATGAAGGATTTCTGATGGCAAAAAACCTCAAAAAGTTGGGTGTGGTTCCCGGTAACCGGTTTGAAATGATTTGATGCTGGCCATATTAATTTAGACAGTATTTGGTTGATTAATTTGCTTTTCTTTTCTGATGCAAACTGAATAGACACAGGCGCATATCTGAATTACTATTGGTTGAAATAATATTTGGATCATATTATTTTAAAATGTAGATTTAGTAATTGTTAAAAATAATTGAGTTATTATTTCCTTCAATTATTTTTAACAAGACTAATCCTTCTCTACTTTAATTCCGAAAACTTATCTCTTTACATTCACAGAATGTTACCTCTTTTACAGCACAATTAAAGAATACTCTTTTTCCGGCTCATTTCAACAACATGCGTTCGTATCCAATTCTATTTTGAACCAAGGGATAGTTACAGGGGATAAGTTAATTTTTTTTGAAAAGTACTTAATCACACCATCAATACTTTCTTAATAAACAATTTTTATGGGACAACCTTATGTTGGAGAAATCAGGATGTTTGCCGGCAACTTTGCACCGGCCGGATGGATGTTTTGTGAAGGGCAATTGCTTTCTATTGCTGATAATGAAACTCTCTTCCAGTTAGTAGGCACCACATACGGTGGTGATGGACAGGAGACATTTGCATTGCCCGATCTAAGGGGCCGGGTACCTATCCACCAGGGCAACGGTTATGTCCTTGCAGAAACGGGGGGGGCAGAAGAAATTGCATTAAACGTGAATCAGATTCCATCACATGCACATGTACCCGCGGCCAATTCCGGCATTGGTACCAGTACAAGTCCGGTTAACAATGTGTGGGCAGCACAGCCAGCGCTTTTACAATATTCAGGCCCTGGCAGTGCGAATATTAATTTACAGGCTAATACTTTAGCACAAACTGGAGGAAACCAGCCTCACACAAACTTTCAACCCTATCTCTGTGTGGATTTTATCATTTCAATGTTTGGAATTTTTCCTTCTCCTTCTTAATAAAAATGAGTTGCCATGGCAATGAATTATTAATTCAAATAAAATTTTTATACAATGGCCGAACCATTTTTATCAGAAGTAAGAATCTTTTCTTTTGTTTTTGCGCCACGTGGCTGGGCTCAATGCAACGGGCAACTTTTACCAATCAACCAGAACCAGGCCTTGTTTTCATTACTGGGCACCACCTTTGGTGGTGATGGCAGGGTAAATTTTGCCTTACCTGATTTTCGTGGCAGGGTACCTATTCATGTAGGTTCAGGCCATACCTTGGGAGAACGGGGCGGTGAGCAGGCACATAGCTTATCCGTCGCGGAACTACCGCAACACAGTCATTCAGTAAATGTAACATCAGGAATTGCTGACTTGCAATACCCTACAACAACTTCCTCTTTTGCGGCTGGTGGACCTTCCGCCGGGTTTCATCAAACCGCCAATGCCTCTATGGACCCTGCAACCATATTGCCAACGGGCGGCAACCAGGCACACCTGAATATGCAACCCTTTTTAACGCTAAATTTTTGTATTGCCCTACAGGGGATATTTCCTTCACCTAACTAATAAATTTTAACTATATGGCAGATCCTTTTGTAGCTGAGATCAGAATATTTCCTTTCAATTTTGCACCAAGGGGTTGGGCATTCTGCGATGGCCAGTTATTGCCAATTAGCCAGAATACCGCATTGTTTTCCTTGTTGGGTACCACCTATGGGGGAAATGGACAATCTAATTTTGCACTTCCCAATTTGCAGGGTAGTGCACCTATGCATCCTGGCCAGGGGCCTGGGTTATCCTTGCACGACCTGGGTGAAAAGGGGGGAACGGAAACAGTAACCCTGTTGCAAAGCGAGATGCCATCTCATAACCACACCATGCGTGCAAATAACAGCGACGGTACAGCGCCATCTCCTGCTGGTAATGTCTCCTCGGGCCCCGGGGCCGACAGGGACCTGTTTTGGTACAAACAAGGAATTCCCAATGGGGCTATGAAGCCCGGTGCATCCGGTATTGCGGGGGGAGGGTTGCCGCATAATAATATGATGCCTTACCTCACAGCTAATTTTTGTATAGCCTTGCAGGGAGTTTTTCCGCCAAGATCATAATTTAATTGAGTAAAATAATAATCGGATACTTTGAATACCAGTTTGCCTTAAAAAGGGAAAATCTATTTAATCATCTTCGAAAAAAACATTTTTATGCTAAATATATACCAGAATAAAAAAGGTAAGATTGGTTTTCGGAAGATGCGTTCAATGATCATTCTTTTTATTTTAACTACTTTTTTTTCTTTCCGGATAAATGCAGCAACTTTTACCGTCACCAACCTCAATGATGCTGGTGCCGGTTCTTTGCGCCAGGCGATCCTTGATGCGAATTCGAATGCGGGTGCCGATGTTATTAATTTTAGTATTACCGGTACGATCAGTTTAACCTCCGGACAGATATCGGTCACCGATGCATTAACGATAACAGGCCCGGGGATGAACCTTCTTACCATTAACCAAACAACCGATAACCGTGTTTTTATAACAGCTACCGGAGCGATAACTTTTGTTCTGCAGGATCTTACATTGAATTTTACCGGCCCGGGTGCGGTGCCTTATTCAGGAGGAGGCGGAGCCATCCTTACAGGCGGTGCAGGCGCTTCAACAACACTTACTAATGTTACCATTTCCAATTTCAGAAATCAGATTGGAAACGGTGGTGCTATTTCTGCAAGCTCCAGCCTCAATAACCACAACCTTACTATTACCAACTGCATATTTACCAATAATAAATGCGGTGGTGCCGGTGGTGCAGTAAGTTATAATTCCCTGGGTGGCACTGCAACTATAACCAGTTGTACATTTTCCGGTAATCAAACAGGCCAGGTTGGTGTGAATGCAGGTGGTGATGGCGGTGCAATAGCCACAACCGGGGGTGGTGCCGGGGGCACTTACTTAATTGAAAAAAATACATTTTTAAATAACCAGGTACAAAATGTAACTGGTCATGCCGGTGCTGTAATAAATACGAACGGCACTTTAACTTTACAATACAACCGGTTTATTGGCAATACTTGCTTGAATGTCGCCAATCCTCCATTGGCAAATGTTATCGGGCAGGCAGGCGGAGCCACAACACATGTTACCATTGCAAACAATAACTGGTGGGGTGTAAATACTGGCCCGATAACTAACGATGCAACAGCATTAAATACCGGAGCAGTTATGACCCTAACCAAATGGCTGCAGCTAAAAACCACGGCTTCACCCAACCCAATTTGTTTTTTAGCGGCCGGTCCTGGAAATACTTCTACAGTTACGACCAGTTTCCTTTCCAACTCAGCTAATGAAGCAATCACTGCAAGTAACCTTTTTGCATTAGTTGGGGCATCTGTTACCTGGGGTCCCACTACTTTAGGCAGTCTTTCTGGTCAGCAGGGAACGATCCAGGCAAGTGGAACCGCAACTGCATTATTCACTTCAAACGGAACAGGCGGTACGGCAACGGTGAATGCCCGTATGGACAATGTTCCTGCTTCAGAAAATGCTCCTTCAAGGGCAAGTATTATAGTAAATGCAACACCAGCACCAACAGTATCCAATCCTGTTACCTATTGCCTGAATGCAACAGCAAGTGCATTAACAGCATCGGGAAGTACTTTATTATGGTATTCAACGGCAACAGGTGGAACAGGAAGTGAAACAGCTCCAACTCCAATGACAACAAGTGCAGGAACTACAAGTTATTTTGTCTCCCAGACTGTTAATGGATGTGAAGGTCCGAGGGCACAGATAGATGTAGTGGTGAATGAAATACCATCTATAACTACGCCAACAATTACACAGCCAAGCTGCGTAACGCCAACAGGAACCATAGTGGTAAATGCAACAGGCACCGGCACATTGGAATACAGTGTAGATAATGGTAATACCTATCAGGAAGCTGCTACATTCAGCGGTCTTGCCCCGGGTGATTATTATATCACTGTAAGACCCAAGAGTTCGCCATTGTGTGTAATTGCTTTTGCCAATAACCCTGTAACTTTAAATGCTGTACCAAGTTGCCTTGAGTTGTCAATTAATGATGTGGAACAAAACGAAGGCAACAGCGGTACAACTACTTTCACTTTTACTGTCAGCCTTTCCGCTCCAGCACCCGCTGGTGGCGTAAGCTTCGATATTGCCACCCAGAATGGCACCACAAACCCTGCCACGCAGCCATCCGACTATACATCCAAGTCCCTAACCAGCCAGACGATTCCGGCCGGCAGTTCCACCTATACCTTTACGGTAGCCGTCAACGGAGACACGGAAGTTGAACCGAATGAGACCTTTTTTGTAAACGTGAGCAATGTAACGGGAGCGTCAATAAGCGATGGGCAGGGCTTGGGAACGATCACCAATGACGACTTGGCGTCTTGTTCTATAAGCAGCGCATCATTCAGCAATGTTAGTTCCTGCAACAATAACGGCACCCCGGCTAATTCTGCAGATGATTTTTATACGGTTGATCTCACCGTTAACTTTTCAACTCCGCCTGCAACAGGTACGTTAAGGATAGAGCCGGGTAATGTTAATGTATTGGATGTAGTGGAAATTGCAGTAGGCTCATTAACCGGCACTTCACATACATTCACAGGAGTTCGTTTACGCACCACCGGTGCAGCATTTAGTGTAGAGGTTGAGTTCAGTGCAAATAATGCCTGTGTCAGAACTATTGCTGCTCCTGCTGTGATTAGTTGCTCAGCGGTTATTTGTTCCATCAGCAGCGCATCATTCAGCAATGTTAGTTCCTGCAACAATAACGGCACCGCGGCTGATCCTGCAGATGATTTTTATACGGCTGATCTTACGGTCAATTTCACCAATCCTCCTGCTGCCGGTACGCTTCGGATAGAGCCTGGTAATGTTAATGTATTGGATGTAGTGGAAATTGCAGTAGGCTCAATAACCGGCAGTTCACATACATTCACAGGAGTTCGTTTACGCACCACCGGTGCAGCTTTTAGTGTAGAGGTTGAGTTTAGTGCAAATAATGCCTGCGTCAGAACTATTGCTGCCCCTGCAGTCGGCAGTTGTGCAGTTATTTGTGTGCTACCGGCAATTAGCGCACCAACGGTTACCCAACCCAATTGTGCTGTTCCAACCGGAACGATTGTGGTAAATGCCACTGGCAACGGAACATTGGAATACAGTATCAACGGCGGAACAAGTTGGTCCCCAATAGCAACGTTCAGTAAACTTCCTCCTGGCAATTATAATATTTCCGTAAGATTGCAAAGCAACCCTGCTTGTGTAGATAACTACAGCAGCAACCCGGTTATATTAACTGAGGCCACGGGATGCGTGGTAGTTTGTCCTAAATCTCAGGGCTATTGGAAAAACAATACGTCTGCATGGCCCGCAAGTGCCTTGCCGATGATGCTGGGAACTTCCAGGACCTATACCAAACAACAACTGCTGACAATTCTCAGGACTTCCCCGGGTTCCGGTACGAAGTCAGATGCCAGCCTTATCCTGGTGCATCAGTTGATCGCAGCGAAACTGAATATCGCGACAGGTGCAACCGCCCCGGCTTCAGTTAATTCTGCGATCACTGCTGCTGACGCTGCCATTGGAAACAGTTTGATTCCGATGAATATCAGGACGAACACAACCCTTGGCAAGACAATGACTTCACTTGCTCAAACGCTGGAGTCATTTAATGCCGGGCAACTTAACACAGGCTGTGGTACTTTGTTGACCACCTCAACAATACCCAACGGCTTGTCGATGAAAGTTGTTCCTGAAAACTTTGAACTGGAGCAGAACTATCCAAATCCATTCAACACGATTACCACTATCCGATATGTAGTTCCTGTTGAATCAACAGTGAGTATTGCAGTGTACAACAACCAGGGTCAGCTGATGGCCAAACTGGCCGATGGCCGGGTGAATGCCGGAAACCACCAGGTGCAGTTTGATGCATCGAAACTGGCTGCGGGTATTTACCTGTACAGATTACAAACAGTTGATGTAAACGGTCAAATAGTGATTATCAATAAGAAGATGATGCTTTCGAAATAACAAGTAAGACACATTTTAGATGTAACATCAGCCGGTTGAAAAGCCGGCTGATGTTTTTATAGATGTTACAATAAAGGCGGTAGGAATGTTAATCATCAATGTGAAAAAATAAAAACCATTGGATAGGGACAAATGGATAAAGCAACATCTGAAAAAAGCATTCTGGGTTATTATGAAAATGCTATTCGTATTCAATTCTATTCTGCAATTATAGCATATCTTATGATCTAATATCTAATCTCTAATATTATCTTACTTATATCCCCAGGTAAGCGATCCCCAGTAACTTTGCCAGTCAGCCCTCGAAGTATCACTAAGCGCTTCCATTTTTACTGCACTTAGCATCCATTGTCCCGAAAGGCTAACGGGAACAAGTAGCCGACCATTTTTATCGGTGTAGAGGTCTTTCATTTCTGTTTTGCCATTTAACCTATGCCAGACTTTTACCATGTTATTTGCTAACACGGAATCTTTGAAAAGGATCTTAACGGGCAGGGCTTGCCCTTTTTTGAGACTATATGGATGGTGCAGGGGGATGATATCCAGGGGCAATCCCGTTTTGTTTTTATAAGTTGAGTCTTTAACAGCACCAATCTGGAAAATGGTTTTTACGCTTCTTTTATAATATTCCCGGCCAACTGAATCTGAAAGGCCATTTAAAGCCCGAAAATCGAAAGCATTTTGTAAACCATCTTCTTTTAGATAGGTCTGAAATGTATCAGGAGAAATTTGAATATACTTATTGGTTGACTGGTAAGAAACCATCACCGTGCCTTCGTCAAAAAACTGCAGATTGAGCGAGTCTCCTGCTGTGCTGTCGCTTAGCAGATTCTTAAGGTCATCATCAACATCCTTATAAAAAAGTTTTAGATCTTCCACAGAAGATTTTGTGCCTTGCCAGTTTTCACCATTAAAGTTTTCGCCAACCCGTA
>Ga0105090_10001967_pt1 | contig 11330 bp, 11 predicted proteins | sample PPLLak3March2015_FD_79110 | JGI IMG/M metagenome (GOLD analysis project Ga0105090, IMG submission 79110) | Freshwater sediment microbial communities from Prairie Pothole Lake near Jamestown, North Dakota, USA - PPLs Lake P7 Core (1) Depth... | ecosystem: Environmental > Aquatic > Freshwater >... | reverse complement strand
GCATCGGGAAGGCGGGCCAGCACCAAGTGGATGATGTTGTCGGTCATGTCATGCTCGCCGGCGCTGATGAAGATCTTCTCGCCGGTGATCTTGTAGGTGCCGTCGGCCTGCGGCTCGGCCTTGGTGCGCATCAGGCCCAGGTCGGTGCCGCAATGCGGTTCGGTCAGGCACATGGTGCCGGTCCATTCGCCACTGACCATCTTGCCCAGGTAGGTCTGCTTCTGCTCGTCTGTGCCGTGCATGTGCAGCGAAGCATAGGCGCCGTGCGTGAGTCCGGGGTACATGGTCCAAGCCTGGTTGGCCGAGTTCATCATCTCGTAGAAGCACTGGTTCACCACCAGCGGCAGGCCTTGGCCGCCAAACTCGGGGTCGGAGCTCAGCGCCGGCCAGCCACCGTCGACGTAGGTCCTGTAAGCCGCTTTGAAGCCAGCGGGCGTCGTGACTTCATGCGTGCCGGTGTCGAGTTTGCAGCCTTCTGTGTCACCGCTGATGTTGAGCGGAAAGATCACGTCGGTGGCGAACTTGCCGGCCTCTTCCAGCACGGCGTTGATGGTGTCCGCATCGATCTCAGCATGCCTGGGCATGGCCTGGAAGTCATTGGTGACATTGAACACTTCGTGCATCAGAAATTGCATGTCGCGCAAGGGCGGGGTGTAGGCGGGCATGTGAGAGCTCCTTAAAAATCAACAGACAAATTGAAAGAGGAAACGCGGGCAAATCATGGGTTCTGCCTGGTTCATGGCGCACTTCCATAGCGTGAAATAAGGTGGTCGAAGCCGGTGGTGGCACGCGCCACGGAACCCGGGTTCTTCAAAAATCGGGCTTCATAGTGCAACGCCAGGATCAACGCATGGATCTCGAACGCCACCTGTTGTTCGTCGGCATCCGCACGCAGGTGGCCGGCCTGCTGTGCCTGCACCACGGCGCGGTTCATGGCGGCCAGCCAGATGTTGACCGACTGCGCCAGAGCGTCACGCACTGGACCCGGACGGTCGTCAAACTCCACAGCGCCGCTGATGTAGATGCAACCTGAATCCAGTTCAGCCGAAGTGCGTTTCATCCAGTTGGCAAACATTGCACGCAGTCGCGGCAGGCCGCGCTCCAGACGCATGGCCGGAAAGAACACCTCGTCCTCAAAACGGGTGTGGTACTCGCGGATGACAGAAATCTGCAGTTCCTCGCGCGACCCGAAGTGGGCAAAAACGCCCGACTTGCTCATGCCAGTGACTTCCGCCAGCGCCCCGATGCTCAAGCCCTCCAGGCCAACCTGCGTGGCCAGTCCCAGCGCCGCATCGACAATGGCCGCCTTGGTCTGCTGCCCCTTGAGCAAGGCACGGCCGTCACGACCTCCGTCGCGGGACGGGTCCTTGCTACGGAGCGTTTGCGGTTTGCTGAAGGGCGAGGCGATCGACATCAAAGGGAGAAAATAAAACGAACGATCGTGCTATTTTGCAGCAATTTCTGCTCCTGCATTGCCCACCGGCGTGTTCTAGAGATATGAATCTAGCCGATGCAAGGGTAAACCCGAGCTACCGCGCAGTCGACCGCAAAGATGACATGGTGGACCGAGGCGCCATAAATCAGGACGCGCCACGACTCGATTTCGGCTTTGACGACGTCGGTCCTGAATCCTGGAAGAAACAGCACGGGTCCGGCCCCGGAGGGCTGGAGAATGCCAGCTGACTGATTACAGCATTCGGGCCAAGCTGGCCTCGAGATTCTCCGATGGCAAGCGCTTGAAACCCGATCGCGCAAAGCGCTGCAGACGGCCAACCGCAAACGCCGTGAGCACCGAAGCCTGAACCTGAGCATCCACGCCGGGCATCGCCGATGCACTGGCTACGGCCACTTCACGCAAGGTCTGGCGCAAGCTTGCCTCGATCTTGTCAAAAAACAGGTTCATGCGCTGCTGCAGGCGCTCGTTCTCATAGACCAGTGCATCGCCCACCATCACGCGCGCCATACCTGGGTTTTTCTCTCCGAATTGCAGCAGCATCCCGACCACCCGGGCCGCCTGAGCCGCGCCCGCCGCTTCGCGCTCGGTGATCTGGTTGACCAGCGAGAACACCGACTGCTCAATGAACTCGATCAGTCCCTCGAACATCTGGGCTTTGCTGGCAAAGTGCCTGTACAACGCCGCCTCGCTGACGCCCAGTCGGGCCGCGAGGGACGCGGTGGTGATGCGTTCGCTCCCGGGTTGCTCCAGCATGGTCGCCAGCGCCTGCAGGATCTGCACGCGCCGCTCGCCAGGCTTGGGTCGTTTACGCGCGGGCGCCTCGGCTTCAATGACGGTGGGCTCGTTGGCGGTACGGGGCTCGAAGTCAGGCATGGTGGCGGACGCTGGGTTCAAATGATTCTCGCACAGCACTCCATAGGGTTTGTGCGGAGACGCCCGCCGGGCGGGGCAGTCAAGCAATGATCCGCCACCTCGCCGTCAATGGCTGCGAATCATCGTGCCGTAGGCCTGATCCGTCAGGATTTCCAGCAGCATCGCATGGGGCACGCGGCCGTCGATGATGTGCACCGCGTTCACACCGCTCTTGGCTGCGTCCAAGGCCCCTGCAATCTTGGGCAGCATGCCGCCCGAGATCGTGCCATCGGCAAACAATTCATCGATGCGCCGCGCCGTGAGGTCGGTCAGCAGATTGCCCTCCTTGTCCAGCACGCCGGGCGTGTTTGTCAGCAGCACCAGTTTTTCGGCCTTCAGCACGATCGCCAGCTTGCCCGCCACGACGTCGGCATTGATGTTGTAGCTTTCGTTGTGCTCGCCGAAACCGATCGGGCTGACCACGGGTATAAACGCGTCGTCCTGCAGCGCCTTCACCACGGCGGGGTCAATCGCAACGATGTCACCGACCTGCCCGACGTCGTGCTCGATCGAAGGGTCCTTGTTGTCCACCATCTTCAGCTTTTGCGCACGGATCAACCCCCCGTCGCGTCCGGTCAGCCCCACCGCCTTGCCGCCGGCCTGGTTGATCAGACCCACGATGTCTTGCTGCACCTCGCCGGCCAGCACCCATTCGACGACTTCCATGGTCTCGGCGTCGGTGACGCGCATGCCCTGGATGAACTCGCCCTTCTTGCCCAGGCGCTTCAATGCGGTCTCGATCTGCGGCCCACCGCCATGCACCACCACAGGGTTCATGCCCACCAGTTTCAACAGAACCACGTCCTCAGCAAAGTCGGCTTGAAGCGCCGGGTCGGTCATGGCATTGCCACCATACTTGATCACCAGGGTCTTGCCATGGAATTTGCGGATGTAGGGCAGCGCCTGGGCCAGTATTTCAGCCTTCTCGCGCGGCTTGACATGGGAAAGGGGTGGGGTGTCGGGCATGGTCGGCCTGTCTGAAAATGCAATTCGGCAATTGTGCCGCATCGCCTGTGCTAATCGGGCATGGAAACGTGACGGTCCGAGTTTGCGGGTAGAGGTCCGCCTCTATTGCTTTAGGAAACGAACCCTAATCATCGTGCGACGGCACGGTTATATTTTAAAAATCGGCTGGAGAGCAGGTCTGTTCGATGGCGATTCTCAACTACAACTTATCTGGAGGCCATGATGGTCAAAAAACTGCAGAAAAAATCGAGCACCCCCAAGAAATCTCCCGTCCTGCTGAAAGGTACCGTCAAGGATTCCGCCCAGCAGATCTGGCAGGCAGGCTTGGGTGCGTTCACCAAAGCCCAGTCCGAAGGTGGCAAGGTGTTCGAGACGCTGGTCAAGGAAGGCGTGTCGATCCAGCGTAAGACGCAAGCTGCGGCCGAGGAAAGAATTACGGAGGCGACCAGCAAGATGGCCAACATGGCCACCGGCATCACAACCAAGGCAACCGGTCAGTGGGACAAGCTGGAGAACATTTTTGAAGAGCGCGTCGCAAAAGCATTGAACAAGCTTGGCGTGCCTTCTTCCAAGGATGTGGACGCATTGATCGCCCGCATCGACGAACTGAACAAGAGCGTGCAGAAACTTTCGGCGAAAGCGCCTGCAACGGTCAAGGCGGCGGCACCTCGCAAGCCTGCGGCCAAGGCGGCACAGAAGTCCTCCAGCAGGGCTCGTAGCGGCGCTGCAAAGGCTGCGCCCAAGCGTGCGCCTGTCCGCAAGGCCGTTGCCCCGAGCAAGACGGAAGCTGTTGCAGCGTAATCCGGCTGACCCCGGATGGAATTCGGGTGGTTTGACACAAGCAAAGGGGCGACAGGTTCGCCCCTTTCGTTTTTTTGGCGTGCTGCATTGCAGCACTCTCCCTGTCATTGAGCGCCTACACTGACCGATCATGAGCACGAAAAAAACACGCCCTCTTCGTCTTGTCCCGAAACCAGTCGACCGCAAGGAAGCCCTGTCCGGCGGGCCTGAAACTCCACGCGTGCACGCAAACAGCCGCCCGCGAATCGCGCTGGCCCTCGCCGGGGGCGGGCCTCTGGGTGCCATCTATGAGATTGGCGCGTTGTGCGCGCTCGAAGAATCCCTTGTCGGCCTTGATCTGACCCAGCTCGACCACTATGTGGGTGTGTCGGCCGGCGGCTTCATCGCCGCTGCACTGGCCAATGGCATGACGCCGCGCGAGCTCTGTGCCGGGTTCATCGAAAACAGCGATGAAAGCGCCGAAGTCTTCGACCCATCCTGGCTGACAGTGCCCGCTTGGGGCGAATTTGCGCGCCGGGCCATCATGCTCCCTGGGTTGACCACATCGGCCCTGTGGCGGCTGCTGGTTGAGCGACGCTCCCTGATCAGCGCGCTGGAGCGTCTTGGCCCAGCCCTGCCAACGGGCCTTTTCGCCAACGATGAGGTCGATCACCGCCTGTCAAGCCTGTTCGCGCGCGAGGGACGCACCAACGATTTCCGCAAGCTCAAGACCCAGTTGACGCTGGTCGCGACCAACCTTGACAGCGGCGAGGCCGCACCCTTCGGAAGACCCGGCTGGGACCACATCCCGATTTCAAAGGCTGTTCAGGCGAGCTCAGCATTGCCAGGACTCTTCCCGCCAGTGGAGATTGACGCCCACTACTACGTCGACGGTGCCCTCAAGAAGACCATGCATGCGTCGGTGGCGCTGGACCAAGGGATGGACCTGATGATCTGCATGAACCCGCTGGTGCCCTTTGATGCCACGCTGCCGGAGATCGTGCAGGTCATGCAACGCGGCCTCCCCCCCGAGAAGCGCCGCATCCCGCGCATCGTGGACGGCGGGCTGCCTTCGGTGCTGAGCCAGACTTTTCGCTCGATCATCCATTCGCGCATGGAACTCGGCATCAAGGGCTACGAGCGCGCCTATCCCGAGACCGACATTGTGTTGTTCGAGCCCGACCACCGCGACCCCGAGATGTACCTGGCCAACACCTTCAGTTACGGCCAGCGTCGTCACCTTGCCGAACATGCCTACCAGCAGACGCGTCACATGCTTCGTTCGCGCCGCGCAGGCTACTCAAGCCGGTTTGCCCGCCACGGGATCACCTTGAACATGGACGTGCTCGACGACACGAGGCGCCAGCTTGTCGTACCCGTCAAGCCGCGCAGCCGTATCGGGCAGGCCATCGTGTCGTTGCAGGAGGTCATGGAAGACCTTGGTGACGTGGTGCACCCCAGAGCACGCCGACACGGCACGGTTTGAAGTGGCCGGTTCCGGCAACTCCTCCTGAGCACTTCACTTTTCCCTGGCGGATGAGCGGGTTAAAGTACAAGTAATTACGAGGAGGCAGACACTCATGGCAAAAAAGGCGCCGCGCCGAACGGCTGAACGCATATTGGAAGTCACACTGGAGCTGTTCAATCGGTTCGGTGAGCCGAACGTCTCCACCACCCTGATCTCTGCCGAACTCAACATCAGCCCCGGAAACCTTTATTACCATTACCCGGCCAAAGACGAACTGATCAATAGCCTGTTCGACCGCTACGAGCGCTCGCTGAGCGAGTTGCTAAATGCCAGTGACAATGTGCGCGATGTCGAGGATGCGTGGTTCTTCATGCATACCTTGTTCGAATTGATCTGGCAGTACCGATTCCTTTACCGCGATCTCAACGATCTGCTCAGCAAGAACCGGCGTCTGGAGACCCATTTCCAGTGGGTACTCAAAAACAAAGCCCGCGCGGTCAAGTCGTTGCTCGACAGCATGAGCAGGGCAGGCACTGTCAGCATTGACTCACGCGAAGTGGAAGCGACCGCGACGAGCATGGTGGTTGTATTGACCTATTGGCTGAGCTACGAGTACGTGCGCGACCCGCGTCATGCACTGGAACCTGAGCATGCCCAAACCGCCCTGATGCGGGGCGCGCACCATGTGCTCAACTTGCTGGTGCCTTACCTGGAAACCAGCCAGCGTCGCCACCTGATGGGGCTGGTGGACGCCTACCACCAGGACGAGAAGTAGTTCACAGGAGAGACTCTCGATGGCTCCATGGAAGCCTTTCCCCCACGCCGGCGAGTATGCGTTCAACGTCGCGTCCGTCAGGCAACACTGGGCACGACTGCATGCGGGCGACGCCGAACCACTGCCCGGAAATGATGATGTGCTGATGGCGTGGGCGCTTTTTCACAGCGGCGAATTTCAAAGAGCTTTCGAAACAGGCCTGCGGGCCGGCGTTGAGGGAGTGACCGTGGCCAACAAGGCGGCCTGTATTTATGCCAACTACCTCGAAAGCCGGGAGAAAGACCGGCTGGTCCTGTTCCTGGAGGCCGCAGAACGCGCTCGGGAACTTGCGATCCAGCAGCCCGCCAATCCCAATGCATGGTTCTGGCAGGCGTACGCGCTGGGGCGCTACAGCCAGGGCATCAGCGTGGCCCGCGCGCTGGCGCAGGGACTGGGAAAACGGGTCAAGGAAGCGCTTGAAAGAACCATCGAGCTCCAGCCACAGCATGCGGACGCTCACATCGCGCTGGGGACCTTTCACGCCGAGGTCATCGACAAGGTCGGCTCACTAATCGGCGGCATGACCTACGGTGCCAGAAAGGAGACCGGGCTCAAGATGTTCGCGGACGCGCTGGCACTGAACCCTGAATCTGCAATGGCAAAGCTGGAATATGCCCGCGGCCTGGTGATGCTGGAAGGTCAACCCGATCACCCGGAGGCCACCAGGCTGTACCAGCAGGCCGCTGCAACAATGCCGATGGATGCCAAGGAGCGCCTGGATCGCGATCTGGCGCGCGCCGAATTGCAGGATTAGCACCGCTGCATTCAACGGGCCATTGAATAACGGCCTATGTTTGCTGGAAAAAAGAAGTTGCGAGGGATGAATCGACCCTCACGGTTTCCGGCCTTTCCCGCTACCTCAATCCGTAGCGTTGTTGTGCAATCACCAGCAAGCCGTCAAAAATGAGGCTCTCCACCAGCTCGAAATGCACCGAAAGCGAGGGGGCCATCTTCCAGCCCGCGCCGCCCGTCATGATGCACATCGGCTCCGCGCCACAGTGCTGGCGGACGTTGCGGACCATGCACTCCACCGCGCCAGCAATGGCATAGGTGCCGCCACTGGTCAGCGCGTCGCTGGTGTTGGTAGGAAACTCGCGGACCTCGCCAGTGGGAACATGCAGGCCAGCGGTGCCCGACTCCAGCGCCCGCAGCATGATGCCGTGACCCGGCAGGATCAATCCCCCCAGGAAACGACCATCGGCATCCATGGCCTCGACCGTAACGGCCGTCCCGACCATCACCACCACCATCGGCCGGGCAGGGCCCATTGACAACATGCGGTGACGCGCACCAATCATCGCCACCCATCGATCCGGACCCAACCGGGTTGGATAGTCGTAGCCGTTGACTACGCCGGCCTCCGCTGGACTTGAAACCACCCAGTTTGCCGCGACGTCCCAGAGCTCCATCTGTTCCTGCACACGGCGCTTGACGGCTTCGCCGGCGACGATGCACCCCAGCATGCGGTCGGGCGCCGGCAAACCGGCCCAGTCGCCCTCACCCAGTTTTTCGATGTTTTCGAGAAACTCAACGCCTTGGGAGAGCACTGTCGCACCAGGAGCCGGCGCTTCATAAAGCGCCCACTTCAGCCGCGTATTGCCCACATCAATTGCCAGAAAAGTCATGCGCCGCATTATTGCGGGTTTCGCGAGGCAGACTGAAGAGAGTTTGCCAGAACGGTTAAAGTGACTTCCTCAATACCGTCACAGGAGTCGTCATCATGGGCATGTTCAGTTTCATCAAGGAAGCCGGTGAAAAGCTGTTTGGTCACAAGGAAGTCGAAAAGGCCGCTGAAGCAGCGGCGAGCGACCCGGCAGCCCAAGCCACGCTGGACGAACTCAATACCACTGCCGCCCATGCCATTCGCGACTACATCGAGACCCAGAACCTCGGCGTCTCGGGCCTGTATGTCTCGTTTGACGGCGCCAGCGGCAAGGTGACGGTGCAAGGTGAGGCGCCGACCCAGGAAGCCAGCGAGAAAGTCACACTGTGCTGTGGCAACGTCGGCAGCGTCAGGGAGGTGGAAAACCTGATGTCCATCGCCACGCCCGCAGACGAGGCACGCTACCACGACGTCGTGCGTGGCGACACGCTTTCGGCCATTGCCAAGACTTACTATGGCAACGCCAACAAATACCCGGTTATTTTCGAGGCCAACAAGCCGATGCTGAGCCATCCTGACAAAATTTATCCCGGCCAGAAGTTGCGTATCCCTGCGTTGGCCTGAATTCATCGCCCGGCCCTTCCATCCGGAACGGCTTGCCAAAGTGCCTCCAGGTCATCTGCAAGCCGCAGTGTGATTTTTCAGTGCTGCGACTGGCCCACTCCTATGAGCAGGTGTCGCAGGACGTGATTCAGAGAGCGCCGATCCAGCAGGCCCGCTGAACCGCCGCGAGTTTGTTGTCAACCTTGAGTTTGGCCATGGCGTTGGCCAGGTGGTAGTTCACCGTGCGTTCAGTGCATCCCATTCGAACCGCGCACTGGCGCGCTGTCAGGCCATCAAATGCGAGCGCGAGGCATTCGCGCTCACGCGGGCTCAGAACACCACGCGCCTCGACCAGGGTCCGGCGCAGAAGTGGCCAGAGATTCAGCACCGACCATGCCAGCGCGGCAGCGTCAGACCGGTCGTGAAACTCACGTGGACTGAACAAGAAACATTCGAACGCCCGCCCTGCAGGCAAAGGGAACTCGACCCGGACCACGCTTTGGTAGCCATGCCCCAGCCAAAGGCGACGCCATCGACTTTGCGTTTCGAATGCTGACTTGGCGATATGCTGCCAGGCCACCAACGGTGCATCAGAATCACGCCAGGGCGCGCCGAAGTCCGGGCTTTCAGCCAAGGATCTCGCAGCCTCGATCAGTCGCGGTGGATGCAGGGCCAGCACCAGTCGCTGGTCCGGCGTGGCAAACGGATCAGGCCCAAGAACCACCACGGCTTCCACCGAGAACTCCCCCAGGGCCCGGAGCCATTCACTCAGCATTGCGTCGAGAGCGACACTGTCAAAGTTAACAGGGGGGTGCATGAGCATGCGGGGAGAAAACCCTGACAATACCATTGAACAACAGGTCTTCGTTTTTGCGGCGGGTTCCCTTTGTTGCGGAGAATCATTTGACCAAACCGTTGTCATGGCAATGGCTGCTTGACCATGCCACCGCGAAACGGCTCCGAGAGGAGGTGCTGCTCGCGCCCCTTGAGCACATTCTTCACCCATCGCAGATTCGCCTCAAGTCGATCGGCGTTTTCTCGCTCATTGGTCAACCACTGTTCTTCTGGATATGGAGCGTCTGGCTGCCGCAGCCTTATGAAAACTTCTGGATGCGCTGTGGCATGGCACTGCTCGGGGCGCTACTGATGTTGAACCGGTTTTCAAGTGCGCCGTCCAGTCGCTCCACGCAGCATCTTTTCAACGCTATCGCCTTCATTGAACTGCCACTGTTTTTCAGCTGGATGTATGTGATGAACGATCACAACGCCGTTTGGATTGCCAGCTTGGCGACCGTCGTGCTCTGCTACTTCCACCTCACGGACTGGCGCATCGCCGCCGCCGGCTCCATCGCTGGCTTCCTGATCGGCACAACGCTGGCGGGCGCCATGACGCCGGCAGGCACAACCCAGCCCGTTGCCCATCTCGTCGTCCTTGCGTTTGCCTGGCTCACAGGCATGATGCTGGGCCTGTCCGGCGCCAACTTGCGTCGTGAAAGGCTCAGTCACTCACTGACCACCATCGGCATCATGGCGCACGAGCTCCGCACGCCACTTTCCACGGCAGGCCTGATCGCTGATGCGATCCTGATCGAGGCGAAACGCCAGCCCGACGGTCCAAGAGCAGGAAAGCTTGAGAAGCTGGCCCAGCGACTGCATGCCCTGGCGCGATCGATGAACCATCACATCGACATGCAGATTTCGAATGCACGTCTGTTGCAGCTTTCACAATACCAGGACCGCATCTCGGCGCGTGAACTGGTCGATGAAGTCATTGCTGCCTACCCGTATCGGACTTCGCGCGAGCTTGACTGTGTTGACGTCATCATTCACAACGACTTCTGGTTCCGGGGTTCGCACACACAGTTCTTGCGTGTACTGGACAACCTGGTAAAAAATGCCCTTCATTCGCTGCAAGCGTCGAGTTCGGTGCTGAACCCGGGCGATCTCCGCATTGAAGTGGGCAGCCGGCAGTCCGAGGGGCGCATCACGATTTCGGACAAGGGTATCGGCATCGACGCAGCTTCCCTGCAGCGGGTGTTCGAGCCCTTTTTCTCTACCGACCAGGGCACTGGACATGGTCTGGGTCTGGCGTTCTGCAAACGCGTCGTCCTTGCTGCCAATGGAAGCATCCGCGTAAAGTCTGAGCCGGCGGCTGGGGCAGTGTTCACAATCACCTTGCCGGTTGACAGGCAGGTCGCTGCAACGCAATAGGGGAACAAGTAACATGCCCTTTCCCATCTACCGGCGCCCGGGAGGCGTCGCCTTCCTTGACGATGATCCCGCCTACCTCGAAATGCTGGCGGAGGTGATGCCCGAACACTGGCATGTCAGGCTGTACCAGCGCCCTGCGGACTGCATCAACCAGCTGCAGCAAGAGCCCCCACGCCACGACGCCGATACGTGGCGTCAGAAGGAAATACTGGACCGCTGGCGAGACGGCAACGCGCTGATCGCCCAACTCCTGGAATACTGGCGTGACGACGAGACGGCGCGCTTCGATCTCACAAAAGTCTGCGTTGTGGACTATTCCATGCCTGCAATGAACGGGCTTCAGGTCTTGGGCGAGCTGGTGAACTGGTCTGGTTCGCGGGTGCTGCTGACGGGCCGTGCCGACGAGCAGATCGCGGTTTCCGCGTTCAACCAGGCCTTGATTGACCAGTACATCCCAAAGCAGACGACGGAAATCACCCGCCGGCTGACCGACTCCATCCAGCGCATGCTCGATGAG
>Ga0105090_10001965_pt1 | contig 11331 bp, 6 predicted proteins | sample PPLLak3March2015_FD_79110 | JGI IMG/M metagenome (GOLD analysis project Ga0105090, IMG submission 79110) | Freshwater sediment microbial communities from Prairie Pothole Lake near Jamestown, North Dakota, USA - PPLs Lake P7 Core (1) Depth... | ecosystem: Environmental > Aquatic > Freshwater >... | reverse complement strand
TGCGACGCCCTCGCGACGCAGCTGGCCGCTCGCATCCGCGAATTGCGCTTCCGCCAGTTCGTGTTCGACTGCCAGTGGCGTGAGCTGCGCGACTATGCGAACCAGCGCGGCGTGCAGTTGTTCGGTGACATCCCCATCTATGTCCACTTTGAAAGCGCCGACGTATGGGCGCACCAGCGGATGTTCGACCTGGACGCGGTGGGCCGGCCGGTTACCGTGACCGGTGTGCCGCCGGATTATTTCTGCGCCGAGGGGCAGCTGTGGGGCAATCCCCAGTACAACTGGACATTGATGCGCAAAACCGGATTCGACTGGTGGCTGCAGCGCTTCGACTCCGCTGCAAAGCAATTTGACATTGCCCGCATCGACCACTTCCGCGCCCTGCAGGCCTACTGGGAAATACCCGCCAGCGCCACTTCAGCGCGGGAGGGGCACTGGGTAGAAGCCCCGGGGCGGGAGTTGCTGCAAGCGGTGCGGCGCCGCTACCCCGAGCTCAAACTGGTGGCCGAAAACCTGGGATCGATCACCGCCGAGGTGGAAGCCCTGCGCAAGGAATTCGAGCTGCCGGGCATGTTGATCCTGCAATTTGCTTTCGACGGCAACCCGGATAACCCCTATCTCAGCCACCTGCATCACAGCGAGGACATGGTCTACACCGGCACCCACGACAACGACACGACCCTGGGCTGGTTCGAGAGTCTCGACCCCGCGACCCGCGAGCGGGTCTACGCCTATTTCGGCCACCCACAGGAGACAATGCCCTGGATGCTGATCCGCCAGGCCATGGCCTCGGTTGCCACCACCGCCATCATCCCCTGGCAGGATTTCCTCGGCCTGGATGGGCGCCACCGCATGAACACCCCCGGCACCACCGAGGGCAACTGGCGCTGGCGGTTTGACTGGGCCCAGCTGCCCGCCGGGCTGGCCGGGAAGATCGGCGATCTGCTGGCATCCAGCCAGCGCTGCGCACAAGGCTTCGCCCCCGTCCGCAGCTGACCGGGGGGGCGCAGGCCAGGTTCACCTGACCTGATAGAGACGACCCGGGCGGGAAGCCCCGGGCAGGAAGCCCCGGGCAGGAAGCCCCGGGCAGGAAGAGAATCGCCAAAGGTATACATTTGTCTACTTTTGCGAGAGTTGCTAGACTACCGGCTTTCAACCCCACAGGGGGCGCCACGCGTGGCCGCCCCACCCTGTGCACCGAGGAAGCAACCATGGCAGACGCCGCAGAAAACCTTGTCCCCATAGAACAGCTGTTCGATCCCAACTCCCCGGAGTACCTGGTGGACCCCATCCCCCAGTGCCTCGCCCTGATGAGGCGCGGCCGCCTGGTGTGGTACGCGCCCTGGCAGGCCTGGATCATGACCCGGATGCCGGACATCATGGCCTGCTGGAAAGAGGAGCCCCTGTCCTCGGACTTCTATGACTGGGAGTTCGCGCCGCCCCGGCCCCCCGAGGACCAGTGGACCAATTTCGAACGGGCCCTGATCGGCCACAGCCTGCTGGCGGACCACGACCACCACCGCCTGGTGCGGCGGGTGACGGCGCCGGCCTTTTCCCGCAACGTGGTGGACTCGATCCAGCGCAAGATCGAGCCGGACGTCAAGCGCCTGTTCGACGAGTTGGGCACGCCGGACAGCTTCGATTACATCGACAAGATCGCCGCCCACATACCCTTCATCTCCATTACCCGGATGGTGGGGATCCCGGAAAAATACTGGCCGGATATCAAGCAGGTCATCATGACCTTCACCGAGACCTGGAACCCCACCATCTCCGACGAGCGCAGGGAGAAGGCGCGGCAGGACAGCAACCGGGCAATCGACATTCTCAAACTGGTCATCGAAGAGCGCCGCCAGGCCCCGGAGCAGGATGATTTCCTCAGCACCCTGCTGCGGATCGAGCGGGAAAACCCGGGCTTTGAAGAGGGCGACATCATCACCCTGATCCTGGCCCTGATCGGCGCCGGCGCCGACACTACCCTGGTGGCGCAGCAGTGGTCGGTCTACTGCCTGCTCAAGCACAAGGACCAGGTGGCAAAGGCGCTGGCATCCCCGGATGCGTTCTCCAACGCCTTCAGTGAAATCAGCCGCTGGGGCACCGCGTCCAAGATGGGATTCGCCCGCTATGCCCCGCGGGACATGGAGATTCTCGGCCACCAGGTGACCAAGGGCCAGATGGTGCTGATGATGCCTCACCTGAAGGACTACGACCCCGAGTACTACGATCGGCCGGAAGTGTTCGACGTGGAACGCACCTTCAACCCGGACGTGCTGTTCGGCTATGGCCCCCGCTACTGCATCGGCGCCTCCCTCGCCAAGCGCCAGCTGTACCTCACCATCTCCGAGCTGTTCAGGCGCTTCCCCAACCTGGAACTGGCGGGAGAGCCGGAGCGGGACGGCAGCGACCATAACGCGGTCGTATTCAAGCGGCTGATGCTGAACACCAATTGCAAAAAAGTCGGGTAAAAAGACCCTGTCCAAACCGGGCGTGACTCCATTAGACTTGGCGGCACCAAATACGCCCGCTCGCGGGCCGTGTCCGTTCTGTTATCCCTGGGGAGCACACATGAGAAAATCCATACTGGGCTGTGCAGTAGCAGCCGCAATGGCGAGCGCGGGCAATGCAATGGCCGGCGGTTTATGGCTGAATGAATACGGCGATTTTTCCGGCGGCCGCGCCAGCGCGGGCGCATCGGCCGGCGTCGACGGTGCCTCCACCATCATGCACAACCCGGCCAGCAGTACCCGCCTCAAGGGCAACCAGCTGTTCGTCTCCGCCGGCGCCTTCCTGCCCCAGACAAAGTTTGATCCGAAATACACCAGCCCTGCGCTGGGTAGCGGCAACGGTGGCGACGCCGGCGAGGCGGCACCCGCCGGCGGCTCGGCCTATGTTCACGACTTCGGTTCCGACCGATGGAGCGCCGGCATCTATGCCGTGGGCCTGTCGGGCGCGGGCCTGGACTACGACGATGACTGGGTCGGGCGCAACCAGGCGACCAAAGTGGATCTGCTGGTCGCGGCTGTCGTGCCGACGCTGGCCTACAAGCTCACCGACAAGCTCTCCATCGGCGTAGGTGTGGAATACTGGTACTCCAACCTGAATCTCCACCTGCGCGTGCCCCGCATCGACCAGGACAAGGAACAGGCCAGGGCTTCGGTCAACGGCGACGACACGGGTTTTGGCCTGAAACTGGGCAGCATGTATGAACTGACCGACCGAACCCGGTTCGGTATCGCCTACCAAAGCAAGATAGATGCGAAATTCGACGGCGATCTGAAGCTGGTGGCACCCGGCGGTGGGATCCTCCCTCCCGGTACTGAGGAGAGCGTCTCGTCCAGGACTGAGCTCACTCTCGCTGACCAGGCTCGGTTTGCCATGCACCACGACCTGGACGAGCAGTGGAGCGTGAGCCTCACCCTGGGCTGGGACAACTGGAGCCAGCTGGGCGATGTGCCTCTCTCCACCGACAACCGTTCCGCCGCCGTGCCCGCCCGCTGGCACGATACCTATCACTACGCCTGGGGCGCAGAATACCGGCTGGACCCGCGCTGGGCCTTCACCAGCGGCGTCGCCTACGATACCAACCCGGTGGATGCAGCGGATCGCAATGCCCAATTGCCGCTTGACCGGCAGGTGCGCTATGCCTTTGGCACCCGGTACACCATCAGTGATTCCCTCAATGTCGGCGGCTACGTCAATTACGTCGACCTCGGCAGGGCCAGGATCGAGTCGAAGCGTTGGGGCGGTGAATACCAGGACAACGGCGCTTTGCAGCTGGTAGCCAACCTCAACTGGACCTTCTGATCCCGTGCGCAGCCCCCTCCTTCTATTGATAGTGCTTTTGGCGGGCTGCTCTACCTTCCTGCCACCGGGCAATAAGGCCATTACCCAGGTCGATGAGGCCAGCGGCTACCGCATGGACGCCGCCCGGGAGCGGGTCCTGCAGGAGCAAAACATTGTGTTGCTGGCTTTTTCCGGTGGCGGCACCCGGGCCGCGGCGATGTCCTACGGCGTGATGCAGGAGTTGCGTGACACCCTGATCGACATCGATGGCAAGCCGGTGCGGGTACTCGATGAAGTCGATGCGATTTCCTCGGTATCGGGGGGTAGTTTCACCGCCGCCTATTACGGCCTGTATCGCGACCGCCTGTTCGAGGATTATGAGGATGAGTTCCTGCGGCAGTCGGTGCAGGGGGCCCTCATCAAGCAGTTGTTAAACCCCATGCACTGGATCCGCAGCGGTGTCGATGGCTTCAACCGCACCGAAATGGCGATCGATTACTACGACAACATCATGTTCCACGGGGCGACCTTCAACGACATGGCGAAGAACGGGGCACCGTTTATTGCCATCAATGCAACCGATCTCGGCAACGGTCTGCGTTTCACCTTCACCCAGGGCAGCTTCGACCTGATCTGCTCCGACCTCGGCAACTACCCGGTGGCGCGGGCAGTGACAGCGTCGTCAGCGGTACCCGTCGCCTTCCCGCCGGTTGTCCTGGCCAATCACGCCGCCGACTGCGACATCAGCCAGACCGCACAGTGGCAGCAGCTGAACCAGTTGGAGCCGGAGAGCAGCGTACAGGCCCGCCTGCTCAAAGGCACCAAATCCTACCGGGACGCCGGGAAACGCAAATACATCCACCTGGTGGATGGCGGCGTCGCGGATAACCTCGGGCTGCGTGTGCTGATCGACCGGGTCGAAGCCCTGAATGAGCGGAAATTCAAGCGCCTGGCGAGCGGATCAGTCAACAACATCCTGGTCGTTCTGGTCAATGCCCAGGTGAACCCGGAACGCCTCATTGAAGAATCGCCAGGCTCGCCCTCCGTAGCCGCGACCATGGACGCCGTCAGCAGCGCCCAGTTCGACAGCTACAATCGGGAGACCCTGGATCGCCTCCGCAAACTGCTGGCCGAACTCGAGGAGCATGCCAAAGAGACTGGCCTGCCAACCCGGGTGCATTTCGCCGAGGTCAGTTTCGAGCATGTGAAAGTGGAGGAGGCCAACCGGTTGCTCAACGCCCTGCCCACCACCCTGGAACTGGAGGATATCGACGTCGACCGGCTGATCGTCGCCGGCAGGTTGTTATTGCGCAACAATCCGGACTTCCAGGCGTTCAAGCAGAACACCAACGCCAGCCTCGCGCCGGGTGCGCTCAGCATGGAAGACATGTGCCCGTATTTTGACCATCCCATCTGCAGGTCTCACCCAGCGGCCCAATAAGCGCCCACCCGGCCCGTCGCCAGCAATGACGGCAGTAGCCGATGCTGGCATACTACGGCAAAAGAATCCCCTCGGGAGACCACCATGCGCTTGCGCTGCATCCCACCCGGCCTGCTCGGCCTGCTGTTGCTGACACCCCTGTGCGTTGCCGACGCGCCTGTTGTCGAGCCCACTGTTGCCAGGACCATGGTTGCCGGGACCATGGTAGTGAGAGACGACCAGGGCCGGCCCCTGCCCCGGGTCATGGTGACCCAATCACCGCTGGCCCAGCCGACTGCGGACCTCAGTGACGACGGCTATGCCCCGCACGGTGTGACCAATACCAGTGCGGCGGTGCTCACCCGCTTTACCAATGCGGCGGGTGAAGTCCATTTCGACCCGCCGCCGGGGCCTGTTAACTACCGCGCCCGGGCCCAGGGCTACGTGGATGCCCATTTCCCGGCGCTCGAGGGTGAGCTGGCCATGCAGCGGATGACCCCGGAGCAGCTGATCGCCAGCTTCCCCTCCAACGTCTGGTTGTCCCAGCTGGATTTTGGCGGCGATGCGGACCTGAAAAAAACCTTCCAGCTCAATTGCGCCTTCTGCCACCAGCAGGCCTCGCCCTTCATGCGCAACGAACGCACCCAGGAGCAGTGGCTGGACGTCATCGAGCGCATGAACAGCTACGGCGCGCGCCTGCCCACGGACGACCACCAGAGGGTGGCCACCCTGCTGCGGGAGGAGTACCGGCGCCTGCGCGAAAACCCCGAAACGATCCCGGCGCCGCTGCCCTGGGGCGACTACCTGTCCGGCATCGAGATGACCGAGTGGCCCATCGGCGACGGCTTTTCCCAGATGCACGACTTCCTGCTGCACCCGAACGGCTTGGTGTACGTTGGCGACAACCTGTTTGACCGCATCTACGAGCTGGACCCGAGTACCGGCAAGTACACTGTCTACAAGGTGCCACACGCCGAGGACATGACCCTCGGGGGCATCATGGGCAACCGTTTCAAGGTGTTCCCCAAGATGTACAACTTCATGGGCGTGCACTCCTTCGCCTACTCGAAGCGGGACGGCAATATTTTCATCACCCCGTCCATGCAGCAGGCCCTGCTGGAGTTTGATATCAAGACCAAGCAGTTCATCGCCCACACCATGCCCGAGGGCTACTACCCGCACACCATCCGGGTGGATGACAAGGACCGGGTGTGGTTTACCCTGGCCCTGTCGTCGCAGGTGGCCATGTTCGATCGCGGCACGAAGGAGTTCACGGTCTATGACCTGCCAGCCCGGAGCGCGAGGGAGTGGCTCATCCTCAAATCCCTGCCGGTGATGTTCAGCATCAGCCCCGAGAACCGCCCCCAGCCGGATCCCGACCGGGCGGGTACCGGCCTGCCCATGCCCTACGGTATCGACATCACCCCCGACGGCATGGTGTGGGTGGCCCGGCTCTACGCCAATGACCTGGCCCGGATCAACCCGGACACGGGCGAGGTCAGCATGATCGAGTTTCCCTTCCAGGGTCCCCGCCGCCTGCGCACGGACGCCGAGGGCAACCTGTGGATCGTCGCCTTCCAGGATTCCCTGCTGGTGCGATACGTCCCCGCCACGGGCGAGTTCAGCAGTTTCAAGCTGCCGGTGATCAACGAGGTGCCCTACGCCCTCAACGTGGATCGGGACCGCGGCGTGGTGTGGGTCAACGGCAACCAGTCGGACACCATCCTGGCCTTTGATATCGCCACCGAGAGCTGGCAGGTGTATCCCCTGCCGCGCCAGCGATTTTTCACCCGGGACATCGAGATCTCGGAGCAGGACGGCGCTGTGTACACCAGCAATTCGCACTTCCCCACCTGGCAGTCCGAGGGCGGGGTGCCCACTCTGCTGCGCATCACGCCGCTGGCGCCGTAAGCGATGCCGGCAAACCTGTCGCGGCAGCTGGCCCGCGTACTGGCCGTAATCCCCGGCCTCTGCTGCGCCCTGGCGGCAGCGGGGACGGGCTGGCCCTACTACGGCGGCGACCAGGGCGGTCGACACTACTCCGAGGCCGCGCAGATCCACCGGGGCAATGTGCAGGAGCTGGACGTAGCCTGGGTATTTCGCAGCGGCGACATGGCGACCTACGGCCCGCAGATGGAAAAGACCTCCACCCAGAGCACCCCTATCCTGCTGCCGGAAGCGGCCGGCGAGTCGCTGGTGTACTGCACGCCGTTCAACCGCGTCATCGCCCTGGACCCCGCCAGCGGCGAGCAGCGCTGGAGCTTTGACCCGCAGATCGACCAGGGCGGAGACCGCCCCTTCCGCTGCCGTGGCGTGAGCTACGCGCAGGAGCCCCGGGCGGCCGTCGGCGAGCACTGCCGCCATCGCCTCTTCCTCAGCACCCACGACCGCAGGCTGTGGGCCATCGACGCGCTGGACGGCAAACCCTGCAGCGGTTTCGGTGACGGCGGCAAGGTGCTGCTGTTCGGTGAGGAGGGCCTGGTCGCGGGGGACGTCAGCAACTCCTCGGCGCCGGTAGTGGCCGCCGGCGTGGTGGTGACCGGCTCCACCGTGATCGACTTCGTGCGCGCCACCACGCCCCGCGGCACCGTGCAGGCCTTCGACAGCTTCAGCGGCCGGCCCCTGTGGCAGTTCGACCCCCTGCTGGGCCACCCCGACAGCGGCAGCGCCAACGTCTGGGCGCCGATCTCGGTGGATGAAAAAAACGGCCTGGTGTTCCTGCCCACCAGCAGCCCGTCACCTGACTACTACGGCGTGGGTCGGCCGGGGGATAATCCCTACGCCAACAGCGTGGTCGCGCTTGCGCTGCACAGCGGCGAATACCGCTGGCACTTCCAGCACGTGCGCCACGACCTGTGGGACTACGACACCCCCGCGCAACCGATCCTGTTCGACTGGCGCAAAGACGGCGAGAACATCCCCGCCCTGGCCCAGTTGACCAAGCAGGGCTTCGTGTTCGTCTTCAATCGCCTGACCGGTGAACCCCTGTGGGAGATTACCGAGCAGCCGGTACCACCCTCGAGCATTGCGGGAGAACGCGCCGCCCCTACCCAGCCCAAGCCCATCGCCCCGCCCCAGTTGCTGGATCCCTTCCTGATGCCCGCGGATGCCTGGGGCCTGACGCCCTGGGACCGCGCGGACTGCGCCGAGCAACTCGCGGCTCTGGAAAACCTGGGCCTGTTCACTCCCAACAGCGAAAACCTGACGCTGATGTTCCCCGGCAGCCTTGGCGGCCCCAACTGGGGCGGCGGCGCCCTGCTGGGAGACACCGGCATACTGCTGGTCAACGTCAACAATGTGGCCTTCACTGGACAGCTGATCCCTACCCCCACCGCGAACGACCCTGCCAGCGGCAAGCAGGACCATCCCGCCGCGGGCCATCGTATGCAGGTCACCATGGAGGGTACGCCCTACAACATCGAGATCGGCAGCCTGCAATCATTCCTGGGCATTCCCTGCAATCCGCCGCCCTGGGGCAAGCTGGTGGCGGTGGACCTGTTCAAGGGCAGCATCGCCTGGGAGACCGCCCTGGGCTCGGTGCACGAAATGGGGCCTATCCCTGCGCCTTTCCATATCGAGTGGGGCACTCCCAACCTGGGCGGCGGCATCGCCACCGCCGGCGGCCTGTTTTTCATCGGCGCCACCATGGACCGGCAGTTTCGCGCCTTCGACGTCAGCAACGGGGAGACGCTGTGGCAATACACCCTGCCGGTGGACGCGGCCGCCACGCCCATGACCTACGAATACCGGGGCCGGCAGTACGTGGTGGTCAACGCCGGAGGCCACCACATGTTCGGCCGCAAGACGGGCGACTACCTGTACGCCTTCGCGCTGCCGGCACCTATGAACAGGTAGGCGGGGTGGGGTCGAACATGGTTCATTCCTGCGCTTCCCGCGCCTTGCGCATCACCCCCTGTGCCATGTTGCGAGCCAGTTCCTGATCGCCGATGAACACCGTGACATCGGCCCACTCTTTACGGATCAGGTTGGCCTCTTCCTCACTGTCGGCTCGCACCAGTATCTCGACCCTGGGATTGAGGGTGCGAGCAATCTCAATCGCAAGCCGCGCGCGCAGGGTATCGGAGGTCGCAATCACCAGCTTGCTCGCACGCACGATATGCGCCTGGATCAGTGCGGCCGGATCGGACGCGTCGCCCGCCACCGCATGGATTCCGCGCTTGCGCATGGCTTCCACACCTTCACGGTTCTGCTCGGCCACCACAAACGGCACGCGTTGCTCGAGTAGCACATCGCCAATGTATCGTCCCACGAGGCCGTAGCCCACCAACACCACGTGTCCTGTCAATGCCTGTGACTCCACTGTCATCGGCAGTTCGGCCAGCGGATCGTCGGGGCGTTCGAGCAACCGTGCAAGCTGCGACCTGGCGCGTATCCAGCGCAGCAGCGGTTCACTCGCCTGGAACAGCAGGGGATTGACCGAGATGGAGATCAGGGCACCCGCCAGGATCAGGCTCATGCCTTCCTTGGACAACAAGCCAAATGACAAACCGAGCCCGGCCAGTATGAAGGAGAACTCACCGATCTGCGCCAGACTCGCTGACACGATCAACGCGGTATTCAGCGGGTAGCGGAACGCCAGCACCAGCGCAAACGCCGCGAGTGTCTTTCCCACAATGATAATAGCCACCACAGCCAGCACCTTCAGCGGTTGCTGCAGCAGGATCACCGGATCGAACAACATCCCCACGGAAACAAAAAAGAGTACCGAGAACGCATCGCGAAAAGGCAGGGACTCCTCGGCCGCTCGATGGCTGAGGTGGGACTCGCGCATCAACATGCCAGCAAAAAAAGCACCCAGCGCAAACGAGACACCGAACAGCATCGCCGAACCGTACGCAATCCCCATGGCGACAGCGATGACGCAAAGGGTGAACAGTTCGCGGGAACCGGTGCCGGCAACATAACCTAGCAAGCGGGGAAAAATACGCCGTCCCACCACCAGCATCAACGCGACAAACGCGACAATTTTTCCTACAGCGGCCAGCAGCGTCCATAAAATACTTGACTCGTTTGCCTGAGGGATCGCAGCGCCGGCATGCTGCCCCGTGCTGCCACCAAGCCAGCCGGACAACGGCGGCAGCAACACCAGTACCAGTACCATCAACAGGTCTTCGACCACCAGCCAACCGACCGCGATACGACCGCTGGCCGTCTGCAACAGGCCCTGCCGCTCCAGTGCGCGAATCAGAACTACAGTGCTCGCCACCGACAGCGACATACCGAAGATCAAACTGGCGCCGATGCTCCATCCCCAGAAGAGCGCGAGTCCCGTACCCATCGCTGTCGCGACTACAAACTGCACAAGCGCGCCCGGGACGGCAATACGGCGCACCTTCATCAGATCTTCGACGGAAAAATGCAGACCGACACCAAACATCAGCAGGATGACACCCACTTCCGCCAACTGGCCGGACAGCTCCACGTCCGCCACAAACCCCGGCGTGCCAGGGCCAATCACAATGCCGGCCATGAGGTAACCGACAATCGGCGGTATACGCAAACGCGTGGCAACAAGACCCATCAGCAGCGCCAGGCCGAGACTCGCCGCGATCGTCGTAATCAGGGTAATATCGTGATGCATTCGTTATACAACCAGCGCTATATCAACCGCGCATAGCGGGCCACGCGGAAAGTGTAATACGGCTCAAACTGTAGTTTAATAAGCCAGCAAAATTGCAAATTCACAGCATTGTTCCAAAGGGGCAAATGGACAACAGTCTATCAAGGGCGTGCGCCGGGATATACCACCGCAATCCTGAACGGCGCCCTGACGCCCACCTTATGGCATACAAGACGGCTCACACACTCGTCGAGAATGGGACCGACCCATGCGCATATTTCTGACCTTGTTCGCCCTGCTCCTGCTTGCGGTGGTGCTCTTGATAGCGGGCGGCCTGCTGCTCAGCGATGCCCCGATGAAGACCCTGGAGTCTCTCGCCATCCGCCACGCCGACAAGTTGCCCCTGGCCTACCTGGGCGAGCGACTGTTCGACCAGCACTGCGCCAGTTGCCATGACAACCCCGCCATGCACGCACCGACCCGGGAGGCCCTGTCCGGCTTTTCCAAGGAGACGGTGATGGTGGCGCTGGAGTTCGGCAAGATGCAG
>Ga0105090_10001964_pt1 | contig 11332 bp, 11 predicted proteins | sample PPLLak3March2015_FD_79110 | JGI IMG/M metagenome (GOLD analysis project Ga0105090, IMG submission 79110) | Freshwater sediment microbial communities from Prairie Pothole Lake near Jamestown, North Dakota, USA - PPLs Lake P7 Core (1) Depth... | ecosystem: Environmental > Aquatic > Freshwater >... | reverse complement strand
CTGGCCAAGGTCAACCAGACCTGCGTCGCCTGCCACGCGGGCTACCGGCTGCACTGATCGCCGCGGTTCAACTCGGCACAGGGTGACGCTCCGGTGCCGGCCGCAGGGCCATGCCGAGCAGCGTCAGCGCCGCAAAGCCCGCCCCGGCGTAGAACGTGAACGCCGAGCCCATCGCGTCCCACAGCAAGCCCGCGATGACGCTCGATGCCAGCAATGCCACGCCGCTGAGCAGGTTGAAGAAGCCGTAGGCCGTGCCCCGCAGGTCCTCCGGCGCCGTATCGGCGACCATGGCCGCGAGCAGGCCCTGGGTCATGCCCATGTGCACGCCCCACAGCGCCACCCCGAGACCCAGCCCGACCCAGGAACTGGCCGAGGCCAGCACCAGGTCCGAACCGATGAGCACGACCAGCCCCGCGGCGAGCAGCTTGCCGTGGCTCACCGTGTCGGAGAGCTTGCCGAAGGGGTAGGCAGAGGCTGCGTACACCAGGTTCATCGCCACCATCACCAGCGGCACCCAGGCCACCTGGACACCAAGCTGCGAGGCGCGCAGCACCAGGAAGGCCTCGCTGAAGCGCGCCAGCGTGAACACGGCGCCCACGCCCACCACCCACCAGTACCGACGGCCGATCCGCGCCAGCGCTTCGCGGCGGATCGGGTTCACTGCGCCTCTCGGCCGGTCGTGTTCTGGCTCTCGGATGCCCACCAGCAGCAACAGCACGGCCAGCACACCGGGAATGACCGCGACCCAGAACACCGCGCGGAAGTCGTTGGCCCAGGCCAGCATCAAGCCGGTGGCCAGCAGCGGCCCGGCGAAGGCGCCCACGGTGTCGAGCGATTGCCGCAGGCCAAAAGCTGCCCCGCGGATGCTGGGGTGGGTGATGTCGGCCAGCAGCGCGTCACGCGGCGCGCCGCGGATGCCCTTGCCGACGCGGTCAATGAAGCGGGCGGCGACCACGGCACCGACGCCGCTGGCCATCGCGAACACCGGCTTCGTCAGGGCGCCCATCGAATAGCCCAGCAGCGCCAGGCCCTTGCGCTTGCCCAGGTAGTCGCTGAGCGCGCCGGAGAACACCTTCGAGATCAGCGCGGTCGCTTCGGCCAGCCCTTCGATGATGCCGACCGCCAGCACGCTGACGCCGAGCGTGCCGACCAGGAACAGCGGCAGCAGGCTGTGGATCATCTCGGACGAGATGTCCATCAACATGCTCACGAAACCCAGCACCCACACGCCAGCGGGCATGGTGGCCGGGCCGATCAGCTTGGGCGGATTCGTGGCGCGAGGGTCACTCATCCGCAGGTCGGCCCAGCACGCCGAACTCCACCGGCGTCTTGGTGTAGAAGACGTTCGCCTTCTCTGCTTCGAGCCGCGCGAACAGGGTGTCGCACTGCTGCGGGCTCAGTGCCATCATCACCTCGACGGGCTGGTCCGAGAGTTCGATGAAGTGCGCCGAGTGCAGCCGCCCGTCGCGGCCGATGCCCTGCACACCGACGGCGGACGTGATGCCGGTGATGCCCAGCGACCTGGCCACCTCCATCAGCCAGACATGCACCTGCTTGCGGCCGTGATGCTGGCCTTCTTCGGTGAAGAACGTGACCTGGAAGCCTTGCATGGCTCATCCTCCTGCGAGTTGAGAGTGGCGAAGCAGCGCCACCGTGCCGATGCCGAGCAGCGTCATTCCGATGCTGCCCGCCACGTGGACGGCGATGCCGGAAAGCGCCCACATCATCCGCCCGGCCATCAGCTGTGCGACGACTTCGGCGGAAAACGTGGAGAAGGTGGTCAGCCAGCCCAGGAAGCCAGTGACGATCAAGAGGCGCCACTCGGGCGGCAGCGACGGGTGGCTGCTGAAGTAGGCCACCGCCACGCCGACGAGGTAGCCGCCGACCAGGTTGGCCGTCAGCGTGCCGGGCGGGATCGAGGGGAACAGCGCATTGAGCTTCGTGCCCAGGAACCAGCGCAACAGGGCGCCGAGCGAGACGCCGACGCTGATGGCAACGATGGAGAGGGTCACCGGTCTGTCCTTTCAGGAGGGGCCTGAAACAGACGCGATGCAACCTACGCGTCCGCTCCAGGGACTGTCCGTAGGCATCATCAGCTCCGCGTCGGATGACGCTCGGCGGTTCAAGGAGGCATGCCATCTCCTTGGCGCTACTCTAGCAGTCTGCCTACGCCTTCAGCCAGGCCCCGGCGGCCAGCGACAACAGCATGAACGCGCCGAAGGCACATGCGCCGGCCGTCAATGCGCCCTGGCAGAGATGTCGGCCAGCCATCTGGTGCTTCTGTGCGGTACTCGTCGAAGGTGACAGAAAGGCCATCGCACTCGCGAGCAGCCCGAAGCAGTGCCGAGGATCAGCGACTGTTCGAGCTTCATGGCCTATACAGGCGATTCGACCCGCCGCGAAGGTGCGGCAGCGCAAACGGCTCGGCATTCGCCGAAATGGCATTGGCGTTTGTGCCGGGACAGGGCCTGCTCCAGGGAAAGAGAACATGATGCGAACATGCCTCAGCTCATCCTCATCCGGCACGGCGAATCCGAGTGGAACCGCGACCACCGCTTCACCGGCTGGGCCGATGTCGGTCTGACTGAACAGGGCCGGCAGCAGATGGTCGGCGCGGGCGCTCTCCTCGCGCGGGAGAACCTGGGCGTGGACATCGCCTTCACCTCAGTGCTGACGCGCTGCATCCTCTCGCAGTGGGCATTGCTGGAGGGCCTGGGGCGCGTCTGGGTGCCGGTGACCTTGGACTGGCGGCTCAACGAACGCCACTACGGCGCCCTGACCGGCATGTCCAAGGCCGCGGCTGTCGAGACCTTCGGCGCGGCAACGGTGCAGCGCTGGCGCCGGTCCTTCGACGAGCCACCGCCGCAGGGACCCGGTGATGGCGATGGCCATCCGATCGTCGACGAGCGCTACGCGGGCCTGTCCGAGGGCGCCGTCCCGCAAGGCGAGTCCCTGGCCCAGGTGGTGACCCGCGTGACGCCGGTGTGGACGCAATGCCTGCAGCCGGCGCTTGCCACTGGGCAGCGCGTGCTGGTCACCGCCCATGGCAACAGCCTGCGAGCGCTCATCAAGCTGATCGAAGGCATCGCCGATGCCGACATCGCCCGGCTGGAGATCCCGAACGCCGTGGCCATGCTGATCGAACTGGATGCCCGCATGCGCCCCATCAGCCGCACGCTGCTGGGGCCGGTGCCACAGGCTCCGTCGGAGATCCTGTAGGCCACGGCCCGGTGCCCCGGTCCTGACATGCGAAGAACGAGCCAGCCGTCCCCCTGAACACCCCAAGGAGTTCCACGATGCAAACCGCCATCCGATCGATTCGCGCACGCGAGATCCTCGACTCGCGTGGCAATCCGACCGTCGAGGTCGATGTGGTGCTCGGAGACGGCTCGACCGGCCGCGCGGCCGTGCCCTCGGGCGCGTCGACCGGTGTGCACGAGGCGGTGGAGTTGCGTGACGACGATGCCCATCGCTACGGCGGCAAGGGCGTCAAGACGGCGGTCGGCAATGTGAACACCGCACTGGCAGCGGCGCTGACCGGGTTCGACGCGCTGGACCAGGTCGCCCTCGACCAGGCGATGGTCGCGCTCGACGGCACGCCCAACAAGGGCCGGCTCGGTGCCAACGCCATCCTCGGCGTGAGCATGGCCGTGGCACGCGCAGCTGCCGCCTCCCGCCAGGTCCCGCTGTTCCAGCGTCAGCGCCACCTGGGCGATGCGCTCGGCGACGTGCACCGGGTGTCGACCCCCGAGCAGTCGGAAGACGGCCAGCGTTCCCGGCGGCTCGTGCGAGTAGGTGCCCTGCAACATCAGCACGGCACAGTGATCGGCCAGGCGCCGGACCTGGGCCGCCAGGCGCAAGGCAGCCGGGGCATGCAGGTCCAGCGGGTGGTCGGTGGAGTCCCCGGAAATCACGGCGACCTGCACGCCCAGGGCGATCGCCCGGTCGATCGCAGCACCGAAGCAGCGATCGGCCTCGGCCAGCGTGCGGGTCCCGTAGTGCAGGTCGGAGAAGTGCGCAATGCGAATCATGGCGGACTCCTTCACGACGCGGCCTGCAGTTCGCTGGCAATCTTGTCGAGGTAGCCCTGCGGGTCGTTGCGGTAGCGTTCGAGCTCGTTCCAGGCACGCTCACGCCCGTGGGGGTTGAGCTTCCAGCCCGTGCCCCAGCGGCAATCGGCATAGCTCAGGTACAGCTCGGGCGGGATCCCGCCGCTGTGCACGCAGGCCATCAGTTGATCGAGGGTCGGGGGTCCATCGATCGTCGCCTCGGCCGACAGCCGCGACGCCGTCGATGGGGGCGGCGCCTCGGGGACACCGGCCCTTGCCGATCCGGCATCGGCCACCCTTCGATCGCCCTGCAGGATCTGACTCGCCTGGTGCGCCTGCACGAGCGTGGCCTCGATGTCCTCGTTCTGGCGCAGCAAGCTGCACACGTCCACCGGTGCTTCCAGCTCGATGATCCACTGCGGCACGCGCACGGCACGTCCGTGCTCGTCGATGTGGGCCACCTCCATCCGTGTCTTGCTGAGGTAGAACGGCGTGCGCTGCCGGTCCAGGAAGCCCGAGATGCGACCCCCACGGAGGAAGGCGACGGTCTCGAACCTGCGGATCGCAGCGTTCAACGCGTAGAAGCTGTTGGTGTGCAGCTCGAACGCGCTGATCGAACGGATGCCGGGGATGAAGAACAGCAAGCGGCCGCTCAGGTTGCACTGGCGCTGCTGGTACTCGCGGCAGACCTCCGGTTCACAGACGCCGGCGTTGTCCTCGCGAGGCACCGTCTTGCGCCCGCCGAAAAGACGGATCGTGCGCCGCCCCGTGTCATCCATGGGCACCGGCGCATGGGTCATGCAGTGCCGTACCCGGCCGTCGGGCGAGTACTGCGACCAGTAGCGCTTCTCGTGTGCCCCCCAGGTCGCGAGTTCGTGGGGCATGACGGTGTGCCAGCGGTCGGCGGGAAACACCACCGGGAAGCGGTACAGGCGCCGGCCCTCGCCCCGGTCCTCGCCATGGGCTTCGAGAATCTGCCCGGCGATCTGCGGGTTGGCGAAGTCCTGCGCGCGCACGGTGAACCACTGGACATTGCGCGGCACCAGCGGGGACTTCAACTCGGGCAAGGCTTCGGCCAGGGTGCGCTCGATCTGCTCGAAGGACTGACCGGCCGCCACCCCGTGCTCGTAGATCGCCTGTGCCTTGGGTTGCGCCGCCGCCTGGCGGGTGAGCACCTTGATGCCGGCGCGGATCCTGCCGCCGGTCGCGATGCGGGCGGGGCCCTGCCCCAGCAGGGTCGGCGCGGAGATCGAACCACCCTGCTCGATGAGAACGCGTGGTGTGTTGGGAAGGGCCATGTCGGCGCTCCTTCATGGACGTCGGGACATTCCGACGATTCATGCTCTCGCGACAATCAGGCTCGTCAACCCCGCGTGGCCACGACGGTCGGCAACGTCCTGTCGCATGGTGCCGGAGCCCGCCGTTCTGTCCGTCGGCGTGTGCGAGGTGGGGGTCGGGGTCGGGGTCGGGGTCGGAGTCGGGGTCCAGCGGGGGGTCGAAGCCCGTCGGCCGGTTCTACATGCCAATCATGGCGCGGCGCGGCGGCAAGGGCCCAGGATCCGTGCATCACGAAGATGGGTTGAACCATGACCGGGCGAAGGCGTCCGCCGGACCCACTTGGGCCGAAGGCCGCCCAGGCTCACGTGGCCGTGCAGTTCAGCACCGCGCTTTGACGGGCGCTCATCGCAGCCTGAACAGCTGCGCAGGCCGGAACGCCCCGGTCCGCCACTGTCCAGGCAGTGCCTGCACCACCCCGAGCGCATCGATCTTGCGCCGCAAGCTGCTCTTGTCCAGCGTGCGCCCCAGCACTGCCTCCGCCGCGGCCTGCAGTTCGCCCAGCGTGAAGGCCTGCGGCATCAGTCCCGGCGCAAAGCGCAGTGCCTCCACCTCGGCGCGCAGGGTCTGCACGGCCTGGCCGACGATGAGGCCGTGGTCGAAGGCCAGCTTGGCATCGGTCGCGGCCCGACCGGCAGGCACCCACTTCAGTTCGGCCAGGCGCTTGCCCGGCTCCGCCGCCAACTGCCCGAGGGGCACCGTCGAGCGGTAGACCACGCTCAGCGCCCACGGCGAACGTGGATCCCGGCTGCTGCCGCCCACGGCCAGCAACTGCGTCGCCCCCGGCAGCCCGATCCCCAACCGCTCCCGCGCTATGCGCTGGCAGGCCGCGTCCAGGTCGGCATCCAGGTCGATGCGCAGCACCCCGCCCGGCAGCGCCCAGCGCCCGGCCTGCGGCTCTTCGGTGCGACGGCCGAGCAGCACCTGCAGTTGAGCGTCGAGCACCGACAGCACGGCCAGCTCGATGCGTACGAAGGGCATCGGGTGCAAAGGCCTGGTGCTCGGGCGGGAGGTGGCGGTGCTCATGTCGGGTTGTAAGTTGCAAATCGCCACGAACTATGCCACACTTCGCTTAGTGGTGAAGTGCAACGAAGGAGGACGGGATGTACGACGTGATCGGTGACGTGCACGGCCAGGGAGCCAAGCTGCGTGGTCTGCTGGCCCGCATGGGCTACGTGGACCGGGCAGGTGCCTGGCATGCACCGCAGCAGCGGCAGGCGGTCTTCGTCGGCGACCTGATCGACCGCGGACCGCAGCAACTGGCGGTGCTGGACATCGTGCGGCGCATGGTCGATGCCGGACAAGCCCGGGTGGTGATGGGCAATCACGAGTTCAACGCCATCGGCCTTGCCACCGTCGACCCGGACAGCGGAAAGTACCTGCGCCCGCGCAGCGACAAGAACCTGAAGCAGCACGCCGCGTTCCTGCGCGAGGTCGGCCTGGACTCCGCCAGCCAGCGGGAGTGGGTCGAGTGATTCCGGCGCCTGCCGATGGCGCTGGACCTGGGCGGGCTGCGCGTGGTGCACGCTTGGTGGGACGCGGCGGCGGCCCGATCGATCGAGGCCCTGCGCGGCGGCGTTGATCGGCGGCTGGACGACGACATGCTGCGGGCCTGCTACCGGGACCCCGAATGCGAGGCCGCCCGCAAGCTGCTGACCTGTGGCGTCGAGATGCCGCTGCCCGAAGGCGAATGGATCATCGACAAGGAAGGCCACAGGCACCCGGACGTTCGTCTGGCCGTCTGGCGGCATTCGGCGAAGCGGCTCGCAGACGTCGCGCTGGTGCCGGCCGGCAACGAGCAGGCCGTGCCCGACATCGCACTACCGGCTGAGTACCGCATCGCGCCGGTCGAGGGTGCTCCGATCCTGTTCGGGCACCACTGGTTCAGCGGGCCGCTGAAGGTGGAGACATCCAAGGTCGCCTGCCTGGACTGGTCGGCCGCCAAGGGCGGACCGCTGGTGGCCTACCGTTGGGATGGCGAGGACGAGTTGCGGGATCAGGCCCTCGTCGCGGTCGGGGCCGACGCCGAGGCCCCGTGCCTGGCCACGCAGAGCTGAGCATGGCGAGGCCGGCGTCGAAGGTTTCGTCGTGGGTCGGTGTCCTGGCGCAACTGCGCCGGGTCGACGTCCAACATGCGGGGCGGCTGGTACTGGTCGAGCGCCCGGCGCCGGCGCAATCGGGCGAGCCGACCGGGCGGGAGCCCGTACCGGCGTGGCACGTCTTCGTGCTCGGAGCTCGGCTGAGCCTGCAGGGCGACACCTGGCGCGAGGCCGAAGTTCTGGAAACCTGTCTGCAGCCCCTGTGCAGACTGCCTGCCGTGATCGCCGAGGTGGCGATCGAGGAGCAGGCGCAACAGGACTTCGACGCGGCGATGAATGAACTGCGCGATCACCTGAACAGGCACCCGATGGCGCACGCCCAAGTGGACGCTTCGTTGCAGCAGGCCGCACTGCAGGCCTCGGGCCCGCGGGTGTGGCCGCTCGTGCCGGTGCGCCGGGAGTGAAGTCGGCGCGCCAGACGCCGTTGCAGACGACGACCCCTGCGCTCGGACCGACTCGCGTAGCGTCAGCGTTGATCCTTCAGCGAGGCATTGAGCAAGGCAGCAAGGCGCTCGGCAGCGGCCACCAGCTTTTGCACCAGCGTGTCACGCAAGCGCTGCGCATATTCAGCATCGAGCTTGTGACCAGCGGGGTACTTTCGGGGTGATCGACGCCGACCTGCAGCGTGCACCCGGACGGTCGCGCCTGTCGGTCGCGCCTGGCAAAGGCCGCTCGAATACTGTATAAACATCCATATGTCGAACCAGGGCCTGCCACCCAACGCCTGTCGCACCTGCGGCGCGACGAACTATCGCCGGGTGGTGGAGCGCGATGCGCACGGCCATCTGCGCGCGACCGGGCTTTACCAGTGCTCAGGCTGCAGCGTCGTGTTCGCCAATCCGAAGGCATGGCGGGACGGCGGTGTCGATGTGGTGATGCCGCATCCACCACGAGGTGTTCCGAATGGATCAGGGAGTACATCGGCGTCGCCTGACCAGGGCTCAGTCTCGACGAGACGTACCGGTGCGATAGGACCCGACCAGCCGCACAGCTGACAAGTCCGAGGTCCGACCGGGATGCTCACGAGTGGAAAGTGAAGCCTGGCTATGGCAAGGCAGCCAATCAGCCAATCAGCCCCACCCAGCGCGCCAACGGCAACGACGCGGGTGGACAGCGATGCGGCAGGTATGCGAACTCCCATGTCGGCGGACATCAGCAGCCGCTGGTGATGGGTGGCCCGCGAGCATCCGACCTGGCCGTGCGCGCGGCAGGCGAATGATGGACGGCGATTCACTAGAAGGTAGGCCGCCGGCGATGAGCACACTGCAGCGCGACGACGGCGCCTTGCGCGGCTGCCGACCGTCCGAGCCGGGTGGGCCGGACCCCGCGGCGGCGCGACAATGGCCGCATGCTGAGCGACAACGACCGCTACTCGTTCCTCCCGGGGACGCCCGCTTTCTATCCCACCATCGTGGGAGCGCAAGGGTGTCACCTCATCACGGCCGACGGCCGGCGGATCCTCGACGGCGCGGCGGGAGCCATCGTCGGCAACATCGGCTGGGGACGAACCGAGGTGGCCGCGGCCGCGGCCGCGGTGATGGCCAACGGCTACGTGGTGCCTCTGTGGGCCACTCCCTCCCGCCTGGCGCTGGTGGACGAACTGGTCGAGCACTGGCTGCCCGAAGGCTTCAATCATGTGTTCTTCACCGGCGGCGGCAGCGAGAGCACGGACTCCGCCCTGCGCCTGGCTCGCGCCTACCAGGTGGCCAAGGGCCGGCCCGAGCGGTGGAAGGTGATCGGCCGCCACCCCAGCTACCACGGCATGACCACGGGCACGATGGCCGTGGCCAGCCACTTGGCTCGCCAGAAGGGCTACGAGCCGCTGCTGCTGCCGTTCCCCAAGGTGCCGTGGGACGATCCGCAGCAGGTGCTGAAGGTGGTGGAGCAGGAGGACCCGGCCACCATCGCCGGGTTCATGGTCGAACCGATCACCGGCGCCGCGGGGGCGTGCCTCACCGCCTCCGACGAATACTGGCAGGTGGTCAATTCCCTGTGCCGCAAGCACGACATCCTGCTCATCGTCGACGAGGTGATGACCGGATACGGCCGCACCGGGTTGAAGTTCGGCCACCAGCACTTCCCGCTCCAGCCTGACGTGATCGTTGGCGGCAAGGGGCTGGGCGGGGGCTACGTGCCGCTCGGTGCGGTGGCGGCGCGCGACGAGGTGGCCGAGGCCCTTCGCGGCAGCGGGTTCATGTACTTCACCTTCACCGGCAACGACGCTGCCTGTGCCGCCGGGGCCAAGGTGCTGGAGATCCTGCGCCGTGAGCAGTTGGTGGAGCGGGTGGCCAGGGAGGGCCCGCAACTCGAGGCCCGCCTGCGGGCCGCCTTCGGCGAGCACCCCGCGGTGCGGGACATCCGCGGGCGCGGCTTCTTCTACGGCCTGGAGTTGTCGGTGAACCGTGACGCGGTGGTGGCCGCGGCGCTGGAACGCAACTTGTGGGTGTACCCCGCCGGGTCCGGCCCGGTGGCCGATGCGGTGATGGTGGCACCGCCGTTCACGATCACCGATGAGGAAATGGACATCCTGGTCGCCACCCTGTGCCAGGCCCTCGACGCCGTAGCCTGACCAGGCACTATTGCGAGCACGTCCACAGCCCGATCGAATTGCCGATGCGCGGCAGGCCACGACCACCTAGGTACCGTGATGATCGCGCCGTACTGTCTTGACGCACTGGCGTACGCCGGTGACAACCGCGCCGTGTCGTCCGTCATTGCCTCTGATCGGGGAGCTTCCTTAGGCCGCGGCTGAGAGTCCCGCGTTCACCGACAAAGATCGGGAGGTGACCGGCCGCTTCCAGTCTTAGCAGTCGCACCATGCGCGGCCGCCGAGGACCGCAACTGGCCGGGACCATGAATTCGAGGACGAGCCGACAGCGGCCCTTTAAAGCAACCGCCAGGTTGGCCGACGGCTGCTGTCGGCGTGCTCTTCGAACGCGCAGTCCCGGCCGGCAGCTGTCGCTTGTGGCACGCAGCTTCCTGGCGAGCGGACGATTGCCGCCGCCATTCTTAAGCAGCCGGTGATCGAGATCATCTTCACGAAATCCTGTCGGAAGGCGACCCCGCAGCAGCAGGCGTAGACGGATAAGCAGATCCCGCCGCAAACGGAGTGAGCGGAAGTTAGGGGTTGCGGCTCGGTGGTACGAAACATACTGTCATCAGCCCGTCGACGATCAGTGCTCCGCCGGAGCGCTGGTCCACTGGAGGCGCTCATGGCCCGCACTGCCGGCATTCCGCTCGTCGAACTGTTCGACGTCACCGACACCATCAACTCGGTGCTGCCGCAATCGGTCAGCGACTTCCTCGAGCGTTTCGTCGTCGTCGGCCATGAAGCGTCCTCGTCGGACGGCGCGATCTTCCACACCGGAGCCCTGCAATCAATCGCCACCGCGATCGACGAGATCCCCACCGAGTTCAACATCGGCATCGGCCGGCTCAGCCTGCCGCTGGTCAACACCGGCATTCCCTTCCAGCTCGCCTTCCAGCGCAGCGCGGGCACGGGCAACCTCGAAGGCAGCGCCGACGTCTGGCGGCTCGACCTCTCGCTCGAGGTCTTCAACCTGATCGTCGACTTCCTGCAGCCGGCCATCTACGTGCCCGAGAGCGGCACCACGCCGCGCCACCTGGTGCGCGACCCGTCGCGCCACGAAGTGCGCATCACCGGCTCGGCGGTGCTGCGCATCGAGCAGCCAGCGGCCGGCGCGCCGGTGGCGGTGAAGTTCATCGACCAGCCCGATCTGCTCGACCCCGCCGCCGTCAGCGGCGCGGTGGCCACGCTGAGCTGCAGCCCGCCGCACTTCTTTATCGGCGGCAGCGAGTTCGGCTTGTCGGTCGGGCGTCTCACCTTCG
>Ga0105090_10001963_pt1 | contig 11335 bp, 10 predicted proteins | sample PPLLak3March2015_FD_79110 | JGI IMG/M metagenome (GOLD analysis project Ga0105090, IMG submission 79110) | Freshwater sediment microbial communities from Prairie Pothole Lake near Jamestown, North Dakota, USA - PPLs Lake P7 Core (1) Depth... | ecosystem: Environmental > Aquatic > Freshwater >... | reverse complement strand
GGTTTCGACCAGATCGTGCAGGGGATGGGCGGGCTGATGTCGGTGACCGGCTTTCCGGAAACCGGCCCGATTCGCGCCGGCATCGCGGTAGCCGATTCGAGTACCGGCCTGTACGCGGCGATCGGCGTGCTGGTCGCATTGCGCGAACGCGAGAAGTCGGGCGAGGGGCAGTGGGTGCATGCGTCGCTGCTGCATTCTCAGGTTGCGATGATGGACTTCCAGGTGGCGCGCTACCTGAACGAAGGCGACGTGCCGGTGCCAGCCGGCAACGACCATCCGACCAGCTCGCCGATGGGCATGTTCCAGGCCGCCGACGGCGCGCTGAATCTCGGCGTGTCGGGTCAGGGCATCTGGGCCCGGATGTGCCGCGCGCTCGATCGACCGGATTGGCTCGAGCATCCCGACTATGCCAACGAGAAGCTGCGGATCAGGAACCGGCCGCAACTGAACGCGGCGCTGGGAGAAGTATTTGCCACCAAGCCAGTGGCGCACTGGGTCGACCTGCTCAACGACGCCGGCGTGCCCTGCGGGCCGGTCTACACGGTGCCCCAGTTGGTCGAGGATCCGCAGATCCGGCATCTCGGCGTCGTGCAGCAAACGCAGACGACCGACGGCACGCCGATCCGCGTGATCACGCAGCCGGTGACGTTGTCGCGCACGCCGGCCCATGTGGTCACCGCGGCGCCGCACTGGGGCGAGCAGACCGATGAAGTGCTGCGCGAGGCAGGATTCGACGAAGCCGAAATCGCGCGGCTGCGGGCCGACGGCGTGATCTGACGCCGCCCTTTATTCAGCTCCGGCCAACGGCGGCAAGCGCCGGCCACATGCGGGCCCATTCCGGGCGCCATCAACATTCGATTTTCAAGGGGGGAGACCAGCATGCCAGAACTCATCGTTCGACGAGACGGCCCGATCGGGCGCGTCATCTTTTCCAATCCGGACAAGTACAACGCCATGACGCAGGACATGTGGGAGGCGCTGTCGCCGGCCCTGCAGGGTTTCGACGCCGATCCGGCGGTGCGTCTGGTGGTGCTCGAAGGCGAGGGCAGCAAGGCTTTCGTTTCCGGGGCCGACATCTCGCAGTTCGAGTCGCAGCGAACCGACAGTGCCGCGCAGGCGCGTTACAACGAAGCGGTGGAGTCCGCGTACCTGGCGCCGGTCCGTTGCAGCAAGCCGGTGGTGGCGAAGATCCGCGGCATCTGCATGGGCGGCGGCCTGGGGCTCGCTGCAGCCTGCGACCTGCGCTTCTGCACCGACGATTCTCGCTTCCGGATGCCGGCCGGCCGGCTCGGCCTCGGCTACAACGCGCTTGGCGTGCGGCGCTTCCTGGCTGTGTTCGGCCTGCAGAACACGCTCGACATCTTCTTCTCGGCGCGGATCTTTGGTGCGGCCGATGCGTTGCAGATGGGCTTCGTGAGCCGGGTCGAGTCGGGCGATTCCTTCGATCGCGTCGTCGACGAATGGTGTGCCGCGGTGGCCGACAACGCGCCGCTGACGCTGCGCGCGCTCAAGCGCACCGTCAACGAACTGATCCGCGACCCCGACGATCGCGACATGGCCACGGCCGAGGATGCGATCGCCGCCTGCTTCAGCAGCGAAGACTACAAGGAGGGCGCGCGCGCCTTCATGGAGAAGCGCCGCCCGGCGTTCCGCGGAGTCTGAGCGAATGCTGAACGATTGCGTGCGCATCGTGCGTTTCGTCGACGAGGTGATGCGCATCACCGCGGGCGAGGGCGTGCCGGCCGACGCTGCGCACCTGGATCGCGAAGCGCAGCGATCTCGAGACCGCTTCGCGCGAGTTCTTCGAGTTGCTCGCCGACGGGTCGCTGAGGATCGACATCGCGGCAAAGCTGCCGCTGCGACAGGCCGCGCGGGCGCACGAACTGCTCGAGGGCCGCGCGTTGAGCGGCGCGGTGCTTCTCGAGCCCTGATTCACCAATGATGCTCAACGGCCTCCCGACACGTCGACGATCGCGCCGGTGACGTACGAAGCCTGCGGCGAGGCCAGCCAGACGATCGACTCGGCCACTTCGTCGCTGGTGCCTGCGCGACCCATCGGCACGGTGGCTGCCAGCCGTTCGATCCGGTCGTGCAGGCCCGCCGCGGCGTGAATCTCGGTGTCGATCAGGCCCGGCCGCACCGCGTTGACGCGGATGCCTTCGTTCGCCACTTCGCGCGCCAGCCCGATCGTGAGGGTGTCGGTCGCGCCCTTGCTGGCGGCGTAGTGCACCCACTCGCCTGCGTTGCCCAACTGCGCCGAGCGCGACGAAACGTTGACGATGGCGCCGCCGCGGCCGCCTTTCGCCGTCGACATGCGGGCGATCGCCTCGCGCGCCGACAGGAAATAGCCGATCACGTTCAGGTCGAGCACCTGGCGCAGCGTGGCTCGGTCGACATCGGCCACGCGCCGGACCGGACCGGTGGTGCCGGCGTTGTTGACCAGCACGTCGAGCGTGCCGAGTTCGCGGTCGCAGGTCTCGAACAGCGCTGCGACGCCTTCGTCGGTGGCCATGTCGGCCCTCACCGCGATTGCTCGGCCGCCAGCGGCTTTGGCCGCAGCGACGACGTCGTTCGCGCGGGCCTCGCTGCTCGAGTAGCTGAAGCACACCGCGTAGCCGTGTCTGGCGGCCAGCATCACGGTGGCTGCGCCGATGCCGCGGCTGCCGCCGGTGACGATCATCACGCGCTTCGTCGAAGGTGTGGCGTTGGCGCCGGGTCGTGGCTGTGTATCCGCATTCATCGTGCCGATTCTCCGTTCGTCTCGTCAGGGCCAGCACTTTACCGCGACCCTTCTGGCAGGTGCCGATCGAGCGGCGTAGACTGGGGAATCAGTCGCAGGCCCGAAGCATGGTGATCGCGCGATGGATGGCAACGAACGATTGGACTCCGAGGACTTCGGCGCTGCCGGCACGGCGCGGCGCGCGCTGCTCTGGCTGTTCGGCGCATCGATCCTGACCGCCTGCTCGACGCCTTCGCGGCGATTCGACTCGCCGGCTGTCGACGATGCCGCGGATGCCGATGCACAGAGCCGGCTGTCCGACGAGCTCGCCCGCGAAGCGGCCTTCATCGCGCTCAGCCTGGTGGACACGCCTTACCGCTACGGCGGCAACACGCCCGACGGCGGATTCGATTGCAGCGGGCTGATCGTCTATGTCTATCGGTCGGCGGCCGGGCTCGCGCTGCCGCGCACCGTCGCGCAATTGGCGGGAGTCGGTCTTCCGGTGCGGGCCGGCGCGCGGCGCACCGGCGACCTTGTGCTCTTCGATACGACGGGTCGGTTCTCGCACGCCGGCATATACGTCGGCGGTGGGCGCTTCGTGCATGCGCCGTCGACCGGCGGGCGCGTGCGGCTCGACGGTGTTTTCGCGCGGTACTGGCGGCCGAGGTTCTCCGGAGTCCGGCGGGTCTGACGACACGGGCGGCGCTGCATCCGCCGCGCCTTGCCGATTTTCAGCCGCGCGCCAGCGACCAGGCCATCCGCAGCGCCAGCAGGAACATCGTCGCAGCGAAGGCGCGCCGCAGCGTGCGTGCCGGCACCCGGTGCGCGAGACGCGCGCCGAGAGGGGCCAGCAGCATGCTCGCGATCACGAACGGGACGAGCGCTGGCAGCCAGACGAAGCCGATCGACCCGGGCGGCAGGCCTTGCTGGCCGAGGCCCCCGAGCACATGGGCGATCGTTCCGGTGAACGCGATCGGCAGTCCGATGGCCGCGCCGGTGCCGATCGCCCGATGAAAGGGAACGTTGAACCAGGCCAGCGCCGGCACCAGCATCACCGCGCCGCCGGCGCCGACCAGCGTCGACATCATGCCGATGATGCCGCCGAGCAGCGCCAGGCCGGCGGCGCCAGGCAGGCTGCGGTGCGGCGGCGGCCGCAGGTCGAAGGCCATCGCGAGCGAGGCATAGCCGATGAATGCCGCAAGGACGATGGCGAGCCAGGCAGTAGGGAGCAGTTGCGCGACGTAGCCGCCGGCGAAGCCGCCGACGATGAGCCCCGGCATCAGCAGTTTCAGCAGCGCCCAGTCGACCGCGCGATGACGGTGGTGCGCCAGCGTGCTGGCGGCGGCGGTGAAGGCGATCGAGGTCACGCCGGTGGCCACCGCGATATGCGCGATGTGCTCGCGCGGCAGCCCGTGCGCCTCGAAGGCCAGCACCGTGAGCGGCGTCTGCACCGCGCCGCCGCCGATGCCGAGCAAGCCGGAGAAAAATCCGATCAGCGCGCCGATCGCCGCGTACACCATCAGCTGCAACGGGGCGAGGTCCATGCGGAGGCCGAGGCGGTTACGGGGTCGATGTGTCGACGAAGCCCTCGAGGTGGGCAAGCGTCCCGATGGTACATTGGACTCGCAATGATTCTGCGGAGAGCGAGCGACATGGCCAAGGGTGGAACGACGATCGGGGAGTTGGTCGAACGCGGCGCCGCGCATGTCGATGCATATCGCGCCGCCTGCGAGGCGAGGCGCGTTGCGCTCGATGCGTCGATCCGCGCCTTTGCCTGTGCGCCGGAGGCCCTGTCGGCGCCATTGGCCTCGGCCGCGGGCGGCGGGCCGCTCGCGGGAGTGCCGGTCGGGATCAAGGACCTGATCGATACGGCCGACCTGCCGACCGCCTACGGTTCGCCGATCTTCTCCGGCCACCGCCCCGAGCGCGATGCAATCGTCGTTGCGCGCCTGCGCGCGGCTGGCGCCGTGATTGCCGGCAAGACGGTGACGACCGAGTTTGCCTGGCTGAATCCGGGGCCGACGCGCAATCCCTGGAATCTGCAGCACACGCCGGGCGGGTCGTCGAGCGGTTCGGCGGCTGCGGTCGCCTCGGGATTCGTGCCGCTGGCGCTGGGCACGCAGACGGCGGGCTCGGTGATCCGGCCGGCGGCGTTTTGCGGCGTGGTCGGCTACAAGCCGAGCTTCGGCGCGATCGCGCGGACCGGCGTGCGCGTGCTGGCCGAGTCGCTCGACCATGTCGGGCTGTTCGCGCGCTCGGTCGATGACGTCGCGCTCGGCTTTGCAGTGATCGCCGGATCCGATCGCAGCGATCCGCACGGTTGGGCGCAGGCGCTTCCGCTTGTCGGGTCGGCGACGTTGGCAGCAGGTGTTGCCGATCGGCCGCCGACGATCGGCGTGCCATCCTTCGAGCGGCTCGCGCAAGCCTCGCCTGCCGCGCGCCAGGCGCTCGACGAAGCCTGCGAGCGGCTGGCGGCCGCCGGCGCACGGATCGTGCGGATCGGCTGGCCAAAGGGCCTGGACGCCTACGACGAGTTGCTCGCGCAGGCGATGACGATGGCGGCGGCCGAAGTCCATGGCAACTTCGCTCGGATCGTCGCCGAGCATCCGGATCGGACCAGCGATGCGCTGAAGGCCATCGTCGAGAAGGGGCGAGCGCTGAGCCTCGACGACTACCTGGCCGCGCGCCACGCGCAGCAGCAAGCGCGTCGCGTCTTCGACGCCACGCTCGACGGCCTCGATCTGCTGCTCACCGCGCCGGCGGCCGGCGAGGCGCCCGAGGGCCTCGGCTCGACCGGCGACCCGTCTTTCTGCGTGCCCTGGACGTTCATCGGCGCTCCCGCGCTGACCTTCCCGGTCAAGCTCGGGCCCGGCGCGATGCCGCTCGGTGTCCAGTTGATCGGCAGGCCGGCCGACGATCTTGCGTTCCTGCGCCACGCGCGCTGGTGCGCCGTTGCCGCGCAGATGCCGGCCGACGTGAGGCCGCCGCTGGGCGAGGGCGCTTCGGCGCCTTGATCCAGGTCTGATCCAGACACGATCCGGGGCATTCGGAGCGCAAGAGCGCGCGGGCGCCGCCGCTAGAATGGTGCAGTTCCTTCTCCTTTTCATATGGATCACGTCATGTCACGCATCCTGAGCATTTCCCCTCTCGCGCGCGCCGCTGCCATCGCCCTGATTCTCGGTTCGGGCGTCGCGCTTCATGTTCCGCCTGCGCAGGCGCAGCCGGCGGCCGGCGCTCCGGTGATCAAGGCCGGAAGCGTCTCGATCCAGGGCCCGTGGGCTCGCGCCACCGCGCCGGGCGCTGCCGTCGGCGGCGGTTTCATGGTGCTCGAGAACGCCGGCGCCGACGACCGGCTGGTCGGCGCTTCGTCGCCGGTGTCGGCATCGGTCGAACTGCACACGATGTCGATGGAGAACAACGTGATGCGCATGCGCGAGGTGCCGGCGATCGACCTGCCGGCCGGCAAGCGGGTCGAGCTGCGTCCCGGCGGCCTTCACATCATGTTCATCGGACTGACGGCGCCGCTGAAGGTGGGCGAGCCGTTTCCGGTGAAACTGCGTTTCGAGAAGGCCGGCGAGGTCGATGTGATGATGAGCGTCGAGGCCATGGGCGCGATGGGCGGCCCGGCCGGTGGCGGCATGCACCAGCACGGCATGCCTCACGGCGCGCAGGGAATGCCGGGCGGACAGCGCTGAGCGGCCGACTTTCGCTCTGGCGTCGTTCTTCCGCCGTGCCGGACCGCAAGGCTGCGGCCGCACCGACGCGGTCGAAGACAGGCTTTGGTCCGGCCTCGATCGTCGTTGGCGCCGGTGTCGTCGGAGCGCTGAACTTCGGCAAGCTGCCGCCGGCGCTGCCGTCGCTGCAGCTTGATTTCGGCTTGTCGCTGGTTCAGGCGAGCTGGATGGTCTCGTTGTTCATGTTCGGCGCCGCGCTGTTCGGCATTGCCGGGGGGTCGATCGCCGATCGCTTCGGGCCGCGCCGCGTGATGGTGCTCGGCCTGTTGCTGATGGGTTCGGCCAGCGCGGCCGGCGCGCTGGCCACCGCGCCGGCGTTGCTGTTCGTGAGCCGCGCCGTCGAAAGCATCGGTTTTCTGCTGGCAGTGCTGCCTGGCCCGGCGTTGCTGCGCCGGGTCGTGCCGGCCGCTTCGCTGCGCGGCTGGCTCGGTGCGTGGGCGGCGTACATGCCCGCCGGCATGGGATTCGCGCTGATCGTCACCCCGGGGCTGATGGCCGTCGGCGGCTGGCGTGCAGCGTGGTGGGCGGCAGCGTCGATGGCTCTGCTCTGGGCCGCGATGATCGTGTTCGCGCTGCCGCACAGGGGTTCGGGCTCGGATTCGGACTTGACGTCGGGTTCGGACTTGGCATCGGCATCGGCTTCGGCGGCGAGCGATCGGGCAACGGGGCCGGCGACGTCGACAGCCTCGCCCGCCTCGAGCCATCCGGCCCGCTCGCTTGCACACAATGCGCTGGCCACCGCCGGCAGCGTCGGCCCCTGGCTTCTCGCGCTTTGTTTTCTCTTCTATGCCGGACAGTTCGTCGGCATCTTCAGTTTCCTGCCGAGCGTCTACGTCGATGCCGGCGTGGCGCCAGCGGTCGGGGCGCTGCTGACCGCGATCGCAGTCATTGCGAACATGGCCGGCAACGTCGCGGCAGGACTGCTTCTGCAGCGAGGCTTTCAGCGGCAGTCGCTGATCGCCTTCGCCGGCGTCACGATGGCGTTGTCGGCCTGGCTGGCCTTCGGCAGCGGCGCTCCGTTCGCGGCCTGCTACGCGGCGATCCTGCTGCTGTCGGCGGTCGGCGGCCTGATTCCCGGCACGCTGTTCGCGACGGCGCCGTTCTACGCGCCCAGCCCGTCGGCCGTCTCGACGACGGTCGGCCTGATGCAGCAGGGCTCGGGATTGGGCCAGATCGCGCTGCCGCCGGTCATTGCGGCGCTTGCGCAGTACAGCGGGGGCTGGTCGGCGACCTGGATCGCCACTGGGGCCGCGGCGATGGTTACGATCGTGCTCGCCTGGGTGATTGCCCGATACGACCGGATACGGCTGCGCATCGGCGCTTGACCGCCAAGCCCTCGGGCTCGCGCAGGGACAACCGTGGTGTGAACAGGCCTAGTCGCGGTCGAGCAGCTTGCTTACTCGCTCCAGGTCGGCCGCGGTTGTCGCGCCGCCGCCTTCGGGCGTCGATCGCGGTGTCACGGTGCGCACGCCAGCCACGCCTGCGCCGTCGGCGCCGGCCGGCTTGCGCCGGCGATGCAAGCCAAACCAGATCACGATTCCGATCGCGAGCAAGGCGAACGGCCCGAACCACAGCAGCCAGGTGTTCGACTGCATCGGCGGGCGGTACAGCACGAAGTCGCCGTAGCGTGCGACCAGGTAGGCCTTGATTTCGTCGTCGCTGCGGCCGTCGACGATCATCGACTCGAGTTGCCGGCGCAGGTCGATGGCGAGCGAGGCATCGGAGTCGGCCAGCGTCTGGTTCTGGCAGACCAGGCAGCGCAGTTCGTGGGCCAGCTTGTCGTAGCGCGCCTTGTCGGCCGGATCCTTGATCAGGGTTTCGGTCGTTCCGGGCGCGACGTAAGGGCCGCTTTGGGCAAGCGCCGGAGCGGCGGCGGGCAGCGCGATGCAAAGCAGCAGGGCGACGGCGAAGGCTCGCGCGCCAGCGATGGCCTGCAGCGCGGCGGCGAAGCTGCGGGTCGATGCGACGGGTCGGGTTGCGGGCGAGTTGATCGGCAAGCGTGTCATCGGCTGTCGTCAGGAGGCGGTTTGCAGCTGGCGCAGCAGCGGCATCAGTTTTGTCTGCATCAGCTCGGGCGTGATCGGGCCGACATGCTTGAAGCGGATGATGCCCTGCTTGTCGACGACGAAGGTTTCAGGCGCGCCGTAGACGCCCCAGTCGATGCCGGCGCGGCCGTCGATGTCGCTGACCACGACCTGGTACGGGTCGCCGAAACGCTTCAGCCATGCGATCGAGGCTGCCGGCTTGTCTTTCCAGGCCAGGCCGATGATCGGCACCGTGCCGGTTTTCGCCAGGTCATTGAGCAGCGGATGCTCTACCTGGCAGGCGGCGCACCACGAACCCCAGACATTGAGCAGCCAGACCTTGCCCGCCAGCTCCGTCGGCGACCACTGCTGCGACTCCTGGCCGAGCACCGGCAGCGTGAATGACGGCGCCGGCTTGCCGATCAGAGCCGACGGCAGGTCGCGCGGATTCTGGCTGAGGCCCTTGTAGAGGAACAGCGAGATGACCGCGAACAGCAGGGCCGGCAACAGGAACCTGAATATCTTCATCGCTCGTGGCCTGAGTATGCGTGACGCGGGTGTTCGCGGGCCCGTTACGTTCAGGCCGCCTGACCTGCTGCCGCTGCGGCGGATTCTCGAGCAGTCGCGCGGCGGCGGTAGCGCCGGTCGGAAACCGAGACGAAGCCCCCGAGCGCCATCAGCGTGCAGCCGAGCCAGATCCAGTTGACGAAGGGCTTGAGGTGCGCCCGGACGATCCAGGCGTCGCCGCCGACCGACTCGCCCATCGACACGTAGACGTCGCGGGTGAATCCGCGGTTGATCGAGGCCTCGGTCATCGCCTGGCCCATCGCGCGATAGACGCGCTTGTCGGGCCGCAGCACGGCGATCGGCTTGTCGCTGCCGGCGCGCCGCAGTTCGAAGGTGCCGCGCACTGCGTCCCAGTTCGGGCCGGTGACGTTTGCCAGGCCGATGAAGCGCAGCGAGTAGTCGCCGAGCACGATCGTCTCACCGGGCTCGATGCGCTGTTCGCGATCGATCTGGTAGCTGTTGACCAGCGTGACGCCGGCGACGAACATCGCGATGCCGAGGTGCGCCAGATGCATGCCCCAGACGCTGGCCGGATGCAGGCGGGCCCGGCGCAGGGCGAGCCGGCCGTCGGCGCCGCGCAGCATCTCGAGCAGACCGACGACGACGCTGCCGGCGATCCACAGCGCGAACATCAAGCCGACGCTGGTCATCGGGCGGAAGCCGCCGACGGTCAGCGGCAGCAGCAGCGCGGCCACCACGGCCACGACGAACGCCCAGCGCAGGCGGTGGACGAGGTCCGGGATCGGCGTGTTCTTCCACTTGGCCAGCGGCCCGACGCCCATCAGGAACAGCGCCGGCGCCATCAGCGGCAGGAACACCGTGTCGAAATAGGGCGGGCCGACCGAGATCTTGCCCATGTTCAGCGTGTCGAGCAGCAGCGGGTACAAGGTGCCGAGCAGCACCGCGGCCAGCGCGACGATCAGCACGATGTTGTTGGCCAGCAGCATCGACTCGCGCGACACGGCGCCGAACGACGGGCCGTTGCCGATCGCCGGAGCGCGCCAGGCGAAAAGTATCAGCGAGCCGCCAACGACGATCGCCAGGAAGACCAGGATGAACACGCCGCGCGCCGGGTCGGTGGCGAAGGCGTGCACCGAGGTCAGCACGCCGGAGCGAACGAGGAAGGTGCCGAGCAGGCTCAGGCTGAAGCCGACGATCGCCAGCAGCACGGTCCAGCTGCGGAAGGTGCCGCGCTTTTCGGTCACCGCCAACGAGTGGATCAGCGCGGTGCCGACGAGCCAGGGCATGAACGATGCGTTCTCGACCGGATCCCAGAACCACCAGCCGCCCCAGCCGAGCTCGTAGTAGGCCCAGAACGAGCCGAGCGCGATGCCGAGCGTGAGGAAGGCCCAGGCGACGATCGTCCACGGACGGGCCCAGCGCGCCCATGCGGCGTCGAAGCGGCCGCCGAGCAGGCCGGCCACGGCGAAGGCGAAGGCCACCGACAGGCCCACGTAGCCCATGTAGAGCAGCGGCGGGTGGAAGATCATGCCGACATCCTGCAGCAACGGATTCAGGTCGCGCCCGTCGGCTGCCGCCGGCACCAGCCGCTCGAACGGGTTGGACGTGAACAGCAGGAACAGCAGGAAACCGATGCTGATCAGGCCCATCGTGCCCAGAATCCGCGCGCGCAGCACCTCGGGCAGCGAAGCCGAGAAGGCTGCGACCGCCGAGGTCCAGCCGGCCAGCATCAACACCCACAACAGCAGCGAGCCTTCGTGCGAGCCCCAGCTGGCTGCCACGCGGTAGTGCAGCGGCAGTGACAGATTCGAGTGCGTGGCCACCAGCGACACCGTGAAGTCGTTGGTGACGAACAGCGTGATCAGGCAGCCGAAACTCAGTATCGCCAGCGCAAAGTTCAGGTGCGAGGCAGGTTGCGCCACCGCCATCAGACGGGCGCCAGTGGTCCCGCGCATCCAGCTGCCGATCATCGGCAGCACGCCGAGGGCGAGCGAGACGGCCAGCGACAGAGCGATCGCGAAGTGTCCGAGTTCGGCGGTCATGGTTGCGGTTCCTGGTTGGCGTCGCGGACGGGGCCCGGCGGACTTCCCGCCTTGCGGCGTTTACTGCTTCTTGAACTGGTCGGGCGCGCCCATCGGGTGTCCCGCTCGTTGCAGCGCCTCGGCGGCTTCGGGTGGCATGTAGTTTTCGTCGTGCTTGGCCAGCACCTCGTTGGCCCGGAAGCTGCCATCGGACTGCACCGTTCCCTGCGCGACGACGCCCTTGCCCTCCTTGAACAGGTCGGGGAGGATGCCGGTGTAGGTGACCGGGATCGTTCTCGCGTTGTCGGT
>Ga0105090_10001962_pt1 | contig 11338 bp, 8 predicted proteins | sample PPLLak3March2015_FD_79110 | JGI IMG/M metagenome (GOLD analysis project Ga0105090, IMG submission 79110) | Freshwater sediment microbial communities from Prairie Pothole Lake near Jamestown, North Dakota, USA - PPLs Lake P7 Core (1) Depth... | ecosystem: Environmental > Aquatic > Freshwater >... | reverse complement strand
TAAAGTACGGTTGAATGGAGAGGGTCCGAAGAAGAACCTCCTGGCACATGTTACTGGCAGTCCAGGTGGACAGATTAATTCATTCATGAATTTGAACTAGGAAAATATAAATAATCCAAACGCTATCAAAAGGCCTGTTATGATAATGATTAACAGGCTTTTTTTATTATCTTTTTTTGCATAATGTTCTCCTTTCTGCGTAGTCTTGTGTGTCAGCCTGTGTGCCGGATGACTACGTCCCCGCTCCTGCGCTATTGTATCGCATGGTTTTTAACTTTATTAGGATTCTCCGTAAGCATTCAGTTCCGAAATAATTCAATAAGGTAATAAGGTTTTATGCTTTCGGTTTGTCGCTGGTACTAAGGTTGGGAGGGTTAAGTCTTCCAGCCTTTGCCTGTGCGCAAGCATAACCCGGGCCATCAAATCTTAAAGTTACCATCAGTATAATCTTATCCTTCCGCCAATAATAAAACCTGCAGGAGTCCCCGGGTAAACCCTGACCAATTAACCAACAAAGTTAAAATCCGGCTGGATGAATATCATTTAAACAGTAATCTCCCTGTAACAAATCCGAAAATTGGTCGTCTTGTGGATAATTAATACCAAGTCGACTAAGGTATAGTTTGAATTTAAACATTAATTCAAATATTTTTAAAATCAACAATGTTTAACACAATTTAAACCAAACAAATGAAAAATCTAACATTAATTTTAATTGCTGCTGCAGTAATACTATCGGCATCAGCCTTTAGTCAACCTCCGTCTAAAAGCAATTTTTTGAAAGAAAAGGCTGCTAACAGTCAATTACAAAAAGCAACTCTGACAGGAAGCGATTATTCTTTTTCGCATTCCACCGGAACTTACACGGACCTGACCGGGGCGATACAGATTAGTAATAATGAGCTCTGGGATGATCCTAAATATGTTGTACCTATTGGCTTTAATTTTAATCTATTCGGCGTTTTGACGGATCAGGTCTATTTTGGCATTGGCACGGGAGGCCTGGTTTCGACGGAGATTATAAACGAGGAGGCTGAATATTTGATCATTCCTTTTGAAGCAGACCTTGTTGACAGGGGAGCTATAGCCGGGGCTTCACAATCACCCATTAGTTATAAGACAGAAGGGGCGACAGGCAACAGGATCTTTAAACTGGAATGGAAGAATGCAGGCTTCTATAATGAGTGGGATTATTTCGAAACGCTTAATGATTATATCAATTTCCAGTTATGGCTTTATGAAGCTACCGGGGATGTTGAAATACATTATGGCTCAACTATGATTACCAATGCTTTCATCAATTACGGCAGTGAAACGGGAGCGCTCATCGGTTTGGGGGACTTTTACCTGAACAATGCATATTTACTTTCGGGGCCTCCAAATAATCCGGAGCTTACAGGAGAATTCGCCTTCTTAAACGGGACACCATCGGACGGAGCCATTTATAAGTTTTCCAAACTTGTGACCGGGATTAAAAATACGGATCAGATTTTGTATTCTGTAAATTTATATCCTAATCCGGCACATGCTGAGATCACACTTGAGTCAGAGAACACTTTAAACGTAGCTGCACTGACTGTTCTTAATTCAAATGGACAACAGGTAAGACAAATTGCAAATATTGCCGGACAGAAATTCAACTTCAATCGTGATGGTTTACCGGATGGACTATATTTCGTGCGGCTGACCGAAAACAACCAGATTATTTTTTCAAATAAAATAGTATTTAAGGATTAAAAATTACAGTGCCACTCAGATAAAAAAGGCACTCTAACTTTAGACTAATAAACCATTAACCTTAGCACCGGGAACTCCGGCTAAGGTTTTTTTTATGAGAATTTAATCACGAATTACCCTCGTTGGGCATAGTCTGTGTCTATGTCCAAAATAATCCATAGTTTTAAACTAGAAAACGATAACTCCGTTCCCGGACATTGGGTGGTTTTTTACTTAATCAGGATTAACCGTAAGTCTTCCGTTCCAAAATAATTCAATAAGGTAATAAGGTTTTATGCTTTCGGTTTTTCTCTTCTACTAAGGTTGAGAGGGGAATAAGGTTATTTCCACCTGCTGGGTCCCTGCCCCCAAACTGGCGCGAGTCTGAGAGCTAAAAGCTGAGAACGATAAATTGAAAGCAGAAATTGAAATTTTAAATGCACGATTTGATAAATTTGAAGCTTCGATGAGTTTAAGCGCAACAAAATAATATGGTTTTTGTTATGTTACTCAATGTTAACAATAAAATATAAGATCTATGAAAAAGATTGCCGTATTATTCGTTAGTATATGGCTGATGACAATGGCTGTCATAGCTCAAACTCCGCAGGCCTTTAAATATCAGGCCGTGGCTCGAAACAGCACCGGAAACCTGATCCAGAACCAGCTCGTAGCATTCAGGATTAGTATTTTACAGGGCAGCCCTTCAGGTACGCTTCTCTATCAGGAACGCCACACAACAAATACAAATAATTACGGGCTTGCAAACCTTAATATTGGCAACGGAACCGTACTTTCAGGAATATTCAGCAGTATTGACTGGTCGCTGGGGCAAATGTACATCAAGGTGGAACTTGATCCCCTGGGAGGCACAGTCTATCAAAACATGGGAACCACCCAACTTTTAAGTGTGCCCTTTGCCTTGCATTCCAATTCGTCAACTGGGCTGACTTTACCCTTCGATGGAACAGCCCTTACTGCGGAAGTGGGTTCTTCAGCATTGAAAGTCTCCAATTCAGGTACAAATCAGGTTGTGGCAATCATCGGACATGCAACGGCAACAACAGGCGATTCCCGGGGTGTTTATGGACGGTCGGATGCTCCTGACGGGAGAGGGGTTCAGGGATATGCTTCTAACACAACCGGCAGTGCTTTCGGGGTAGCTGGTTTTACCAATTCCAATGACGCAGCAGGTGTTTATGGTTCTGCCTTTTCATCTACAGGTGCAGCTTATGGTGTTGAGGGTTATTCTGGTTCCAGCCAGGGGACAGGCGTTTATGGATATGCGGGTACTTCTTCTGGTACAACTTATGGTGTTCAGGGGCGTTCTGCTTCCACCTCGGGTACAGGCGTACAAGGTGAGGCAAGTGCATCATCGGGCGCAACCAATGGTGTTACCGGTCGTTCTTTTTCCACCTCTGGTTCAGGGGTCTTTGGTACAGCAAGTGCTACATCCGGATATACTCACGGTGTTTTTGGTTCAACGCTTTCCCCTGATGGCCGTGCTGTGGGTGCAAGATCAATATCAACAACCGGAACTACTTATGGGATTCATTCACAGGTTTTGTCGAGTGATGGATTTTCAGGCTATTTTACCGGAGGTAAATTTTATGTGAGCGGGAATGTTGGAATTGGAACTGAAACCCCTGAATATCGTCTTGATGTTTATGCACCGTATGGTTCCGTTTCAACCGGAATAGCAGTTTTTAAAAATTTCGCAGGAGACCAAAAAGTACAAATACGACAGAACAGCAACGGGGCAGGAGCTGTTTATGTGTATAAAACCGGAGGTGTACAAACCATTGCGCTTTTGGGTGAAGGTGACAGTTATATCAACGGTGGCGGCCTGGGAATTGGTACAACCGCACCAACTCAAGCGTTGCATGTTGTTGGCAATATTCGGGTCAGCGCCATCGGTTCTGGTGCGTATTGGGGACCTGTTAACCGCACTTTTGATGGCACATTTACCACATCAACTTCTGATATTCGCCTGAAGGAAAATGTAAAAACCATTAATGGAGGGCTAAATAAAGTGATGCAATTGCGGGGGGTTACATTTACCTGGAAAAGCAATCCGGAATACGGAAACCGCATTGGTTTTATTGCTCAGGAATTGGAACAGGTCTTGCCGGAACTTGTATTCACCAACGATGTTGACGGTTACAAGGGAATTAATTATGCCGAAGTAACTGCAGTGCTGGTAGAGGCAATCAAAGATCTGAAAACCGAAAACGACCGGATGAAAGCCGAAAATGAAAAAATGAATGCACGCATTGAACGACTTGAAGCATCCATGAATTTAAACGCAGGAAAATAATCCTGTTCTAAATTCTACCCCTTTTACCCTGGTGTGCAATTTTTTTGTACCCGCCTCAATCGATCATATTCCATCAGGCTCTTGCCTGCACCTGTCTGCCCTCTGGAGGATTCACGGCCCTGTTTTAAAATTTCCTTTTTCTAATTTTAGCCCGCACCTTCAGGTGTTCCTCAGGTAAACTCTGATGAAATAATAAATACGTAAAGCTTTCTTCATTAGCCGGATAAATATAACTTTGCCGTAGCTAATAAAGGAAGAAAGTTTGTTATTTAAGGAAATTAAACCCGGAGCGGTCAGCACTTAGTAATATTAAAATCAACTATAACAGGAGCTAAAAAGAATGAAACGGATATTTCAATTTAAAATAACCCTGAAGGGGATCAGTCCGGCCATATACAGAACATTACAGGTTGAGGACAGCAGGACCTTTTATGAGTTCCATCATATTATCCAGATTGGGATGGGATGGTTCAATTATCATCTTTTTCAGTTCAAGGCCGGTGATTACTGCATTTCTGATCCATCCATGATCGACTACAAGGAGGTGCTCAACTCGAAAGAGGTAAAGCTTAGTGATTTATTTACCGGGGAAGGGGAAAAAATAGACTATGAGTATGACTTTGGTGATGGCTGGATGCATAGCATAAGGCTTGAAAAAATATTACCCATAAAATTAAATACGACCTATCCTGTTTGCATAAGGGGAAAAAGGAGCTGTCCTCCGGAGGACTGTGGAGGTATCTGGGGATACCAGCATTTGGTTGAAGTGATGGCGAATAAAAAACACAAGGAGTATAAAAGCATGAAGGCATGGCTGGGAACCGATTTCGATCCGGAAGAAATAGACCTTGGTATCATTAATGAAGAATTAGTGGATATTGAAAACTATATCAACGAATCCATGTTCGAAGATTGAGAAATGACTCCCAAGCTCCCGCACGATTTTATCGCATTGTTTTTAACTTAATCAGGATTCTCCATAAGTCTGCAGCTCAGAAATATTTCAATAAGGTAATAAGGTTTTATGCTTTCGGTTTTTCTCTGTTACTAAGGTTGGGAGCGGAAAATAAGGTTATTTCCACTGTATCGTCCTAAAAAAAGGAGTTAGTCGTTGGTACACACTAATTAGATTTTTAAAATTGGGAATTCCAGTATACCTTTATACACCTATGCCTCTATTTCCCTTTCGCCAGTCTCCCATTCCCCAATTCCTCAATTCAACAATTCATCAATTCAACAATTCACTATTTCCGCTGTGCGCAAGCATGACTTCGTTATCTCATACCTTCCAATTAATTTCCACCAATCTCCATCTATTTCAATTTATTTCCATTTATTTCAATCTATTTCAAGCTCCCTCCTTGCACCCTGCTCCGCGCTCCCTGCCCCATTCCCGCAATTCCTATGTGAAATCCTAATGTGCCCTATTGTGCCTATTGTGGTTAAGAAAAGGAGTTAGTCGTTGGTACACACTAATTAGATTTTTAAAATTGGGAAATTCGGTATGCCCTCAAAATCGTAAATCGTAAATCGTAATTCCCAAATCCCCTGTCGCCCATTTTTTTATACCCATCCTATTTTGTAACTTTGCAATGTTTACTTTTATTCAGGATGAGGCGATTATTCCTTTGTAGTGCGATAATTTTAACGCTATCCACGGCAAAAGCCCAGCAAATCCCGGTCGATCACTGGGAGATGATGGTAGATGCCAGCCAGGTATGGCATTATTTCCGTGGTACGGAGGAGCCTCCGGCAGCCTGGAAAAATATCGGATTCGATGATACCCTCTGGAGCGAAGGACCGGGAGGGATTGGCTATGGAGACGGAGATGACAGCACGGAAATTGATCCGGTTGGATCGGTTTATATGCGTAAAATGTTCGCTGTTACCGATCCCCAGCAACTGGCCGGCGCCCTGTTTTACATCGACTACGATGATGGTTTTGTGGCTTACCTGAATGGGTTGGAGATCGCCCGCGGGAACATGGGGAGTTCGGGATGGATACCCCCTTACAATGCTTACGCTGACAACGATACCCATGAGGCCCTGCTATACCAGGGGGGCGTACCGGAACAGTTCCCGGTGTTTAAGCCACTCCTTGATTCGTTGCTGGTGGCAGGTGAAAATGTGCTTGCCATCCAGGTGCATAACTGCAATGCCACCTCCAGCGACCTGTCGTCCATCCCATACTTATTTGCAGCTTCAACCGATACAACGGGGAATACGCCGGAATTACCCGGGTGGTTTGTCCCCTATGATTTTGATTTTACATCGCATCTGCCCATCATGTCGATCAATACCAATGGGCAAGCCATTCTCAATGATCCGCGGATCGTGGCCGATCTGAAGGTGTATGACAATCATGATGGTGAGCCTAACTCGAGAAGCAATCCACCCAATGGTTATGACGGACGGATCAGCATTGAAATAAGGGGTTCCAGCACCCAGATGTTCGACAAGAAATCGTACGCCTTCGAAACACAGGACGAAAACGGGGAGAATAACAATGTAGAACTGCTGGGCCTGCCCCCGGAAAATGACTGGATCCTTTACGGACCCTATTCCGATAAGTCGCTGGTCAGAAATGTGCTGGTGATGCAGCTTGCCCGCGAAATGGGATGGTATGCTTCACGCACAAAATTTTGTGAGTTGTTTATCAATGATGATTACCGCGGATTGTACATCCTCATGGAAAAGATTAAACGGGATAGTAACCGGGTCGACATCAGCGAAACAGATGCAGACGACAATGCCGGAGATTCATTGACGGGCGGTTATATTGTGAAGGTCGACTGGCCTGACAATGGTTCCTCCTACGACTGGCATTCACCGGTTAATTATTTTAACGGTAACTACCTGGACCTGAATTACCAGTACGAATATCCTGACCGGGAAGATATTACCGGGTACCAGGAGACGTATATCCAGGATTTTGTGTCGGATTTCGAACTGGCGCTGATCGGGAATAATTACAAGGACATTGTGAACGGTTACCGGAAATACATCGATGTTCATTCGTTTGCCGATTATTTTATCCTGAATGAGATTGCAAACAATGTGGATGCCTATCGTCTGAGCAATTTTTTTACCAAGGTTGCCGGGTCAAAAGGGGGTAAGCTATTCGAAGGACCTGTATGGGACTTCAACCTCGGATTCGGGAATGCCAATTACGGGAATGCCTGGCTGACCTCCGGCTGGGCGCTTTACAATGCGGACGTTACAGCGGTGATCCCGTTTCACCTGAAGCGGTTGCGTCAGGATCCGGCATTCACCGGTCTGGTTTATTGCCGCTGGAATAATTTGAGGACGAACCTTCTTTCGGATGAGCATATCAATGTCCTCATCGATTCCCTCACAACATACCTGGGTCCTGCCATCGATCGAAATTTTGAACGGTGGGATATTCTCGGAACCTGGGTATGGCCCAATTATTTTGTAGGTGACACCCATGAGGAGGAAATCGGTTATTTGAAAGATTTTATAGAAGGCAGGCTGAACTGGATGGATAATAACATCACCGGAAATCCGGAAGCCTGTCAATCCGCATACCTGGATAAGATTATCATTACGGAGATCAGATATCAGCCTGCCGATCATTTCGAAGTGGGCGACTGGTTTGAGATTTACAATAACAGCCCTGAAACCATTACCCTGACCGGTTGGGTAGCGAAGGATGAAAACAACCTGAATACCTATACCTTTCCGGCAGGCACCCTGATCTATCCGGGTCAGTACCTGGTTGTGTGCAGTAACCTGGCTCAATTTACCAATGTATTTTCGAATGTCTATAACAGGCTGGGTTCATTCACCTGGATGCTGGGGCAAAAGGACAGGATTCGAATCTATGATGAGAATGGTAAGATGGTCTGCGATGTCCGCTATCAGGACAATGGTGACTGGCCTTCACTTCCTGCAGGGCAGGGCCAGACCCTTGAGCTGACTGACTTTGGTACTGACCCAAATGAACCGGCCAGCTGGTTTGGCGGTTGTCCGGGCGGATCACCCGGAATAGCTTATACGGTTCCCTGCCCCGAATTATGGGTAGCGGAGGAACAGTTCAGGCCCTTTTCAATTTATCCCAATCCTGCAAAAGATGTGCTGAATATCCGCTTCGACAGCAAAAAGAAAGCCTCCCTCGAGATCATGACGGTTGAAGGAAAGAGCGTAAAATGCCTTGTAACAAATACCGACTATGTTCAGGTAAATATTACAGGTATGAATGAAGGTTTTTATGTTGTCAGGATCATCACACCGGACGCCTGCCTGACCCAGCCTTTTATGATTGAACGGGAATAGTTTTAGGCCTTCATAAATTTAATGATTGTACGCTATTGGTTTGACTGCCTTTACCAGGGACTATTCCCCCCGCTGGCTTTAGTCTCCACGCTCGTGTCCCCGCTGCAGGATTCTATTGCGTGGCTTTAACTATAGTGTAAGCTTGCACTAAGGCTGAGCCCGGTTGGATAGGGCTAAGGCAAGGTTTTCCTAACCATAATCAAAAAATCAAGGTAATATCAATTGGAAACAGCTTCTCCAGTTTAACATTAAGTGTTTAATATCAAGATATTGTTTAAATTTTCCCGAAGGGAAAAAATATTGGTAGAAATGTAATTGCATTGTAAAGATTTCGTCCCGTACGGGACGATATATTATCGAATATTTCCATTTTTCTACCAATGTTTTGTTCCTAACGGAACATTTTTTTCAATTTTTAAACAGTCTCTAAGTGTTTTATATTCCTTATGCCCTTTTCTGCCCCAGCCTTTGCTGTTTTACATTTAATGTTTAGTGTTAAAAATTCCTTTTAACTTACTTGTAGCAATTTTCCCTCAAACATGAACTTAAATTATATCACTCCTTCGGAGTTTTTTGGCTTGGTTTAACCTTTTCTTCTATAATCATTCCACTCCTATAGAGTTTACAGGCATCAAACAATTCAAGTCCCGGTCATTGTGTTTTATACTGAAACTTAACAGGTATGCGGAGCAATAGCTGTTTAGTTACAGTTATGCCGCCATATTTTTCCGTTTGTTTTTGTTCCAAAGGAATCCTCCGAAGGAGTCCTTGGGACCTTTGGGACAAACCTGTTTTCTATCGGTATAACACATCACACAATGCACAAAAATTTTTTACTTTTATATCCTCAAAATCTTTGATCCTATGAATGCAACAAAAGAACTTATTTCTCCAACTTCTTTATCCGAGCGCATCGGTTCGCTTGATGTCCTGCGAGGTTTTGCTGTATTGGGTATACTGATCATGAATATCCAGAGTTTTTCGATGATCGGTGCTGCTTACATCAATCCTGCAGCTTATGGCGATTTAACCGGTATCAACAAATGGGTATGGATTTTAAGCCACATACTGGCCAGTGAAAAATTCATGAGTATCTTTTCCATGTTGTTTGGAGCAGGAATTATTCTTTTTACTGAACGTGCCATTGCAAAGGAAAGAAAGCCTTCGGCTTTGCATTACCGGCGAATGTTTTGGTTGCTTGTGTTCGGAATGCTGCATGCCTATCTGATTTGGTATGGTGACATCCTGGTAGCTTATAGTCTTTGCGGAATGCTGGCGTTCGTATTCAGGAAAATGAAGCCAAAGAAACTGATAATTTTCAGCTCCCTGTTCTTTATTGTTCCGGTGATCTTTTGTTTTATCACCGGATTAACAATCCAATACTGGCCACCGGAATCGTATGAGCAAAATTTACAAAGCTGGTTTCCTTCCGCTGAAAAAATCAATCAGGAGATAGCGGCTATGCGGGGTGGCTGGCTTGATCAAATGGATATCAGGGTCGCCGGATCGATATTCATGCAAACCTTTTTATTTTTCTGGCTTACCTTCTGGCGTGTAATGTCGATGATGTTGCTCGGAATGGCATTATTCAAATGGGGCGTGCTTTCTGCCCATAAATCAAAAGGTTTTTATTTGAAACTGACTTTTATTGGATTAATGATCGGCTATCCTGTGATTATCCTTGGTATATTTGAGAATTTCAGTGCAGGTTGGAAAATGGATTATTCAATGTTTATTGGTACAATCTATAATTATATTGGAAGTGTCGCGGTTGCTTTGGGTTATATCGGAATTATCATGTTGATTTGCAAACAAGTTAAATTCGAAAGGGTTAAAAATATTTTTGCAGCTATTGGCAAGATGGCTTTTTCCAATTATATCCTGATGTCGCTGATAGCTATGTTTATTTTTTATGGCAGCGGCCTGGGACTTTTTGGACAGGTAGAAAGAAAATTCCAGCTATTGATTGTCATTGCCATCTGGATTGTAATTATTGTTATATCACCCCTTTGGCTGCGCAGGTTTCGTTTTGGTGCTCTTGAGTGGATATGGCGGATACTTACGTATTGGAAATACCAGCCGCTAAAATTAAGAAAAGCTGAATGAGAATTGTGAAGTATGATTATATACCCTCCGCATCCTTTGCCGTTCCTTCGTTTTGCGGGCTTTGCCTGCCCGACAGCGTCATTCAGGCGGGCCTGCCCGACTGCGTCATTCCTGTCCGAATGGCTCGTCCAGGCGGGCAGGCGGGCGTGAAACCGAAACATTCAGTACCTAAGGCGCTGTAAAGAATTTTTAATGTTTTTGTTTCTACCGATATTTAGCTCCTATCGGAACTATGGGGCTGGTGGATTATGGGTTTCTTGATTTCTATGTGAAATCCTAATGTGCTCTACTGTGGCTATGTGGCAAAAGAATTGGCTGTTGGCTATTAGCTGTTGTAGGTTTCTCACAAAGTGATACCTTAGGTAAAATAGAAAAACGCTTCGCATTTTTTATAAGAAGCAGTATAAATTGTTTTTCTTTGCAGCGATGGAACTCAACGAAACACAAAAGACACATGAGCAGCGCAAGTTTCCGCGGCAGGTGAAAGTCACCCGCAGCAAGCCGCTGAAGTGGCTTTATATTTCCCTGGGAACCCTTTCCGTGGGGCTTGGTTTCGTGGGCATCTTTGTACCGGTGCTGCCAACAACCGCATTTCTGCTGCTGGCCGCCTGGTTTTATGCCCGCAGTTCCGAATGGTTTTACAACTGGCTGCTCAGCAACCGTATGTTTGGCAAATACCTCACCTCCTACCTGGAAGGAAAAGGTGTGCCATTGAAGACCAGGATTTTGTCGCTGTCTCTGCTGTGGATTGCCATACTGAGCTCGGTAATATTTTTTGTAGAGAATATCTATGTCGATTTGTTGCTGATCGGCATAGCAGCCGGAGTCAGTTATCATATCCTTACCCTGCCTGCATATAAGGGCTAGAGCGTGGGACTTGGGGTAGTCCGCTGGGGCAGTTGC
>Ga0105090_10001960_pt1 | contig 11338 bp, 13 predicted proteins | sample PPLLak3March2015_FD_79110 | JGI IMG/M metagenome (GOLD analysis project Ga0105090, IMG submission 79110) | Freshwater sediment microbial communities from Prairie Pothole Lake near Jamestown, North Dakota, USA - PPLs Lake P7 Core (1) Depth... | ecosystem: Environmental > Aquatic > Freshwater >... | reverse complement strand
GCCGTCCTGCAGGACCGGCAGCGCACGGAAGTAGCTGCCCGGCATGCCTTCGTGGATCTCCTTGAATTGCACCTCGACCAGGTGGAAGTTGTCCAGCAGCCATTCGGCGGCCGGGCTCAGGTCGAAGCCGGTGGCCGCCTGAACGCCGATGTACCGGTTCGCCGCCCTCAGGGCGGTCATGTTGCTGTGCAGGCGGGGAAAAAAATTGCCCGGGCGCAGGCGAAGCCCGGCGGCACGATGGGTTTCGCCCAGGCTGCGGCCGTGCTGGGCGAAACGCTGCGGTCCGAAGATCTCCGACCGGATCGGTGGCTCCAGCGGGGCCGCCGCGCCGTCGAGCATGTCCAGCAGCGCCGGCGGCGCGTTGGGCAACAGGCGCCGCAAACTGGCTGGGATCATGGGCTACAGAACCAGAAAGACGGCGCCGGCCAGCACGGCAAAGGCCAGGATGGTGGTCACGAAGCGGGCCGTCGCAAAGCCCGTCATGGTCTGTGCCGCGCATTGCAGGGCGAACAGATGGCTGTTCGATCCCCGGCACAGGGCGAGATGGTGCCCGAGTGCGGTCAGTTCCAGAGGGGAAGCGTCGGCGGCATGGCCCAACGAGGACGTGGTCCAGCGGGGTGTGGAGGGAAGCGTGTTTTTCATGGTGGACTCCTGCCGCGGGACCCACGGTCCAACGGGAAACGGGTGAAAGGGCGGCGGCCTGCTTCTTGCCAGGTCAAGGGCGCGGATGCATCCGCAGCACCGCGGGTTCTGTCGCAGCGCTGGGGCCGCCCCACCCGGCGCGGCCGACGGTGCCGCCCGAGCCGGCGTGGATCAGGCTTCTGCCTTCCCGGTCATGCTAGGTCCGGGGGGCCGCAGGGTCTGTGCGCCAGCGCACCCTTGGCCCCGTGGCGCGGCCTGCCAAAGGCCGGGGCATGCTTTGTGTGTGCCACCGCACCGATCGGCGCGCGCGATGCGTTCACCATGGGCCGGAGCTGATTGCAGCCGCTGTGGTTGCTGCAGCTCGGCGGGACCTGACCCTGAACCCATCGGGCCTCCACACGTTCAATCTAGAAAGGACTCCCCATGAAAAATTCCATCCTGATCCTGGCGCTGCTGTCGACGCTGGGCCTCGCGGCCTGTGACCGTTCACCCACGGTCGTGACGGTGCCTGCTGCCCCGGCGACGACGCCGGTTGCCGTGCCGGGTCCTGCGGGCCCTGCGGGTCCGTCCGGCGGCACCGGCGCCACGGGCGCTACGGGCGCCACAGGCGATGTTGGCAGCACCGGCAGTACCGGCAGCACCGGCTACACCGGCAACACGGGCGCTACCGGCGCCACGGGCAAGCCGGGGGACGGCACCACGGTGATCGTGATGCCGGCCGCGTCGGCACCGGCCCGATGAATCCGTTGATCCTCAATTCCACAAGGAGAAAGTCATGAGTTTGGGAACCATCTTGTTGATCGTTCTGATCCTGCTGCTGATCGGCGCCATTCCCAGCTGGCCGCACAGCCGCAACTGGGGCTACGGCCCCAGCGGTGGCATTGGCCTGCTGGTCATCATCATCGTCGTGCTGCTGGTGATGGGACGCCTGTGACGCCGTGGCAGGATGTGCCGCCGAGGGCCGTCACCCGACGCTGAGGAGCGCACCAGGATGATGACGGCGTGGCGTTGCTTGCATGCGGGCCGCGGGTTGGTCGCGAGCCTGGCCGCCTGGCTGCTGGTTGGTTGCGTCGGCTGCACCGGCGTGCCCATCCTTGTGCCGGACCTGGCCCAGGCGAGCACGCCGGTGCAAATGGCGGGGGCGCACGGTCCGCTGTCCGCGGCGAAAAGCAAGGCGATCCTTGACCGTCTGGCCGCCCAGGGAGGGGAAACCGGCATCTTCGAACGCCACCTGGCGGTCGAAGAGGCGCTGGCCGGCAGTCCGCTGACGACCGGCAACCAGGTGCTGCTGCTGCAGGATGGGCCGTCCACCTACCAGGCCATGTTCGCGGCGATCGAATCGGCCCGGGATCACATCAACCTGGAAACCTACATCCTGGACGACGATGAGGTGGGCCAGCGATTCGCCCAGGTGCTGATCACCAAGCAGCAGCAAGGCGTGCAGGTCAACGTGATCCGCGACAGCGTGGGCACGGTCGGCACGCCCGCGGCGTTCTTTCAGCGCTTGAGCGACTCCGGCATCAACGTGCTGGAGTTCAACCCGCTCAATCCGCTGGCCACGCGCAAGGAGTGGGAGCTGAACCAGCGCAACCACCGCAAACTGCTGATCGTCGACGGCCAGACGGCGTTCATGGGGGGCATCAACATCAGCAGTGTGTACTCGGGGGGCTCCTTCAGTCAGCGATCGCGCATTCGACCCGACGGCAGCCCGGCCTGGCGCGACACCGATCTGCAGCTCAAGGGGCCGGTGGTGGCCGAGTTCCAGAAGCTCTTTCTGCAGACCTGGGCCGACCAGCGCGGCGAGCCGCTGGCGGCGAAGAACTACTTCCCCGCACCGGGCAGCCCGGGTCGGCTGGTGGTCCGTGCGATCGGAAGCTCGCCGGACGAGGACTTCAGCCAGATCTACGCGACGCTGCTGTCGGCCATCGCCAGCGCCGAGACCAGCGTCTACATCACCAATGCCTATTTCGTGCCCGACCCGCAATTGCTGGCGGCGCTGGAAGCGGCCGCCGGCCGCGGCGTGGACGTGAAGCTGATCCTGCCCAGCCGCACGGACTCCTGGCTGGTCTTCCACGCCGGGCGGGGCTACTACGAACCCCTGTTGCGCGCCGGCGTGCAGATCCACGAACGCCATGGCGTGATCCTGCACGCCAAGACCGCGCTGATCGACGGCGTCTGGGCCACGGTGGGTTCGACCAACCTCGACTGGCGCAGCTTCCTGCACAACCACGAGTTGAACGCGGTGGTGCTCGGTTCGGAGTTCGGCCTGCAGGTGCAGGCGATGTTCGAGCGCGATCTGGCGCTCTCGACCCGCATCACGCTCGATGCGTGGGAGCGCCGCCCGCTCCATTGGCGCATGCAGGAGCTCTTTGCGCGCACCTGGGCCTACTGGCTGTGATCGGGGCGCCCGACTGGCGCCGGTACGTTGCCGCACAGGCATCCTGCAACTCGGGTTCAGCCACTGAACGACAACCACGCCCCGGTTGCGCGCGCGGGTGCGCGGTCGCCGGGGAATGGGCCTAGTTGCGAACCGCCGGCACCAACACCACCGGCTGGGCCGTCCGGGGCTCGATCAGGACCGAGCTGGCACCTGCCGGCATCACCACCGTTTCAACGCTCGTCAACACGCCGCCGCCAGCCACGCTGCCGGATTCGGCGCCGTAGCCCATCACGCGGGCCTCACAGGCGGCCTTGCCCTCACCGCTCAGGCCGTTGCAGCGCAGGGCCGCATTGGCGCGGTAGTCGGCGCTGCTGGCGGTCGTGCCCGGCTTGCGGTCGGCACGCGCATTGCGGGCCTCGCGCAGGCAAGTGGCCTGGTCCTGCTGCGTGCGCCCGCTCATGCAGGCCTGGACTTCCTGCCGGTAGTTCCCCGAGTTGTCGATGCCCGTGGTGCCGGTGGCGACCTGCGCGTGGGTGGACATCGCTGCAAAACCGGCGGCAACGGCGACAAGCGCCAGGCCACCGCGCAGGCGGAAGGTTTGAAGGTGGGTCATGGTGTTTCCTTTACATGGAGCGGGCTGGATTGGCCCTTGGGCAAGCCTGCGCGTCAAGTGCCTCGCGATCTGTGCGCCAGGGCGCTTACGGCGTCGTTGCCGGTGCATGACCGCAAAAAAAGTCCGCCTCCAATCGACGCAGCGCCTGTGTGCGGCATCAGACAGACGCGGCGCGTCGTGATGCCTACGCTTGATCCTGTCGAGCCGAAACCATCGTGCTTGCGCTCAAGGCGCTGCCCGGTGGCAACGGTCAACAAGAAGGTGTCGGTCGCAAACGTGAGGCACCGCCCCGAATCCATTTTTTCAAGGAGTTTCTATGAACCGATTCAATCTCAACCTTCTGGTGCTGGCCTTCGGTCTGGCCGTGGGTGGTGCCGCACTGGCACAACCGCTTTCGAAATCCGACTACCAGGCCGCGAAACAAAAAATAGCCACCGATTACAAGGCGGCCAAGGCAGGCTGTGCCTCGCTGGCAGCGAATGCCAAGGACATCTGCATGGCGGACGCCAAGGGCAAGGAAAAATTTGCCGGTGCCGAGCTGGAGGCCAGCTACAAGCCGTCGCCGCAGACGCTCTACAAGGCGCGCATGGCCAAGGCAGAGGGCGACTACGGAGTCAACCGGGAGCGCTGTGACGATCTGGCCGGCAATTCAAAGGATGTCTGCGTCAAGGAAGCGAAGTCCTTGCGCACGACGGCCGAGGCCGATGCCAAGGTCCAGATGAAGACGACGGATGCCAACGCCACGGCGGCCAGCAAGACGGCAACGGCGCGCAGCGACGCCAACGACACGGTCATGGATGCCCGCAAGGATGCTTCCATCGACAAGACGGCGGCCCAGTACAAGGTGGCGCAGGAAAAGTGCGACGCCTACGCCGGTGACGCCAAAGCGGTCTGCCTGGATCGCGCCAAAGTGAACTTCGGCAAGCCGTGAACCACGGTGGCCGCGGCAGTGTGACGGTTTCTTTCAATTTCTCAATGAGGTAACACCATGAACACGATACAAAAATTTGCCATCAGCGCCGTCGCAGCAGCGACCTTGCTCGGTTTGGGCGCCTGCTCCGGGATGACGCAGCAGGAAAAGGGCACCGCGGTCGGCGCGGGCGTGGGCGCCATCGGCGGCTCGATCCTGACCGGCGGCAGCGCTGCGGGAACTGTCGGCGGCGCCGTCGTCGGCGGCGTCATTGGCAACCAGGTCAACAAACCCTGAAACCCCAGCCAGGGCTGGCGGCCCGGCGCACGGCGGACTCCTTGGGTCGGTCGCGCATCGGAATGTCCGCCCTTTGGAGAACCCCATGAAGAAATTCGCAATGAACATCGCCGCCACGGTGATGGTGTGCGGCTTGCTGGCGAGCCTCGCAGCCTGCCAGCCGCCGGAGGGCCCCGCCGAGAAGGCGGGCAAGGAAGTTGACAACGCAGTCGGTCAGGTCGGCCAGCAGGTCCAGAAGGCCGGTGCCAGCATCGAGGATGCGGCCAAAGGCCAGAAGAAATAACGGGTCCCCTTTTTCCAGGAGCAATCCATGACAAGCTTTATCCGAACCGCGGTGGCCGTGGCCGCCCTGGCTGCCGCCAGCCAGGCGGGCGCGCAGATCACCTTTTACGAGAACGACGGCTTCCAGGGCCGCAACTTCACCACGCGCGATGCGGTGAACAACTTCAAGACCGCTGGCTTCAATGACCGGGCGTCCTCGGTCGTGGTGCAGACCAACCGTTGGGAAGTCTGCGACGACGCCCAGTTCGGCGGGCGCTGCGCGGTGCTGCGGCCCGGTCGCTACCCGTCGCTCGACGCGATGGGGCTGAACGACCGTGTCTCGTCGGTGCGTGCCGTGGGGCGTAACGACCGCGTTGACAACGACCGCTATGCGCCGCTGCCGCTGACCCCCCAGGTCACTTTTTATGAAAACGATGGTTTTGGCGGCCGATCCTTCACCACCGAGAAGCAGATCAACAACTTTCAGCGTACCGGCTTCAACGACCGGGCCTCGTCGGTGGTGGTGATCGGCGACCGCTGGGAAGTCTGTGAAAACATCCGCTACAGCGGGCGTTGCGTGGTGCTGCGGCCCGGGCGTTATGCGTCGCTGGGCGCGATGGGGCTGAACGACCGGGTTTCGTCGGTTCGCGCGGTCCCCATCAACGTGCGCATCGACGACTACCGCTACGCGCCGCCGCCGGTGCCGGTCTATGACAGCCGCCGGCGCTATGAAGAACAGATCTACGCAGCCGACGTCACCTCGGTGCGGGCCGTCGTCGGTCCGCCCCAGCAGCGTTGCTGGATCGAGCAGCAGCAGGTTGCGCAGCCGGCCAGCGGGTACAACGTCCCCGCGGCCCTGGCCGGCGCCGTGCTGGGGGGTGTCCTCGGGCACCAGGTGGGTGGCGGACGGGGCAAAGACCTTGCCACGGCCGGCGGGGCGGTTGCGGGAGCGGCGATTGGCGCCAACGTGGGCGGCGGAGGCCAGCAGGTCACGACGCAGAACGTTCAGCGCTGCGAGACCGTGCCCAGCCAGGCCAGGCCCGAATTCTGGGATGTGACCTACACCTTCCGGGGCCTGGAGCACCATGTCCAGATGACCTCGCCCCCCGGGGCGACCGTCAACGTCAACGGACGGGGCGAGCCGAGGACTTGAGTTGCCTGGGCGACGGTCCTGAAACAGAACGGCCCTGCGGGGCCGTTTTGCGTCTGGATGCAACGACCGACCGACATGCAGAACTTTCATTGCGACCACTGTGGTCATCTGGTGTATTTCGAGAACGTCCGCTGCGATGCCTGCGGCCATGCGCTGGGGTACCTGAGCGACCTGCGAACCATGAGTGCGCTGGTCCCGGCGCCCGACGGGCTCTGGCAACGCGCGGTGGTCGACGGCGGTGTGCCTCGCTACCGCATGTGCCGCAACTACGCGGTGCACAACGTCTGCAACTGGATGCTGCCCGAACAGGACTTGAACGGCCTGTGCGAATCCTGCCGGCTCACGGAGATCATTCCGGCGCTGGGTCTGCCGCAGAACCGGACCTCCTGGTATCGCATGGAACAGGCCAAGCGCCGGCTGATCTACACCCTGTCGATGCTGGGCCTGTCGCCCGCCAGCAAGGCGCAGGATCCGGTCAACGGCCTGGCTTTCCGGTTTCTGGCCGACAGCGTGCAGACCGGCCGGGTCATGACCGGGCACCACAGCGGGGTGATCACGCTGAACATCGCGGAGGCCGACGACCTGCTGCGTGAGCGCACGCGCTCGCAGATGGGCGAGCCTTATCGCACGCTGCTGGGTCACTTCCGGCATGAAATCGGCCATTACTATTGGGATCGGCTGTTCGAGACCGGGGCGGCGCTGGGCGGGTTCAGGATGCTGTTCGGCGACGAGCGCACCGACTACAGCGCGAGCCTGCGGCGCCACTATGAACAGGGGCCGCCGCCCAACTGGCAGCGAAACTTCGTCAGCGCGTATGCCAGTGCGCATCCGTGGGAGGACTGGGCCGAGACCTGGGCGCAGTACCTGCACATGGTCGACGCGCTGCAGACCGTGCAGGCCGTGGGCCTGGAGCTCACGCCCCTGCGCATCGACGATCCCACCCTGGCGGCGCGCCCCAACCCCGGGGTGGCGGAGTCGTTCGATCAGATGCTGGCGCGCTGGTTTCCGCTGAGCTACATGCTCAACAACCTGCATCGCAGCCTCGGCATGCCCGACGGCTACCAGTTCACGCTGGGCGAGACGGTCATCGGCAAGCTGCGCTTCGTGCACGACCTCATTGCGGCCGGCGCGTCGCGTGCGGCCACGGTGGCCAGCACGCCCATGGTTGCGGCAAGCGCCACGGAATGAACTTGCAGCGTCGTTATGCGTGCTGGCGTACAGATTTCCGCAGCGGGGATGCGTAGTCTTGCGGTGAGCGGAATGGAACTGCATCGAAGGCCGTCGGCCCCAAAGCCATGACAGCCCATCGACCGGCAATCCGATCCCGCAGTGGCAATGGCCTGATCCGCCATCGCTTTTTGTCTCCGGCAGAAGCTGATCGACTCTGGGGATTGCTCGCGGTCTGGTGGGTGGTTCCAGTTCTACAGATTGAAGGAAGCATCATGAAACATTCGAAACTTCTCGCTGCATTGCTGTTCACGATGAGCCTGGGGGCCTGCATCTCAGTGGCTCCGGGTCCGGCCGGCCCGCAGGGCGCCACCGGCGACACCGGGGCCACGGGTTACACCGGCGCCACGGGAAGCACAGGCAGCACGGGGGCCACCGGCTACACCGGCGCCACAGGCAGCACGGGTGCGACGGGTTACACCGGCGCCACGGGAAGCACCGGTGCGACCGGCTACACCGGCGCCACGGGTGACACCGGGGCGCGCGGCACCACCGGCGGCACCACGGTGATCGTTCCGGCCCGCTGAGCCGGTCCCGGGCAGGCCGTGCAAACGACCTTCCTTTTGTTCAACCCGTTCCCGGGCTTGGTGCCCGGGGGTCGGAGGTCATCATGTTGAGATGGGCAGTCATTTTTTTCCTCGTCGCGATCGTCGCGGGTGTGCTGGGGTTTGGCGGCATTGCCGCCGGTGCCTCGGAGATCGCGCGCGTCCTGTTCTACGTGTTCGTGGTCGTCTTCCTGATCACGCTGGTCATGGGCGCCATGCGCCGATGACGCCGCAGCGAGCGGGTTGGAACACATCCATCCAGGTCCGGTGCAGCGCACGCGGGTGCGCACCCGCCCTGGCCTCATTCACTTCAAGAAAGGTAACGATATGAACGAATTCAAAGACGCCGTGGCCGGGGCGGAAGACCTGGTCACCGATGCGAAGCATTCCGCTTCCCGCGAATACGCCATGGCGCGACGCAACATCCAGGGAGCCTTCGACGAGGCCATTTCCCGGCTGGACGGGGCGCGTCGGGCCGTGCGCACGGGCGCCCTGGACGCCGCGGACGCCACCGATGGCTACGTGCGGCACCATCCCTGGCAGGCCATCGGCACGGCTGCGCTGGCCGGGCTCGCCGTCGGCTTTTTGCTGCGTCGGCCCTGATCGTCCGGCTGCAGCGAACGCGCCGCGCGGGCGGCAACCGTCCGGGGTTGGCCACCGTGCTATATAAAAAGTAGCGGCTGGTGGCCATCCGACGCCGGGAAGTGCCCGGTTTGGTTCGTTTTTTCGCGCAAAAAGGTCGTCCGGGGTGCCGCCAGGCGTTGCGCCTGGGTCGAAACCGCCGGTGCGAGCCCGGTGCGGCGTACCATCGACCCGTAGCGCCCGTGGGGCGCAGAGGGAGCACTTGATGGCAGGCACAACAACCCAGGCGACCACGCCGCCCGAGGCCCGGGTGGGTGGTGCGGCGCCGGCGCTGACCGGCGCGGCGCCGTTGGCGCCCTTTCCCGTGGTGGGCGTCGGCGCCTCCGCCGGGGGGCTGGCGGCGTTCGAGGCCTTCTTTTCGGCCATGCCGGCCGACGTGGACCCGGGCATGGCGTTCATCCTGGTCCAGCACCTGGCCCCCGACCACAAGAGCATGCTGGCCGAGCTGATCCGGCGCTACACCCGCATGCAGGTCTTCGAGGTGGAGGACGGCATGGCGGTGCAACCCAACTGCGCCTACATCATCCCGCCCAATCACGACATGGCGTTCCTGAACGGCCGGCTGCAGCTGCTGGAGCCGACGGCGCCGCGCGGCCAGCGCCTGCCGATCGATTTCTTCTTCCGCTCGCTGGCGCAGGACCAGCACGAGCGGGCCATCGGCATCGTGCTGTCGGGCACCGGCAGCGATGGCACGCTGGGCGTGCGCGCCATCAAGGGCGCGGCCGGCATGGTGATGGCGCAGGCGCCGGAGACCACCGAGTTCGACGGCATGCCGCGCAGCGCCATCGCCACCGGCCTGGTGGACTACGCGCTGGCGCCGGGCGAGATGCCGGCGCGACTGATGACCTACGTGGCCCATGCCTTCGGCAAGCTGCCCGCCATGACCAGCCAGGCGGCCCCGCTGACCGCCGGCGCGCTCAGCAAGATCTTCGTCCTGCTGCGGGCACAGACCGGGCACGATTTTTCGCAGTACAAGCCCACCACCATCCACCGCCGCATCGAGCGGCGCATGGCCGTGCACCAGATCACCGCGCTCGACGGCTATGTGAAGTACCTGCAGCAGACGCCGGCCGAGGTGCAGGCGCTGTTTCGCGACCTGCTGATCGGCGTCACGAATTTCTTCCGCGACCCCGAAGCCTTCGCGGTGCTCGAGCAGACCGCCATCCCCCGTCTCTTTGACGACAAGCCGCCGGGCGGCGTGGTGCGCGTCTGGGTCACGGGCTGCTCCACCGGCGAAGAGGCCTATTCGATCGCGATCCTGCTGCAGGAGCGCATGGAATTGCTCAAGACCAGTTGGACGGTGCAGGTCTTCGCCACCGACATCGACAGCCGCGCCATCGCCACCGCCCGGGTCGGCCTGTACCCGGCCAGCATCGCCACCGACGTCACGCCCGAGCGCCTGGCCCGCTTCTTCTGCGCCGAGCCGGGGGGGCAGAGCTACCGAATCCACAAGAGCATCCGCGACATGCTGGTCTTCTCCGAGCAGGACGTGATCAAGGACCCGCCGTTCTCGCGGCTGGACCTCATCAGCTGCCGCAACCTGCTGATCTACCTCGACGTGGAGTTGCAAAAGCGGCTCATTCCGCTGTTCCACTACGCGCTCAAGCCCGGCGGCCGGCTGTTTCTGGGCACCTCCGAAGGCATCGGCGAGTTCGGCGACCTGTTTGCCGTGCTGGATCGAAAGGCCAAGCTGTACCAGCGCAAGCCGGACTTCGCCGGCGCCCAGCGGGCGCTGCAGGTCCGGGCGCTGTCGCCCATCGCCCCGCCGGCCCCCGCGGGTGCCGCGCCGCCGCGTTTCCCCGGCAAGCCCGCCTCGGCCGAAAAGCTGCCCCTGCGCGAGCTGACCGAGCAGGCCCTGCTGCGCCAGCTCGCCCCGGCCGGCGCGCTGGTCAACGCCGGCGGCGACATCCTCTACCTGCACGGGCGCACCGGCCTGTTCCTGGAGCCGGCGCCGGGCGAGGCCGGCGTCAACAACATCCTGAAGATGGCGCGCGAGGGCTTGCGTCCCGCCCTGGCCGCAGCCCTGCACAAGGCCGTTTCGACGCGCGAGCCGGTGCGGGTGACGGGCCTGCACGTCAAGACCAACGGCCCCGATGCCCGCGTCAACCTCGCGGTCCATCCGGCCAGCGCGCCGCCGGCCCATCCGGGGGAGCCGACCGGTGGACCGGCGACGGACCTGTACCTGGTGGTGCTGGAGGAAGCGCCCGCAACCGATGCCACCGGCGCGCCCGGTGCAGCCGGCACGGCGGGCGACGCCGGGCTCGACGCGCGCGAGGCCCAGGCCCGCATCCTGGCGCTGACGGAAGAGCTGCGCGCCAAGGACGAGTACCTGCAAAGCACGCACGAGGAACTGGAAAGCTCCAACGAGGAGCTGAAGTCGTCGAACGAGGAGATGCAATCGGTCAACGAAGAACTGCAATCCACCAACGAGGAACTGGAAACCTCCAAGGAAGAGCTGCAGTCGGTCAACGAGGAGCTGGCCACGGTCAACACCGAACTTCACACCAAGGTGACCGACCTGTCCCGCGCCAACAACGACATGAACAACCTGCTGGCCGGCACCGGTATTGCCACGGTGTTTGTCGACCACCAGCGGCGCATCCTGCGCTTCACCCCCACCGCGGCCGAAATCATCAACCTGATTCCGGGCGACGTGGGCCGGCCGGTG
>Ga0105090_10001959_pt1 | contig 11338 bp, 10 predicted proteins | sample PPLLak3March2015_FD_79110 | JGI IMG/M metagenome (GOLD analysis project Ga0105090, IMG submission 79110) | Freshwater sediment microbial communities from Prairie Pothole Lake near Jamestown, North Dakota, USA - PPLs Lake P7 Core (1) Depth... | ecosystem: Environmental > Aquatic > Freshwater >... | reverse complement strand
GGGCTTCTGCGTGAGAAATGCATCAAGTCCACCGGTATGATCGTCGTGGATGTGCGATAACAGAATCGCATCGATCGAGTGCGGATCGATTCCCAGCCGCCTCATGTTGGACAGTAGTGTCCGGCCGTTGCCGCCGGTATCGAACAGCACCGCATCGGCACCGGCCTCGATCACTGCGGCGAAGCCCCATGCTGGGGAAAGTCCGGGCGTGTGCGTCACGTTGTTGTATACCACCGTGATACGTAGCAGCGGTGGGCGAATCGTGTGGGTATCAGCGCCCATTGCCGCCGATGTCCACTGGCCGATGGACACCAGCCAAATCGCGAGCCATGCCTGGCGTCTCAAGGCCCGTAAAACTTGCAAAAGTGCCGGCACGACTCCGGGTCGTCTGTCCATGCCGGGACATTTTGCCTTCAGGAGTCGTAGCGCGAGAGCTAACGGGTGAGCACTCTGAGATAGTTCGCGGTTTACTCCGTCCGGGATCGGGCTGGTTCGGGTGAAGCATTGTCTTTCAAACATGGGTGAACATAGTGGGGTTAATTTACCAAAAGAACGATTTATCCTGGCGCCATCCTTTAGCATTAGTCGTTCGTGGTCTATAGGGAAAATATAGATTCTAAAGCGTGAAGACAAAATCTTCAGTATTCATTTATGTTTTCGAAAATTGTTGAGTTCCATGATTATGTTATGATCATTCATTATCCCCCCCTGTATTTTAAAGGTGAAGTACTGATGCTTGTATTTGGACCGGTACCGTCAAGACGCCTCGGGCGCAGTTTGGGTATTAACAATATACCACCGAAACACTGCTCCTATTCCTGTCTGTATTGCCAAGTGGGTCCAACAAAAGCCACGGAAACTCAGCCCCGTGCTTTTTACAGTCCGGAAGCTGTTTTCGATGCGGTCAAACAGCACCTGGAAAAGCTTAAGGCGCGGAAGGAAACTGTCGATTATCTGACCTTCGTCCCGGACGGGGAACCCACCCTCGACGCCAATCTTGGCAAGTCCATCGAATTGTTGCGCAACCTGAATATCAAAATTGCCATGATTTCCAATGCCTCGCTGATCTGGCAAAACCAGGTCCGGGAAATGCTCAAGATGGCCGACTGGGTGTCGCTCAAAGTGGACAGCGCCGATGCATCGGTTTGGCGGCGCATTAATCGACCCTGCGAGGGACTTGACCTGGACGATATTTTGTCCGGAATGCTGGCGTTTGCCCGCGAATTTAAAGGCACGCTGGCGACCGAAACCATGTTGCTCGATGGCATCAATACCAAGGACGGCTCCATAAAGCGCCTGACGGCATTTTTGCAGAAACTGGCGCCCGGTAAAGTGTATCTGGCCATACCCACGCGGCCCACGGCCGAGAGCAGTGTCCGCGCTCCCGGCGTGGAGACGCTCAACCGTATTTACCAATGCGTAAGCCGGATCATGCCGGATGTTGAACTGCTCACCGGCTATGAAGGCAATGCCTTTGCATCGACCGGCAATTTTACCGAGGATATCCTGGCGATCACTGCCGTGCATCCTATGCGCAAGGACGCAGTTTTAAAGCTGCTTGGCAAAACCGGTAGCGACTGGAGCGCCGTTCAACAGCTGCTGGACTGTGCAAAACTCCAGGAAATTGAATATCAGGGGAATTATTTCTACATTAGAATGAACTAATACTGCACTCAATGCATAAATTGCCATTTCGACACACTACCCTGGATAACTGCAAATGTATATCAATTTGCGTGATATGAAAGAAGGCGACTCTGGACGCGTCGCGGATTACGACTCAAAATTCATGCCTTACCGGCAGAAATTGCTGGCGATGGGTTTAACACCCGGTACCGAATTCAAGATTATCCGTATCGCGCCTTTAGGCGATCCTGTTGAAATCCGGGTGCGCGGCACTGATCTCAGCCTGCGCAGCGACGAGGTGGCCGGATTACAAATTGAGCATATTGGCAGTCGAACGCCAGGTCTGAAACCTGCCTTGCAGCAGAAGGAATATACTGTTGCAGTCATCGGCAATCCTAACAGCGGAAAAACGACGCTGTTTAATGGACTGACCGGTGCCCGGCAACATGTCGGCAATTGGGCCGGTGTTACCGTCGAGAAGAAAACCGGCTTTTACCGATACTGTAACAAGGCGGTCAAGATCGTCGACCTGCCCGGCATCTATGCGCTGGACGTGAACGAGACGGCCACTTCTCTGGATGAAAAAATCGCCAGGGATTACATCCTCTCGCGTCAGGCGGACCTGATCATCAACATCGTCGACACGTCTCACCTCGAACACAATTTATACCTGACGACGCAATTGCTGGAAATGAGGCTGCCGATGCTGGTAGTCCTGAATAACATGGACGATGCGACGGGCTGCGATATCAAAATCGACAGCGCTGAAATTGCTCTCAGGCTCGATTGCCCGCTGGTTTCGTTGATCGCAACCCGGGCCGATGACCTCAGGGCGCTGAAATCGACAATCAACCGTCTGACGGAGAATAAAACGATGTCGAATTTCTTCATCGATTATCCGCCGGCGGTTAAGAGCGCGCTGAACCGGCTTTCGCCGCTGGTCGAACAGCAATTGGACAGCAAGTTCGGCGACCCCCGATGGTTCGCCGTCAAATTGCTGGAGCGGGACGGCTTCGCCCTCGGTCATGCCGACCCGTTACTGAGCGGGATGGCGGAACAACTTCGCCTGGAGATTGAAGAGCAAACCGGCGACGAGGCGGATCTGTTGATTGCGGATAGCCGTTACGGTTTTACAAGTCTTCTGGCGCAGGAAACGAAAACGCGGCAATCTGAAATTGGCCGCGATCTGTGCGATAAAATAGACGCGGTTATTTTAAACCGGTTTTTAAGCATTCCGATCTTCTTCGGGATAATGTATTTGATGTTCACGTTCACGATTAAACTCGGACGAGCCTTTAAACCGTTCTTTAACGACCTCGCGCAGGCGCTTTTTGTCGATGGCATGGCGCATTTCCTGGCGCTCTCGGACAGTCCGCAATGGCTGATTTTGCTGATGGCGCAAGGCGTCGGCAACGGCATTCGGGAAGTGGCCGCGTTTATCCCGATTCTCGGTTTTCTGTATCTCTTTGTTTCGGTACTGGAGGAGTCGGGTTATATGGCACGGGCGACCTTTGCGATGGATCGCCTTATGCGCGTTTTGGGCTTACCCGGCAAGGCCTTTGTGCCGATGATTCTGGGCTTCGGCTGTAACGTGCCGGCGATGCTGGCGACTCGAACGCTGGAGCGTCCGCGCGACCGCCTGTTGAGCATCCTGTTGAATCCGTTCATGACCTGCGGCGCGCGGCTGGCGGTATTTACCTTGTTTGCCGCCGTGTTTTTTCCGGATAATGGCGGGCTGGTCGTGTTTACGCTGTACATGATAGGCGTCGTATTCGCCGTCCTGACCGCCTTGCTGTTGAAGAACACGTTTCTGAAAGAGGAATTCTCTCTGGTGATGATGGAAATCCCAAACTATCATATCCCGAAGCTGAAAAATGTACTGATTAATAGCTGGACCCGGGTCAAAGCCTTTGTGGTGCGGGTCGGAAAAATCATTATCACGATGGTCGTGGTCTTGAATCTTCTCAGTTCGCTGGGAACGGACGGTTCCTTTAAAGCGAATAACATAGAACATTCGGTACTCAGTGCAGCTGGTCGTGCGGTAACGCCGGCGCTCGCGCCGCTAGGCATCAGGGAAGACAATTGGCCGGCGACTGTCGCCCTGTTTACCGGCATTCTGCATAAAGTCGTCGTGATCAGCACGCTGAAAACGATCTACGCGGAAACCGCGCATTCGCCATCCGGCCGGCAGGAACAGCCCTTTGTTTTAGGCGATGCAGTTAAGCGGGCCTTCATGACCATTCCGATGGGGCTGAAAAAAATGTTCGGCATCGGACCTGTCAACCCGCCGGCCGGACAGGACCCGTTTATTGCCGCGCTGCATGCGCATTTCGACGGTCAAACCGGGGCTTGTGCCTATTTGCTGTTCATCCTGCTGTATTTCCCCTGTATCGCCACGTCGGCCGCCGCCTACCGTGAATCCAGCCTGGGCTGGTCGGTGTTTATGGTAGTCTGGTCCACGGGATTGGCTTATCTGACTGCGACGCTGTTTTACCAGTTGGCGACCTTTGCCGAACATCCGGGAACCTCAGTGGCTTGGCTGGCCGTAATTGCTGCTATCATCGCCGTCATGATATGGGCATTTCGTTATTGGGGTAGACGCCAACAACTTCATTTAAAACCAGGATAAAATCATGCCTTACAAAACCTATTTCGACAAAATCGATGCGGAACTGCTGAAAATCAGCCCGCACCAGGACATCATGCTGCTGCGCGTCATAGCGGCTGTCATTCCGGTGGTCTTTTTCGGCCTGGATGCGTTTTATGATTTGCCGGCCCTGTATTGGCTGGGCATGCCGTTTTACCTGTTCTGTCTGGCGCTTTATCTGGAAGGCCTTTTAAAAAGTTTATTGTTGCTGCACAAGGTTTCGGCTGAACTGTTAATCGTGCTGGTGATGACGGTTACCCTGATTGACGGAGCTCCGTTAAGCGGCGCGATGGTGGCCTGGTTTATCGGATTCGGGCTTTATATCTCGTTTACGATCATCCGGAAAAACCGGGAAAAAATCGAAAGCCTGATTCAGGAAGGCACAAAAACCGCTCAGGTGCTGCGAGGAGACGACATTGAGGAGTTGCCGATCAACCAAATCCGGCAAGACGATGTGGTGCTAATTCCTAAAGGCGCGATGGTTCCGATAGACGGAACCATCATTGAAGGTACCTCATCGATAGACGAATCAAGCATGACCGGCGAACCTTTTCCGGTTTATAAGAAAACCGGCGCCGCCGTAACCTCGGGTACCCTCAATCTGACCGGACCGATCCAGGTAAAGGCCGACAAAAACGGGGATGATTCGTTTCTTTCGGTAATTACCCAGGAAATCAAAAACAGTCTGGAGAATAAATCGGATTTGCAGCGGCGCGCCGATACGACGGTGCAGATTCTGCTGCTGTCGGTTACCGCCTATGCGTTTCTGCTTTTTTTTATCACGGGCAGCCTGCATCTGATGGCAACGGCGCTGGCGGTAGTCTGTCCCTGCGCCTGGGCGCTGGCGACTCCAACCGCGTTCGCCGCCAATATCGGCCGCCTGGCCCGGACCAATATTCTGGCCCGTGGCGGCGAGCCCCTGGAAAACATGCAGGACATCAAAACCCTGATTCTGGATAAAACCGGCACGGTAACCATGGCTGAACCCGAAGTCAGCCGGGTCATTGAAATCGGTATGCCTCAACAGCAGATATTGGAATTGGCCGCGTCGATTGAATCCCGCTTCGATCATCCGATCGCGCACTCGATTATCAACTTTGCGAACGCTCAGGGCGTGACCGGGTTCCGGCCGGTCGAACAGGCCGAAGACCTTCCGGGCCGGGGCATCCAGGCCCGGATAGATCGGCAGGACATTCTGATGGGCAGCGCCGAAACGCTGAGCCTTCAGGGTATTGAATTGCCCGCTATCGAGTATACCGGCCGCGCGATCTGGCTGGCGGTAGACCGCGAAGTCAAAGGTGCCATCGTCATACGCGACATCATGCTGTCGGAGATGCAGGGCCTGGCCGATACTATCCGTGCCTGCGGCATCGAAAAAGTGATTTTGGCAACCGGCGACAACGAGGAACTGGAGGCGAAACGGGTGGCCGACTATATCCATGCCGATGGCTATTATTTCAATTGCAAGCCCGAGGATAAAACCGCGCTGGTCAAACGGTTCCAGGCGCAGGGCAAAGTGGCAATGGTCGGTGATGGCGTCAATGATGCGCCGGCGCTGGCCGCCGCCAATGTCGGCATCGCCATCGGCGGCCATAAGAATGTCAATCTGGCGATTATTTCATCGGATGTGGTCATTCTTGGGAACGACGCCCAGGATCTGGTCACTATTTTGCGGCTTAGCCATAAAATGGGCGGCATTATCCGGCAAAATTACCTCTGGGCCGCCGGTTTTAACAGTATCGGGCTGGCGTTGGCCACCTTCGGCGTACTCAATCCGATCACTGCGGCTTTGCTGCATCATTTCAGTTCGGTATTTGTGGTCGTTAATGCCGGCCGCCTGTATTTTACCGGGATAGAGCAGTCCTTGGCCGGACCGTTATTCAGGAAAATGGATGAGATGGCCAATCGGAAACGACTGTGCCGGGAAGAACGTGTAGAGTCAGGTTCCGAAAGTACTGCCGAAACGGTCGTGGAACAAGAGTCCTGAGTGTATGCCGCTCTTGGAGGTACATCACGCCGCTTATGGAGTAGGCAGCAAAAAAATCCTGGATGATCTGGATATGTCAATCCAAGAAGGGGAAATACATGCCCTGATCGGAACGAATGGTACCGGCAAAAGCACCTTGGCGCGATTGATTATGGGTAGCGAGGGATATACACTCAGTTCAGGACAAATCCTCTTCGCCGGTCAAGACATCGGCGAGTGGCCCATGTACAAACGCGCCCTGATGGGCATCTCGATGGTCTGGCAGGAACCGGCCTGGTTCGAGGGAATTTCGGTGCGCGATTATTTGAGCCTAGGCTACAGTCAGGCTGACTTGCCGGATTGTTTGGCTCAAGTCGGACTGGACCCCGGTGAATATCTCGACAGGCTATTGGATAAAAGAATGAGCGGAGGCGAAAGAAAACGTATCGAACTGGCGTCTATGCTCGCTCTGCGGCCCAAGCTCTGTATTCTGGACGAGCCGGTTTCCGGGATCGATTTGGTCTCGGTCAAGAGTATCCTGGCAGTGATTGGCCGGATTAAACAAAACGGATCATCGATTCTTTTGATCACCCATAGAGAGGAAGTCGCCGGTATTGCCGACCGTGTTTCGCTGCTTTGCGGCGGAAAAATTATCATGTCCGGCGTCCCCCGAACAGGTTATCACCTATTATAAAAACAGGCATTGCATTGTCTGTAACGGGCAGGAGTGTGATTATGAAGCTACGTGAGCAACTTTTTCCATTACTGAATGCGGCCGGCGTGGACAGTGGTGTTCTTGATGACCCTAATACGGCTCATATCGTCGCTGACGGCCAGATACTGGTGAGCCATCAGGCTATTCCCGGCGTAAAAATGGTAATCGAGGAACGCGGCGGTGTGACGATTGCCGGAATTACCATTGCCTGCGATACACAGATTGCAAATCCTGTTCATCTTTGCTTCGGCCTGCTGCAACGTGTCGGTAGCCAGCATTTCATCATACATATCATCATGGAACCGGGCGCCAAAGCCGGTTTTATTGCCCATGGTTTGTTCGCCAACGCCGATATCGTCAGACACAGCATGGAGAAACGGGTTGAAATCGGCGAGGGGGCGGAATTGGATTTTATCGATAGCCATATCCACGGCATGTCAGGAGGAATCGAAGTAAAAACAACGGGAAAGGTCAATGTCGGCAAGCACGGGCGCTACCGCTCCGATTTCTCGCTGACGACTGGCCGGGTTGGTTGCCTCGACTTGAATGAATCAATACAGGCAGACGATTACGCCGTCGTCGAGCTTGCTACCCGTGTTTTCGGGCATGACGTGGACCTGATCAAAATCAACGAAGAGGTCAGTCTTAAAGGAAGATTTTCCCGCAGCATGATCAAAAGCCGCGTTGCGCTGGAGGGCGAAGCCCGGGCGGACATCGTCGGCATGACCGAGGGCAGCGCCGAAGGCGCGAGGGGCCATATGGATTGTATGGAAATTATCAAGGATCAGGCGATCGGACAATCGACCCCCATCGTCAAGGTCAGTCATCCTCTCGCCAAGATTACCCACGAAGCCGCGATCGGAACCGTCGACAAGAAGCAGATGGAGACGTTAATCGCGCATGGCCTTTCCCCCGAACAGGCAACGGATATGATTGTGCTGGGCATATTGCGATAAATGTAGCTATGAAGATAACGGCGGCCACCGCTAATAAGACGCCGCCGCCCAACAACAGCGATGACTTAATTTATCAAGGGTGCCTGAAGGACGCTGCATTATTATCATTCTTGCAGTCGATAAAGATATTCCGTCAGGGCAAGAATGCGGCTGCGAACGGCCGATTCGTTATCCTGCGGCGGGTAATTATCGAAATATATTGAAGTTTCCGTGTTAAATGCACGACCCCAAACCGGCATTTCACGAGGCCCGTGAGCCTTGACCTCCTGACGTCCGTCAATGATCTGATAGACCCGGTCAAACGGGAATACGCCTTTATTATTCTTGGCAAGTACAGTCAGGTCTGGCACTGGCTTCGTTATCTGCGATTTTAGAGGGCCATCGCCTTTTCCTGTAAGTCCATGGCAAACAGCGCAAGCCGAATCGTATTCCATTTTTCCAATATCCAATTTACTATCCGATCTCTCCAATGCAAGCGCATTAGCTGATAAGCTCATCAGTGCGATGCCAATATAGGCTGCTGAATGAGTCCGGAGTTTCCTAAAAATTTTCATGTTGCCTCCAAAAGTCGTGTAGAACAATGAGCAAATTGCTCAACAAACATATTATTACTCTTGCCTGATAAATCAAACAAATGATGATAGGATGTCTGTATATTTATTTTTATTCTAAATAAATATTCCTGAAACAGAGTCGAGGTAAACCGCATGCTGCTTTGGATAATCGTGTTCAGTATCTTGGGCAGCGCGGGAGCTGTTGCCGGTGCTGCCCTGTTTTTATTTTTTCCGGAACGTATCCGCAAGGGCCTCGTCCCTTGTTTAATAAGTTATGCAGCCGGTACGCTGCTAGGTGCGGCCTTTCTGGGCATGATTCCCGCAGGCCTGAAACAAGCCCCGGTGTCCACAGTCATGGCGACGGTGCTGGCCGGCATGGTGCTGTTCTTTGTGCTGGAAAAGCTGGTTCTCTGGCGGCACTGCCACGATAGCGAATGCGAGGTACATGGCCGCGCCGCGCCGTTGATTTTGATCGGCGACGCCTTCCACAACTTTGTCGATGGGGCGGTGATCGCCGCAGCCTTCCTTACCTCCATTCCACTGGGGATTTCCACAGCGTTAGCAGTGATCGCTCACGAGGTTCCACAGGAGGTTGGCGACTTTGCCATCCTGCTCGACAGCGGCTATGGCCGCGCAAAGGCATTGGTGTTCAATGGACTATCATCAATCGCCACATTGCCCGGCGCACTGATCGCCTATTTCTGGCTGGCCGAGACGCGTGAGGCGGTACCCTATATTTTGGCGATTTCTGCCGCGAGCTTCATCTACATCGCTACGGCGGACCTTATTCCTGCGCTGCACCATCAGGTGACCCCTGAAGCTTCACTGCGTCAACTGGTACTGTTGCTGGCGGGAATTGGTACGATCGCATTTTTTCATTTTGGAGGCTAAGCTATGAACAATTTGACTGTAACTGAGATCACCGCACTCAAAGAGGCGCTCGATGACGAGTACCGGTCTTTTGCGACCTACGACCAAGTGCTTGCCGATTTCGGCGAGGTACGGCCGTTCAGCAATATCCGCGAGGCCGAGAGCCGGCATATCGAGGCTCTGTGCGGGTTGTTTGCACGCTATGGGCTGCCTGTGCCCGAGAATCCCTGGACAGGGAAGGTTGAGCGGTATGCCAGCCTGCAAGCAGCCTGCGAAGCGGGCGTCGCCGCCGAGATCGCCAATGCTGAAATTTACGAGCGGCTGCTTAAAGCGACGGAGCGTCCAGACATCCTTTCGGTGTTCCGCAATCTCCGGGATGCATCACAGCAGCGCCACCTGCCGGCATTTGAGCGTTGTGCGCAAGGTTCTTCAGGTGGTGGCGGGCATAGGCGCGGTGCGGGGCGAGCCATGCGGGGAAGAGGTCGGTCATGAGTGCGATAATAGACCGGCGTTCTCGACGGATTTTGTTCGATGCCTAAAGTTGCCCCCTTTGAGGCCCACCATCAACACTATGAGGCGTGGTTCGAAAAGCACGAGGCGGCTTATATCTCGGAGCTGCTGGCCCTGCGGCCTTTCGTGCCATGGGACGGGAGGGGAATCGAGATTGGTGTCGGTAGCGGACGCTTTGCTGCGCCGTTGGGGATTCAAGTAGGTCTTGATCCTTCCCCTGCAATACTTGTCCACGCCGCTGCGCGAGGTATCTCGGTCGTAGAAGGCACAGCAGAGAATCTGCCTTTCGTAGCCGCCAGCTTCGACTTCGCCTTAGTGGTTACCACCCTCTGCTTTGTGGACTCGCCGACTCGGATGCTTGAAGAGGCGCGGCGGGTACTCAAGCCGGGCGGACGTTTGGTGATTGGCTTTATAGACCGAGATAGCGACTTGGGGCAAGACTATTTGGCACATCAGAACGAGAATGTGTTTTACCGCGAGGCCACGTTCTATTCGGCTGACGAGGTGGCGCGGCTCCTGCTCGATGCTGGTTTCTCGATTAACGGCTGGGGGCAGACACTCGCACATCCCTTGCCCGAGACACGAGAGATTGAAGCCCTGCGACCAGGGCGGGGCCAATGCGCATTCGTTGTCGTCGCAGCAACGAGGGAGGCTTGATTCATGGAAACGACAACCAAAGAATTATTGCATGCGGTATGTCCTGGGAATGAAGGTGCCCTTGAGCCCCCTAATAACGCCATCTACACGGACGGGCAACGGCGCTACTTCTCTCTGCTTTCACACACTGGGTATAGCAGACTTAGTGTCGTGTTTGTTTTCTTGTGAGCTTTGGCATCGGCGTTGTCACAAGCTTGGCTATGATTCGGTTTTGGCGATGTAAGGAACTTCAGCATGTATAAACTTGTTTTCATCCGTCACGGACAAAGTGTCTGGAACCTCGAAAACCGCTTCACAGGCTGGACCGACGTGGACCTGTCCGATCAGGGGCGCGCCGAAGCCCGTGCCGCAGGTAAACGCTTGCGTGAGCTGGGCTATCAGTTTGATCTGGCCTTTACCTCCGTGTTGAAGCGCGCCATCCGCACCCTCAACCGCGTCCAGGAGGAAATGGATCTGGACTGGTTGCCCGTCACGCGCGCCTGGCAGTTGAACGAGCGCCACTACGGTTCCTTGCAGGGGCTCAACAAGGCCGAGACGGCTGAGAAGTTCGGTGAAGCGCAGGTCAAGATCTGGCGCCGCTCATACGATATCCCGCCTCCCGCAGTGGCATTGACCGATGAACGGCACCCCAAATTTGACCGACGTTACGCAGACCTGACTCCCGAGCAGTTACCAGTCGCCGAGTCGCTTAAGATCACCCTGGAGCGCGTCCTTCCGTACTGGCATTCGGTGCTGGTGCCCACCATTAAATCGGGAAAGCGCATACTGATCAGCGCCCACGGCAACAGCATCCGCGCACTGGTCAAGCATCTCGATAATATTTCCGACGCGGAGATC
>Ga0105090_10001958_pt1 | contig 11339 bp, 6 predicted proteins | sample PPLLak3March2015_FD_79110 | JGI IMG/M metagenome (GOLD analysis project Ga0105090, IMG submission 79110) | Freshwater sediment microbial communities from Prairie Pothole Lake near Jamestown, North Dakota, USA - PPLs Lake P7 Core (1) Depth... | ecosystem: Environmental > Aquatic > Freshwater >... | reverse complement strand
CTGCACAAGACCGAGGCCAAAGGTGTGGCGCTGAAACTCGGCGATGAAGCTGCGGTAAGAAACGCTTTTGCTGCCTTGCTTGCCAATGCCAAACAATACAAAGCTGATGCCCGCATCGCCGGAATACTCGTGCAGGCCATGGCCAAAGGTGATGTTGAGCTGGTGATCGGCCTCAAACGTGATCCGACTTTTGGCCCGGTGGTGATGGTCGGGCTGGGGGGGGTGCTGATCGAGGTGTTCAATGACGTGGCGTTCCGCGCGGCGCCGGTTACCGAAGCCGAAGCGATACGCATGCTGGATGAACTGAAATGCAAAGTCATCCTCGACGGTGTACGCGGTAAACCACCCGTCAACAAACAAGCGCTGGCACAGATGATCAGCGCGGTATCGCGTTTTGGCGCAGCGGCAGGACCACGGCTGGCCGAGCTTGATCTCAATCCGGTTCTGGCCGGTGCGGAGGGCGTCACGGCCGTCGACTGGCTGATGGTGCTGGATTGAGTTCTTCCAAGCGAGTCTCGGCGCTCGCACCGTTCCGCGTCCGCAGTTTCCGTTTTCAGTGGCCCGCTGACCTGGCGACGTCCTGGGCTTTCGAAATGGAAACGCTGATCCTTGGCTGGTACGTGCTGGTTGAAACCAAATCTGTGTTGATGCTGACCATTTACGCTTCGCTTCAGTACGTCGGCACGCTGCTGGCGCCGATGTTTGGCGTCATGGGGGACAGGGTGGGGCATCGCAATGTGCTGTGCGCGATGCGCGCGCTGTATGCGGTGCTGGCCACGCTGCTGATGTCACTGGCGTTCATGGATGCGGTGACGCCGATGATCGTGCTCGTCATTGCTGCCATGCTCGGCCTGGTGCGGCCGTCGGACATCGGCATGCGCACTGCGCTGGTCGGCGAAACCATGCCGCCTTCGCAACTGATGGGGGCGATGAGCATCCAGCGCACGACCCAGGATTCGGCGCGGATTGCCGGTGCGCTGACCGGTGCGGGATTGGTGGCGATGCTGGGCATGGGATCGGCATATGTCGCGGTGGTGTGTTTTTATGTGATCAGTCTAGTGTTGACCTGGCGGGCTGGCAGTGCACAGCCACCGTCTGCAGTTAAGGCGGGCGGCGTACAACGCGCTTCACCATGGCGTGAACTGCGGGAAGGTCTGGCTTATGTCTGGCATGCACCGCAACTGCGCGCGGCCATGTTGTTCGCATTTCTGCTCAACCTCACGGCGTTTCCGCTGTTCACCGGCTTGATGCCGTACGTGGCCAAGGAGGTTTACGGTGCCGACCAGACTACTCTGGGCACCATGGTGGCATCCGCAGCTACGGGTGCACTGTTCGGTTCGATCATCATGACCCGTTTCGGCGGCATGTTCCGTCCGGGGCGCGCGATGATCGTGTTCGGCATCGCCTGGCTGGCGATGCTGCTGGTGTTCGTGCAGACCCAAAGTCCCGCTACCGGCATCCCGGTGCTGATGGTTGCCGGCTGCATGCAGACCATGGGCTTGATACCCATCAATGCGCTGCTGCTGCGCACTTCCGATGAACGTTATCGCGGGCGCATCATGGGCATCCGGATGATGGCGATCTACGGCAATCTGCCTGGCTTGTTGCTCGCCGGACCGCTGATTGCCAGTTTTGGCTATGCTACGATGGCCACGGCGTATTGCCTGTTCGGCATCGTGTTTGCCGTGCTGATTGCGCTGCATTGGCGCAGTCATCTCTGGCAAAGCGGGGCGGTGGCGAATCTTCGCTGAAACATCGACAACAATAAATGGAGGAGTAGCATGTCGCAATCCAGAAAAATCGCTGTACTGAGCTGCGTTTTGATGGTTTGTGGAAGTTTCTCGGGTTTGGCGTTGGGGCAATCATATCCGTCCAAATCCGTGCGACTTATTGTTGCGTCATCGCCAGGCAGCGGCGTCGATATCCTCGCGCGTCTTGTTGCACCGAAACTCGCTGAAGTCCTGACGCAGCAGGTCATCGTCGATAACCGTGCCGGCGCCGGCGGCAATCTCGGTGCTGCGTTTGCTGCACGTTCAGCCCCTGATGGTTACACGCTGTTCATGGCCACACCGGCGCATGCGATCAGCAGCAGCATGCCGGGCAAACCCAGTTATGACCTGATGCGCGATCTCACGCCGGTCAGCCTGCTCACGACGGGGCATTACATGCTGGTGGTGCATCCATCGGTGCCGGCAAAATCCGTCAACGAACTGATTGCGCTGGCCAAGGCACGCCCCGGCAAACTTAATTACGCTTCAGCAGGCAACGGCAACGCCACACACCTAGCCGGCGAACTCTTCAACATGATGGCCAATGTGAAGACGGTGCATGTGCCGTACAAAGGTGGTGGTCATGCCCGCACAGAACTGCTGGGCGGCCAGGTGGATTACATGTTTCACAACATTACGGCTGTGCTGGGCGATGTAAAAACCGGCCGTTTGCGGGCGCTGGCGGTGACCGGGCCGAAACGGGCGTTGGTTGCGCCTGAGATCCCGACGGTGGATGAGGCGGCGCTGCGTGGCTACAACATCACATCGTGGTTCGGTGTGATGGCTCCAGCAGGAACTGTCCTGGAGATTATTGCCAGGCTCAATCGTGATTTTGTAAAGACGATGCAGGTCGCGGAAATTCGGGAAAAGCTGGAGACATTAGGTTCGGAAGCGGTAGGCGGGTCTCCGGGTGAATTCACAACGCACCTGCGGATGGAGCACGATAAATGGAGCAAGGTGGTCAAGCAGGCGGGAATATAGCCTGAACAGGCCTGTGCCAGCGCTTTTTCCCGCTCCAAAGGCTAGAATATCGTCCGTCACGAATCAGGAGGCTCAGCCATGGACGACGGCGTCATTACCATCAAAGACAAACCGGCAGCAGGGCTCGCGATCCGGTTGCATGAAATCGACAATGTACTGATTGCGCGCAGCGACATCGCGATCGGCGCCAAAATCGAAGACGGCTTGACTTCGAAAAGCCAGATCCCGGCCGGCCACAAGATTGCGTCAAGGGCGATCAAAAAGGGCGAGCCCATACTCAAATACGCGGTGACCATCGGGTTTGCTTCAGCAGACATTCCGGCCGGCACTTATGTGCACTCGCATAATCTGGAGTTCCGCGAGTTCGACCGCGATTACGCTTACGCCCGCGATTACAAACCGGTGGTGATGATTCCAGAGGCTGAGCGTGCCTCATTCATGGGCATCGTCCGTCCCAACGGCCAGGTCGCGACGCGCAATTACCTCGGCATCCTTGCGACGGTGAACTGCTCGGCCACGGTGGCGCACAAGATCGCCGAATACTTCACGCCGGAACGGCTGGCGGATTATCCGAATATTGATGGGGTCTGCGCTTTTGCCCACGGCACCGGCTGCGGCATGGAAATGACCGGTGAGCCCATGGACCTGCTGCGGCGGACCATGGCGGGCTACGCGCGCCACGCCAACCTGGCCGGTGCGCTGATCGTGGGCCTCGGTTGCGAACGCAACCAGATCAAGGGGCTGATGAAGGAAGAGGGCCTGGACGTCAGTTCGCGTCTGAAGACTTTTGTGATGCAGGAATCGGGCGGCACCCGCAAGACCATCGAAGCCGGCATTGCCGCTTTGAAGGAAATGTTGCCCGAAGCCAACAAGATGGTGCGCCAGCGTGTGCCGGCCAGCCATTTGATGATGGGCCTGCAGTGCGGCGGTTCCGACGGGTTTTCATCAATCACTGCCAACCCGGCGCTGGGCGCGGCAATGGATCTGCTGGCCCGTCACGGCGGCACTTTCATTCTGTCGGAGACGCCGGAAATCTACGGCGTCGAACACACGCTGACACGTCGCGCGCGCAGCCGTGAAGTCGGCGAAAAACTGATCGAACGCATCCGCTGGTGGAAGGATGTCTACACCGTCGGTCGCGACACCCAGATCAATGGAGTGGTCAGCCCGGGCAACCAGCACGGCGGCCTGGCGAACATTTTCGAAAAATCCCTGGGCTCGTCGATGAAGGGCGGCACCGGTCCGTTGAACGCGGTGTACCGTTATGCCGAGCCGGTGACGGAAAAAGGTTTTGTGTTCATGGATACCCCCGGCTTTGATCCGACATCAGCAACCGGCCAGATCGCCGGCGGCGCCAACATGATCATGTTCACCACCGGCCGCGGTTCGATGTTTGGCGCCAAACCGGTGCCGTCGATCAAGCTGGCCACCAACACGCCGATGTATAACAAGCTTGCCGAGGACATGGACATCAATTGCGGCGAAATCCTCGAAGGCACGGCAACGCTGACCGACGTAGCACAGAAAATTTTCGACCTGATGCTGCGCACCGCTTCCGGTGAAAAATCCAAGAGCGAACTGCTGGGTCTGGGTGACCACGAGTATGTGCCCTGGAATATCGGCGTTACCGGCTAAATGGGGGGCATGAGCGCTGCGGGTTTTGCCGCTGTCGGCATCGGGGCCATGCTCGGCGCGTGGTTGCGTTGGGGTTTCGCGGCCGCCTTTAATCACATCCTGCCGACGTTGCCGCTGGGCACGCTGGCGGTGAATCTGATCGGCGGTTTCCTGATCGGTGCGGCGCTGGAATTTTTTGTGCAACACATGACGCTGCCTGTCGAATACCGGCTGTTTTTCATCACCGGTTTCCTCGGCAGCCTGACTACGTTTTCAGCATTTTCACTGGAAACCGTACTGCTGCTGCAGGAAGAGAGTTACGGTTGGGCGATGGCGCTGATCAGTGCCCACCTGTTCGGTTCGCTGGCAATGACACTGTTGGGTTTTGCCGTGGTGCGCGCATTGTCCACTTGAATGGTGAGCAAGCTCAGTGGTGATTAAGCAGCGCTCGTGCGGCATCGATGGTTTCGCCGGCGGTCAGACCAATCGGGCCGCAGCCGTTTTTAACCAGCTGATCTGCGGCAGCGCCATGCAGGTAAACCCCCGCGGTCATTGCATGCCGTTCATTCACGCCCTGTGCCAGCAGTGCGACGATGATACCGGTCAGCACATCTCCCATGCCCGCAGCCGCCATGCCCGGATTGCCCGAACTATTGATACTCCAGTGACCATCGGGCCAGGCGCAGATGCTTCCGGCCCCCTTGAGCACCACGCCGGCCTTGTAATCCCGCGCCAATCTTAAGGCCGCTGCAACACGATCCTGCTGTACTTCACCGGCCGTGCAGGTGAGCAAGCGCGCCGCTTCGGCCGGATGGGGTGTCAGAATGGATGGCGTGACTCTTTGTTTTAATTTATTTTTCAGATCGACAGTGGCAGCAATTTGATTCAGTGCATCGGCATCGAGCACCAGTGGCACGGCACTTTCCAGCGCCCAATCCAGATATTCAGCGGCATCGGGTGAGTCGCCGAGACCGGGCCCGATGGCCAGCGCGCTCAGGTGATCGAGGCGCAACACCGCATCGGCCGGGCGCAGCATCAGTTCAGGTTGCAGTAGATCGACCAGCGGTGCATCACCGGCAAGCAGTCCTGCATAGACACGACCGGCGCCGCATTTCAGCGCGGCGCGTCCGGCAAGCAATGCAGCGCCAACCATGCCCTGCGCGCCGCCGACAATGCCGGCGCTGCCATAAGTACCTTTGTGCGAATTGCGTGGTCGCAGCGGTAATACATGCTTCAGCACGCCGGCGCTGATCATTACGCCATGCGGTGAGGCAGCGACCTCGGCGGTCAGCCCGAGATCGGCGACATGCAAAACGCCGCAGTGATCAGGGCCGTCCAGTGTCAACAGGCCGGGTTTAAGCGCGATGAATGTAATCGTGTGATCGGCCTCTACCGCGTGGTCCAGAACACGGCCGCTGTCAGCATCAAGTCCGCTGGGAATATCCAGTGCCAGCACTGGCACATCCAGTGCGTTGAGCTGTTCGACCAGTGCAGCGTAAGCGCCGTCAAGCTCGCGTTTGAGTCCGATGCCGAACAGGCCGTCGATGGCCAGCGCCCAGTCCTGAGCCGGCGGAATTTCCGTGACGAGTTCTCCGCCGGCTTTGTGCCAGGCCTGCAACGCCAGGGCCGCGTCACCGGAATACTGTTGCGGCTTGGTCAAACAAACCACACTGACCTTGAACCACCATTGTTTGAGATGGCGGGCAACGACCAGTGCGTCGCCGCCATTGTTGCCGGGGCCGGCGAGGATCAGCACCGGTTTGCCGCTGTCACCGGACAGTGTGCGGGCGAGTTCGGCGGCGGCCAGACCGGCGCGTTCCATCAGTGGGGCGGGCCTGGGGCCATTCAGGGCCGCTTGTTCAACCCGGCGCAGGTCGGCGGTCAGCAGTATTGGCGAAGCGTGGGGCATATTCATGGTGGCCGCAAGTTTAACGCATGGGCTTCTGCGTAGCGGGGCAGGTTCGGGTAAAATTGTGCTTTCCGAACATCCATCCATCATGCCGCATTTCCTCCGCCTGAGAGGGCGCGACGCCCTCTCTGATTTTCGCAGGAAAAAACTCCTTCAGGCCGCTGCTGCAGATATTCCCGGCCTGCAAATCGCCGCCGAATACTGGCATTTCATCAGTCTGAGCCGTGAACTGGACGCAGCCGGGCAGCAACAGCTCGATCTCGTGCTGACGTATGGCTCGGCAAAAGCCATGGCGACGGTGACGCAGGACGGCACGCTGCTGCTGGTGACGCCGCGCCTGGGCACGATTTCACCCTGGTCTTCCAAGGCCACGGATATTGCCAGGCACTGTGGCCTGCCCGCCGTGGAGCGCATCGAACGCGGCGTGGCCTGGTGGTGTTCGGTCGGCGGTAAACCCTTGAATGCCGCGCAACGCACAGCACTGCTGCCGCATGTGCATGACCGGATGACCGAATCAGTGCTGGACAGTCTGGATCAAGCCGAGGCGCTGTTCCGGCGCATCGACCCCAAACCACTGGCCACGGTTGATGTACTAAACGATGGGCGTGGTGCGCTGGCGCAGGCCAATGTCACGATGGGCCTGGCCCTGTCCGCGGATGAGATCGATTACCTGTACGACAATTTCAAACGCATGGGCCGGAATCCGACCGATGTCGAGCTGATGATGTTCGCGCAGGCGAATTCCGAACATTGCCGACACAAGATTTTCAACGCCGACTGGGTGATCGACGGCGACAAGCAGAACCATTCACTGTTCGGCATGATTCGCACCACGCACCAAAAACATCCCCGGGGTACCGTGGTGGCGTATTCGGACAATTCCTCGGTGATCGAGGGTGCGACGGTGCAGCGCTTTTATCCCGACTCAGAGCAGGGTTACGGTTACAGCCAGGAGCTGACGCACATCCTGATGAAGGTCGAGACCCACAACCACCCGACGGCGATTTCGCCGTTTCCCGGCGCAGCCACCGGATCCGGTGGCGAGATTCGTGACGAAGGTGCGACCGGCCGCGGCGCGAAGCCCAAAGCTGGGCTCAGCGGATTTTCGGTTTCCAACCTGCGTATCCCCGGTTTTGAGCAGCCCTGGGAAGCCAATCCTGTCGGTAAACCCGGACGTATCGCATCGGCCTTGCAGATCATGCTCGAAGGGCCGATCGGCGGCGCGTCGTTCAACAATGAGTTCGGCCGGCCGAACCTTGCCGGTTATTTCCGCAGTTACGAAATGCGTGTCGGTGCCGAGGTGCGTGGTTATCACAAGCCGATCATGATTGCCGGCGGGCTGGGTAATATCGCTGCGCAGCACACGGCAAAAAATGCGCTGCCGGAAGGTGCCTTGCTGATCCAGCTCGGCGGTCCCGGCATGCTGATCGGCCTTGGCGGCGGCGCAGCCTCGAGCATGGATACCGGAACCAACCAGGAAGACCTCGATTTTGACTCGGTGCAGCGCGGCAACCCGGAAATCGAGCGCCGCGCCCAGGAAGTCATCGACCGTTGCTGGGGGCTGGGGGATAGCAATCCTATCCTGTCTATACACGATGTAGGCGCCGGCGGACTGTCGAATGCACTGCCTGAACTGGTGCATGGCGCACAACGCGGCGGGCACTTCCAGTTGCGCGATGTGCCTAGTGAAGAGCCGGGTATGTCGCCAATGCAGATTTGGTGCAATGAGGCGCAGGAACGGTATGTGCTGGCGATTGAGCCGCGCGATCTGGCGCTGTTCAAGACGCTCTGCGAACGTGAGCGCTGCCCCTTTGCCGTGGTTGGCACGGCGACGGCCGATGGCCGGCTGAGGGTCGGTGACACTGTGTTCAATAACAACCCGGTGGACATGGAACTTGCGGTGCTGCTCGGCAAGCCGCCGAAAATGACCCGTGACGTCAAACGCCTGGTTCGTGAAGGGCAGGTATTTGATGCCGGCGGCATCGATATCCGCGAAGCGCTCTACCGCGTGCTGCGCCTGCCGACAGTGGCGGACAAAACTTTCCTGATCAGCATCGGCGACCGCACGGTCGGCGGCATGACCGCGCGCGACCAGATGGTCGGGCCGTGGCAGGTGCCGGTGGCGGACGTGGCGGTAACGCTGATGGGATTCAACACCCACTTGGGTGAAGCAATGGCGATGGGTGAACGCACGCCATTGGCGGTGTTGAATCCGCAAGCCTCGGGCCGTATGGCGCTGGGTGAGGCCATTACCAATATCGCGGCAGCATCGATAGCCAAACTGGGTGATGTAAAACTGTCGGCGAACTGGATGGCTGCGGCGGGGCATCCAGGCGAAGATGCCGCGCTGTTTGATACCGTGCACGCGGTTGCGATGGAGTTGTGCCCGCAACTGAGCATCAGCATTCCGGTCGGCAAGGATTCCTTGTCGATGAAGACCAGCTGGAGTGAAGGCGGTATGCGCAAGGAAGTGATTGCGCCGCTGTCGCTGATCGTTTCCGCGTTTGCGCCGGTGACTGACGCACGCAAGACGCTGACGCCGCAACTGCGTACCGATTGCGGTGAAACCGAACTGCTGCTGATTGACCTTGGCCGCGGGAAAAACCGTCTGGGTGCCTCGGCGCTGGCGCAGGTTTATGACGCGACCGGCGATGTGACGCCTGATATCGTCAATGCCACGGACCTGAAACATTTTTTCGAAGCCATCCAGCAATTGAATCAAGATGGCCTGTTGCTGGCCTATCACGACCGTTCCGATGGCGGCCTGCTGGCGACCTTGTGCGAAATGCTGTTCGCGGCGCGTTGCGGCGCGCAGCTTGAGCTGCCGGAGGATGCCGCGGCCGCGTTGTTTAACGAGGAGCTGGGCGCGCTGCTGCAGATCAAACGCAGCGACCGTGATGCGGTTATGACCGTGCTGAAGATAAACGGACTTGCGCAGCACTGCGCGCTGGTCGGCAGCGTCAATACCGGATCAAGGCTGGTGGTAAAAGCCGGCCGCAACACTGTGCTCGACGAATCGCGGATCGATCTGCATCGCGCCTGGTCAGAAACCACTTACCGGATGCAGCTGTTGCGCGACAACCCGGATTGCGCACAACAGGAATATGACCGGCTGCTTGACGCAGGCGATCCAGGCATCACGCTGAAACTGACGTTTGATCCGCAGGAAGACGTTGCCGCGCCATTCATCAATCGTGGTGCGAAACCGCGGATTGCGATCCTGCGCGAGCAGGGCGTCAATGGCCAGATCGAGATGGCGGCGGCTTTTGACCGTGCAGGTTTTGCCGCATTTGATGTCCACATGAGCGATATCATCGCCGGCCGTATCAGACTGGCGGATTTCAAGGGGTTTGCCGCCTGTGGCGGATTTTCCTACGGGGACGTGCTTGGGGCGGGCGAGGGCTGGGCGAAGTCCATTCTGTTCAATGCCCGCGCCCGTGACGAATTCGAAGCCTTTTTCAAACGCGACCACAGTTTTGCGCTGGGTGTCTGCAACGGTTGCCAGATGATGAGCAACCTGCATGAACTGATCCCAGGCGCCGAACGCTGGCCGCATTTCGTGCGCAACAAATCGGAGCAATTCGAGGCGCGCTTCGTGACCCTGGAAGTGCAGGAATCACCATCAATGTTTTTCAAAGGCATGGCGGGCAGCCGCATTCCGGTTGTAGTGGCGCATGGCGAGGGTTATGCCGAATTCGCTGATGCAGCCGCATTGGCGGCGGCACAGCCGCTGGTGGCCTTGCGCTTTGTTGATAACCGCGGCGCGGTCACTGAACAATATCCGCTGAATTCCAACGGATCGCCGCAGGGCGTCACCGGCATGACTACGCCCGATGGGCGATTTACCATCTTGATGCCACATCCCGAACGCGTGTTTCGCAGCGCGCAGAACTCCTGGTTGCCAGCTGAATGGCGGAACCAGGAAGATGGCCCGTGGCTGCGCATGTTCCGCAATGCGCGGCAGGCGATTGGCTGATTTTGCCGAGGCCCTTGTGTGCGTAGCCTGTGATTGACTAAAAAGTCAATAAAAACAATAGCTTAATTATTTCCCGGTGGCCGGCTGCCAGCGCAGGTCCAGGGTTGCCGGGAAAGCTGGATTTGGCGGCTCTGGCACGATATTCATCGGCCCCGGCGTATGGCCATGGTCCCAGAAGCGCGCGACACGACGCGCCTCGGCTTCGTTGGCGTTGACCGGGAAGGTGCTGTAGTTGCGTCCGCCAGGATGCGACACGTGATAGGTGCAGCCACCGATGGCCCTTTTGCTCCAGGTATCCACCACATCGAATACCAGCGGGGCATGCACGCCGATGGTCGGATGCAAGGCCGACGGCGGATTCCATGCGCAATAACGCAGGCCGGCGACAAACTCGCCGGGCCTGCCGGTGGGCGTCAGCGGCATGGCGCGGCCGTTGCAGGCAATGATGTGGCGTGACTCGGTCAGGCCGCGGGCGCGAACCTGCAGCCGTTCCACCGATGAATCGACATAACGCGCCGTTGCATTGAGGCCTATTTCCTCGCCGAGCACATTCCAGGGTTCAATGGCCTGACGCAATTCGAGTTCGATACCGTTGTAGACCACGGTGCCGTAACGCGGGAACCGGAATTCATGGAAGGGTGCATACCAGACGTCATCAAATTCGAAACCGGCGCGGCGCAGGTCAGCCAGCACGTCATGGAAATCAGTGGCGACGAAATGCGGCAGCATGAAACGGTCGTGCAGCTGGGAACCCCAGCGCACCAGCTTGGCCTGATACGGTGTCTGCCAGAACCACGCCACGAGTCCACGCAGCAGCAGCATCTGCGCCAGACTCATCTGCGGATGCGGCGGCATTTCGAAACCGCGGAATTCGAGCAGTCCGAGGCGGCCGGTGCCGCCATGCCCGGCATACAGCTTGTCGATGCAGAATTCGGCGCGGTGGGTGTTGCCTGTGAGGTCGACCAGGAAATTGCGCAGCAACCGGTTGGTGGTTTCCGGCGGCAGCGCGGCGCCGTGTTTTTGCTGCAGCACCGCCATTTGCTGGAAAGCGATTTCCAGTTCGTAGAGGTTGTCGTCGCGCGCTTCGTCG
>Ga0105090_10001957_pt1 | contig 11341 bp, 12 predicted proteins | sample PPLLak3March2015_FD_79110 | JGI IMG/M metagenome (GOLD analysis project Ga0105090, IMG submission 79110) | Freshwater sediment microbial communities from Prairie Pothole Lake near Jamestown, North Dakota, USA - PPLs Lake P7 Core (1) Depth... | ecosystem: Environmental > Aquatic > Freshwater >... | reverse complement strand
CCTCGGAGTACCGCGTCGTCGGCAACGATCGCGTGCAGAACATGGCGGTGCAGGTGGCGCCGGGCGTCGAGCCGGCGCAGGCGATGGTGGAGATCGAGCGCGTCATCCGGCGCGAACACGGCCTTGCGCCGGGCGCCGACAACGACTTCACCGTCGTGGATCGCAAGCAGTTCCTGGCCACGCAGCAGCAGACGACGCAGATCCTCTCGTTCCTGCTCGCGGGCATCGCCGGCGTCAGCCTGGTGGTGGGCGGCATCGGCATCATGAATATCATGCTGGTGACCGTCACCGAGCGGACGCGCGAAATCGGCATCCGCAAAGCGTTGGGCGCGACGCGCATGAACATCCTCACGCAGTTCCTGACCGAGAGCGTGGTGTTGTGCGTGCTCGGGGGCCTGCTCGGGATGCTGCTCGGCACCGGAGCGGCGCGCGCGCTCGCGAAATTCGCCGGCTGGCAGACCTACGTCACGCTCGATTCGCTGCTGCTCGCCTTCGCGTTCAGCGCGGGCGTGGGGCTCGTGTTCGGGATGTGGCCGGCGCGGCGCGCGTCCAAGCTCGATCCGATCGCGGCGCTGCGCTACGAGTGATGGCGGCTGCCGCCGCGCGGCGCGTCAGCAGGCGCAGGCCTGGATGGTTTTCTTCGGCGCGTCGAGCGTGCCGACGAGCTCGGCCACCGAACCCATGCGGTGCTCGGCAAGATAATCGGCGATCCCGGCGTTGATCTTCCGGCAGACCAGCGGGTCGTAGAACAGCGACGTGCCGACGCCCACCGTCGTGGCGCCGGCGATGATGAACTCGAGCGCATCCTGCGCGGTGTAGATGCCGCCCTGGCCGATGATCGGGATGCCGAGCGGCCGCGCGACCTCGGCCACCTGCATCACCTTGAGCAGCGCGATCGGCTTGATCGCCGGGCCCGACAGGCCACCCTGGATGTTGCCGATGACGGGCTTGCGCGTCTTCACGTCGATCGCCATGCCCATCACCGTGTTGATCACGGCGAGCGCGTCGCTGCCGGCCTCGATGCAGCGCCGGGCGTTCTCCCTGATGTCGGTCTGGTTCGGCGACAGCTTGGTGATCAACGGCTTCTTGGTCACCGCGCGGCACGCGGCCACCACGCGTGCCGACATCTCGGGCACGTTGCCGAACTGCACGCCGCCTTCCTTGATGTTCGGGCACGAGATGTTGATCTCGATCGCGTCAATCGGCGAATCCTCGAAACGGCGCGTGGTCTCGACGTAGTCCTCGATCGTCGAGCCGCACACGTTCGCGAAGAAGCGCGTCTCGCCGAAGTCGAGCGTCGGCAGGATCCTGTCCACCACCATGTCGACGCCCGGGTTCTGCAGGCCGATGGCGTTCAGCATGCCCATCGGCGTCTCGTAGACGCGGTGCGGCGGGTTGCCGAGCCGTGGCTCGCGCGTCGTGCCCTTGAGCACGATGGCGCCGACGTCGGTGTTCGAAAACCCTTCGACACGGGTGTATTCCTCGCCGAAGCCGACGCAGCCGGAGAGCAGGACGATCGGCGAGGCGAGCCGCAGGCCGCAGAAGTCGAGGGCCAGGGAGGCGGGCAACGGGGCGGACATGGGGGAATTGTAAGGGAGGGGATGGGGGATAGGGGATGGGGGATAGTGCAAGGCGGTAGCTTTCGAGGACCGTCTCCGTAGCGACGCCGCTCTTGGAATCTACGGCCTCACACTATCCCCCATCCCCTATCCCCCATCCCCTCAGCGGGCGCTAGCCCGCGATAAATCGCTCGAGCTGCTCGATCGTCTCCTGCTGCTCCTCGATGACGGCGCGCACGAGGTCGCCGATCGAGACCATGCCGATCATCGAGCCGGTCGCGTCCACCACCGGCAGGTGGCGGAAGCGGCGCTCCGTCACGATCCGCATGCAGTGGCGCACCTCATCCTCGGGCCCGACGGTGACGACCGGCGAACTCATGATCTGCCACACCTCGGTCTCGGCCGAGGAGCGGCCGAGCAGGATCACCTTGCGTGCGTAATCGCGCTCCGAGATCACGCCCACCAGCTGGCCGTCGCGCAGCACGGGTAGCGCGCCCACGTGCCGGTCGGCCATGATCTGGATGGCGGCCAGCACGGGTTCCTCCGCTTCGACGGACCAGATGTCGCAGCCCTTGCGGGCGAGCAGGTGCTTGACGCGCAGCATGGCTGGTACTCCCTGAGCGGTGCGCGGTGCGCCGTAGGCCTGAATTCTATGCCTTTCGACGTGGTCCTGTTCCAGCCCGAAATTCCGCCGAATACCGGCAACATCATCCGGCTGTGCGCCAATACCGGCGCGCGGCTGCACCTGATCCGGCCGCTGGGGTTCTGGCTGGACGCAAAGGCTGTGCGGCGGGCGGGGCTCGACTACCGCGAGCTGGCCGAGGTGCGGGAGCACGCGAGCCTGCAGGCGTGTTTCGCGAGCCTGGGCCATCCGCGCTGGTTCGCCTTCACGACGCGTGGCTCACGGCGTCACGATGAGGTGGAGTACGCCGACGGCGACGTGCTGCTGTTCGGGCCGGAAACACGCGGCCTGCCCGAAGAGGTGCTGGATCTCTGTCCACCCGAGCGCCGCGTGCGCATCCCGATGCTCGCCGGCGCGCGCAGCCTGAATCTCTCGAATGCGGTCGCCGTGGCGGTGTACGAGGCGTGGAGACAAAGGGGATGGGGGGATGGGGGATAGTGTTAGGCCGTAGATTCCGGCAGTAGCCTCGCTACGGAGACGGGTCTCGAAAGCCAGTGCCGTTCACTATCCCCTATCCCCCATCCCCTATCCCCTATCCCCTCTCCGCCTTGATCGTGCGTCCCATCAACGCATACACGGCGTCCTTCGCCGGGACGCCCGCGTACAGCACCTGGTAGATCTGCTCGCTGATGGGCATCTCGACGCCGAGGCGCTGCGCGACGTCGTGGACGGCGCGCGCGGCCAGTACGCCTTCGACCACCTGCCCGATCTCGGCCTGTGCCTGCTCGGGCGTCTTGCCGGCGGCCAGCAGCAGGCCACAGCGGCGGTTGCGCGACTGGTTGTCGGTGCAGGTGAGCACGAGGTCGCCGAGGCCCGCGAGCCCCATGAACGTGTCGCGGTCGGCGCCGAGCGCGACGCCGAGGCGCATCATCTCCGCGAGGCCGCGCGTGATGAGCGCGACGCGGGTATTGGCGCCGAACCCGAGGCCGTCGGAGATGCCGGCACCGATGGCGAGCACGTTCTTCACCGCGCCGCCGACCTCGACACCGATCATGTCGCTGGAGGCGTAGGCGCGAAAACTCTCGCCCGAAATGCTGCGCGCGAGCTGCATCGCGTAATCGGCGTCGGCCGAGGCCACGACCATCGCGCTCGGCAGGCCGGCACCCACTTCCTTGGCGAACGTGGGCCCGGAGAGCACGGCGGTGGGCACGCCGGTGCCGAGCACCTCGGCCGCCACGTCGTGCGGCAGCTTGCCGGTGGAGAGCTCGAACCCCTTGGTGGCCCACGCGACGCGTTGGCCCGCCACGAGCAGTGGCTTGACGCGCTCGAGCACCTCGCGGAACGCGTGGCTCGGCACGACGATCAGCAACTGGTCGGCCTCGGCGACGGCGCGAGCGAAGTCGTGCTCGATCTCGACCCGGTCGGGCAGCGTGATACCGGGGAGGTAGCGGCTGTTGACCCGGTCGCGGGTCATCGCCACCAGCTCCTCGGTCTCGATGCCCCAAAGGATGGTGCGGTGCCCGGTGCGCCCGAGGTGCACGGCGAGCGCCGTGCCCCAAGAGCCCGAGCCGAGCACGGCGACGGTTGGCCTCGGCCCGGTGTCCAGCGGGGCCGTCACGTCGCGTTGCGGATCAGTTGACGGAGCCGGCCGGCGGCGTGGCCACCGCCTGCTGTGCCGCCTGCTGCTGGGCGCGGGCGTGCAGGGCCTCGAACGTCACCAGCGGCAGGAGGAACGGCGGGAAGCCGCCCTTCACGACGAGCTCCGACACCGTCGCACGGGCGAACGACATCAGGTAGTTCGGGGCGACGATGCTCACCACCTGGCCGAGGTCGGCCGCCGACAGGTTGCGGATCAGGAACGCACCCGCCTGCTGCAGCTCGAGCAGCCACACGACCTTGTCGCCGGCCTTCGCTTCGAGGTTCACCTGCACCACGATTTCGTGCACGTCCTGCGCGAGTGCCGCGGCGCGCGTCGAGATGTTGAGGTTCACCTGCGGGTTGCCCTGCGCGTTGACGAACGGGCCGTTCGGCGCCTCAAACGAGCAGTCCTTGATGTAAACGGCCTGCGGGTTCACGACCGGCGCGTTCTGGTCGGCGGCCGGCGGCGGGGTCTGGGTGTTCTGCTCGGTCATGGTGTTGTGTCCTTCGGAGAAATGGGCTGCGGAGCGGCCGGTCAGGCGCGTCCCGTGAGTTCGTCGAGCTTGCCCGCCTTGTCGAGGGCGTACAGGTCGTCGAAGCCGCCGACGTGGTGATCGCCGACGAAAATCTGCGGTACGGTACGACGGCCGCCGCTGCGCGCGAGCATCGTGTCGCGCTCGGCAGGGTGCTCGTCGATCTTGATCTCGCGGAACGCGAGGCCCTTGCGCTCGAGCAGCGCTCGCGCCCGCACGCAGTACGGGCACCAGCCGGACGAGTACATGACGATCTCGGGCGCGTCGCTCATGCGGGACTCACTTGCCCTTGGCGCCCGGCTTCACGAGCGGCAGGTTCTCGGTGCGCCACGCCTGCAGGCCGCCCTTGAGGTTCACCACCTTGGTGAAGCCCTGCGCCTGCAGCACGCGCGCCGCGGCGCCGGAGCGCATGCCGCTCTCGCAGCAGGCGATCACGACCTTTTCCTTGTACTTCTTGAGGGTCTCGGTACTGCTCGCCAGCTGGTCCTGCGGCACGTGCCTGGCGTCGAGGATGTGGCCCGAGTCGAACTCGGCCTGGCTGCGCACGTCGAGCAGCACGGCGCCCTGGTTCAGGAGGCGCACGGCGTCCATCGGGCCCACCGACTGGCCGCCACTGCGGGCACGGCTGGCCTCGTAGGCGAGGACTGCCAGGGCGAGCACGGCCGTCCCTCCGGCGAGGAAGGGGTGGCGGGTGATGTATTCGAGCAGGCGCTCCATGGACAGACCGGGCAAAAAAGGATCGCGGATTATAGCAGCCCCGCCGACACGCTAGACTTGCCGCCTTTCCACCCCGCCAGTCCCCCCTCCCCGGCATGCAGACCCCGCACTCCCGCAACCCTGCCCAACCAAGCCGCCAGCGGCGGGTGGGCTGGCTGGCGGCCGCGTCCTGGCTGCTGGTCGCCGCCGCGGGATTGGGCGGGCCCGAGGGCTGGGCGCAGTCGAACCGCCAGCCGACCCCGGCCCAGAAAGAGACCGAGCTCAAGAAGGTCAACGCCCGTATCGAAAAGGTGCGCAAGGCGGTCAACGAGGACATCGAAAGGCGCGACAAGCTGAGCGCCCAGCTGCGCGACGCCGAGCTCGGCATCCAGGCCGCGCGGCGCCAGCTCGAGGAGCTCCGCGCGCAGCGCATCGCGAGCGAGTCGCGGCTGGCGGACCTCGAGCGTGAAAGGGCGAGCCGCGAGAAGGAACTGGCGGCCGAGCGCGGGGCGCTGGCCGGCGAGCTGCGCACGGCCTACGTGAACGGCCGCGAGGAGCAGCTCAAGCTGCTGCTCAACCAGCAGGATCCGGGCGCGTTCGGGCGCATGCTGGCGTACTACGGGTACTTCGGGCGCGCGCGGGCCGAGCGCATCGGCAGCATCCGCGACAAGCTCGAGCACCTGGCCCTGTTGCGCGAGAAGATCGCCGCCGAGGGGCAGCGGCTCGAGGAGCTCGAGGCGCGCCAGGAGCAGGAGCTTGCAGCACTCAAGGGTGCGCAGCAGCGGCGCACCCAGGCGGTGGCCGCCGTCGATTCGCAGATCAAGACCCGCGGCGGCGAGATCAAGCGGCTCCAGTCGCAGGCGCGCAGCCTCGAGAAGCTGATCGCGGACCTGCGCAAGGCGCTCGCGAGCGCGCCCGTGGCGAAGCAGGCGCCGTTCGAGCCGTTGCGCGGCAAGCTTCCCTGGCCGGTGCAGCAGGGCAAGGTGCTGGCGCGCTTCGGCCAGCCGCGCGCCGGCGGCTCACTCAAGTGGCAGGGCATGCTGATCGGTACGGATCGCGGCGCGAGAGTGCGGGCGCCGTTCGCCGGACGCGTCGCCTATGCCGACTGGTTGCCCGGCATGGGCCTGATGATGGTGCTCGACCACGGCGGTGGGTATCTCAGCCTGTACGGGCACAACGAGGAAGTGTTCAAGAAGGTCGGTGAGCCGGTGGCAGCGGGTGACGTGATCGGCGCCGTGGGCGATACCGGCGGCCATAACCAGCCGGCGCTGTATTTCGAGGTGCGGCGCGGCCGCGAGCCAGTCAATCCGGAGAACTGGCTGCAGCGGCGCTAGCGCTCGAGATTATGTTCAAAGCGGCCAGATGCACGACTTGAGGCCGCCCGTCGCCCCCCTCCAGACTGTGCCGCGCGTCAAGGAACGTCGCACCCTCGATCAAGGAAGATCGCGTCCGAAAGGATCGGTCTGAACGACCAACAAGGACCCACTGATGCAGCTTGCAGAGGCGCTGGACGGCGCGCCGGCGCCCATTGGCACAACGACGTTCGACCCGTACGGGCAGCTCGTGAAGATGTTGCTGCCCCGCGCGCAGTCGATCGCGATCTACGATCGCATGGGCCTGCCGGTGTGGCTCAACGACGGTCTCGACTCCCCCGAGTTGCATCGCGTCCTGCAGGACGCGCTGGCGCAGGACCTCGGCGCGTCCGGCGGCGGCGAGGGTTACGCCGAGTCGATCGATCGAGACCATTGTGCGTACGTCTTCCTGCTGCGCGACCCGGACGCCCGGCTCATCGGCGCGGTCGGCATCGTCTGCCGCGAATCGCGGCAAGGCAACGATCCGCGTCCGTTCGCTCTCGTCCAGGGACTGCTGCGCCCGGCGCTCGAGTGCCTGCAGCGGGAGCTGACCTCGCAGTACAGCATCGGCGACCTGCAGCGCAGCCTGATCGTGCGTGATCGCGACCTCGAGCTGCTGCTCGGCGCCGCACAGGACGAAGCGGCTGCCAGCGAGTCGACGGACGACCTCGCGCAGCTCGTGCAGGGCTGCGTCGACCACCTGGACTGCAGCGTGGGCGCGTTGCTCATTCCCGACAAGAACATCGCCGTGTGCCGCACCGGGCAGGGCGTCCCGCCACGCGTAGGGGCCGAGGTGCTCACGCGCACGCACCGCCACCTGCTCGCCTGGACGCAGCTGCACCGGCAGACCATGACCTCGAACCACCCGGTCGAGGCCGGCCCGCTCGGCAAGGTGCCGTACAAGGTGCTGTCGTGCCCGGTCATGCACGGCGCGCAACGCGTGCTCGGCGTGCTGGTGCTGTTCAAGCCGGTCGAGTCGCCCGACTTCGACCTGCGGCAGGTGCGCATCGTCGAGCTGCTCGCGCGCCGCGTCGCCTACATCCTGCTGAACGCCTACGACCCGACCACCGGCCTGCTCACGCGACCCGCGTTCGAGAAGCGCGCGCAGGGCCTGCTCGGGCAGCCCGGGCAGGCGGGCACGCACAGCGTCATCTACATCGACATCGACCGCCTGCACGTGCTCAACGAGAACCTCGGCATGCACGTGGGCGACGAGGTGATCCTGCGGGTGTCGGAAGTGATCCGCCGTCACCTGACGCCGCGCATGCTCGCGGCGCGCATCTCGGGCGACCGGTTCGCGGTGTTCGCCACCGACATGCCGCTCGACGACGCGCAGACTGTCGCCGAGAACCTGCGCGAAGGCCTCGAGCAGCTCGGGTTCGTCTCCGGCTCGCAGACGGTCGACGTCTCGGCGAGTTTCGGCGTGGCGCGCGTGGTGGAGGGCAAGCATCCGCTATCGCATGCGCTCGCCGCGGCGGAGATTGCCTGCAAGGCCGCGAAGGACCGCGGCCGCGACCGCGTCGAGACCTACGAGGAATCCGACCAGAGCATCGTGCGGCGCTTCACCGACGTCACGCTGGTGGGAACACTGCGTTACGCGCTCGCGCACGACCAGTTCCGCCTCGAGGCCCAGACGATCGTGCCGTTGAACGGTGCGGCCGTCGGGCCGAAGTTCGAGCTGCTGCTGCGCATGACCGACGAGGGCGGGCAGAGCATTTCGCCCGAGAAATTCCTCTCGGCCGCGGAGCGCTACCAGCTCGCCCCCGCCATCGACCGGTGGGTGGTGCGTCGGGTGCTGCAGACCCTCAAGCCGCACGCCACCGAGCTCACCCGTCGTGGCGCCTGCTTCGCGGTAAACATCTCCGGCCAGTCGCTGGGCGACGCCGAGTTCTGCGCGTTCCTCGAGGGGGTGCTGCGTGAGAGCGGCCTGCCGCCGTCGCTGCTGTCGTTCGAGCTCACGGAGACCGCCGCCGTCGCCAACATCGTCCGCGCCGAGTCGCTGATGCGGCGGCTGCGCGAGCTCGGCTTCGACGTCGCGCTCGACGACTTCGGCCGCGGCCTGAGCTCGCTCACCTACCTGAAGACCCTGCCGGCGACCTGCCTCAAGATCGATGGCACGTTCGTGAGGGACGTGGTCGGCGACGACCGTGCACAGGCGATGCTGAGCGCCATCGTGCGCCTCGCCCAGGCCATGGGGCTCAGGACGGTGGCGGAGTGCGTCGAGAGCGACGCCATCCGCGACATCGTGCGCCAGCTGGGGGTGGAATTCGGGCAGGGGTTCTCGATCGGGCGGCCCACGCCGCTCGAAAAGGTGATCCCGGTCCTCCTCGGCGCTACTATCTAGGGCCTTTTCGCGACCCGAGACTGCCGGTGCCCAAGGGCATCCATACCATCCTCGCCGTTGCTGCCGGTGCCCTGCTCGGGGCCGGGCTGATGCTCACGCGCGGAGTGTCGGCCGATCGCGAGCCGAGGCCTGTGCCAACGGCGCCGAGGACGACGGTCCAGACGCTGCTCGACGAGGTCGCCCGCCACGTGCGCAGCGCTTACGTCGATCCCGTGACTGAAGACCAGCTCGACCTCGCTGCCGCCGAGGGCATGGTCGCGAGCCTCGATCCCCATTCCGCATTCCTCGACGCCGCCGAGTACGAGGCGATGCGCGTCAGCACGACCGGCCACTACTCCGGGGTCGGGCTCGAAGTGGCCGAACAGGACGGCCGGATCGTGGTCGTCACGCCGATCGAAGGGTCGCCGGCCGACCGCGCCGGCGTGCGCGCCGGCGATGTGCTGCTCGAGATCGACGGGCGCGCGGTCGAGGCGGTGCGGCTCGAGGACGCCATCGAACGCATGCGCGGCTTCGTCGGTTCTGCCGTGCACCTCATGTTGTGGCGCGAAGGCGAACCCGAGCCGCTGCAGTTCGAGCTCGAGCGTTCCGACGTGCACGTGCGACCCGTGCGCGCCGAGCCGCTGCCGGGCCGCTACGGCTACGTGCGCATCACCCACTTCAACGACGCGACGCCGGGCGATCTCGGGCGGCACCTTGCCCGGTTGCAGGCCGAGCAGCCCCTGGCGGGCCTCGTGCTCGACCTGCGCGGCAACCCGGGCGGCGTGCTCGAGTCCGCCGTGGGCGTCGCCGACGATTTCCTCGACTCCGGCGTCATCGTGCGCGCGGAAGGCCGCACGGCCGACTCGCGTTTCGAGATGCGTGCCACCGGCGGTGACCTGCTGCGGTCTGCACCACTGGTGGTGCTGGTCGACCGCGGCTCGGCGTCCGGCGCCGAGATCGTGGCTGGCGCACTGCGCGACCACGGCCGCGCCACGTTGATGGGCGAGCGCACGTTCGGCAAGGGGTCGGTGCAGACGGTGGTGCCGCTGCGCGACGGCCTCGCGCTCAAGCTCACCACTTCGCGTTACTTCACGCCGTCGGGAGCCTCGATCCACGAACGCGGCATCGACCCCGACGTGTCATTGGCTGGGGCGCTGGGCAGCGCTTCTGCCGCGCGCGACACGGCGTCGGACCCGGCCGTGCAGGCCGCGCTGCAGTACCTGCGCGACCGCAGCCTCGGCAGGCAGGTCGCGCTCGCCGGCCAACCCTGATCGCTCGCGCTGCGGGCGGGAGTCTGCCGCGATGTCACGAGTGCTGGTTCCGCTCGCCGAGGGCTTCGAGGAGATCGAGGCCGTCACCGTCGTCGACTTGTTGCGCCGCGCCGGCATCGAGGTGCACACCGCCTCGCTGGACGGCCCGCAAGTGACCGGATCGCACGGCATCACCGTCGCGGCCGACATCGCTCTCGACGCCGCCGTGGCGGACGCCTACGACATGATCGTGCTGCCCGGCGGCATGCCCGGCTCGCGGCACCTGAAGAACGACGCGCGGATCATCTCGCTGTTGCGCCGCTTCGCGGCGGAGGGTCGCTACACTGCGGCGATCTGCGCCGCACCGAGCGTACTCGCGCACGCGGGGCTGCTCGACGAACGTGCGGCCACGAGCTTTCCCGGTTTTCTCGACGCGAATTCGGCACCCGGCATCCGGCTGTGCGATGAGCCGGTGGTGATCGACGGCAAGGTCGCCACTTCCCGTGGCGCCGGCACCGCGATGGAGTTCGGCCTGGCGCTGATCGGACTGCTGCAGGGTGACGCTGCGATGCAGCGCGTGCGGCAAACGCTGCAGATCCCGGGATGACGCCGACCGGCCTGTCGCGACCACACCGGGCGCCGCGGATCCGGTCCTACGCCCCGTCCTCCTTGGGACTCATGTACTTCTCGAAATTCGCGATGTAGTCATCGAGGTTCTCCTCGACCATCGTGCGGTACTGGGCGACGAAGTACTCGATGCTCTCGTCCCGGTGGCTGCGCAGTTCGTCGGCCGAGTCGGCCGTGCAGGCGGTCACCCAGGCGTTGAAGCGCGCGGTCGCATACATCAGCGATGCGCTGACCTTGCCTCGGCTCGTGTCCTTGAGCTGGGCATTCGCGACGTCGATGTGGGCGTCTGCCCGCTTGAAGAACAGGTCGTCCGGTGCGGAGTCCAAGGTTGTGCCTCCCGAGTCGTGGACGGAACGTCAGAGCAGCGACTTGCCCGCGCCCCACAGCGCGCCGAGCAGCAGGATCACCACTGGCAGCGAGCTCATCGCAAAGCCGATCTCGCGCTTCGCCGGATCGGCGACGTAGCCGGCCAGATACACGGCGCGCCCTGCCACGAAGAGCAGGCCGAGCCACGCGGCCCAGGTCGGGTTCACGTACGTGCCGAACAGCCACATGGCCGGCACGAAGGCCACCAGTTGCTCCATCGTGTTCTGGTGGGCCCGGAAATAGCGCTCGAACACCGGGTGACCGCTGATCGCCGGGGCCGCCACCTTGTACCTGCCGCGCGCCCAGCCGACGAGCATGCCGAAGACCGCGAACTCGAGCAGCGCGAGCGCGATCACGAAAGCGACGAACTCCATG
>Ga0105090_10001956_pt1 | contig 11342 bp, 11 predicted proteins | sample PPLLak3March2015_FD_79110 | JGI IMG/M metagenome (GOLD analysis project Ga0105090, IMG submission 79110) | Freshwater sediment microbial communities from Prairie Pothole Lake near Jamestown, North Dakota, USA - PPLs Lake P7 Core (1) Depth... | ecosystem: Environmental > Aquatic > Freshwater >... | reverse complement strand
GGGCTCGGGCACGCCGAACTCGCGCTTGTAGCGTCCGCCCTTGGGGTTGCCGTCCTCGTCACGCGGCTTGCACTCGTCGTCGTTACTGCGGCCGCGCTCGATGTCGGCCTCGCGCTGGCGCTGCTCCAGGCGCTCGCGGGCTTCGACAATGGCCTTGAGCCGCGTCTCGCGCCGTTCGATCTCGGCCGGGATGTCCAACTCGGGCTCGTCGGCCTCGGCCGCGTCGGTGGTCTTCGCACGCTCCAGCAGGGCGTCGATCTGTGCCTTCAACTCGGCTTCGGCCTGTTGCATGCGCTCGTAGCTCATCGCCTTGTGGCGGCTCGCGTTGGCCTTGATCTTGGTGCCGTCGATGGCCACCGCGCCCAGCCTGACCAGACCCATCTCTCGGGCCAGCTTGACCACCTGCACGAACAGATCGCTCAGTTCCTTGAGGTGAAGCGCGCGGAAGTCGCGGATCGTGCGGTGCTTGGGCAAGTTGCCTGCGCCCAGCATCCGAAACGCCAGGTCCTCATGCAGACGGCGCTCGATCTTGCGCGAACTGAACACGCCCGTGGCGTAACCGTAGACCAGCACCTTGACCATCATCGCCGGGTGGAACGGCTGGTTGCGGGCACCACCGCCGACATAGCGGGCGTAGAACGCCTTGAGGTCCAGGGCATCGACCGTGTCGCTGATGAAGTACGCCAGGTGCCCCTTGGGCAGCCAGTCCTGCAGCGATGCGGGCAGCAGCATCTCCTGCTGCGGTTCGTAGGGGCGGTAGCTGATGGCCATGCCTGCTCAACGCTCGAGTAGATCACGAGACATCAGGGACTTCCCTTCTGCCGCCCACACTCCTAGGTTGGCATCCGCCTCAGCCACTTCAGGGCTCGCGCAGGCCCTGCAGCGCGTCCAGCAGCAACCGCACCCGAGGCGGCACCAGCCGCGACGACGGCAGCACCGCGCTGATCGGCATCGGCGGAGGCCGCTTGTTCGACATCACCTCCACCAGCGTGCCGGCCGCCAGCTCGTCGGCGGCGATGTAGTCGGGGACCTGGGTCAGCCCCAGCCCTTCGCACGCGGCGGCGACCATGCCGTCGCCGTCGTTCACCTGAACGCGGTGCGCCGCATGCAGCTCGACCACGCGCCGGCCCTCGCGCAGCTGCCAGGGCCGCACGCGGCCGCTGCTGGGCATGCGGAAGACGATGGTGTCGTGGCCGGCCAGGTCCTCGATGCGCTGCGGCGTGCCGCGCGCGGCCAGGTAGTCCGGGCTGGCCACGCAGACCAGCTGCTGCCAGTCGAAGCGCCGCGCCACCAGCCGCGAGTCCTGCAGCGCGCCAATGCGGATCGCCAAGTCGAGGCCCTCGCGCACCAGGTCGGCATAGGCATCCTGCAGCCGCAGGTCCAGCTGCAGCTGCGGATGCCGGTGCATCAGCCCGGCCAGCAGCGGCATCAGGATGCGCCGGCCGTAGGTGATGGGCGCGTCGATGCGTATCACGCCGCTGGGCGCGGTGCGGGTGCCGGCGGCTTCGGCCTGCAGGTCCTCCACCTCGGCCAGCACGCGCTCGCAGCGGCGATACAGCCGCTCGCCGTCGGGCGTCAGGCTGACCTGCCGCGTGGTGCGGTGGAACAGCTTGACGCCGAGCTGCGCCTCCAGCCGGCCCACGCTCTTGGCCAGCGTGGACGGCGCCTGGCCCAGGTCGCGTGCGGCAGCGGCGAAGCTGCCGCGCCGCGCCGTCTGCGCAAAGGCCAGGAACTGCTGCAGGCCGCTCATCGCCGGCGCCTTTCGATTGACGACATTCTATCGGCAATGTTAAGGCTTTGAAGGCTCTTCCGGATTCAACCATCGGCCGCGACACTGCCTGCCATCCGAGGCGCCCCGGACCGACACCCTCGCAACCCGACCTTGAAGGAACCGAGATGAACATCCTCGAACAAGCCCGTCCCGAAGCCACCGTCATCCCGGGCGTGGCCCACGCCACCTGGGCCAGTGCCGCCGATGGCCTGAGCCAGCTGTCGGTGTGGCGCCAGACGCTGGCGCCCGGCGCCGCCACGCCGCCGCACCGCCACGACTGCGACGAAGTCGTGCTCTGCCTGCAGGGCCACGGCGAAGTGCACAGCGAAGGTCAGGTGCGCCGCTTCGGCGCGCGCACCACCTTGGCGCTGCCGGCCGGCCGCGACCACCAGATCTTCAACACCGGCGCGATGCCGATGGAGCTCATTGCCGCCTTCGCCGCCACGCCGGTGGCGACGCATCTGCCCGATGGCCAGCCGCTAGAGCTGCCCTGGCGGACCTGAGGTGCCGCGCGCTCAGCGCTGCAGCCGCCACAGCGGCCGCAGTGCCCACACGCCGAGCAAAGGGCCCAGGCCCAGCCAGGGCAGCAGCGCGGCCAGGTCGTGGTGCTCGGCCAGCGTCACGAACAGCTGGATGCTGAGAATCGAGATGCCGAAGCCGATGCTGTTGACCAGCGTGAGCACGCTGCCCACCGCCTGCGGCGGCGCGTTCTGCGCGGTCAGCGCGCTGAACTGCGGCGAGTCGCCGGCCACGGTGATGCCCCACAGCAGCAGCCACAGCGCGAACAGCGCATCGCCGGCGTGCAGCAGCCAGGGCGCCAGCACGCAGCACAGGCCGCTGGCGGCCAGCTGCCAGGCGGCCACCCGCGCACTGCCGATGCGCCGCGCCCACAGGCCGCCGGCGATGCACCCGATGGCGCCGACGCCCAGCACCGCAAACGCCGCCCAAGACAGCGTGGCGCCGGCCAGCCGGGTCGCCAGGATGGCCGGTACCAGCACCCACATGGTGTACAGCTCCCACATGTGGCCGAAGTAGCCGAAAACCGACGCACGCACCTTGCGGTCGGTCCAGATGCTGCCCAGCGCCTGCCAGCGCAGGCCCGGCCCCTGGCCCGCGGGCCGCGGCCGCTCGGGCAGGGCGGCATAAAGCAGCAGCCCGCCCAGCGCTGCGGCCGCGGCTACGGTGTGGAAGACCATCGTCCAGGGCAGCGCCGCGCCCACCGCGCGCACCGCATGCGCACTGGCACTGCCCAGCACCAGCGCGCCGACCAGCCAGCCCAATGCGCCGCTCAGCCCCTGCGGGAACCATTGGGATGCGATCTTCATGCCCACCGGATAGATGCCGGCCAGGAAGAAGCCGGTGGCCGTGCGCCACAGCAGCAGCTGCTGGAAGGAGCCTGCGCTCCACACGCTGGCCAGCGTGCAGGCCGCGCCGGCCAGCGAGCACAGCAGGAACACGCGCCGCGGGCTGAAGCGGTCGGCCACCGCCAGCAGCGCGAACAGCAGCGTGCCGGCGATGAAGCCCAGCTGCACGGCAGAGGTGAGCGTGCCTACGTCGGCCGCGTTCCAGCCATAGTCGCGCTGCAGCGCCGGCATCACCGCGTTGACGGCGAACCACGGCGACACGCCGGCCAGTTGCGCCAGCACCAGCACTGGCAGCAGGTGCGCCGGTGTCGCGGCGGGCGCGCTCGCGCTCAAGCGAGGGCCGGCCGCCGTGCCAGCCAGTCGCCGATGGCGCTTTCGTAGGCCGCGGCGGCGTTGAGTACCGCGCGTTCGCCCAGCGGCGGGCCGATCAGCTGCATGCCCATCGGCAGGCCGCGCTCGCCGAAGCCCACCGGCACGCTCATCGCCGGCAGGCCGGCCAGCGTGGCGTAGATCACCACTTCCATCCAGCGGTGGTAGGTGTCCATCGTGCGGCCGGCCACCTCGCGCGGCCAGGTCCATTCGGCCGGGAAGGGCCAGGCCTGCGCGCTGGGCAGCACCAGCAGGTCGAAGCGCTCGAACAGGCCGACCATGTGGCGGTAGAAGCGCGTGCGGTTGCTGCTCGCCGCATACACCTGCGGGCCGCTCAGGCCCTGGCCCTGGTCGTATTCCCACTGCGCCTCGGGCTTCAACCGCGCGTGCTTGGCCGGGTCGGCGCCCAGCGGGCCCAGCGTGCCGGCCACCAGGAAGCGCCGCCAGGTCAGCCAGGTCTGCCAGACCTCGTCGCAGGAATAGCCCAGGCTCGTCGGCTCGACCACCGCGCCCAACGCCTCGAAGCGCTGCAGCGCGGCCTCGCACAGCGGCAGGATGCCGGGCTCGATGGGCAGGTAGCCCTGCAGATCGCCCAGCCAGCCGATGCGCAGCCCTCGTGCGGCGGGCTCAAGCGGCTGTGCGAAGGCGCTGCCGTCCTGCGCAATGCTCAGCGGCTGGCGCGCGTCCCAGCCGGCCTGCACCGACAGCAGCATCGCCACGTCGCGCACCGTGCGGCCCATCGGGCCTTCGGTGCCCAGCAGCGCGACATAGCCGTCGCCGGCATGCGGGTTGTAGGGCACGCGGCCCTGGCTCGGCCGCAGGCCGAAGACGTTGTTCCAGGCGGCAGGGTTGCGCAGCGAACCCATCATGTCGCTGCCATCGGCCACCGGCTGCAGCTGCAGCGCCAGCGACACCGCAGCGCCGCCGCTGGACCCGCCGGCGCTGCGCGTGGTGTCCCACGGGTTCAGCGTCGTGCCGAACACCGGGTTGTAGCTGTGCGAGCCCAGGCCGAACTCGGGCACGTTGCTCTTGCCGATGACGATGCCGCCGGCCGCCTTCATGCGCGCCACCATCAGCGAATCGTGCGGCGCGATCTGCCCGGCCAGCAGAGGCGAGCCCATGCTCAGCGGCAGGCCGACCACCGGCGACAGCTCCTTGATGGCCATCGGGAAGCCGTGCATCCAGCCCATGTCGTGGCCCGCGGCGAGCATGGCGTCGCGTTCGTCGGCCTGGGCCAGCAGGCCCTCGTGCGGCAGCAGGCCGACCAGCGCGTTGACCTTCGGGTTCAGCGTGTCGATGCGTGCCAGCATGGCGTGCATCAGCTCGCGGCAGGACAGCTCGCGCCGGTGAAGGGCCACGCTCAGCGCGCAGGCGTCGAGCTCGTGAATCTGCATGCCGCTTGCTCCATCGCAAAGACAGCCAGCCTAGCAGAGCAGGCGCGGCGCGCCACCCGGCGGGGCCCTAGTAAAGTGCGGCCGCAAGGCGAACGCCCCATCGAACACAAGGAGAACCTCTCATGCCCAACCACGCACCCAACGGCAGCCACAACGGCGGCGCGAACGGCGCCGATGCCGTGGCCCAGATCCGCACGCTGGCGCTCGTCGGCCCGGCGGCCGCCGGCAAGACCAGCCTGGCCGAGGCGCTGCTGCAGCGCACCGGCATGATCGCCGTGCCGGGCACGCTCGAGCGCGGCAGCACGGTCAGCGACTTCGACCCGCTGGAACGGCGCATGCAGCATTCGCTCAACGCCGCGGTGATGCACCTGAAGCACGAGGGCACGCGCGTGCACTTCATCGACACGCCCGGCGCGCCGGACTTCGTCGGACAGGCGCTGCCGGCGCTGGAGGCAGTGGAGACCGCGGCGGTGGTCATCAGTGCGGTCAACGGCATCGAGCCGATGGCCGTGCGCATGATGGACTATGCCGCGCAGCGCCAGCTCGACCGGCTGATCATCGTCAACAAGATCGACGCTCCGGGCGTGGACCTGCCCGGGCTGCTGGCGCAGATCCAGGCCACCTTCGGCAAGGAGTGTCTGCCGCTGAACCTGCCCGACGCCGCCGGCAGCAAGGTGGTCGACTGCTTCTACAACCGCGAGGGCCACAGCGACTTCGGCTCGGTGGCCGACGCACACCGCGCGCTGGTCGAGCAGGTGGTCGAGGTCGACGCCGGCTTCGTCGACCGCTACCTGAACGACGGCGACATCGACGCCGGCGAACTGCACGCGCCGCTGGAGCAGGCGCTGCGCGAAGGGCACCTGATACCGGTGTGCTTCGTCTCGGCCAAGAGCGGCGCCGGCGTGGCCGAACTGCTGGACGTGATCGTCAAGCTGCTGCCCAACCCGACCGAAGGCAACCCGCCCGACTTCCTGAACGGCGAAGGCCCGGATGCGCAACTGATGCACGCCGAGCCCGACCCGGCGAGACACGTGCTCGCGCATGTCTTCAAGATCACCGCCGACCCCTTCGTCGGCAAGCTGGGCGTGTTCCGCGTGCACCAGGGCACGGTCGCGCAGGGCAGCCCGCTCTACGTCGGCCACGGCCGCAAGCCTTTCAAGGTGGCGCACCTGTTCATGCTGCAGGGCAAGGAGCATGTCGAGGTGCCGCGAGCCTACCCCGGCGACATCGTCGCCGTGGCCAAGGTGGACGAACTGCACTTCGACGCGGTGCTGCACGACGCCGCCGAGGACGAGCACATCCACCTGAAGCCGCTGGACTTCCCGGTGCCGGTGCACGGCGTGGCCATCAGCCCGAAGCGCCACGGCGACGAACAGCGCATGTGGGAGATCCTGGGCAAGCTGGTGGCCGAGGATCCCTGCCTGAAGGTCGAGCACCTGGCCACGACCAACGAGACCGTGCTCTACGGCCTGGGCGAACTGCACCTGCGCGTGCTGCTGGAGCGGCTGCGCGACGTCTACAAGTTCGAGGTCGAGACGCGGCCGCCGCGCATCGCCTACCGCGAGAGCGTCACGGCGAATGCGGAAGGGCACCACCGCCACAAGAAGCAGAGCGGCGGCGCCGGCCAGTTCGGCGAGGTGTTCCTGCGCATCGAGCCGCTGCCGCGCGGCGGCGGTTTCGAGTTCGTCGATGCGGTCAAGGGCGGCACCATTCCCGGCCAGTTCATGCCCGCGGTGGAAAAGGGCGTGCGCGAGGTGCTGAGCGGCGGCGCCATCGCCGGCTATCCGGTGGTCGACGTGAAGGTCATCGTCTACGACGGCAAGCACCACAGCGTGGACAGCAAGGAGATCGCCTTCGTCACCGCCGGCCGCAAGGCCTTCGCCGAGGCCATCCGCGCGGCGCGGCCGATCGTGCTGGAGCCGATCGTGGACATCGAGATCAGCGCGCCCGATGTGGCGATGGGCGACATCACCGGCGACCTCTCGGCCAAGCGTGGCCAGGTCAGCGGCACCACCAACGGCGCCGCCGGCACGATGGTCGTGCGCGGTCAGGTGCCGATGTCGGAACTGGCGGGCTACCAGTCGCGGCTGAACGCCATGACCTCCGGCCAGGGCCGCTACACCATTGCGCTGTCGCACTACGAGGCCGTGCCGCCGCAGGTGCAGAACGAGCTGACCTCGAAGCACAAGGTCCACGACGAGGACTGAGCCCGTGAGGCGCGCTGGACTCGGCACGCCGGCCGCCGGCTGCGGTGCCGGCACGGGTGTCACGTGAGCGATGCGCCGAGCCTCACCTACCTCGTCGGTGCCGTGGTCGTGCCGCCGACTTCGCTGGTGCTGCTCGGCTTGCTGGGCCTGGCGCTGCGCCGAAGACACCCGACGGCCGCCGCAGCCCTGACGGGGTTCAGCCTGCTCGCGCTGCTGCTGCTGAGCTTGCCGCTCACCGCCTATTCGCTGATGGGCCGGCTCGAAACACCTTCGCTCGCCGATCCGCGCGCCGTCGGCGATGCCCAGGCCATCGTGATCCTCGCGGGCGGCGTGGCCCGAGGTGCGCCCGAATGGGGCGGCGACACCGTCAACCTGTTCACTCTGCAACGCGTGCGCTACGGCGCACGGCTGGCGCGCGAAACCCGGCTGCCGGTGCTGATCACCGGTGCAGCGCCGCGGGAAGGCCGGCCCGGCGAAGCGGCGATGATGCGCGAGCTGCTGAGCACGGAGTTCGGCGTGCCCGTGCGCTGGTTCGACGAGCAGGCGAAGACGACCGCCGGCAATGCGCGCGAGGCCGCGGCGCTGCTGAGGCCCGCCGGCATCGGACGCGTCGTGCTCGTCACCAGCGCCTTCCACATGCCGCGCGCCCGTCGCGCCTTCGAGCGCGCGGGCTTGCAGGTGATTGCCGCACCCACCGGCTACTTCGGGTACCGGTCCGGGCCTTTCGAATGGGCCTGGCTGGTGCCCAGTGGCGATGCACTGCGCATCTCGTACCTGGCGCTGCGCGAGATGGCCGCAGGCATTCTCTACGGAGTGATCGATCGCCGCTGAGTCTGCGCGGCCACCCCGTCGTGCCGTGGGGCCGGCCGACGAGCCGGTCAGTAGGGTGGCGCGATCACCACGTACTGAGTGCCCTGCGGCTGGTACCAGGTGCTGCCACATTGCTGGTAAATGTAGCCCCCGTAGTTCACCGGTACGCAGCCCGGGGGCGGGGCGTTGACGATCGAGCCGACGATGGCCGAGGTCACGGCCACTGTGGCCGTCACCGCCGCCGCCGTGGCGATGGGGTGGTAGTCGTTGTCCCAGCCGTTGTTGCAGCAGCCGCCGCGGTTGTTGTTGCTCACGTTGACGTTGACGTTCTTGTTGACGTTGACGTTGTTGACGCTGGTGCTGCGCACGTTGTTCGTGCGCACGTCGGTGCGGCTGTGGTTTACCTGCGCCTTGCCGCCGCCGCCCGCATGTCCACCGCCGCCGTGCCCGCCGCCCGCGTGCCCACCGCCGCCGCGGTTGCCAGCGGCCTGGGCCAGCGGCGCCAGCGCCAAACCCAAAGCCATGAAAAAGGCCAGCGCGGCCCGATGTTTGGTGCTGAATGTGTGCTTCATGTCTTGGCCCCTTACTTGGTCTTCGGCGCAACGATCTGCGCCTGGGTTGCGCCCTTGGGCGGTACGAAACGGAACACCGCATCGTTGAATTCCGGCCTCAGGTTCCAGGCGATCATCGACACCGATTGCGGCCGCGCCTCGTCAGCGCGGTTGACGATGACCACCTTGCGCGGCAACGGCTTTGCGCCGGTGGTGATCCAGATCTGCCAGTCGACGTTGCCCTGGCGGAAGGCATAGTGGTCGCACAGATCGTCGCCAATGAAGTCCTGCCCGGCGTTCATCGCCGATTCGATCTTGTCCAGCGGCGCCGCCGGCGTGCCCCAGACGAACAAGTCCGACAGCGGCACCTCGATGCCGTAACGTTCGTTCAGGCGCTCGACGAGGTCGCTCAGCGTATCGGTGAAGGGCACGCTGGCGTGGTACTTCTGCGCCGGCGTCCACAACGTGACGGTCTTGCCGTCGAAGAACAGGTCGCGGTCGGAGCGTGCACTGCGCATCGCGGCGCGCAGCCTGTTCGGGCGCGACACCTGCAGGTCGGCCGTGGCCGTGTGCTGCAGCTTCTGGCCATCAGCCAGCACGCGCTCGCCGGTCAGCGTGGTGTTTACCGAGAAGCGCTTCAGCGACTGCAGGTGCGCACCCATGTCGCGCAAGGCTTGCACGGCGGCCGGGTCGACCGGATTGCTGGCCGTCTGGGCCATCGACCCTGGCGCGGCGAAGGCCAGCGCCAGCGCGCCGAGCATCCACGATCTGCGTTGCATGCAAGCCTCCGGTGGGGGAGTGAGGATGCGCCAGCGTAGGCAGGCCCGCATCGCTTGCCAATTGCACTTTGGTGCCGGCCGTGCTGATCCTTCAGCCCGCTGCCTGCACGCGGCGGATGGCATCGATCAGCTCGGCGCCCGAGAAGGGCTTGACCATGTAGGCCACACAGCCCTGCGCCAGCGCCGCGCCACGCACGGCTTCGCTGTGTCGGCCGGTGATGACGATGACCGGCAGCTGGGGCGCCTCGACCCTCAGCTGGGCCTGCAGCTGCAGCCCGTCGGCGCCGTCAAGGTTGATGTCGATGACCGCGAAATCAGGCGACACCTCCCCCTGCCCGGCCAGGAAGCTCTCGGCAGACTGATAGCCGATGCAGGCCATGCCGGAAACCCGCAGCAGCCGCTCGATGGCATGCCGCATCGACGGATCGTCGTCGACCACGGCCACCAGCGTGTTCCGCACCTGCATGGCGCAGGGTAGCGGCTGCGCCGGTCAGGCGACATTGCACCTTGGTGCAGGCCATGCCGATTCGGAATCGGGCTTGCGAAGGCGGGTTGACGGCGCTCGGCGAGCAGCCGACCGATCGCCCGGGCGAAACGCCGCAGGGCTCGACTGCACCAAGGTGCAATGTCGCGCCACGGGTGCAGCGGCTACGCTGCCTGGTATGGATGCAACACTGGCAGGCGGTCGAGGACAAGGTTTCAGCATGCCGCTCCGTCGAAAAGTCTCTGCGGGTCCGCGGCCGGGCAGCCGGGAGGAAAGTGCTGATGAACATCAACCGCAGTTGGGTTCGACCTTGTGCGCCCTTGTTAGCACCGCGTCCGGCCGGCCATGTTTCGGCTCAGCAGCAAACCGACTTCGGCGAGCCCTGGCGGCGACTTCGAGGTCGACCAGCACCCGTGGGCGCTAACGCTTGGCGGCCGCTTCGACGCAGGCTGGCAGGGCGTGCTCGGGTTCGCCGACGCTTCGTATCTGGGGGCCTGGGCGAGATCAACGCCTGCATGCGCGTGCGGTGCAAGGCGGCGTGGCCTTCAAGTTATGAAGCGAGCTGGCGCTCAGCTTCAGCACGTGCGGTTCGACTCGCTTCACCGACTGTTGGCGCTGGGCGCCGCGGCCACTGTCGTCACCGCGTGCTCACCGCACGATCCGGCGCCCGCCGCAGGCGCAGCCGATGCGTCGAGGATCTTCGTCGGCGGTCCGATCGTCACCGTCGACGCCGCGAAGCCGAACGCCGAAGCCGTGGCGGTGCGCGACCGCAGGATGGTCCCGGTTGGCAAGCGCACCGAGGTGCTGAAGCTGATGGGTCCGACGACCGAGGTGGTGAACCCGAAGGGCAGGACGCTGCGGGGCGCCTGCACGCACACCGACGATGACCGCCAGGGCTCGATCAGCGAAGGCCAGCTCGCCGACCTGGTGATCCTGTCCGACAGTCCGGTGACGGTCGACCTGGCGCAGATCGACGAGATCGTGTTGCTAGAGATGATCACGGAAGGCAAGACCGTCTACAAACGCTGAGCAGCGACTCGATCAACAGGAGCTCAAATGGCCGTGCAAGGCATCTCGTGGTCCGGCGTCATCGTGCGCATCGTGCTGGCGATCGCACTGGTGCTCGCCACCTACAACCCCAGCGGGCATTCGTTCTATCACTGGCTGACCGACCCGCCGGCCGGCATCACGGCCGTCAAGACATTGCTGGGGGTGCTGCTGCTCATCGGCTGGGCTGTGTCGCTGCGCACCGTGTTCGTGGCGCTGGGCTGGCTAGGCGTGATCCTCGGCGTCGCCCTGCTGTCGGCACTGGCCTGGGTCTTCGTCGATCGGAAGTGGATCGATCTGCACACGCCGTCCTCGGTGGCGTGGCTCGCCCTGCTTATTCTGGGCACGGTGCTCGGTCTCGGCCTGTCGTGGTCGCTGGTCCGGGCCCGGCTCACCGGGCAGGTCGAGGTCCAGTAACGCGGCTAGGCCCGATCGCGCCCGTGCGCCGGCATCAACCCTCGCGGCGCAGCGCCTCGTTGATCAGCACCAGGTCCGGCACCGAGCGCGCGCCCAGCTTGGTCATCACCTGCTGACGGTGCGCCTTGATCGTGCGCTCCGCCGCGCCC
>Ga0105090_10001954_pt1 | contig 11353 bp, 8 predicted proteins | sample PPLLak3March2015_FD_79110 | JGI IMG/M metagenome (GOLD analysis project Ga0105090, IMG submission 79110) | Freshwater sediment microbial communities from Prairie Pothole Lake near Jamestown, North Dakota, USA - PPLs Lake P7 Core (1) Depth... | ecosystem: Environmental > Aquatic > Freshwater >... | reverse complement strand
ATGGCGACGACCACCAGCAGCACGCCGACCGCGATCGAGCCGAGCGAATCGAAGAGCGGGTTGCCAGTCCACATCGCGAGCAGGACTGCGATGAACGCCAGCACCAGGCCGCCCAGCGCCGCGATGTCTTCGCCCGCGACCACCATCAATTCGGACTGGCGAGTCTCGCGGAACCAGCGCATGAACGAGCGGCCCGCCTGCACCTTGCGGATCTCGCGCATTGCTCCCCAGAGCGAGGCGGATTCGAGGACGATCGCCACGCCGAGCACAACGAGGGCCACGATTCCGTTCTTCAGCGGCTCTGGATGCGTCAGGCGATGCCACCCCTCGTAGATCGAGAACAGGCCGCCTACCAGGAAGAGGAGCAAGGCGACCATCATTCCGTAGAAATAGGTCACCCGGTGGTAGCCGAGCGGATGTTCTTCGGTCGCAGCGGTTTTGGCGCGCTTCAGTCCGAGCAGCAGCAGCAACTGATTCGCCGTGTCCGCAACCGAATGGATCGCCTCGGCGAGCATCGCGCCCGAGCCCGTGTACGCCGCCGCCCCGAACTTTGTGACGGCGATGCCGGCATTGGCGCCGAGCGCAAACAGGATGGCGCGGGTGCTATCAGCGGCCATCTTCGCCGTTCACGTGCGCCCGAAGGGCGCGTAAGTGAGCGGCGAACGTCACTTTATTCCCAGCAGCTCGACTTCAAAGATCAGCGTGGCATTCGGCGGGATCGGGCCGCCGGGGGTGCCGCGCTCGCCGTAGGCGACGTTGGCAGGGCAGGTGAGCTTGGCCTTGCCGCCAACCTTCATCTTCTGTACGCCTTCGGTCCAGCACTTGATCACGCGATTGAGCGGAAACTCCGCAGGCTGGCCGCGCGCGATGGAACTGTCGAACTCCTTGCCGTCCGGCAGCGTTCCGCGGTAGTGCACGCGTACGACATCGGTTTCCTTCGGGCTGGCGCCGGTGCCGTCCTTCAGCGACCGGTAGACCATCCCGGAATCCGTCTTGACCGCGCCGGCCTCGGCCGCAGCCTTGGTCACCGTGACGTCCTGTGCCCAGGCCAGCGGACTTGCGAGCAGCGCGAGCAGCACCCAGTTCTTCATCGTTGCATTCTCCGGTTCGTTGGCACCCGAGCGGTGGACTCGCAGTGCAGCGGGCGCGATGCTAGCCTGTTCCGGGGGCCGAGCCCAATTTGTGGCCGCCGAACCCAGTCATGCACGACCTCTTCACTGCCGAACCTGCCACGACTCCGCTTGCGGAGCGCATGCGTCCGCACTCGATCGACGAGGTCGTGGGCCAGTCCCACCTGCTGGGTCCCGGCAAGCCCCTGCGCGTGGCGTTTGAATCCGGGCGGCCACATTCGATGATCTTGTGGGGGCCGCCGGGTGTCGGCAAGACGACCCTGGCGCGCCTGATGGCCGACGCGTTTGGCCTGGAATTTATCGCGATCTCGGCGGTGCTGGGCGGTGTCAAGGACATCCGTGACGCGGTCGAGCGCGCCCAAGCCACGCGCGCGCGAACGGGACTGGCCACCGTGGTCTTCGTCGATGAGGTCCATCGCTTCAACAAGGCGCAGCAGGACGCCTTTCTCCCACATGTCGAGTCGGGCCTCTTCGTGTTCGTGGGCGCCACGACCGAGAACCCGTCGTTCGAAGTGGTAGGGGCGTTGCTGTCGCGCGCTGCCGTGTACGTCCTCGAGCCACTGAGTGAGGAGGAGCTCGAGGCGCTGATTTCGCGGGCGACCACGGGACCGCTGGGCGGCCTCGTCGTCGACGCGCCGGCGCGCCGCATGCTGATCGACCTGGCCGACGGCGATGCCAGGCGCCTGCTGAACGCGCTCGAAGTGTGCGCTAGTGCCGCGGCAGACCAGGGCCTGCACGCGATCGACGCCGGGTTCCTGCGTGCCGCCCTGCCCGCCACGCTGCGCCGCTTCGACAAGGGCGGGGAGAACTTCTACGACCAGATCTCGGCGTTGCACAAGTCGGTGCGCGGCTCGGACCCCGATGCGGCGCTCTACTGGATGGCGCGCATGCTCGACGGCGGCACCGATCCGCGCTATGTCGCGCGTCGCGTCGTGCGCATGGCGGTCGAAGATATCGGGCTCGCCGACCCTCGTGGCCTGGAGATTGCACTGGCCGCGGCGGAGACCTACGAGCGCCTCGGTTCGCCCGAAGGCGAGCTCGCAATCGCACAGGCGATCGTCTACCTGTCGGTCGCGCCGAAATCCAACGCGCTCTATGTCGGCTACAACGCTGCACGCGCCTTCGTCCAGGGCGACTCGTCGCGTCCGGTGCCCTTGCGCCTGCGCAACGCTCCAACGCGCTTGATGAAGGACCTGGGTTACGGCGCCGGCTACCGCTACGCCCATGACGAGACTGACGCCTTTGCCGCGGGGGAACGCTACTTCCCGGACGGCCTGACGCCGCCGCATTTCTACGAGCCGACCGATCGTGGTGTCGAGGCCCGCATCCGCGAGCGTTTGTCGCAGTTGCGCGCACAGGGCGACAAGGCGCGCGACGAACCAGGCTGAGGCGCCGGAGCGAGGGCGCCCTGCAATGAAGTTGCGCCGGGCATCGCCGTCAAGGAAAATGACGGCCATGCATTGTCGAACGATCCCGCCTAGTCGATCCTGCCTTCAGCATAGTCTCCGCGTCCGCGGGTGAACGGCGGCTCTCGCCGCGCCCCTGCGCGATTGCCCTGCAGGACAACCCCACGCCGGCCGCGCCGGCAGCATCACAGGAACCGTCATGTTGGATATCACTCTCTTGCGCAAGGACGTTGGCGCCGTCGCGGACCGGCTGCGCGCCCGGGGCTTCGAGTTCGACACCGAAGGCTTCCACGCGATCGAGGCGGAACGCAAGGCCGTGCAGGTCGCGACCGAAGAGCTGCAGGCGCGCCGCAATGCGCTATCGAAGCAGATCGGCCTGTTGAAGGGCAAGGGCGAAGACGCCACGGCCGTGATGGCCGAAGCGGCAGCCCTGCCGCAGCAGTTGAAGGATCTCGAGGTTCAGCTGGGCAATGTGCAGTCGCGCCTCAACGAGCTTCTGCTCGGGGTGCCGAATGTGCCGCACGCTTCGGTGCCACAGGGACGCTCGGCCGACGACAACGTCGAGGTGCGTCGCTGGGGTACGCCGCGCGCCTTTGATTTCGCCGTGAAGGATCACGTCGACGTCGGTGCCGGCCTCGGTCTCGACTTCGAGACGGCGGCCAAGCTTTCAGGCGCACGCTTTGCCGTGATGAAGGGGCCGGTGGCCCGGCTGCATCGTGCCCTTGCGCAGTTCATGCTCGATATACAGACGGGCGAGCACGGATACACCGAGTGCTACACGCCGTACATCGTCAATCGTGAAACGCTGCTCGGCACGGGTCAGCTGCCGAAGTTCCGCGACGACATGTTCTGGGTCACCAAGGGCGGTGGCGAAGACAAGGAAGAGCTGTACCTGATCTCCACCTCCGAGATCTCGCTGACCAATACCGTGCGCGGCGACATCCTGCGCGAGGCTCAACTGCCTCTGAAGCTCACGGCGCACACTCCATGCTTCCGGTCCGAGGCCGGCAGCTACGGCAAGGACACGCGCGGCATGATCCGGCAGCACCAGTTCGACAAGGTCGAGATGGTGCAGGTCACCCATCCTGAGCGTTCGTACGACGCCCACGAGCAGATGGTCGGGCATGCCGAGGCGATCCTGCAGAAGCTCGGCCTGCCGTATCGCGTCGTCCTGCTGTGCACCGGCGACATGGGTTTTGGGGCCGCCAAGACCTATGACCTGGAAGTCTGGCTGCCGGGGCAGTCGGCCTATCGTGAGATCTCGTCCGTGTCGAACTGCGAGGCGTTCCAGGCGCGGCGCATGCAAACCCGTTTCAAGAATGCGCAGGGCAAGACCGAACTCGTCCACACGTTGAACGGTTCCGGCCTCGCGGTCGGCCGCACGCTGGTGGCCGTGCTCGAGAACTATCAGCAGGCCGACGGCAGCGTGAGGATTCCGGCGGCGCTCCACCCCTATATGAACGGTGCCAGGACCATCGCGCCAGCCTGAGCACGTCGCGCCGCTATAATCCGCGGCTTGCTTGAAGTTGCACCACTCAGGAGAGGTGGCAGAGTGGTCGAATGCGCCGGATTCGAAATCCGGTGTACGGTTTTACCGTACCGTGGGTTCGAATCCCACCCTCTCCGCCAAGAAAAGGGCCCCTCGTGGGCCCTTTGTTTTGGCGGAGTGCGGTGATTGAGAAACCACCCTGGTTCGACGAGCGACATGCCGGGTGGCATGTCGCCGGTCGACGCGCGAAGTGCGTCGAGCCCGGAGCACAGCGCAGGGCCGAGCGGCGCGCGCAAGACGCGCCGCGAGCCATCCCATCGCTTCCGCCCGAAACGAAGAGCACGCCGCAACGCGGCTTGAGGGATGACCGCAAGCCGAACGCTTCGGGCCTGCCGCGTCGCGACGTCGTTCGCACGTCGGCAGCCACAAAACCGGTGTCCGGCGCCTTGCGCCTGCGCGGCGCCGAGTCATGCCCTGCAGCCGATAGTGCGCTGCAGCACCAATTTTGTGCATCCCGGGGTCGACTTGTCAGCCTGCTGTAAGCACCTGTGCCTACCTTCCGCCCGGTAAGAGCGCATGACCCAGTCAGAAGAACAACAGAACGACAAGGCGCGGCGGAGCAAGGAGCCATGGGAAACATCGAGTCAGTCCTGCAGGAACATCGGGTCTTTCCACCCAGTGCGGAGTTCGTCAAGCAGGCCAACGTGTCAGGCATGGAGGCCTACAAAGCCCTATGCGCCGAAGCCGAAAGGGACTTCACCGGCTTCTGGGCACGGCTGGCGCGCGAAAACCTGGAGTGGACCAAGCCCTTCACTCAGATTCTCGATGAGTCGAATGCACCTTTTTACAAGTGGTACTCGGACGGCGAGCTCAATGCCTCCGCCAATTGTCTCGACAAGAACCTGACCAACGGCAACGCCGACAAGGTCGCGATCATCTTCGAGGCCGACGACGGCAAGGTCACGAAGATCACCTACAAGGAACTGCACGCCAAGGTCTGCCAGCTCGCCAACGGCATCAAGGCGCTGGGCTTCAAGAAGGGCGAGCGCGCGATCATCTACATGCCGATGTCGATCGAGGCCGTGATCGCGATGCAGGCCTGCGCGCGGCTCGGCATCACGCACTCGGTCGTGTTTGGCGGATTCTCGGCCAAGAGTGTGCAGGAGCGCATCGTCGACGCCGGGGCGACGCTGGTGATCGCCGCCGACGAGCAGATACGCGGTGGCAAGGCGATCCCACTGAAGCCGGCAATCGACGACGCGTTCGCGATGGGCGGCTGCGAAGGCGTGCGCAAGGTCATCGTCTATCAGCGTACCGGCGGCAAGATCAACTGGGTCGAAGGCCGTGACGCCTGGATGCACGAGGTGATGAAGGACCGGCCCACGACCTGCGAGCCGGTCCCGGTCGAGGCCGAGCATCCGCTGTTCATTCTTTACACCTCGGGCTCCACGGGCAAGCCCAAGGGCGTACAGCACTCCACCGGCGGCTACCTGCTGTGGGCGGCAATGACGATGAAGTGGACGTTCGACATCAAGCCGTCGGACGTCTTCTGGTGCACGGCGGACGTGGGTTGGGTCACCGGGCACACCTATGTCTGCTACGGCCCGCTGGCAGTCGGTGCGACCGAGGTCATCTTCGAGGGCGTGCCGACTTATCCAGATGCCGGGCGCTTCTGGAAGATGTGCCAGGACCACGGCGTCACGATCTTCTACACCGCACCGACCGCAATCCGGTCGCTCATCAAGGCGGGCGGCGACCTGCCGCCCAAGTACAACCTGTCGAAGCTGCGCGTGCTCGGCACGGTCGGCGAGCCGATCAATCCGGAAGCGTGGATGTGGTACTACACCGTGGTCGGGCAATCGCGGTGCCCGATCGTCGACACGTTCTGGCAGACCGAGACCGGCGGCCACATGATCAGTCCGCTGCCGGGCGTGACGCCGCTGGTGCCGGGCTCCTGCACCTTGCCGCTGCCCGGGATCATGGCGGCGATCGTCGACGAGACCGGCCAGGACGTCCCGAATGGCCAGGGCGGCATCCTCGTGGTGAAGCGTCCGTGGCCCTCGATGATCCGCACGATCTGGGGTGATCCGGAGCGCTTCAGGAAGTCGTACTACCCGGCGGATCTCGGCGGCAAGCTCTACCTGGCCGGCGACGGCGCGGTGCGTGACAAGGAGACCGGCTACTTCACGATCATGGGCCGGATCGACGACGTGCTGAACGTCTCCGGGCACCGCATGGGCACGATGGAAATCGAATCCGCGCTGGTGTCGAACCCGATGGTGGCCGAGGCCGCCGTCGTGGGACGTCCGGACGACATGACCGGCGAGGCGATCTCCGCATTCGTCGTGCTCAAGCGCGCGCGTCCCACGGGCGACGAGGCGCTGCAGATCGCCAAGGAACTGCGTGACTGGGTCGGCAAGGAAATCGGCCCGATCGCCAAGCCCAAGGACATCCGCTTCGGCGACAACCTGCCCAAGACGCGCTCCGGAAAGATCATGCGGCGCCTGTTGCGGTCGATCGCCAAGGGCGAGGAGATCACACAGGACGTATCGACGCTGGAGAATCCGGCGATCCTGGATCAGCTAAAGGTGACGCTGTAGTGGCGGAGCCGCGGGTTGGTGCAACGGATATTCGCCGCGGCGGCCCCGCGGCCGTTAACTGTTGAAGCCGATTGAAGAGTCCGGCGGTGGCTTCGCCGCCGGATGCGGTTGCGTGGAGGCAGACAAAAGGGCGGCAATGCCCTGATGCGAAGGGGAGACCGCGACGGGTCAGGCATTTGACCCGGCGCGCGCATCCCGGCAAAAAGTGCGGCAACGCGCCAACCAGAGCGCGGCCGATTCCAGGGAACAGCACCGGCGGCCTGGCCGCGCGGGAAAGGGGATAGAGACCACGTGGCCTTCTTCCTGGTCATCGTGAAAGCGATCATCGAGGTCGCAGCGCTTGCGCTGCTCGGCCAGTTCATCGTCGGGGTCTTCGCCTGGGGCCGGCGCGAAGGCAATGTGGTCTATCGCCTGTTCCAGACGGTGGCCAGCCCGTTCACCTGGATCGCTCGCAAGGTGTCGCCGCGCGTGGTGCTGGACCAGCACATTCCGCTGGTGGCGTTTCTGCTGCTCGCATTCGCATGGCTTGTCGTCCTGTTCCAATTGCGCGCAAGCTGCCTTGCCGATCCCCTGCAGCAGGCCTGCCCTCCGCTGCAGCAGGTGCGCTGAGGTGCATCCGTTGACACGCCTCCTTTCTACTTGGTGGTTGAACCGCAAGGCGAGCCTTGCGGTGCTGCTGGATCGCAAGGACAGTGCGATTCAGGATCTGCGCCGCATTGTCGAGATCGACCCGCGCAACGAGCTCGCGCGCGCTGCGCTCGGCAACCTCCGCGCCGAAACGGGAGATCAGGCCGGCGCGCTGCGCGAGTTTCTGGCGTTGGTGGAAGTCAATCCGGCCAACGCCGAAGCCTGGTTCAACCTTGGTTTCATCTATGACCAGCGTGACGAACTTGAAGACGCTGATCGGTGCTTTCGCCGGTCGGTGCAACTGAAGCCATCGATCGACCGCGCCTGGTATGGCCTCGGGCTCGTGCTGGTGCGCTCCGGGAAGCTGCATGAAGCGCTGGATGCCTTCCGCAGAAGCATCAAGCTGCAGCCTTTTTCCCCTTACGGCTACTACCAGCTCGCCATGACGCTGCATCACCTTGGCGAGGCCGCTGAGGCCGAAAAGGTCTATGAAGAACTGAAGAAGTTCGAGCCCAAGTACGCGGCAACGCTCAGGCGGGACATCGACCGAACCAAGCCGCAAGCGATCAGTCGCAAGTCGGAAGTGCCATCAACCCAGGAGGAAAGCGCAGCACACAGCACCTGAATCAGGAGACGGAAGACAACAAAGGAGAAAGCATGCAGCTCACTGAAAGACATAAAGAGTACTGGAGCCGGAACCTCAAGATCACCGCGGTTCTGCTCTTCATCTGGTTCGTCGTCACGTTCGTAATGGGGTATTTCGCGGTCCCGCTCGCCGAGATCAACTTCTTCGGCTGGCCGCTGTCGTTCTACATGGCCGCGCAGGGATCTCTGATCATCTACGTTGCCATCCTGTACTACTACGCCAAGAAGATGCGCCAGCTCGATGTCGAGTACGGCGTGGATGAAGGAGACATGTGATGAGCGTAACTGCCAGCTCCAATCGAGCTTTCTTCAACCAGCTGAGGAAGTACTACACCTGGTACACGGGAGGCTTCGTCGCATTCGTGATCGCGCTCGCGATCCTGGAACAGTTGGGCCTGCCCAAGGTCTGGATCGGCTACGTCTTCCTGTTCGCCACGATCGGCCTGTACGCCGGCATCGGCATCATGAGCCGCACGGCCGACGTCGCCGAGTACTACGTCGCGGGTCGGCGCGTTCCGGCGCTCTTCAACGGCATGGCGACGGGCGCGGACTGGATGAGCGCCGCGTCGTTCATCGGCATGGCCGGCGGCCTCTACCTGCAGGGATTTGATGGTCTTGCCTTCATCATGGGCTGGACCGGCGGCTACTGCCTGGTGGCGTTGTTCCTGGCGCCGTACCTGCGCAAGTTCGGGCAATTCACGATCCCGGACTTCCTGGGTGCACGCTACGGCGGCAACATCGCGCGTTCGATTGGCGTCTTCGCCGCGATTCTTTGTTCGTTCACCTACGTGATCGCACAGATCTACGGTGTCGGCCTGATCACCTCGCGCTTCACGGGTGTCGAGTTCGGTGTAGGCGTGTTCCTGGGCCTGGCCGGTATCCTGGTCTGCTCGTTCCTTGGTGGCATGCGCGCCGTCACGTGGACGCAGGTGGCCCAGTACATCATCCTCATCGTGGCCTACATGATCCCGGTGGTGTGGCTGTCGGTGAAGATCACGGGCGTTCCGCTGCCGCAGGTCGTCTACGGTGGTGTGCTCGAGCGCGTCACGGGGCTGGAGAAGAAGCTGACGGCCGATCCGAAGGAACTCGAAGTCCGGAAGATCTTTGCCGAGCGATCGGCGGATGCCAAGAAGCGCATCGAAGGACTGCCTGGGACGTGGGAAGCCGGCAAGGCCGCAGCAGCGCAGAAGGTCGCGGACCTGAGGGCGGCGAATGCTGCCGTGGCGGAGATCCGCGCGGCCGAGAAGGCGCTCGCCGACTATCCGCAGTCGGCAGACGCCGCGCGCGCGGCCTGGACGCCGCAGATCGCGTCCAATGCGGCGCGTTCCGGACCGCCGTTGCCGCACGCCACGCCGTTCCCGACCAACAAGACCGGCGAAGCAGGAGAGAAAGAGCGTGACCTCAAGCGGCTGAACTTCCTGGCGCTGGTACTTTGCCTGATGGTGGGTACGGCCGCGCTGCCGCACATCCTGATGCGCTACTACACGACGCCGTCGGTGAACGAAGCACGTCAGTCGGTGTTCTGGTCACTGCTGTTCATCTTCCTGCTTTACTTCACGGCGCCCGCATTGGCCGTGCTGGTGAAGTTCGAGATCTACAACAATGTCGTCGGCAGTGCGTTCGCGAACCTCCCCGCGTGGGTGGCGGCCTGGGCGAAGATCGATCCGACCTTGATGAATATCAGCGACATCAACAAGGACGGCATCGTGCAGCTGGCGGAAATTGCCCTGGGCCAGGACATCATCGTGCTGGCGACGCCTGAAATCGCGGGCCTGCCCTACGTCATCTCGGGTCTGGTCGCGGCCGGCGGACTGGCGGCTGCGCTTTCGACGGCCGACGGCCTGTTGCTGACGATCGCCAACGCGCTCTCGCACGACGTGTACTACAAGATGATCAACCCCAGCGCCTCGACGCAGAAGCGGGTCACGGTATCGAAGATCCTGTTGTTGGTCGTGGCACTGGTGGCGGCCTGGGTGACGGCGCAGAAACCGGGAGACATCCTGTTCCTGGTGGGCGCGGCGTTTTCGCTGGCGGCAGCGGCATTCTTCCCGGCTCTCGTTCTCGGTGTGTTCTGGAAGCGCGCCAACAAGGCAGGAGCAATCGCCGGCATGGTGGTTGGACTCGGCATCACCATGTATTACATGGGCACGCGGTACCCCTTCTTCCAGAAGGTTCTGGGGCTGGCGGCCGCCGATAATCCTCTGTGGTACGGAATCCAGCCGATCTCGTCTGCCATCTTCGGGATTCCGGCCGGCATCATCACGATTCTGGTCGTCAGCATGCTGACGCCGGAGCCCGATCGTCAGACGCAGGAACTGGTCGAGCATGTGCGTTACCCGAACCTCAAGGGAGATACGGTGCGCACTGAAGCGGCCTGATCGCGGCTGCTTTGCGTAAGGGCCCGCGGCTTTCCGCGGGCCTTTTTTTTCGTCCTTCGACCGGCCGATATAATCCGCGGCCCGACAGGGAGGGATGGCCGAGCGGTCGAAGGCGCACGCCTGGAAAGTGTGTATGGGTCTAAAGCCCATCGTGGGTTCGAATCCCACTCCCTCCGCCAATCAAACGGGCCCGCATCGGGCCCGTTTGCTTTTGTCGGCGAAACAGCGTGGGAGGCCCCGTTTAACGGACGTGAGATCGGCGCGACGGGATGCTGCGATTGCGGCACGGCCGGGTTTTCGGGGCTTTCCGGCGCCATTTCTGCGCCGTCGGAAGGGTGCAAGGCGTTACGCTTGCGGGGCGCTGCGGCAAATCCGCGGTCCGCGATCGATTGACTTCCATGTCCGCCTCGCCGTCCTCCGAGCTTGACCAGGTCGCCTCCGCCGTCCTGGACGGCAAGCACGCGGATGCACGTCGCGTGCTGACCGAGGCCATCGAGCGAGCGCGTGCGGCCGACGATCGCGCCCTGCACGCGCGTCTGCTGGCGCGGCTCGCCGTGCTCGAACTTCGGTCGGGCGAGTATTCGGCCGCGGACGCGCACGCAATCCAGTCTGCGCAGTTGCACGGCGCCGTGGGCGACGTGACGGGGCAGGTCGCTTCGCTGACCTACGCGGTGCTGGCGTGCTCGCAGATGCGGCGCTACGACGACGCCTATGCGGCCGCCTTTGCCGCTCACGACGTCGCGCTGGCCGACGGACGTCCCGAGGCGCGGCTGATGGCAACGCGCGCCCTGGGGGCGGCTCACGCCGCCGCCGGTTCGTATGAGGAGGGATTGCAGCTCTTCGCGCGCATGATCGACATGGCGCGCGATGCCGGTCTTGCCTCGTGGGAACGGATGGCCCGCACCGACTGGCTGGTCACCAACCTGGGATGGCTCACCGACCCGGCGGCGCTGCACGCGTCGGCCCCGGATCGGGAACACCTGGCGATGCTGCAGTCGTGGGCCGAGAACCTTCTCCAACCGGCAACCGAAAGCACGCCCGAACAGCAACTCAGGGAGCGCGCCAACCACTACGCCGT
>Ga0105090_10001953_pt1 | contig 11356 bp, 6 predicted proteins | sample PPLLak3March2015_FD_79110 | JGI IMG/M metagenome (GOLD analysis project Ga0105090, IMG submission 79110) | Freshwater sediment microbial communities from Prairie Pothole Lake near Jamestown, North Dakota, USA - PPLs Lake P7 Core (1) Depth... | ecosystem: Environmental > Aquatic > Freshwater >... | reverse complement strand
GGTCTCCTCTGCCAATAACGCCGCGGGTACCGGCGCCCGCATCGCCCTGCTCAACCGCGCCTCGCGCAAGGAGATCGAACAGCGCGTGCTGGAAGTCGAAAAAGTGGAAACCGCCGCCGAAAAGAAATTCCAGGACTACTTCGTCGCAGCGATGGGGATTCCCCACGCCAGCCACGCATTTCCGCGCCTGTCGGAAATCATGCCGCTGCCCGATTCGCCTGCCGACGGCAGTAGCAAGGGCCACAAGCGCCGCTGAGTGATAGAACCGGGTCGCGATTATTTAAAAGGGCGCTTCGGGGCTTTGCTCGCTTGGCCACTGCTGTTCTATTTAATCTGAATTTCCCACGCTCAAGTTTAGAGCCCTTACCGGATTGCGCGGTGCTGACCACGATTGGTCTATTGTTTCGATTTCTGTGTGGGCGCCGAGGGTGTGCAGTACCTTACTTCAGGACACGCCACAAGCACGTCCGTGTGGGCGGTCGCGACATCCACAAACGCCATGCTAACCTGAGAGGAACCGCTCCTGCGCTTCCTCGACAACTGCTCCTGCGTTGCTCTACCTCCTGCATCCCTGCAGTCGTGCGCCCGCGGTTTACCGTTCATCCTGAACATAACGGTCCTGAAGAGAGGTACTGCACACCCTCGGCTTTGCAGGTGACGAAAGGTCAGTGGTTTCTGACAGTTTTGCACGGGGTTTGCCAGACGCCGGGGCAGGTGGTTGGTTCCGGGACCGTACGAGGCAGGAAGCCAAGTATCGAGGCCCCAGGGATGGCTTGCGCCGAGTCCCGGAAACAACCACCTGCCCCGGCGTCCCCACCAGATCAAGCGAAACAGCAACAACCCCGGCTTATTTTTCAATACGGATACGGATATCGACCACCGTAATCGCGCGCATGCCGCCCATCAGCGGATTGATATCCATCTCCGCGATCTCGGGTGCGCTGGCCACCAGGGCGGAAACCCGCTGGATGATCTCGCTGAACAGGTCCTCGCTGACACCCTCCCTGCCCCTGATCCCGCGGAATACCTTGTAGGCTTTCAGGCGCCGGATCATGGTCAGCGCTTCGGTTTTAGAAACCGGGCTCAGACAGGAGGAAAAATCATTCAATACCTCGACGAAAATACCACCGAGCCCGCACAGCACGAGGTGACCGAAATTTGCCTCACGCTTGACGCCGATGAACAATTCGGTGCCGTCGATCATCGGCTGGATCAGCACGCCGCAGGCCTGGTCAATTTGCATCAGTTGCACGAAACGGCTGTGCATTTCAGCGCCGGACTTAATGTTCAGCAACACGCCGCCGACATCGGTCTTGTGCACCGGCCCAACCACCTTCATCACTGCCGGAAAGCCGATCTCGTGCTGGCTGGCGTCGATTTCCGCCGGGCTCGTCACAAGCCGCTCAAAGACCCGCGGGATACCTGCCGCGTCCAGCAAACCCTCGACCTGCGGCGGTGCCAGATAGCCGTCCGCGGACGCATCGACGATGGCCCGGATGCGGTTGTGGTCGAGCCCGAAATCCACCAGGTCTTCGGCCAGCGGCATAGAGGTCTTGTAGATTGCGACCAGCGCCCTGCCGAGTTCCACTTCGTCGGGAAAGTTGATGTGGCCTTTCGACAAAAAACCCTGTATCTCCCTCTGCGCGTTGATAACAGAAGGCAGGACCGGGTAGATCGGCTTGCGGCAGGTTTTGAGTTTTTCACCGATAACGGCATAAACATTCGCAACGTCGAACAGACCGGGACTGCCAAACACCACCACCATGGCGTCCACCTGGTCGAACTTGTGTTCACAGTAATCGATGATGAGACCCAGCTGTTCCGCGGTGCCGGTCGCGAGGAAATCGATCGGGTTGGCCACCGAGGAACCGGGATGAAGACACGCCAGCAGTTTATCGGCGGTAGGTCCCGCGATGGCGGGAACCTTCAGACCGCCCAGCGTCAGCGCATCGGTCAGCATCACCGCCGAGCCACCGGCGTGCGTAATGACGGCGATGTTCTTTCCCCGCAGTTCACGGTAGTGAAATACCGACGCCACGCTCAGCAGTTCTTCGCGGCTGCTGCAGTAGACGATGCCGGCCTTCTTGAACAGCGCGCGGATCACCAGGTCCGAGGTCATCAGCGCGCCGGTATGCGAGGCGGCGGCCCTGCTGCCCGCGACGGTGCAGCCGGCCTTGATGGCGGCGATGCGTGCGCCTTTGCGCACCAGCGAGGACGCATGCCTGAGAAGTTTCTGTGGGTTTGTGACCGATTCGAGGTAGAGCAGCTTCATAGTGGAATCCCGCTCCGGGTCATGGGTCAGGTCCATGTATTCGAGGACATCTTCGACACCGGTCTGGGCGCTGTTGCCAACCGAAAAAACATTGGAAAACCTGAGACCCGACGGTATACCGGCCTCGATCAGGAAAACTGCCGTCGCACCCGAACTCGAGACCAGGTCACAACCTTTTGGATCGTGCGGCGGGATCGGGGTGGTGAACACGCCGTGGTAATTGGCGTTCAGAAAGCCGATGCAATTGGGACCGATCAGGCAGCCGTTCACCGCGTTGACCGTTGCCACGATCTCCTGTTCGAGCCGCTTGCCCGCCTCGCCCGCCTCGGCAAAACCCGCCGACAGGATGATAAACGCGCGCGTGCCCTTGGTGTTGGCCAGGGTGCGCACGACCGCGGGGCACTGGGCTGCCGGAATGGAAATGATGGCCAGTTCGACACTGTCGATCTGCTCGACCGTCGCAACGCATGCGAGCCCCTGTACCTCGGTTTCCTTCTGGTTGACGACCAGCAGTCTGCCGGCAAAACCACCATCGATAATGTTCTTTAAAACCTTGCCGCCGGGTTTTTTGATATTGTCGGAACCACCAACCACAACAATGCTCTGGGGGTTTAGCAACGATTGATTTATCATGGCCTGAATTATGCTCGAAAACGGATGGAATTACCCTTGCCTACCCTCTATATCGCCAACAAAAACTATTCATCGTGGTCGCTGCGTCCCTGGGTCTTGATGCGCGCGCTTAACATCCCGTTCGAGGAAAAAATAGAACCCCTGCTGGCAGGTTCCAGTTGGGACAAGTACCGCACGTTCAGCCCCAACGGACTGGTCCCCTGTCTGCACGACGGCAAATTTGTCGTCTGGGAGTCCCTGGCGATCGTCGAGTACCTGGCCGAACACCACCCCGGCGTCTGGCCCCACGACGCTGAAGCCCGCGCCTGGGCGCGTTGCGCGGCAGCGGAAATGCACGCGGGTTTTGCCGCCCTGCGCAGCCAGTGTTCGATGAACTGCGGCGTGCGTGTCGTGCTCAATTCGATAAGCCCCGCACTGCAACGCAACCTCGATCGTCTGGATGAACTGTGGAATGAGGGTCTGAACCGTTTTGGCGGACCGTTCCTGGCCGGCAGGACCTTCACCGCGGCCGATGCTTTTTTTGCCCCCGTGGTGTTTCGCATCCAGACCTACAACCTGGTGCTGGGTGAGATCGCGATGGCCTATCAGCAACGCATGTTGAAGATCGAGGCGATGCGCGACTGGTACGCGGCGGCCATCAGCGAGACATGGCGTGAAGAGGATCATGACCGACAGGTATACAGTACCGGAAAACTGATCTCGGACCTGCGCGCACCTGCGGAAAGTTAAGGCTGTGGATCACGCCCGAACTTGCGCTCCTGCACATCGCGTTTTCGCCCGCTGAGTAGTCACCACTTGAAAATTGGTTGCCGGCATTGGCAGAAAGACCGTGACCGGTCAAGGCAGAAAGCGCGTATCATAAACATTGTTGAACTGTGAGGCCAACGTGACCGTCGCCCTGATCCACCTCGATGCCGATAGCAACCTGGGTTTGCAGGGGCAAATCCGTCAAAAGCTGGTTGAAGGCATTCTCAATGGCACTTTTCCCGCCGGCTCAAAACTGCCCTCCTCACGCAGTCTCGCCAAGCAACTTGGCGTGGCGCGCAATACGGTGGTGCTGGCCTATGAACAACTCATCGTGGAAAACTACCTGGAAAGCCAGCAGCGCAGTGGCATATTCGTCAGCCAGCACATCCTTGCAAACCGCGTTGGCTTCCTGGGAAAACCCGCCGAACAGACCGTCGGCGACCCGCGTTGGCGCGAACGCATCCGCATGGATATACGCAAGGAGAATCAGTTTCACTGGCCATCCAACTGGCAGCAATACTCCTATCCATTTATCGATGGCCACTTTGACTCGTCGCTGTATCCAGCCGCCCAATGGCGTGAGGCCACGCGGCACGCACTGGGCACGCGCATTATCGACCATGGGGAGGGTGATGAAGGTCATGCTGACCACCCGGGTCTGATCGAAGAAATCCGCACAAAAATGCTGCCGAGACGCGGAATCAATGCGGCCGCAGACGAAATCCTGATTACCCTTGGCGGGCAGAATGCACTTTACCTGCTGTCACGTTTACTGTTTGACCGCACCACACTGGTGGCCCTGGAAGAACCTGGAAACCCAAAGATGCGGCAATTGCTGAACCAGACCGGCGCCGGCATCATCAACAGCCCGGTTGACGAACACGGCCTGGTCATCAACAACCGCCTGAGTGAAGCGCAGTTGATCTATGTGACACCCAGCCACCAGATTCCGACCGCCGTGACGATGCCTAATCAACGTCGCAGGAGTTTGCTGCAACAGGCAAAGCAATATGATCAGTTGATCATCGAGGACGACCTGGAGCATGAAAACAACTACCTCGGCCAGCCACACCCCGCGCTGCGCGGCATGGATACGGACAACCGCGTCATCTACGTTTCCGCCTTACCCAAGGTTCTGTCTCCGGGTCTGCGCATCGGCTTTATCGTAGCGGCGCCCGAACTTATTCGCGAGGCCCGTCATTTGCGCCAAATGGTGATCGGGCGCCCCAGTATGCTGACGCAAAGCACCGCGGCATTTTTCCTGTCCCTGGGTCACTACGATGCCTTCATGGCACGTCTGCACAAGATCATGGGTGAGCGCTGGCAGGCCTTACGCCAGGCACTGAACCACTACCTGAGAGACATTGAAATCGAGTTGCCGACACAGGGCGGGACTTCGTTGTGGGTGCAATGCCCCGCTGGCATCAAGGTCAAAAAACTGGTCAGCGAGGCCGCCAAGCGTGGTATTTTGATCGAACCGGACAACCATTACTACAGCACGCGTAAACATCCGAGAAACTACTTCCGCCTTGGCGTCACCAGCATACCGAAGGAGAACATACGCGCAGGTGTCATTCAGCTTACCGGCCTGATCCGGGAGTTGTGTGCCGACCAGATCCAGTACCTGGACCCGCATGATCCAAACCTGCTTGACGCCGATAAACTGCATGAAATCATGAGCGGTGCAACCATCACGACACATACTTTTTTTGGCGACCCCTGCACCATCGAATTACACCAGGACGGCAGCATGTCCGGGCGCTCCGGGCACGCCGATGAAGACTGCGACAGCGGCAGGTGGTGGCTGGAAGGCGATGTCTGGTGCCGTCAGTGGAAGGACTGGGGGTACGGTGAAATCAGCAGGCTGCAAGTCACCCTCGATGCCAGCCGCATACGCTGGTGGCGGCCTGCCGGGTGCCTGGTCGATGAGGGTATCCTGCACACCACAAAGACCTCTCTGGACTCATAACCACCGTAAAACTGGTCCTATACGCCCCGCCCACCGGTCGTTAATCTTGCAATCCACGTCTTGCCAAATCAGGCGAGTGAAAAATAACGGAACCGGACATGAGCTATCTGTCTATCGCGGGATTGCAACTGGAGTTGGGTGTTGAAGACAACCTGTCCGGCATCGAGCGGGAAATCGATCTTGTCAAAAAGCGTTTTCCATGGATCCAGATGGTGGTGCTGCCCGAGTTATGCACCTATGGCGCCAACAGGGAAATGGCGGTGCAACTGCCGGGAGAGGTCGAAAACTGTTTCCGGCAAGCCGCCAAAAAGAATGGTATCTGGTTAATACCAGGCTCAATCTATGAGCGCCGTGATGAACGGGTATTCAATACCGCACCGGTGATCAATCCCGCCGGCGATGTCGTGGTCCGTTACGCCAAGCAGTATCCGTTTTATCCTTATGAAAAGAATGTTGAGGGAAGTGATAATTTCGTCGTTTTTGAAATACCCGGTATCGGCAAAATCGGCCTGGTCATCTGTTACGACATATGGTTTCCGGAAATCATTCGTCAACTGACGTGGATGGGGGCCGAGGCGATCATCGCACCCACGCTGACCAACACCATCGACCGTGACGTTGAACTGGCAATCTCGCGCGCCCATGCCGCCACCAACCAGGTCTATTTTTTCGGCCTTAACAGCGCCGGCCGGCTCGGTTACGGTCAGTCAATTGTGGTCGGACCGGATGGCACCATCATTCACCAGGCCTCGGCAAGCCGCGACATTATCGCCGTGGAAATGGACTTCAGCCATGTGCGCCGGGTGCGCGAAAGAGGGCTGCACGGTCTCGGGCAGCCACTGAAAAGCTTCCGTGACGCCAACATCAGCTACCCGGTTTACCAGCCGGATGCCGGTCCCGGCGCCTACGCCGGACTGGGTGTGCTTGAAATGCCCCGCAGGAAAAAATGAAGCACTCAAATGACTTTTTCAAAGGTATTTTTAATGTGGCGCAGCTGCTTGCCAGCTATGCCGGGGACTGATCTAAACCATAAAATCGGAGCAAATCCATGATAGTCATAAAACAGATCAACAAAAAAGCGTTAACTATAGCCATAACTACGGCCATCATCGCATCCGCCCAGGCCAGCCTGGCGCTTGCACAGGATCAGGCCAATGAAATTGCAGCCGGTGAGGGTCTGGCCCTCGAAGAGGTTATCGTTACAGCGACCCGCCGGTCCCAGTCGTTGCAGGATATTCCTTTCAACATATCTGCCATCAGCGGCGATTACATCACGCAGGCCGGCATCGTCGATGCGACCGAACTGATGCGGGAAGTGCCGGGTGTGACGGTCCCTGACGGTGGCGCCCGGGCGGCCGAAACCAATGCCAGCGTGATGATCCGCGGTATCAACATCGACCCCAGCAGTACCGACAGGACCTACCTCTCGGCTCCCACGGTATCCGTTTATGTCGGCGATACACCAATGTATGCCAATTTCATGTTGCGGGATATCGAACGCGTTGAAGTGCTCAGGGGCCCCCAGGCGACCCTGTACGGGTCCGGTTCATTGGGTGGGACCGTACGTTACATCATGAACCGGCCGGACCCCGAAGCTTTTGTCGGCAGCGTTTACGGCGAACTGGGCACCACCGATGGCTCTGGCGGTTACAACTGGAACGCGGATGTCATGTTAAACATTCCGCTGACCGAAAACCTGGCTTTCCGGGTCAACGGCGGGCGACTGGATAATGACGGCGTTATTGATTACCCCAACGTCTACAAAACCGATGCCAGCGGCAATCCCATAGCGGCGGGCGGCGATATACTCAACGGTGACCCTGTTTACTACAACAAGAAAGATGCTGACACCGTCGAGGTCAACTATGCGCGTGCTTCCCTGGGCTGGACACCCAACGAAGACTTCAACGCACTGTTGAGTTTCCAGTGGCAGGAGGGCGAATATGGTGGACGCAGACAGGTTACCACTGCACCCAACGGCTACGGAGAACCCTATGCTGAATACGAGCACGGCGCGGTAGTTCTCGAGCCTGCCTCAAATCACGCAACGTTGTACGCCCTGGAGATGGATTACGATGTCGGCTTCGCCACGCTCAGCTCCAGCACGTCCTACTACGATCGTGGATTTGAGAGCACCAGTGATAACACCGGCTTTTACGCCGCACAGGAAATCGGCTGGGCGCCCGGCCATTCGTGGCTCTATTATTATGGCTACGGCGGTTTTCGCAGGCCCGCGATCCCGGCCTACCGCACAGCCAACGAAGACGCCTGGGTACAGGAGTTTCGCCTCGTTTCAGACGGTGAATCTTCCGTGGATTGGGTGCTGGGCTTGTACTACCTCGACCAGAACGGTAATGCCGACCAGTTGACAACCGTGCTGGGATTCCAGCCCTGGCGTGATGCCAGTGGCTGGGCCAATGATTTCTATGGCCCCAGCAACGATACCTTTGTCTGGACCTATGACACGGAATTCAGGGATTCCGCCATATTTGGTGAGGTGACATTCAATATCACCGATGACGTCGATCTGACCCTGGGCGGTCGTTATTTCGACAATAAGAATACGGTGACTTCGCAAACCCTGCTGCCGATCTGGATCGGTAGTGTCTATGATTTCGGCGAGGCGCCCGAAATCACCACGACGGAGAAAGACAGCGACTGGTTATTCAAAGGGAACCTGGCATGGCATCTCAATGACGCTCAAATGCTGTATGCGACCATTTCTGAAGGCTATCGCAGGGGTGGAAGCAACGCCTCCCCGGTCTGGTATCCCGGCTGCGTGCGGTATTGCAACGACCCTTCCTATTCCTCGTTTGAAAGTGACAGCGTCGTCAACTACGAGATTGGTTTTAAAGGCTCACAGGAAAACCTCAGCTACACGATTTCAGCATTCTATATCGACTGGTCCGATCCCCAGTTGAACACGGCAACGCCATCCGGCGCATTCTACGCAGTCGTCAATGGTTCGAAAGCGACTTCCAAGGGCCTGGATCTGGAGTTGTCCTGGGCGATAACCGATGCACTGGTCCTGAGGGGCGGCTACGCTTATGTCGATGCCGAGCTGTCTGAAGATTTGTATGTACAAACGGGCAATCCCGACAACCCTTCCGAAAGGCTGGAGGCCAGTGAGGGAAACCAGTTACCCGGCACGCCCGAACACTCACTGAATTTGTCATTGACACACACCAGCACGCTGTCAAACGGTTTGCAATGGCTGAACAGGGGTTCGGTTTACTACCAGGGTGAGTCCGAGAACTCGATCCTGGACACTGCCGACTGGAACCAGACGCTGGATGCCTTCTCCCTGTGGAACTTTTCCACGACACTGGTTGGGGAAAAATGGAGTGCGAGCCTGTACGTCAAGAACGCATTCAATGAAGAAGGTACGACCGCGATATTCAAGGAAGGATATTTTGTCACCCGTCCAGAGGACTTTTATTATGGCCAGGGTCAGAAGACGTTTATATCCCAGCCCAGGACCATTGGCATTTCAGCAAAATATTGGTTTTGACCACCAAGTGGCATGATTCAGAATCTGCAAAGGCCGGCTCACCCCGGCTTTTTCAGCCTATGATATACGGCGATATGAGAAACACGAACGGCAACAAAGCGCTGGTGGACAGCATTTACCGCATGATGGAGAAACGCGACTTCCAGGGCGCCGGCAAAGCGTGTGAAAAAGTTACCACCCAATTCCCCCATCTCGCCGAAGGCTGGGTGGCCGCCGCAGAATTCTTTTTAAGGGTGGCAAACCCGCAACGTGCGCTTGAAATGGCCCGGCAGGCCATCGGGCTTGCTCCGGATAATGTCAACTGGATGTTATTGCATGCCAGGTGTTTGATGGAACAGGGCAATACGGCGGATATGCTGGCTGTCTTGTCGAAGCTGGCTGATCGGCCTGCCCTGACGCCCCACCAACACAATGAAATTGGCATGTTGCAGGCCCGCATCGACGATCATGCAGGGGCGCAGGAAAACTACTCGCAGGCCGTTGCGGCCCGACCCGAAGAAATTGAGTTTTTATTTAACCTTGCAACCTCACAGCGCTTTCGTGGCGAGATAATCCCGGCAGAAAACACGCTCAATAAGATCCTCTCCATTGACCCCAAAGATCACGAGGCGGCCGCCATGCGGTCTTCTCTGAAAAAGCAGTCGATAGAGAAAAATCATGTTGCAAGCCTGAAGAATACCCTGGACCAGGGTGGGCTAAGCACTACCGGCCAGGTTTCGTTTTGCTATGCCCTGGCAAAGGAACTTGAAGACCTCGGGTCTTACCGCGAATCCTTTACCTACCTGAAACGTGGCGCGGATTTGCGCCGTGCCGGCATGCGTTACAACGTCTCGACCGACGTCGCGATTATCGACCGGATCATCGAGGTTTTTAACCGTGACTTTTTCAGCAAGGAGCGCAACGGTTTTGACAACAGGGAACCCCTGTTCGTCATCGGCCTGCCAAGATCCGGTACGACACTCCTCGAACGCATACTCGGTTCACATTCCTGCGTATACGCGGCAGGGGAATTGGGGCATTTTGGTATTGAGTTAACCAAACTTACGCGTCTGAAAATGGCTGGCAAACAGACCGGCCGGGCACAGTTCATTGCGGCATCCGCCGAGATTGACTACCAGCTTCTGGGCCGGAACTATATCCAGTGCACGCGGCCACTGACGGGTAAGACCCCACACTTTATCGACAAACTGCCTTTCAATTACCTGTACGCCGGACTCATCCATCAGGCACTTCCACATGCCAAAATCATCAACGTTAGAAGACAGCCGATGGATAGCTGTTATGCGATGTACAAACAGCTGTTTCGCGATGCCTATCCATTTTCCTATGACCTGGAGGACCTGGCTGCGTATTACCTGGCCTTTGACCGGCTCATGGCGCACTGGAACGCGGTTATACCGGGTGTCATCCATACGGTTCACTACGAGGAGCTGGTGCGGGACACCGAAGCGGAAGCCCGGCGTCTGCTGAGATTTTGCGGTCTGAATTGGGAGGATCGGTGTCTCGAATTCCATAAGAACACCACCGCATCGACAACCGCCAGCGCAACACAGGTCAGGCAGAAAGTCTATACAAGCTCAGTCGGAAGATGGCGGTCTTACGAGGAGGAACTGAAACCGCTCAGGCGTGCCCTGGAAGATTCCGGATTGTATATTTCGTGAACCTGCAACTCATTACAAAGCAAAGCGTTTTGCGGCAACTGCTGGTCATGGCGATCGTGCCAGTTTCAACCCTCATTCCGGGCATTTCGGCGGCCACAGAGCATGCAGATCTGGCGCTTCGCGGTGGTGCGATATACACGGCGGATGCAAGCCGCAGTTGGGCCGCAGCACTGGCCATCAAGGACGGCAGGATCAGTTTCGTCGGCCAGGACAATGAACTTGACAGCCATATCGGGCCGCAGACAACCCTCGTCGAACTCAAAGGCAAAATGGTATTACCCGGCTTCCACGATTCCCATATCCACCCCGTCAGCGCGATGCTGAAAACACAGATGTGCAACCTGCGGGAATTGAGCGGACTGGATGCCTACCTGGATAAAATACGCCAATGCGTCAAAGATAATCCGGGCAACAGCTGGCTGACGGGAAGCGGCTGGTCTCACGCCTATTTCAGTGACGATCTGCGGCCGGATAAAAAATTGCTGGACGCTATCGCCGCAGACCGTCCCATTACGCTCGGTTCATATGACGGCCACAGTGTCTGGGCAAATTCAATGGCCATG
>Ga0105090_10001952_pt1 | contig 11360 bp, 7 predicted proteins | sample PPLLak3March2015_FD_79110 | JGI IMG/M metagenome (GOLD analysis project Ga0105090, IMG submission 79110) | Freshwater sediment microbial communities from Prairie Pothole Lake near Jamestown, North Dakota, USA - PPLs Lake P7 Core (1) Depth... | ecosystem: Environmental > Aquatic > Freshwater >... | reverse complement strand
CCGCACGCCCATGGGCGCGGCAGCGACCTGGCGCTGCGCGTGGCCAGGCGTCAGCAGCAGCAGCGTCGGCTCGCGCGCCAGGTCGGCCAGCAGCGCCGGCAGCGCCGGGTTGTCGTAGCAGAAAAGGCTGACCAGGCGTTCACCGGGTCGCCGCTCGATGCCCTGGCCGGCCAACCAGGTGTCGCGGTCGAAGCGCTCGCGCCGCTCGATCAGCCCCGGCTCGCGCAGCAGCCCGCCGGTGCCGGGCGTGAAGCCCGGGAAGTAGAACCACTTGACGAGGCCGTCGTGCCGCGGCGACGGCAGTGCGTGCGAGCGCTCGACATAGGCCTCGGCGCTGAGGTATTCGAGGTTGATCCACACCGGCGCCGGATCGCGTTGCGCCATCGCGGCGACGAAGGCCGGCGGCGGATCGCAGCCGAAGGTCTCGACCACGACGTCGCCCGGCGCACACGGGCCGGGCCAGGGCAGCACCTGCACGCCCGCGGCGTCGCCCGGAGCCATCCAGGCCAGTGCCGACGCGTCGTCGATGACCAGGCGCACGGATTCGCCGCGCGCCGCCAGGTCGCAGGCGAGCCGCCAGCACACGCCGACGTCGCCGAAATTGTCGACGACCTTGCAGAACAGGTCCCAGTGTCGCTGCGGCATCGCCGGATTATCGAAGGCGGTCAGAATCGCGCCCGATGGCCGAGCCGCAGACGCCCCCGCAGACACCGCCGCCGACCCCGCCGGACAGCCCGCCCGCGGCCACGGCCGCGGCGCGCGAACGGCTGCTCGCCGAAGTGGCGGCGCTGCCGGGCCTGCCGGGCGTCTACCGCTGGATCGACGCGGCGGGGCAGGTGCTGTACGTGGGCAAGGCGCGCAACCTGAAGAAGCGCGTCTCGAGCTATCTGCACAAGGACCACGGCGGCACCCGCATCGGCCACATGGTCGGCCGCATCGCGCGGCTGGAGACGACGGTGGTGCGCAGCGAGGCCGAGGCGCTGCTGCTCGAGAACACGCTCATCAAGACGCTGGCGCCGCGCTTCAACATCCTGTTTCGCGACGACAAGAGCTACCCCTACCTGAAGATCACCGGCGCCCGCGCCGACAGCGGCGCGCCGCCTGCGGCGCGCTTTCCGCGCATGTCGTACTTCCGCGGCGCGGTCGACCGCAGGCACCGCTATTTCGGCCCCTATCCCAACGGCTGGGCGGTGAAGCAGACGATCCAGCTGATGCAGAAGGTCTTCCGCCTGCGCACCTGCGAGGACACGGTGTTCAACCACCGCTCGCGCCCGTGCCTGCTGTACCAGATCCAGCGCTGCTCCGGCCCCTGCGTGGGCCTCATCGGCAGCGACGACTATGCCCGCGACGTGCGCGACGCCGAGCGCTTCCTGCTCGGCGAGACGCAGGCCGTGATCGACGATCTGCAGGGGCAGATGATGGCCTGGGCCGAGGCGTTGGAGTTCGAGAAGGCGGCCGAACTGCGCGACCGCATCGGCTCGCTGTCGAGCGTGCTGCACCAGCAGGCGGTAGAGCTGAGCAGTCTGTCGGCGGCCGAGCGCGACGTCGACATCCTGGCCGCGCGCGTGGCCGGCGGCCGCGCCTGCGTCAACCTGGCGATGGTGCGCGGCGGCCGGCACCTCGGCGACCGCGCCTATTTCCCGACCCATGTCGACGAGGGGACCGCGATCGGCGCCGACGAGGCCGCGTCGCGGCACGACGAGGGCGCCGCCGGTGCCGTGGCCACCTATGCGCCCGAGGTGGCGGTGCTCGAGGCCTTCATCGCCCAGCACTACATCGGCCAGCCCGTGCCGCCGCAGCTGGTGACCAGCCACGCCGTCGGCGCCGGCCTCGTCGAGGCGCTGGGCGAAGCCGCGGGCGTGCGCGTGCGGGTCCAGCACCAGCCGCGCGAGCAGCGGCGCATCTGGCTGGAGATGGCCACCAAGGGCGCCGAACTCGCGCTGGCCCGGCTGCTGGCCGAGGAGGGTTCGCAGCAGCAGCGCACGCGCGCGCTGATCGAGGCACTGGACCTCGACATCGCCGATCCGGCCACGCTGCGCGTCGAGTGTTTCGACATCAGCCACACCGCGGGCGAGGCCACGCAGGGCTCGTGCGTCGTCTTCGAGGGCCACCAGATGCAGAGCTCGCAATACCGGCGCTACAACATCGAAGGCATCACCGGCGGCGACGACTACGCCGCCATGCGCCAGCTGCTGACGCGCCGCTATGCGCGGCTGACCGAGGCCGTGGCGGCCGGCCCCAGCAAGCCTGCGCCCGCGCTCGCCGAGGTGACCGACACGGCGGGCGGCGCCGCGCCGGCCCGGTCGCGCCGCGGCCTGGCGCGGTTGCCCGACATCGTGCTCGTCGATGGCGGCCGCGGCCAGGTGGCGATGGCGCGCGAAGTGTTCGAGGAGCTGGGCCTGGACGTGTCGATGATCGTCGGCGTCGAGAAGGGTGAGGGGCGCAAGGTGGGGCTCGAGGAACTGGTCTTCGCCGACGGCCGGGACAAGGTCTGGCTGGGCCACGACTCGGCGGCGCTGATGCTGGTCGCGCAGATCCGCGACGAGGCGCACCGCTTTGCCATCACCGGCATGCGCGCGCGGCGCGCCAGCGTGCGCACGGGCGGCAGCCGCCTGGAGGACATCGCCGGTGTCGGGCCGCGCAAGCGTGCGCGCCTGCTGCAGCGTTTCGGCGGCCTGCGCGGCGTGGCCAGCGCGGGCGTCGACGACCTCGCCGGCGTCGAGGGCATTTCGAGGGAACTCGCCGAGGAGATCTACCGTGCCCTGCACTGAAACGACGAAACCCGTGGCGCGCGCGAAGTGGCGGCGGATCGCCGGTGGCGCGCTGCTGGCGCTGGTGCTGGCCGGATGCGCCACCCGCGAGCCCCCCGCACCCGCACCCGCACCCGCGCCGCCGCCTCCGGCGGCCGCCAAGCCGGCGCCGCGTTACGTCAAGCTGCCACCGCCGCCCGCGCCGCGCAACTGGGACGAACTGAAACTCAACGCTGCACGCCGCCTCGTCGCCGCGCACCCGGACAGCAGCTACATGAGCGAGCCGCCGCAGGCGCTGCTGGGCATTCCGGTGCTGGAGATCGAACTCAATGCCGACGGCAGTGTGCGCCACATCCTGGTCGTGCGCGAACCCAGGCAGGCCAAGGAGACGATCCAGATGGCCATCGATGCCGTGCACCGCGCCGCGCCCTACGGCGACGTCTCGCGCCTGCCCCGGCCCTGGAGCTGGCGGGAGGTCTTCCTGTTCGATGACGACCACCGCTTCAAGCCGGCCACGCTGGACCGCTGAGGCCCCCGGCTCCTTGGGCACAATGGGCGCATGTTCCTGACCATCCCGACGCTGCTGACCTGGGCCCGCATCGCGGCGATCCCGCTCATCATCGGCGTCTACCACCTGGACTGGGACATGCCGACGAAGAACCTCGTCGCCACGGTGCTGTTCGTGCTGTTCGCGATCACCGACTGGCTCGACGGCTGGCTGGCGCGGCGGCTGAACCAGACCTCTGCCTTCGGCGCCTTCCTCGATCCGGTGGCCGACAAGATCCTGATCTGCGCCACGCTGCTGGTGCTGCTGGAGCAGGGCCGTGTCGAGGCGCTGGTGGCGCTGATCATCATCGGCCGCGAGATCGCGATTTCGGCCCTGCGCGAATGGATGGCGCACATCGGCGCGTCACGCAGCGTCGCCGTGCACATGCTGGGCAAGCTCAAGACCACGGCGCAGATGATTGCCATCCCCTTCCTGCTCTTCGACGGCAGTCTGTTCGGGCTGCTGCACACGCGGCCCTGGGGCACCTGGCTGATGTACGCGGCGGCCGTGCTCACCGTCTGGTCGATGGTGTACTACCTGCGCAAGGCAATTCCGGAGATCCGGGCCAAGGCGCAATGACCAAGGCCACCGCGAGCGACGCGGCCGCAGCGGCAGACCGCCAGGCGGCGCTGATCGCCGCGATGCCAGCGGTCTTCGTGCTCATCTGGAGCACCGGTTTCGTGGTCGCGCGCTTCGGCATGCCGCACGCCCCGCCGATGGGCTTCCTGGCCTGGCGCTACGCGCTGTCGATGGCCGCCTTCCTGCTCTGGATCGGCTGGTCGCGCGCCGTCTGGCCGCGTGGCCGCGCGCAGTGGCAGCACCTGGCCGTGACCGGCGTGCTGATGCACGCCGGCTACCTGGGTGGCGTCTGGGCGGCGGTGAAGGACGGCCTGGGGGCCGGACTGGCGGCGCTCATCGTTGGCCTGCAGCCGATGATCACCGCGCTGTGGATCAGCGCGCGCGGCCACCGGCACCACGTCAGCAGCCGGCAATGGCTGGGGCTGGCGCTCGGCCTGGCCGGCCTGCTGCTCGTGGTCTGGCACAAGCTGCACCTGGGCGAGGCGCGGCCGTTCAACGTCGGCCTGGCGGTGGGGGCCTTGGCCAGCATCACGGCCGGCACGCTGTACCAGAAGCGCTGGGTCAAGCCCTGCGACGTGCGCACCGCCAACACCGTGCAGCTGCTGGCGGCGCTGGTCGTCACCGCGCCGCTGGCCTGGCTGGAGCACGAGGCCATCGACTTGCACCCGCAGCTGATCGGCGCCATGGCCTGGTCGGTGCTGGCGCTCACGCTGGGCGGCAGTTCACTGCTGTACCTGCTGATCCAGCGCGGTGCCGCCACCGCGGTGACGAGCCTGATGTACCTGGTGCCGCCGTGCACCGCGCTGCTGGCCTGGCTGCTGTTCGACGAGACGCTCGGCCCGCTCGTGCTCGCCGGGCTGGCACTCTGCGCGGCCGGCGTCGCGCTCGTGGTGCGCGATCCGCGGCCGGCCGCGCCGGGCTGAACGGCGCCCGGGGCGGCGCCAGTGCGACGGCCCGGGCCGTCGCGGCTAGGGCGCCGAGGCGGCCTTGTCAAGCGTGAAATCACGCCGTCGATACCGGCCTCGCGACCCCCCGAAGGCGGGGGGACTTGCGCCTAGAATCCCAAGCTCGGCTTGACACTGGCGAAGCGGGGGGGATGTAATGTTTTTGCTGCGCGCGCCAGGCCAGCCGCGGGCCGCCGACCGGCGCCCGACAAGCCTTCCGGGACACCTAACGAGGGGATCGCGACGTGAACAAGAGTGAACTGATCGAGCACATCGCCAAGCAGGCCGACATCTCCAAGGCTGCCGCGTCGCGTTCGCTGGAGGCTTTGATCGGCGCGGTCAAGGGCACGCTCAAGAAGGGGGGCAGCGTCACCATCACCGGTTTCGGCACCTTCACCGCACCCAAGCGTGCGGCGCGCACCGGCCGCAACCCGCGCACCGGCGCGGCGATCAAGATCAAGGCGGCGAAGGTGCCCAAGTTCCGCCCGGGCAAGGGTCTGCGCGACGCCGTCTGAGGCGCTCTCGCCGGGTGCTTAGCTCAGTCGGTAGAGCGGCGCCCTTACAAGGCGTAGGTCGGCGGTTCGAACCCGTCAGCACCCACCACCTCGGCTAGAATCGACGTTCCGCCTTGCGGCGGTTGTGTGCGGGTGCATGGCGCACCCGTCGGCCGCAGCGCATCCAGGTGAACCGAGGTTCGCCCACTCTCTTCGGGCTCGGCGGCGCCGTGCGCCGGCTCGAGCCTGTTCCCCGAGGTTTTGCTGCATGTTCGACTTCGTCCGCAATCACACCCGGCTGGTGCTCGGCTTCCTGTTGCTGCTGATCGTGCCGTCGTTCGTCTTCTTCGGCGTGCAGGGCTACACGCGATTCACGGAAGCCGGCAACGACACCGTGGCCAAGGTCGACGGCGTGGCCATCACGCGTGCCGAGTGGGACGCCGCGCACGCCCGCAACGTCGAACGCGTGCGCCGGCAGTCGCCCAACGTCGACGTGCAGCTGCTCGACACGCCGCAGGCGCGACGCGACACGCTCGAAGGCATGGTGCGCGAGCGCGTCCTGCTGGCCGCGGCCAACAAGCTGCAGCTGCAGCCCAGCGTGGCGCGCATGGCGATGCTGTTCGACAGCGATCCGCAGCTTGCCGGCCTGCGCGGCGCCGATGGCAAGATCAACCGCGACCTGCTCGCCGCACAGGGCATGACGCCCGAGATGTTCGACCAGCGGCTGCGCCAGGACTTCGCGATGCAGCAGGTGCTGGCCGGCATCACGCAGTCGCCGGTGGTCCCGGCGGCCACCGCGGCGGCGGCGATCGAGCCCCTGCTGCAGCGCCGAGAGGTCCAGCTGCAGCGCTTCGACCCGGCCACCTACCGCGCCGGCGTGGCGCCGACCGATGCCGAAATCGAGGCCTACTACAAGGCCAACGAGGCGCTCTTCCTGGCGCCGGAGCAGGCGCAGATCGAATACGTGGTGCTCGACCTGGAGCCATTGGCCAAGGCCATCGCCGTGCCGGAGGAAGACCTGCGCGCCTACTACACGGAGAACGCCAGCCGCTACACCGTGGCCGAGGAGCGCCGCGCCAGCCACATCCTCGTCAACGCGCCGAAGGACATGCCGACCGCCGAGCGCACCAAGGCGCGCGAACGCGCCGAGTCCCTGCTTGCCGCGGTGCGCAAGAACCCGGCCTCGTTCGCCGAGGTGGCGCGCAAGAATTCGCAGGACCCGGGCTCGGCCGAGCGTGGCGGCGATCTCGACTTCTTCAGCCGTGGCGCGATGGTCAAGCCCTTCGAGGATGCCGTCTTCGCGATGAAGCGCGGCGAGATCAGCAACCTCGTCGAGAGCGATTTCGGCTTCCACATCATCCTGCTCACTGACCAGCGCGGCGGCGAGAAGAAGGCCTTCGAGGCCGTGCGTGCGGAGATCGAGGCCGAGGTGCGCAAGTCGCTGGCGCAGCGCCGCTGGTCCGAGGTCGCCGAGCAGTTCACGAACACGGTCTACGAGCAGTCCGACAGCCTGCAGCCGGTGGTCGACAACCTCAAGCTCGAGAAGCGCACGGCCACCGTGCAGCGCACCCCCGCGCCCGGCGCCACCGGCGCACTCGCGTCGGCCCGGCTGCTACAGGCGGTCTTCGCCTCCGAGAGCCTGGCCAGCAAGCGCAACACCGATGCCGTGGAGATCGGCCCCAACCAGCTTGCCGCCGCCCGTGTCGTCAGCCACTTGCCCGCGCGCACGCTGTCGCTGGCTGACGTGCGCGATGCCGTGCGCGCGCGGCTGGTCGCGGAGCAGGCCACCGCGCTGGCGCGCAAGGACGGCGAGGCCAGGCTGGCAGCGCTGCGCCAGGCGCCCGGCGACAACCTGCCGATCACGGCGACGATCTCGCGCGCGCAGCGCCAGGGGCTGCCGCCGTCCGTCATCGATGCCGTGCTGCGTGCCGACGCCGGCAAGCTCCCCGCCGTCGACGGCGTCGACCTGGGTGCGCAGGGCTACGTCGTGCTGCGTGTCACGCAGGTGCTGCCGCGCGACCCCGTGCCCGGTGGCGACGATGCGCTTCGCCAGCAGTACGGGCAAACCTGGGCGGCGGCCGAAGCCGACGCCTACCTGGGCGCATTGAAGAAGCGCTTCAAGGTCGACGTCAAGGCGGTGGCCGCGACGACGGCCGACGCGGCATCCGCGCCGACACGCTGAACGTCGGCGCCCGTTGGGGCGCGGCTATAATTGCGGGTCCGGCGGTGGCTGTAGCTCAGTTGGTAGAGTCCCAGATTGTGATTCTGGTCGTCGTGGGTTCGAGTCCCATCAGCCACCCCATCCCAGCGTTTCACTCGGTCCCATGCCGGACCGAACTTCCCGCTAAATCAACGACTTAGCCGGTCGCTTGAGTCAGGAAGTCTCCTGCCGTCTCACGGCAGCGCAGCGCAAGTAGGGGAACATGTAGGGGAACAAATGGCGTTCATCAGGCCATTTGGAGTTTTGTTCAGCATGGACAAGAAACAGACCTGGAACATCGGGTACTGGGCCATCGCACTGATGCTGATGCTGTTGCTCCAGGATGCCTGGCAGAGCGCCTCTCAGGTGGAACCGGTGCCCTACAGCGAATTCGAGAAGGCGCTGGCCGACGGCCGCATCGCCGACGTGACGATTTCGGACCGGCGGATCACCGGTCGGCTGAAGTCCGCCGACGGGCGCAAGACCACGCTCGTGGCCACAAGGGTCGAGCCGGACTTGGCGGCGCGGCTGGAAAAGTACAACGTGCCCTACACCCGGGTGGTCGACAACACTTTCCTGCGCGACCTGCTGTCGTGGGTCGTGCCGGCGCTGGTGTTCGTCGGGCTGTGGTTCTTCGTCATCCGCCGCTTTGCCGAAAAGCAGGGCGGTATGGGCGGCTTGATGTCGATCGGCAAGAGCCGGGCCAAGGTCTACATCCAGACCGATACAGGAGTGACCTTCGCCGACGTGGCCGGTGTCGATGAAGCAAGGCAAGAGTTGGAAGAGGTGGTGGACTTCCTCAAGCACCCAAAGGAATACGGCCGGCTGGGCGCGCACATACCCAAGGGCGTGCTGCTGGTCGGCCCGCCCGGCACCGGCAAGACGCTGCTGGCCAAGGCGGTGGCGGGCGAGGCCCGGGTGCCCTTCTTCTCGATCTCGGGCAGCGAGTTCGTCGAGATGTTTGTCGGCGTTGGCGCGGCGCGCGTGCGCGACCTGTTCGAGCAGGCGCGCGCCAAGGCGCCGGCCATCATCTTCATCGACGAACTCGATGCGCTGGGCCGCGCGCGCGGCGCCTTCCCCGGCCTGGGTGGGCATGACGAGAAGGAGCAGACCCTGAACCAGTTGCTGTCGGAGATGGACGGCTTCGATGCCTCGGTCGGGTTGATCATCCTGGGGGCGACGAACCGGCCCGAGATCCTCGACCCCGCGCTGCTGCGTGCCGGTCGCTTCGACCGCCAGGTGCTGGTGGATCGGGCCGACAAGAAGGGCCGCCTGGACATCCTGAAGGTGCATGTGCGCAAGGTGGCCCTCGACCCGGCGCTGAAACTCGACGAGGTCGCCGCGTTGACCCCGGGCTTCAGCGGCGCCGACCTGGCCAACCTGGTCAACGAGGCCACCCTGGTGGCCACGCGTCGCAAGGCCGATCAGGTCACGCTCGCCGACTTCACCGCCGCGATCGAACGCATCGTCGCCGGGCTGGAGCGCAAGAACCGGGTGCTCAACCCGAAGGAGCGCGAGTCGGTGGCCTTCCACGAGATGGGCCACGCGCTGGTCGCGCTGGCTCAGGCGGGCAGCGACCCGGTGCACAAGGTGTCGATCATCCCGCGCGGCATCGGCGCGTTGGGCTACACCATCCAGCGCCCCACCGAAGACCGCTACCTGATGACGCGCGACGAACTCGAACACAAGGTCGCCGTGCTGCTGGGTGGGCGCGCAGCCGAGAAGCTGGTCTTCGGGCAGCTCTCCACCGGCGCCGCCGACGACCTGGCCAAGGCCACCGATATCGCGCGCGACATGGTCACCCGCTATGGCATGGACGAAAACCTTGGCTACATCGCCTTCGAGCCGCAGCGTTCGCAGATGCTTGACCTGCCGGCGGGCATGATGCCGGGCGGCAGCACGGTGTCGGAAGACACGCGCAAACGCATCGACGACGCGATCCGCAGCATCGTGATGGGCGGCTTCGACCGCGCCACCGCCATCCTTGGCCTGAATCGTGAAGTGCTCGAACGAAGCGCGCGGGCATTGCTCGAGAAGGAGACGCTGGATGAGGCCGCGATTCGCAGTCTGACTGCCGACCTGCGGCACGCCTAGCCGTTGTTGAGTCGCGATGGCGCACTTGACACAGATCCTGCTGCTGCTGGCCGTGGCGTTGGCAGTGGTGCTCGCCTGCCAGCGGCTGCAGGTGCCGTCGGCCCTGGGTTACCTGCTGGTTGGCGTGATCCTCGGTCCGCACACCGCCGGGCCCACGGTGCAGGTGCCGGAGTTCGCGGCTCTGGCCGAGTTCGGCGTCGTCTTCCTGTTGTTCACGATCGGGCTGAACTTCTCTTTGCCCCATCTGCAGGCGCTGCGTCACCAGGTGCTCGGCCTGGGCACGGGGCAGGTCGTATTCACCACAGCGGCGGTGGGGCTGGCGGGCTGGGCCGCCGGATTGCCCGCAGCCGCCTCTTTCGTACTCGGCGCGGTGTTCGCGCAGTCCTCGACGACCATCATCGCCAGTCTGCTGAAGGAGCGCGGCGAGGACAACGCGCCGCATGGCCGCCTGGGGCTGGCCATGTCGGTGTTCCAGGACGTCACCGCGGTGCCCTTCCTCGTTGTGATTCCCGTGCTGGGCGTTGCAGCAGCGGCCGACGTGCTCGCCGGCGCGCTGGCCTGGGCAGTGGCCAAGGCGCTGCTGGCGTTCGCGCTGGTGTTTCTCGTCGGTCGACTGCTGCTGCGTCGGCTGATCCACCACGTGGCCGAACGCCGCTCGGCGGAGATGTTCACGCTGACCGTGCTGCTGATCGCGCTGCTGGCGGCCTGGACCACGCATGGCCTGGGGCTGTCGCTGGCCTTCGGCGGCTTCCTGGCCGGCATGATTCTCGGCGAGACCGAGTTCCGCCACCAGGTCGAGGCCTCGATGCGGCCCTTCCGCGACGTGCTGCTGGGCCTGTTCTTCGTCGGCATCGGCATGCTGTTCGATCCAGCCGCCGTGTGGCCTGTGCTGCACTGGGCGCTGCTGGGGGCAGCGGTGATCCTGGCCAGCAAACTGCTGATCGTTGCCGTGATGGTGCGCCGTGCCGGCCTGCCGCTGATGCAGGCCTGGCGCACTGGGCTGCTGCTGGCGGTGGGCGGTGAGTTCGGCCTCGCGCTGGTGGCCGTCGCACTCGACGCGCGGGTCGTCGACGCGCGCCTGGGGCAGATCGCCATCAGCGCGGTGCTGCTGTCGATGGTGGTCGGCGCGGTGCTGATCCGCTTCAACGGCGCGATCGCTGCGCGGCTCACGGGAACCGCCGTGCCGCGGCGCGAGTTGCCCGGCGCAGACGAGTTGCAGGCCAACGAAGGCGCGCCTGGGCCGGTGGTGATCGGCGGCTACGGACGCGTCGGCCACACCATCGCCGTGCTGCTGCACTCGCGAGGCATCCCCTTCGTCGCTTTCGACACCGATCCCAAGCGGGTCGCGCAAGGCCGTGCGGACGGGCACGCCGTGTCGTACGGCGACATCGCCGACCCCGAACTGCAGGCGGCGATTCACGTCGACCGCGCGGCGCTGGTGCTGCTGGCGGTCAACGACGCGGGCACGGCGCTAAAGGCCGTCACGCTGCTGCGCAGCGCCTGCCCGCAGGTGCCGGTGATCGCCCGGGCGCGCAACCTCGACGACAGCGCGGCGCTGATCCGGGCGGGCGCGGCGCATGCGTATCCCGAGGCAATCGAGGCCAGCCTGCGGCTGGGCGCCACCGCGCTGCAGATGCTCCGCGTGCCCGTTGAAGAGGTCGAGCAACTGGTCCAGTCGGTGCGCGACTGGGATTACCGCCCGGTGGCCGATGCCGCGCACGATGACGACACGGGGCCGCCGGCTGCGCGCTG
>Ga0105090_10001951_pt1 | contig 11362 bp, 10 predicted proteins | sample PPLLak3March2015_FD_79110 | JGI IMG/M metagenome (GOLD analysis project Ga0105090, IMG submission 79110) | Freshwater sediment microbial communities from Prairie Pothole Lake near Jamestown, North Dakota, USA - PPLs Lake P7 Core (1) Depth... | ecosystem: Environmental > Aquatic > Freshwater >... | reverse complement strand
GCCTTGTAGCCGGGCTTCAGCAGCCCGCGGTCGTGCAGCCCGTAGATGCCGGCGGTGTGGCTGGTCTGGCGGCGCACGATGTCCTCCAGTGGCAGCGTCGGCCCCCGGGCGCGGTCGCGCGTCCAGTGGGTGAGCATGAAGGTCGGCAGCCCGGCATCGGTGATGTAGCCCACGTGCGCGCCGCCGTCACCCAGGCTGAGCATCGTCTGCCCGTGCTGCAGCAGGCGGTGCAGGTGCGAGAAGTCGCCGTAGCTGTAGTTGAAGATCGGGAAGTAGACGATGCCGCTGCCGCCATCGGCCATCATCCACTCGTACACCACCTCGAAGGGGCTGATGCCGCGCGCGCGGGCCACCGCCGCGGCGCTGCGCTCGGGCGCTGGCTCGTAGTCGGGCGCCGTCGGGTCGATGCGGTACATCTTGTCGAAGCTGCGCAGCATGAAGGCCGCGCGCTCGTCGGGGATCGGCACGTGCTCGGCCAGCAGCTTGGCACGCACGGCGGGGTCGCGCAGCCGCTCGATGCGCTGTTCGATGGGCAAGGCCTGCGTCTCACGCCAGGCGGCGTGGAAGTGGAAGGGTTGCGTGGAGGCGCGCCAGCCGTACAGCACCCCCGCCGGCCGGCCCGGGATGCAGCCGATCAGCGGCACGCCTTCGGCCTGCGCGGCGTCCAGCTTGGCCAGCATCTGCTTCCACAGCTCCGGCGCCTGGTCGATCTGCTGCAGGTTGAACAGCACCGGCCGCTTCGTCTCGCGCGCCAGCTCGGCCATCCACTGGGCTTCAGCCGGCATGTCGATGTGATTGCTGGTCATCTGGAACACGCCGTGGCCCACCTCGCCCAGCACGCGGCCGATGCCGAAGACCTCGTCACGGCCAGCGAAGGTGCCGGGCACCAGATGTCCGTCGGCGCCCTTGTGGATCAGCGTGCGCGAGGTGGAAAAGCCGAAGGCCCCCGCCTGCAGCGCGTCGCGCAGCTGCCCGGCCATGGCGGCGATGTCCTCCGGCGTGGCCACCGAGTCGTCGGACACGCCACGCTCGCCCATCACGTAGACGCGCAGCGCGCCGTGCGGCACCTGCGCACCGACGTCCAGCGCCAGCGGCTTGGTGGCCAGCGCGTCCAGGTACTGCGGGAAGGTTTCCCACTGCCACTGGATGCCTTCGGCCAGCGCCGCGCCGGGAATGTCTTCCACGCCTTCCATAAGGCCGATCAACCAGTCGTGCCGGTCGGGCTTGACCGGCGCGAAGCCGACGCCGCAGCAGCCCATGATCAGGCTGGTCACGCCATGCCAGGACGAGGGCGTGCAGTACGGATCCCAGGTAACCTGGCCGTCGTAGTGCGAGTGCACGTCGACCCAGCCGGGCGTGACCAGCGCGCCGGCGGCATCGATCGTGCGCCGCGCCGCGCCGGCCGTGCCGCCCACCTGGGTGATGAGGCCACCGTCGATGGCCACGTCACCGCTGAAGCGTGGTGCGCCGCTGCCGTCGACGACGGTGCCGCCGCTGATGACCAGGTCGTGCATGGTTGTCTCCTCTTGTGTCGCCGAGTGCGCGGGCCGTACCTTAGCCGATCGCGTCGCCTGCGTGACATGGCTGTTGCCGATGGTGCGCGCCAGGTTGCTCTGCTAAGGTCCTCAGCCAACCCAAGAAGGAGGTGCCTCATGAACCTGTTTTCCCTGGCCGGCAAGGTGGCCATCGTCACTGGCTCGTCGCGCGGCATCGGCAAGGCCATCGCCAAGCGGCTGGCCGAACATGGCGCCAAGGTGGCGATATCGTCGCGCAAGCTGGAACCCTGCCAGCAGGTGGCGGATGCCATCAACGCGAAGCACGGCGCCGGCACAGCCATCGCCGTGGCGGCCAACATCTCGTCGAAGGAGGCCTTGCAGCAGCTGGTGGACCACACGGTGCAGCAGCTGGGGCCCGTGGACGTGCTGGTCTGCAATGCCGCGTCGAACCCCTACTACGGGCCGATGGCCGGCATCAGCGATGAGCAGTTCCGCAAGGTGCTGGACAACAACATCGTCTCCAACCACTGGCTGATCGGCATGGTGGCGCCGGGCATGATGGCGCGCAGGAGCGGCTCGATCGTCATCGTTTCGTCGATCGGCGGGCTGCGCGGCTCGGCGATGATCGGCGCATACTGCATCAGCAAGGCCGCCGACATGCAACTGGCGCGCAACCTGGCGGTGGAGTTCGGGCCGCACAATGTGCGCGTCAACTGCATCGCGCCGGGGCTCATCAAGACCGACTTCGCCCGCGCGCTGTGGGAAGACCCGAAGCTGCTGGAGGCCCGCAATGCCGAGACCCCGCTTCGCCGCATCGGCGAGCCCGACGAGATCGCCGGCGCCGCGGTCTACCTGGCCGCGCCGGCCAGCGCCTTCATGACCGGGCAGACCATCGTCATCGATGGCGGCGTGACCATCTGATGCCATGGGCGAGACCACCACGATCGAGAGCTTCCGCGCCGAGGTGCGCGCCTGGCTGGAGGCGCACTGTCCAGCCGAGATGCGGCAGCCGGTGCGCGATGAGGAGGACTATTGCTGGGGCGGCCGCAATGCCAGGTTCCAGTCCGACGCGCAGCACCTTTGGCTGCGACGCATGGGCGAGAAGGGCTGGACCGTGCCCACCTGGCCGCGCGAGTACGGCGGAGGCGGGCTCACGCCGGCCGAAGCCGCGGTGCTGCAGCAGGAGATGCGCGCCCTGGGTTGCCGCATGGCGCTGTGGAGCTTCGGCATCTGGATGCTGGGCCCGGCGCTGCTGAAGTTCGGCAACGAGGCGCAGAAACGCGAGCACCTGCCGAAGATCGCGCGCGGCGAGATCCGCTGGTGCCAGGGCTATTCCGAACCCAACGCCGGCTCGGACCTGGCCTCGCTGGCCACGCGCGCCGAGGACATGGGCGACCACTACCTGGTCAACGGCCAGAAGATCTGGACCAGCTATGCCGACCAGGCGGACTGGATCTTCTGCCTGGTGCGCACCGACAGCGCCGCCAAGAAGCACACCGGTATCAGCTTCGTGCTCTTCGACATGGCCACGCCCGGCGTCAGCACGAAACCGATCACGCTGATCTCCGGCAAGTCGCCGTTCTGCGAGACCTTCTTCGACAACGTGCGTGTCGAGAAGCACAACCTCGTGGGCCAACCCGGCGGCGGCTGGGACGTGGCCAAGTACCTGCTGACGCACGAGCGCGAGATGATCGGCGCCATCGGCGATCGCACGCAATCGCAGCCGCTGGGCGCGATGGCCGCACACAGCCTGGGGCGCGATGCGCTCGGCCGACTCGACGACCCCGCCCTGCGCTCCCGCATCGCCGAATTTGAGGTCGACGAAGCCGCTTTCCGTGCGCTGATGCAGCGTTTCGGCGAACAGGCGCGCGCGCGCCAGGCGCACGGCGCCTTCTCCTCGGCGCTGAAGTACTACGGAGCCGAGCTGAACAAGCGCCGGCAGGAGCTGATCATGTCGGCGCTGGGCAGCGTCGCGCTCGAATGGGACGCCGGCGTAGCGCGTGACTGGCTGCGCAGCAAGGCCAACTCGATCGAGGGCGGCACCAGCGAGGTGCAGCTGAACGTGATAGCCAAGCGCATTCTCGAACTCCCAGGAGCGTGAGATGTCGCTTTTGCTGAACGAAGAACAAGCGATGCTGCGCGACAGTGCGCGCAGCTTCCTGGCTGAGAACGCGCCGACGGCCCAACTGCGGCAGCTGCGCGACAGCCACGACCCGGCCGGCTTCTCCGGCCCCACCTGGTCGGCCTTTGCCGAGCTGGGCTTTGCCGGCGTCGCGGTGCCCGAGGCTCATGGCGGCACCGGCCTGGGCGCGGTGGAGATCGGCGTGCTGATGGAGCAGATCGGACGCCACTTGAGCGCCCTGCCCTTCCTGAGCAGCGGCGTGGTCGCAGCGCGGCTGCTGAACGTGGCAGGCAGCGCGGCGCAGCAGGTCGCATGGCTGCCGCGCATCGCTTCCGGCGAGGCCATCGTCACGCTGGCAGTGGACGAAGGGCCGAAGCACAGGCCGGAGCCCATCGGGCTGCGCGCTGAGGCCCATGCCCGCGGCTGGACGCTTTCAGGCACGAAGAGCTTCGTGCCGGACGGCCATGTCGCGTCGCTGCTGTTGGTGGTGGCCCGGGCCGACGACGGCGTTGCGATCTTTGCCGTGCCGCGCGATACGACCGGCGTGCAGGTCGAGCGCACGCTGATGGCCGATGCGCACAACGCCGCGCGCGTGCTGCTGCTGGACGTGGCGCTTGCGGACGATGCCCGCTTGCCTTCCGGCAACGAAGCTGCGCTGCGGCAGGCACTGGACTTCGGCCGCGCCGCCGCCGCGGCCGAGCTGCTGGGCATTGCCGACGAGGTGTTCGAGCGCACGCTCGACTACCTGAAGCAGCGCAAGCAGTTCGGCAAGCTGATCGGCGAGTTCCAGGCGCTGCAGCACCGCGCCGCCACCCTCTATGTCGACATCGAACTGGCGCGGGCTGTGCTGGCGAAGGCGCTGCATGCGCTGGACACCGCGCCGCTGCAGGCTGCCGAGGCGGTGGCCGTCGCCAAGGCCAAGTGCGGCGCCGCGGCCACGCTGGCGGTGCAGGAAAGCGTGCAGATGCACGGTGGCATGGGCATGACCGACCAGCTGGATTTCGGCCTGTTCATGAAGCGCGCGCGCGTGCTGCAGGAGCTGTACGGCGACGCCGGCTGGCAGATGGACCGGCTGGCGCGGCTGCGCGGCTACTGAGGCAGGCCGAACACCCGTTCGGCAAAGGCCGGATAGATGGCGGCGATCTGCCGCGCCACCGGCCCGCGCAGCAGCTCCAGGTGCGCGGCGTCGGGCGGCGCGGTAGTCGGCACCGTGAGTGGGCAATCGAAGTCGAACCCGGTCTGGTCGCGCACCTCTTCCAGCGTGTGCCCGGGATGCACCGAGCGCAGGCTGAAGCGTCCCCGCGCGCGGTCGAAGTCAAACAGGCAAAGGTTGGTGATCAGCGCCACCGGCCCGCCGGGCCGGTGCACCCCGTGCGGCGAGGTACCCGGTGCGCTGATGAAGTCCACCTGCGGCACCAGCGTGCGGCGGCTGTGCTCCCAGCGGAACAGCACGACGCGCGGCACCAGGAAATACAGGTAGGCCGATCCGAATGAGCCCGACCAGCGCACCTCGGTCTGCGGGTACTCGCCCGTACCCACCAGGTTGATGTTTCCGTGGCCGTCGATCTGTCCGCCGCTGAGGAAGAAGGCATCGATGGCGCCGCGGCCGGCCCGGTCGAAGAGTTCCGCGCCACCGTTGGTGAAGCGACTGTGGGCACGGCTTCCCAGCATCGTCACCCGCGTCTGTCCGCCCGACAGGTGCGCGGCCAGCAACGTGCCGGCGCCCGGCACCGGCGAGAGCATGCCCACCGCGACATTGCGCGCGCCGGCCAGCAACTCGGCGATGACGCTGGCGTACAACTCCTCCGGGCGGGCCGTGATGGCCGTGTCCATCACGCCGCTTGCGGCACGCGGGCGAAGATCTCGGTGCGCAGGTAGTTGTCGAAGCCGGCATCGTCCTGCGCCGCGCGCTGGTAACGCAGCACTTCCGCCAGGTCCAGGCGACCGTCGGCCGTCAGTGGCAGGCCCGCCCCGGACACGACGGCCAGCGCCGTGATGCAGGCCGCCGGGATGGTGCCCGCGGCCATCGCCTCGTCATCGAAGAAGCTGCCCGGCACGATGCGCTCGACGGTGACAAGCACCTCGTTCGCCGCATGCGCGGCGAGCAGCCGATCGCGGTCGCGACCAATCCACACGTTGCCCTCGGCATCGGCCATCTCCGCATGGAACATGGCCACGTCGGCATTGATCGCCGGCACGACGACGATGGCATCGCCCGGCGCATAGGGGTTGTCGATGACACGGTAGTCGCTGCGGTGGCGCAACAGGTCCGAGCCGATCAGCCCGCGCAGCGGCGCGAAGGGCTGGCCCTTCGCGCCCGCCTGCAGGCCGGCATAGACGGCCGGGCAGGTGGCGTCCAGCACCTTCAGCCGGCCGGCCTTCACCGCCCGGCTGAAGCGCGGCGCGGCGCCCAGCTCGTGCAGCGAGATGCCCGAGGTCTCCACCGAATCGACACAGCCCGCACCGATCAGCAGGTCGACCATCATGCCGCTGGCCGGGTAGGCCGCGGTCGGCAGTGTGATCAGGTGCAGGCCACGCACGCCGCGGCGGATCAGCGCATGGGCCAATGCCATCGGCACATCGCGCTCGTCACCCTTTTGCACGCTCAAGCTGGCGCCGTCGGGCACCCGCGCCGCCAGTTCGTCGATGCCAACGCAGGGAACATCTGCCATGGGGTTCTCCTCGCATTTCAGGATCAGGCGCCGCTGCTCATCACCTTGTCCCGCAGCCGGCGCATGCCGCGCAGCCAGCGCTCGTAGTCGTTGGCCTTGCGCTGGAAGAAGGTCAGGACCTCGGGGTGCGGCAGGATCAGGAACTCTTCGCGCTTCAGGCCTTCGACCACGCATTCGGCCACGCGCTCGGCCGTCAGCGCACCCTCGACCAGGAAGCTCTTGCGGCCGGTGCCGCCGGTGCCGCGCAGCATCGGCGTGTCCACGCCCTGCGGGCACAGGCAGCTGACGCGGATGCCACGCTCGCCATGGGCAATGGAAAGCCATTCGGCAAAGGCCAGCGCCGCATGCTTGGTGACCGAATAGGGAGCGGAATTGACCTGGCTGAGCAGCCCGGCAGCCGAGGCGGTGTTGAGCAGGTAGCCCGAACCGCGCGCCAGCATCTGTGGCAGCACGGCACGCGCGGCGTAGACATGGGCCATCACGTTCACGTCCCAGTGGCGTTGCCAGTGTTCATTGGCCGCGTCCTCATCGGCACGCACGATGACACCGGCATTGCTGCAGAACAGGTCGATGCGGCCGAATTCGGCCGTCACCTGGGCCGCCAGATGCTGCACCTCGGCCTCGACCGCGACGTTCAGCACACGGGCCTGGGCGCGGCTGCCCAGCGCGGCTGCCGCCTGCCGGGCGTTGGCTTCGTTCAGGTCGGCCACGACCACGGCGCGCGCGCCGTCGGCGGCGAAGCGTTCGCACAGCGCGCGGCCGATGCCCGAGCTGCCGCCGGTGACGACGATGACCTGGTCCTTGATCTCCATGATGCCGTTGTCTCCTGTCGCTGCGTCGGGACACGAGTATGGCAGCGACGCGCTGGCCGCCGACAATGCAAGCCGATGAGCAAGGCCACCGGCACGCCCCCTGCGCCCACCTCCACCTGGAGTGCGCTGCGCCATGCCCCCTTCCGGACGCTGTGGCAAAGCGGCAGCCTGTACTTCGTGGCCAACGCCATGCAGACGATGGCAGCGGCCTGGATGATGCTGCAGCTGACCGGTTCGTCGTTCCTCGCCGCGCTGGTGCAGACCGCCGTGTTCCTGCCGATGTTCCTGCTGTCGCTGCCGGCCGGCGTGCTGGCCGACATCACCGACCGGCGCCGGCTGATCCTGGGCGCGCTGGCGCTGCAGGCGGCCACGGGCACACTGCTGGCCGCATTGCTGTTTGCCGGCCTAGGCGGCCCGGCCACGCTGCTGTTCTTCGTGTTCGTGTCCGGCGCCTGCACCGCGATGCTGTCGCCCGCATGGAACTCCACCGTCGCCGATTCGATCCCGCGCGACGAGCTGCCCAACGCCATCACCGCGGTGGCCATCGCCTACAACGGCGCCCGCGCGCTCGGCCCGGCGCTGGCCGGCGTGGTGTTCACGCTGGGCAACGGAGCCTGGAACTTCGTCATCGCCGTGCTCGGCGCGCTGGCCATGCTGCAGGGCATTCGCAGCTGGCCGCCGAAGCCTCACTCCCCGTCACGGCTGCCGGCCGAGCGCCTTTGGGGCGGCATGTTGGCCGGCCTGCGCTTTGCCCGCCATTCGCAGACGGTGCTGGCGCAGCTGGTGCGCACCGTAGCCTACAGCGGCGCCGGCTCGGCGCTGTGGGCGCTGCTGCCGGTGATCGGCCAGCGCCAACTGGGGCTGGGCGCGGCCGGCGTCGGCCTGTTGATGGGCTGCATGGGCGGCGGCGCGGTAGTCGCCGGGCTGGTGATCGGCCGGCTGCGTGCCCGCGCCGGCCTCGAAGGGCTGGTGGCCCTGGGCTGCGTGCTCTATGCCGGCGCGATGCTGGTGGCGGCCTTCTCCACGCAAAAGGCGCTGGTCTATCCGGCTCTGGGTCTGGGCGGCGCCTGCTGGATGGCGGTGATGTCCACCTTCAACACCGCCACGCAGACCAGCGTGCCGTTGTGGGTGCGGGCGCGGGCGCTGGCAATGCACACGCTGTGCGCGCTGGGCTCCTTTGCCATCTGTTCGGCCTTCTGGGGCGCGCTGTCGGACATCACCAGCCTGAGCTTTGCGCTCAGCGTGGCCGCGGCCTGCATGGCCGCCGGCTTGCTGCTGGCGCGGCCCTTCCCGCTGCGCATGGGCGAGGCCGAGGACGTGACGCTGGCCACCCGCTGGGACGACTTCTTCGTCGCCGACGAGCCCGCGCCCGAGGCCGGCCCAGTGGCAGTGGAGCTGGGCTACCGCGTCGCCGCCGAGCACAGCGAGCAGTTCCTCGACGCGCTGGCCCAGTTGCGCGCACCGCGCAAGCGCGACGGCGCCACCTTCTGGCGCGCCTACCGCGACCTATCGGACCCGTCGCGCTATGTCGAGCGCTTCATCGTCACCTCGTGGGCCGACTACCTGCACCAGCGCTCGCGCGCCACGCTGGCCGACCAGGAACTGGAGCAGCGCGTGCGCAGCTACCTGCTGCCCGGCGAGACGGTCAGCATGCAGCACTTCATCGCCGAGCGATAGCGCTCAGGCCGAACCGACTGCCGCTCAGCGCATCGGGTCCGTACGGAACTGCGCCGAGAACGACAACGGCCCCTGAGGGCCGTCGATCAATCCGAATCTGGGGTGGCTGATGGGACTCGAACCCAAACGCCCGGGGAACCTGGGGATCGCCAAGGGGCACTCTTCAGAGGGAAACCGACCCCTGCGTGACCCCTCCGTTCCCCGAATTTATCCCAGGATTTATCCCAACTCTGAGGTGTCGCGACAAGCGCCAGCGACACCTGTGGGTTCACCTCGTGGCGTTTCGAGCATTGTCGCAGCCAGGACTGGTCACTCCGATTCGACCTACTACTGTCATTCGCCACTCCGACCTGGATGTCAGCGATGCCTCGAACCTTGACCTTCGCTCACGCCGACGTGAAAGTCATGGACAGCGAGAGCAGTAGTTCGCAGGCGGCCAGCATCGACCGGACGAGGATCCCGGCTGAACGACTGCATCCGACGGCCGCGTACTCACGCTGCCGACCCAAGCGGCCCGTCGGCTCGCCGAAATGGTGGCGGCAAAGCTGACGTTGACGACCGTGCCTTTCATTCGGATACGCAGCGTGCCATTTCGTACGGAAGCGGTGCAGCGATTCAGCGCCGCGAGAGAAAGACAGCGGAAACCCGCCTCAAGGTAAAGGTGCGGGTCATCCACATGAGGTGGGTGGCAGCAACTGTCAATCAGGCGGGCATCGTCGGCAAGGTTTACGTGTCTGCCAGCGCTCGGGCCTGTCGCGGCGTTGCCGCCGCCGGTGCTGCATCGCAGCAACGGCCCCTCGCGGAACGTCATGACGTTGGTCCCACGGCACTCTTGTTTCGGGGCCGCCCGACTGCCGCGCCCATGTTCGCTGTCGCACAGACGTTGGCGCGATTTCAGCGTAGTTTGAGCTGTGAATTCCTGTGGTAACGGCCCCCCTGTAGGGCGCTGCAAGGCGTCACGCGGCGAATCAGGGTCATAGCGATGGGGTCACACGGTCCACTGGCGGGACGCAATACTGGTTTCGTGCAATCCGCGCCCAAGGTCCGGTGCGTTCATTGTTTTGAACAGGAGCTTTCATGAAGAACTCGATTGCCATGGCTGCAGGTACCGCGCCTTTGCTGGCGACCGGCGCCGTGTGGGCTCAGACCGGCAACATGATGAACGGCGGCATGATGAGCGGCTCCGGCTGGATGGGTGGGTATGGCGGGTATTGGGTGCCGATCCTGCTTGTCGTCGTGGTCGGTCTCGTGGCATGGATCGTCATGCAAAAACGGAAGTGATGAAGGTCGGTTGAAACAACCGCCGTCGTCATGCTGCCCATGCCTTTCACCCGCCGACAAATGCGCCGCACCGCCGGTGTGACGCTGTTCGCTTGGCTGTTTGCGCTGCTGTCCGGGGCGGTGAACGCATGCCTGATCCAGCCGAGCGCGACGGACCTGGCCCGCTCCAACGCGTTGCTGGTGGGCCCCATGGTCGGTGAAGTGACTGGACCGGGGCAAGCAACGCGACAGATCGAAAGCGTCCAACATCATGCGCACGACGAGCACGCTGGCCCGGCCGACGACCTCGGACAGGTGGGCTGCCTGAAGTTCTGCGCTGACGACTCTTCGGCTGTCACCAAGAGCAAAGCGGCACAGGCCGACCTCCTCGGCCCCTTCTTCGTCTCCCGCCTCGACTGGCAGCCGGCGTCACCGGTTGCCGATGCCGCGCCATGGCGATCGGTCGATCGGCCCGCCTCACAAGGTCGCCGCTGTTCATCCGCTTGCTGCGGCTGACGATCTAGCGGGCTCGGTCACGCCGCCGGTGTGAGCCGTTGCCGTCCATTGCCCCGCCAGTGCCTTGCCTGTGGCTTGCCACGACATCGCCAGGAATCCCTTCCGCGCTACTTCCGTTCTCGATCCTCTTGGTCCCGCACAGGACCCACAACCCGTCAGGAGATCACCATGACCGCATTTCGCACCCTCATCGCCATGTCTGTTGCCACCCTTGCCACGGCGTGTGCAAGCACCGGCGACATGACTTCCGCTCCCGCATCGCCCGTTGCGGCCAGCGCGAGTGCACCCTCACCCATGGCCACCATGGAGCCGCGCATGAAGACCATGCAGGAGATGCACCAGAAGATGATGAATGCCAAGACCCCCGCAGAACGCCAGGCGTTGATGGCCGACCACATGAAGGCCATGCAGGGCGGCATGGCCATGATGAAGGAGATGCATGGCATGCACGGCATGGGTGCGGCTGACGGCAAAGCGCCGATGCCCGGCATGGCTGGCATGGCCGGCATGGGTGGCACGGGTGGCATGGGTGGCATGGGTGGCATGGCAGACGGCAAAGGCATGCCAGCCGACATGGCCGCGCGCCATCAGATGATGACAGGCCACATGGCCATGATGCAGATGATGATGGACATGATGATGGACCGGATGCCGCCAGCGTCGGGCACCCATTGAGGGCAGAGGTCATGAACGACATGCTCGACACCACGCTTGCGCCTGCGGCTTCGAAGTACGGCTTCCACTGTGTCCTGCCGAAGCAGGACTTCGCGCAGGCGGTTGCCAAGGTCACCGAAGCCCTGAAGACCG